>Ga0233444_10001940_pt1 | contig 22447 bp, 22 predicted proteins | sample SI_124_October20_6_FD_182792 | JGI IMG/M metagenome (GOLD analysis project Ga0233444, IMG submission 182792) | Seawater microbial communities from Saanich Inlet, British Columbia, Canada - SI_124_October2016_10_MG | ecosystem: Environmental > Aquatic > Marine > Inlet | place: Canada: British... | reverse complement strand
AATACTCTTAAAAAAATAAGTAAATTTATTTCTAATCAAGGTTTATCAATTTAATTCAATGAATATTTATGCTCTTTCATCAGGCAGAGGTCCGTCAGGTATAGCCATCGTTAGAGTATCTGGAAAAAACACTTTAAAAGTTTGTAAAAATTTGACTAAGTTAAAAGAAATCAATTCTAATGAGGTGAACTATTGCAAATTCTATGACCCAAAAAACGGTAAAATAATAGATCCAGAGGCTCTATTATTGTGGTTTCCAGGACCTAATAGCTATACTGGCGATGATTTAGCGGAGTTTCAGATTCATGGGAGTAATGCTGTTATCAACGCTTTATTAAAGGCATTATCAGAACAAGATAATTGTAGATTAGCAGAGCCAGGTGAATTTACTAAGATAGCTTTTCAAAATGATAAAATAGATCTTCTTAAAGCAGAAAGTATAGGTGATTTAATACACGCAGAAACTGAGCTTCAAAGAGATCAAGCTGTTAAATTAGTTCAAGGTAATGCTTCAAATTATTATAATGATTTAAGAGAAAAACTTATAAAATCTTTATCTTACATCGAGGCCAAAATAGATTTTGCTGAAGATGATTTACCAGAAAAAGTTTTAAAAGAAGTACAAAACTCTATTAAAGAAATCCATAAAGATATTCATAAAATAATTGAGGATAATAAAATTGGAGAAAAAATAAGAGACGGTTTTAAAGTATCTATTACAGGAGAAGTAAATGCAGGCAAGTCCTCTTTATTAAACTTGTTATCTAAAAGAGAGGTTGCAATTGTTTCAGAAGAAGAAGGAACCACAAGGGATGTTATTGAAACCTTTCTAAATATAGATGGATATCCGGTTATTTTAGCCGATACAGCTGGCATACGAGAGGCTAAAAATGAAGTGGAAAAAAAAGGCATTTCTCTTGCTTTAGGTAAATCAAAAGAAGCAGATTTAAATATTGTTGTTATAGATAATTCGTCAAAGAATATAAATAGCGAAATTAAGAAAATGATCAATAAAGAAACAATCGTTTTACTAAATAAATCAGACGTACAAAATAAACAAAATTATAAATTTGATACAGATACAGTTCTAGCGTCAGTTAAAGAAAATATTAACATCGATATTTTGATTAAAAAGATAAAAGAAAAATTAAGCAAAAAATTTACGTCTAATAACAGTACTTTAATCACAAGAGAAAGACATAGATTAAAACTGAATGAATGTTTAAAAGAAATAGATAATTTTTTAAAAAAAGATCAAAATAAGGAATTAGAACTAGCTGCTGAAGACTTAAGAATGGCTACACGACATCTTGGTAGCATTGTTGGGAAAGTTGATGTTGAAGAAATTCTTGGAACTATATTTAAAGATTTCTGTATAGGTAAATAAAATACCTCTTGTATTCCTAATATACCGCGTTACATTCATCTAATGACTAAACAAAGTTATGATGTAGTAGTAATAGGCGGTGGGCACGCTGGATGTGAGGCAGCAGCTGCATCCGCTAGAATGGGTGTTAATACAGCTCTTTTTACCCATAAAGTAAGAACAATTGGCGAGATGTCGTGCAATCCTGCAATTGGAGGACTAGGTAAAGGTCATCTAGTAAGAGAAATAGATGCTTTAGATGGTGTAATGGGTGTTGTAGCTGATATATCCGGTATTCAATTTAGATTATTAAACAGAAGTAGAGGTCCAGCAGTGCAAGGACCTAGAACCCAGTCAGATAGAGAACTTTATAAAGAGCATATGCAAAAAATATTGCTAAATTATAAAAATTTATCTGTAGTAGCAGATCCAGTCACAAAATTTTTATTCGATGAAAAGCAAAACAAAATTATCGGCTTTATATGTCAAAGTGGAAAGGAAATTAGATGTAAAGAATTGATTTTAACTACAGGGACATTTTTAAATGGATTAATTCATATTGGTGAAACACAAATACCTGCGGGTAGATATGATGAAAAACCTTCAACCGGTTTAAGCGAGCAGTTAGTAAAATATAAAATGCAGATAGGAAGATTGAAGACAGGCACTCCACCCAGGCTCGATGGTAGCACTATTAACTACGATGATTTGGAAATGCAGCCTGCTGATGATGATCATTATTATTTTTCTTTCCTTACAAATAAGGTCGATAATAAACAAATTAAATGTGGAATGACCTATACAAACAATGAGGTACATAAAATTATAAGTGATAATATTTCTAGAAGCGCAATGTATTCAGGTAATATCAAAGGAGTAGGACCACGATATTGTCCTTCCATAGAGGACAAAATTGTTAAGTTTAAGGAAAAAGAAAAGCATCAAATATTCCTGGAACCTGAAGGATTAAAGGACAATACTATTTACCCAAACGGTATATCGACATCGCTTCCAGAAGAGATTCAGCTGAAAATATTGGCCAAAATAAAGGGTTTAGAGCAGGTTAAGATGAAAAGAGCAGGATATGCTATTGAGTACGATTATGTTGATCCAAGGGAACTTAACGCTACTTTAGAAAGCAAAAAAATTAAGTCGTTATTTTTAGCAGGACAAATTAACGGTACCACTGGTTATGAGGAAGCGGCTGCTCAAGGTTTAATAGCTGGAATTAATGCAGCCCTAAAAATCAAAAATAAAGCTGAGTTTGTTTTAGATAGATCTACATCTTACATCGGAGTAATGATTGATGATCTTATAACTAAAGGAGTTACTGAACCTTATCGTATGTTTACATCTAGAGCAGAGTATAGATTAACTTTAAGAGCCGACAATGCAGATCAGAGGTTAACCGATCTCGGTATAAATTTAGATCTCATCAGTTCTAAAAGAAAAAAAATATTTTTAGAAAAGAAAAAAAATATTTTTTCACTAAATAACTTTTTGGAAACAAAATTTTTAACTCCTAATGAAGCAAAAAAATATGACATAAAAATTGCTATGGACGGTGTCAAAAGATCTTGCTTAGAAGTTATGGGTCAGCGAAAAGTAAATATGGCTAAAATAAGGCAGATATTTAACGACATACCTGTCTTCAAACACTCTATAGAAAAGCAAGTTGTAATAGATGCTCACTATATGGGGTATTTAAAGAGGCAAGAGCGAGACATTAAATCTTTTAAGAAAGACGAGTCAGTAATCATTCCTGAAAACATAAATTATGAAAATCTGAGTGGTCTGTCTAATGAGGTTAAATCTAAACTAGTTTCTATTAAGCCTAAGACATTAGGCCAGGCCATTAGAATAGATGGTATTACCCCTGCAGCTGTTATAATTTTATTATCTCATATTAAAAAACTTAAATTTGACGTTTCTGCTTAATGCAGGGTAATGAAGTCATAAATATTTTACAAAACAAGCTTCATTTTTCCTCTAAATCTATCGAGAAGCTTAAAATTTTTAAAAATGCTCTAATTATTGCAAACAAAAAACACAACTTTATATCTAAAAGTACTGAATCTTATATTTGGCATAGACACATACTAGATTCTGCACAATTAGTTAAATTTATAGATTTTTCAAAAGGGTCTTTATCTGACTTAGGTTCTGGTGCAGGATTTCCTGGATTGGTTTTAGCAATATTTAATGAGAATAAAGACTTTCACGTGAAATTGTACGAAAAATCACCTGTTAAGAGGGCTTTTTTAGAGGAAATAAGTAAGAGGTTGTCTATCATAGTAGAAATAAAAGGAAATGTGTATAAAGAAATTATTGATACTGATTATGTAGTGAGCAGAGCCTTTAAGAAATTTGAATTAATTATACAAGTTTCACGTGAAATCGTTAAAAAGTCTCATAAATTAATAGTTTTAAAAGGTCAAAATGCACAGGAAGATATAAAAAAAGCTTTCAAAAGAAAAAAATACGCTTATAAACTTGAAGACAGTATAACTAATAAGGACTCTAAAATAATTATAGTCGATTTAAAAAAATGACGACAACTATTTCGGTGATTAATCAAAAAGGTGGAGTAGGTAAAACAACAACTGTTATAAATTTAGCAGCTTCTCTGTCCATAATGGGTCAAACAAATCTTGTAATTGATCTCGATCCTCAGGGCAATGCAACAACAGGGTTTGGAAAAAGCAATAGTGATGAAGAAAAGAATATTTACAATTTATTAATTCGAAAAATAAATCTTAATCAGGTAATTCAAAAAACAAATATTGAAAATCTAGATATCATCGGATCTCATGTAAATTTATCTGGGTTAGAAGTAGAGACAGCTAGTGATTCAAAAAGAGCTTTTGTTTTAAAAGAAATCTTGTCTTCTGAAAAATTAGGATTGTTAAAAAAATATGATAATATTTTTATAGATTGTCCTCCTTCTTTAAGTTTACTTACTATTATGTCCTTAGTTGCATCAGATGAATTATTAGTACCTTTGCAGACAGAATTTTTTGCATTGGAAGGAATTACACAATTAGTGAAAACAATTGATAGAATTAAGGAAAATTTAAATCCATCACTTTCTATTAGAGGAATATTATTAACGATGTTTGACAAAAGAAATAAATTATCTTCAGAGGTGGATCGAGAAGCTAGAAATTATTTTAAAGATAAAGTTTATAAAACTGTAATACAGCGAAATGTAAGATTGTCGGAGGCTCCCTCGCATGGTTTGCCTTGTGTAATATATGATAAGAGTTGCGTTGGAAGCAAGTCTTACTTCAAACTTGCTGAAGAGTTTAAAAATAATTTGGTGAGTGCTGCGTGAGTTCTGGTAAAAAAAAAGGGTTAGGTAGAGGATTATCTGCTTTGTTTGGCGATGAAAAATCTGAAGACAAACCTCAAGAAATTAACAAATCAAACGCAGTTTCAATTAGTGATCTAAGCCGGAATCCTTATCAGCCAAGACAATATTTTAGCGAGGAAAAGCTTGAAGAATTAGCTAATTCTATAAAAAAAAACGGCATATTACAGCCCATAGCAGTCAGACAAAGTAAATCTAACATAAATAAATATGAAATTATAGCAGGTGAAAGAAGATGGCTTGCAGCTCAAAGAGCAGGTTTACATGAAGTACCAGTAAATATTTTGGAACTTACTGATAGCGAGTCTTTAGAGGTTGCTATTGTAGAAAACATTCAAAGAGATGATCTTACTCCTATTGAGGAAGCAAATGGATACAAAAGATTATCGGAAGAATTTAAATATGATCATGAAGATATTTCAAAATTAATGTCCAAAAGTAGAAGTCACATTAGCAATACATTAAGATTACTTACTTTACCCGCAGATGTAATTGCAATGCTCGAAGAACGAACATTAACATCTGGACAAGCTAGACCTTTGATAGGATTATCAAATGCATCGACTATTGCTGAAGAAATAGTTAAAAATAATTATAGCGCGCGAAAAATTGAATATTTAGTTAAAAACCAAAAGAATACCAAAGCTAAGAAAGATTATACAGATATTAATATTTTGAAAGTTCAGGAAAGAATTGAAAAAAAATTAGGGTTAAAAGTTAATATAAAAGCTAAGAAAAATAATTCCGGTCAAATTACAATTGAATATAAAGATTTAGAACAATTTGAATTAATTAATGATTTGCTTACGCGACGTTAGCAAGTTTACAAATATCAACAATTAATTTTTTCATTAAAATATTTTTGTTAATCACTGAGTTCGATTTAAACATCACCTCTAAGTTATAAGTTTTGCCTAATGCAAACTTAATTTTTTGCGAACTCCACTTTTTTGATTGCATTGTAAAGCTTGGTTTATCCTTCCAAAATATAGGTGGCTTAATTTTATTTATAGCATCATCTATATTTGATATTTTAGATTCAATTGAAATTTGTAACAGTTTACTCAGCCTTTGATTTATCAACGATAGATAGAAAATATTCATTTCTGGATCAATAATCGTGTCACTAAGTAATTTATTTGTTTTAATTTTATTTCCATTAAACGCCTCATCTTTAAGATTGTTAAAATTGTTATTAATTTTTATATCAAGCAGATCTTCAAGTTTCTTGTTATCTAATTTTTTATTTTGAAAATAAGTTAATACTTTAGTTAATTCGTTATCTAATTTTGATCTGTCTAAATTACAATTTTCGATTAATAAATTTATATTGTTAGTTGTTAACCCATCAAACCCTCTGAGCTTATCTAATATTTTTTTTTTTATGCTAATTTCATTATCCGGGTAACATGCAACAGCACCACATAATTCGGACTTCTCAAAATAATTCCTTATTTTTGATTTTTTATCTAGTATTTCAGAAAAAAAAAATAATTTTTGAGTATCAATTTTAGGCACTACTTCTTTGATAATATCTAATAACTTATCGTTTGTTTGTTCTATGTAGTATATTTTTTTCTTTGCGAAGAGCGAAATATTGCTAATTTCATTAAAAAATAAATTTTCATTTTTTAATATTTCATCCTGATTGAATTTTACTATTTCACTATCTTTATTGTTTAATTTAATTATATTTTTAAAATCATTTTTTAAGCCTAAGTTTTCACCATAAAACAAAAATAAATTTTTTTCGAGATTGCTAATTTTTTGTTCAACTATATAGCTTTTATAAATCATTAAGGCTTGAGATTAACCGATTTAGAATATCTTCTGCTAATTCATCAGTTAATGTTTCAATAAGTGTTTTTTCATTATTTAAGATTTGTGAATATTGATTAGATGCCGAATAATCACCTGATTTACTTACTACAAAGCTATCGGACTTATTCCCGTTTGTTTGATTATATTTTACATTAACAGTTATATCTAATTGATACTTAGTGATTTCATTCTTAATATTTTTTTCTTTAATAGATTTTTTCTTTACTGTATTTAAATTAACTACAATTATTCTTTCTTGAGTTTTACTGGTATTAAGTAAAAGTTTATTTTTAATTTTAAAATTAATTCTTTTCTCACCGATTGTTTTTATATCTTTAATAAAAAAGTTGCTACCTAAAGAAGTGTCTAGAACTTTAAAACCACAGCTAACTGTAAATAATATTAATAAAATGGAGATTAAAATTCTTTTTTTCATTTTTCTTCAACTATGTAGTTTATAATTTTATTTTTTACAAAGATAGTTTTAATAATATTTTTTTTAACTAAGTATTTTTTAGCTTTTGATTTTTCAATCACAATTTGATTTACATTTTTTTCTAATAAATTATTTTGAATTTCAATTATATCTCTTGTCTTCCCGTTCACCTGTATAGCTAATTTAATCTTTGTTGCGTTGCTTTTAATGTCAATATCAGGCCAATTATTAAGTGTTTTACAGTTATATAGTTCTAAGCACTCGTGAGCTAAGTGTGGAGTAAAAGGTATCATAATTTTCATTACTTTTTCTGCATATTCTATTAAAACTTTATTACTTATTTCTAATTCTAAATGTTCTTTAAAGAATTTATAAATTTCATAAAAATGAGCAATTGAGACGTTAAATCTAAAATTTTTGATTGAGTGATCTATCTTAAAAATATAGTTATTTATTCCTGTAATAAAATGATCTTCTTTTTCTTTATCAGAAGTTTTATCGCTCCTTTTTAAAATTGAATAATTTAAATTCCAAATTTTTTGCAAAAATTTATTTGCTGAAGCAACGCCAATGTCTGACCACTGTATATCTTTTTCCGGCGGACTATCTGACAAAATAAACCATCTAACAGAGTCGGCTCCATACTGGTTGATCATAATTTCTGGATCTATAGTATTTTTTTTTGATTTTGACATCGACTCTGGAGGACCGACAACAATCTTACTTTTATCACTTTTTTTTAAAAAAGTTTTAGAGTCTAATTTTTCCACTTCTTCAGGATAGACCCAGTTCCCGTCTTGATCTTTATAAGATTCGTGACACACCATTCCCTGTGTAAAAAGATTTTTGAATGGTTCTGAAATATTAAAATTTTCATTACATCTGTTAATAGCTTTCGTAAAAAAACGAGAATAAAGAAGATGTAGTATGGCGTGTTCAATACCACCAATGTATTGATCAACAGGCATCCAGTAATTAGTCTGTGTTTCATCAAAGGGAGACTTTTGATGATCTGGAGAACAAAACCTCAAAAAATACCAAGATGAGTCAACGAAAGTATCCAAAGTATCAGTTTCTCTCAAAGCCTTTTTTCCAGTTGATTTTTGCACTGTTTTTTTCCAATTTGGATGTTCATCCAGCGGGTTACCTGAAAAATTTAAATTAATATCTTCAGGAAGTTTTATAGGTAATTCGCTTTTATCTACAGGCACTACGCTTCCGTCTTCCAGATAAATCATAGGGATTGGACAACCCCAATAACGTTGTCTGGAAACACCCCAATCTTTTAGTCGATATAATGTTTTACCATTACCAATATTTTTTTTTTCAATCTCTTCGATTATTCTTTTTTTTGCATTCGCTGTGTCTAAATTATTTAAAAAAGATGAATTAATAATTACACCGTCTCCGATATAAGCTTTCTTTAAATCGTTATTTTCTTTACCGTCAGAAACAACTTGCTTAATTTCAAGATTATATTTTTTTGCGAAATCAAAATCTCGCTGATCATGAGCTGGGCATCCAAAGATTGCTCCTGTGCCATAATCCATTAAAACAAAATTTGCAAAAAAAACTGGAATTTTTTTATTTTCAATAAAAGGATGCTCTGCAAATAAACCTGTATCGTATCCCAATTTATCTGCATTAGCCAAGGCTTCTTCAGTAGTCCCTGTTTTATCACACTCTTTTTTGAATTTTATAAAATCAGTTTTTTTAGAAAAGTTATTGCTTAAATTATGATCCACAGATAATGCAATAAAACTCGCTCCAAAAATTGTATCGGGTCTCGTAGTAAATATATTAACTTTTTCATTATTGTTTATAATTTGAAAATTAATTTCACATCCAAGTGATTTGCCAATCCAATTTTTTTGCATTATTTTTACTTTTTCGGGCCACCCATCTAAAGTTTTTAAATCATCTAAAAGTTCATTAGAAAATTTTGTGATGTTAAAAAACCATTGTGAAAGTTTTTTTCTTTCTACTACTGCATTGGATCTCCATCCCCTACCATCTATTACTTGCTCATTAGCTAGTACTGTTTTTTCAACTGGATCCCAGTTAACATATGTTTCCTTTCGTGAAACTAATCCTTTGTTATAAAAATCAATAAAAATTTCTTGTTGATGTTTGTAATAATTTTCATCACAAGTTGAAATTTCTAAATCCCAGTCTATTGAAAGACCCAACATTTTAAGTTGAGTTTTCATTGTAGCTATATTTTTACTTGTCCATTCTTTTGGGTGAAGATTATTTAATCTAGATGCATTTTCAGCTGGCAAACCGAAAGAGTCCCATCCCATAGGATGTAATACGTTAAAACCCTGCATAAATTTGTAACGAGCTATAACATCACCAATAGTATAGTTTCTAACGTGACCCATATGAATTTTACCTGATGGATAAGGAAACATTTCTAAGCAATAAAACTTTGGTCCGTTAGGATTTGAAAGTTTTGTTTTAGAAAATTTTTTTTGCCACTTTTTTTCAATGCCTTGAAAATTTACTCTTTCCATTTAAAACTATTTTTTTTTATTTTTTTCTTGCTTTTCAAGTAGAGCGGCTTTTTTTACAATAGAAGATCTTAATTCTTGACTAATTGTAGAGTTATTTAAAATCTCAACAGTGCAAGATGCTGCTGCTTTACATATTTTTTTGTGAATTATAATTTTTAAACTATCCGATCTTACTTCGTTAGATAAAAAGCGAATTGAAATTTTTATAGAATCTTCAATATTGTTTGATGACGATTTATCTGAATACCAATCAGAAATAATCATACCTCCAGAATAATCAACAGTAGTCATAGGTATAAAATCTAAAATTTCTAATGAAGCTCTCCACATAGGATTGGCTGTGCTAAATTCATATGTATTTGAACGCTTCGCTCTATCTAATAGGCCACCAATGGAAACACCTCTACCTTCTTCCACATTTTTTCTAGCTCGTTCTTGTGCATTGATTGGAACTTTTCGTGTGTCTACTTTTTTAAAACCTCCACAACCAAACAGTAGAGACAACATAAAAAAAATTGATATTAATTTAAAAAAAAGATGCATTTTGAGTACAAATAACACTGAAGAGTGAATTAAGCCAATTAATTGAGAGAAAAAGTGCTATTAAATGGGATTTTTCATTGAAAAATAACAAGTAATCTAAGTGTGGTATATTTGCAACAATATGTCTTTTAAAGCAAAAAAAAGGAAAATATATTCCGATTACAAGGAAAAATCCAATAATTTACCGGCAGTTAAATATTTAACTAACAAAACAAAAAGGAAAAATATGAAAAACATAATCAAAACAGTAATCGTTATGTTAACTTCTATATCTTTATTTGGTTCAGCAAACGCTGGTGAATTGTCTGTAAGTGGTACTGCGAAAGCAACTTACAACGTAGAAAGCGGCGCGAACAAAGGTAAAGGTTTAGGTATAACTAACGAGTTAAACTTTACAGCTTCAGGTGAGTTAGACAATGGTTACACATGGTCATACTCTATGGAGTTAGATCCAGGTGCAACTGCAGTAGGAACAACTGCTGACGAGACACAAGGTGCGCAAAACGATGATACTCAATTAACTCTAACAACTCCTTACGGAACTGTTGGAATGTTTGTATCTGAAGGCGGATTAGATGTTGAAGATGCAGCTTCTCAATCAGTATACTCAAGACCAACTGATATGGGTGGTTCTGATGGTACAGTAGATAACTTTACTATCGACGCATACAACAACATACAATACCACACAGCAGCAGATTTGTTGCCGTACGGTATTACAATTAAAGCAGCTTATGCTCCTGACCTAGATACTTACGGTTCTGGAAACAACGCTGGTGTTGAACAAGGTGAAGGTGCTGCTGGATACGCAGGTAGATCAGCAACTGAATTGCAAGTTAAAGCAAATCCAATCGATGGTTTAAATATCGGTGCTTCTTACTTTGAATTTGACATGCAAGGTGGTTCAAAAAGAGACCAAGATGCTGAAAGTGGTGCATGGTTTGCTACTTACGCAATTGGAAACGTAACACTTGGTTACTCTCAAGCTGCAAAAGCTCTATTAGTATCAGACAGAGTTGGAAACAGTGAAACAGTTGAGCATTATGAACAAGATAACATGTCAATCGCTTACGCTATAAACGATGACTTATCTGTTTCATACGAAAAAGAAACATCAGAAGCTCACTACTTAGCAGATACTGCTGACGTAGAACAAAAGTCTACTGGTATTCAACTTGCTTACAACATGGGCGGAATGACAGTTGCTATTGCTAGAAACTCACACGACAATCCGAGTTACAGCACAACAGCTGCTGATTTAGACCAAACATTGTTAGCAGTAACTATGGCGTTTTAATTAACACTTAGTAAAAAATTAAAAAAGCCGGCTAAATATTTTAGTCGGCTTTTTTTTTACCGCTGATAAAAGTGCGAACCCTTCACAGTTTATACTTTTTAATTTATTTAAATTATTAACTTTAATACCCCCTAAAGGTATTAAGTTTTTTGATCCATTTGATGAAAATCTATTAAATTTAATTACATCTAAAAATGGAGATTTATTGTCATAATCAACCAAAAATAATTTAGAGAGTAAAATATAGGTACAGCCTTGTTTAATCTTAAGTGAAATCTCACTTATATTATGTGCAGAGCCAATAATAGAAAAATTTGTTTTTTTTAAATTAAATGATTTAAAAGTTTTATTGTATGATGATAAATAAATACCATCAGCATTGAGCAATACGCTTAATTTTGTATCATTTGCTACAAAAAATTTGATTAATTTTAGTCTACATTGTTTTCTAAATCTAATAAGATTCTCTAAATTCTCTTTATTAGATACATTTCGGTAAATGATTATAAATTTATTATATTTTTTTATGTTTCTTAAATTGATATCTTTGGTATTTTCAATAATTAAAAAATATTTTTTTTTAAAAGCAAACATATGAACACAATAGTTGAAAGTTTTAATAAAATAAAATCGAATGTTAACCTATTAAAACCTGATAAACCGGTAAATATTGTAGCAGTGAGTAAAACTTTTTCTCTACAGCATATTCAACCATTAATAGACTATGGACATAATCACTTTGGAGAAAATAAAGTTCAAGAAGCCACAGTAAAATGGAGTGCTATAAAAAAAAACAACCCCCAATTAAGTCTTCATATGATTGGCAAATTACAAACTAATAAAGCTAAAGATGCTGTTAAAATATTCGACTATATACACTCCTTGGATAATAAAAAACTTGCAGACACTTTAGCTAAAAATGAAAAAATTCTTAATAAAAATTTAAAATATTTTATACAAGTAAATATTGCTAATGAGTCACAAAAATCTGGTATTTCAATTAATGAACTTGACCCTTTCTATAACTATTGTACCCGAGAAATTAATTTAAAAATTATTGGATTGATGGTGATACCCCCAAATGACAATAATACTAAAAAATATTTTAAGTCATTAAGTGAATTAAACAAAACTCTTGCTTTGAGTGAACTTAGTATGGGTATGTCTGCAGATTATATTGAAGCTATTAATTTTGGAGCTACCTTTGTGAGAGTAGGCAGCCTAATATTCGGTAGTCGAACTTAAGCGATTCTCACATAACTTTTTATTTTAAGGTATTTAGCTATTTTAATTAATTCAGTTTTCTTTATAGCAACACAACCTTCTGTATTTTTATAATTTTTTTTTGCTATGTGAATAAAAATTGCACTACCTTTATTTTTTTTTGTTGGATTCATATTGTAATTTAAAACTATCACTATGTCGTAAACATTATCTCTTCTATAAAGCTTTTCAAAACTGTATTTGCTTGGGTATTTTATGAGTTGATTATATTTTTTTGAATTAGAGTCATCGCACCAACCCATTTTTTTAGTTATGGGTATTTTTTTTAAGGAAGTTATAAGGTTTTTTACTCTATCTTTTCTATATAAAATATATTTTATTTTAAATAAGCCTAAAGGTGTAATTAAGTCCCCTTCCTTTTTTTTAACACCAATTCCTCTTTTACCTAAAGCACATTTTATTCTATAGTCTTTAAATATTAATTTTTTTTTTTTTTTTATTAAAATATGCATAAATTAAATGTTTTAATTCTTGGCCCTGAAAGTTTTGTTCTTACATTAGACGAACTCAAGCCTTATTTAAAGTTTAACATTTTTAAAGAATTTAATAATCAATCAAATGTCAAAGTAAACAAATATGATGTTCTACTTTTCCATAAAAAAGCCCTAGAAAATAAACACAATAATCACATTATAAAAAGCAATAGTCTGACTAAAATTTTAGCTACAGGAAACTTTGATAGCCCTAATTTATATGATGGTATTTTAAAATTACCTACTACTTTAGATGAAGTGAATTCAGTTATAGAGAGTTCTGTGGCAAAAAAAGTATTTAATAAAAATTCATCTATAAAAATCAAAGATTTTTTGCTCGATAAAAATGAAAAAAAATTAATTAAAGATGATTCTTTTATAATTTTAACAGAAAAAGAAATTCAATTATTAGAGCTTTTTTTAGAAAGTAAAAAACCGATATCTAAAAATAAAATTTTATCTCTAGTTTGGAATTATTCTGCTGATGCAGATACGCACACAGTTGAGACTCATATTTATCGGTTAAGAAAAAAAATTAGTGACAAATTTTCTAATGAAGTATTTATTCAGAATAATAAAGAAGGATATTATTTTTGAAAAAAAGAAACAAAATTGCTTTAGATCTTTTTTCAAAAAAATACAGAAAACGTGTAGTTAAACCAAAAAAAGGAAAAGGAAGCTTTAAGAGAAAAAAAAGTTAACTTATTCTAGCACCGATTTGTTGAATTATTTTTGAAGCCATTTCAGTTCCTTTGTTTAAGCTCTCTTGAAGAGACATTTTATTTATATGGCCGTGAAGAAAGCCAGCTGCAAATAAATCTCCTGCTCCTGTTAAATCTACTATTTTCAGATTTTTTTGACTTTTACATTCAACAACTTCATTTTGATTAATAACAACACTACCTTTATCCGATCTAGTTATGACAAGAGTTTTATTTAATTCTTTTCCAAATGAAATAACATCCTCAAAAGATTTAGCATCGATTAATTCCAATATTTCTTGCTCATTAGCAAAAGTTATATCAAGTTTATTTTGCACTAGATTGAGAAAATTCTTTTTATGACGATCTACGCAAAATTTATCTGATAAAGTCATTGCTATTTTATTTGAGTGGTTAATAGCTTCATTAAATGCTTTTTTAGGTTCTCCTTCGTCCCATAAATAACCTTCAAGGAAAGTTATTTCACTATTTTTAATAGCTTGAATATTTATATCTGCTTTGTTTATTTTTCCAGCTATTCCTAGAAAGGTACACATCGTACGTTCTGAATCTGGAGTGATGAGAATAAGACAGGTTCCTGTAGTTAGATCCTCTTTTTTCTTATTATAAAAATATTCTACATTTTCTTTCTTTAAACCTTGTTCATATTTTCGACCAAGGTCGTCGTCATTTATTTTTCCAATAAATCCAACATTATTGCCCAGTTGTGATAAACCAACAATCGAGTTAGCTACAGATCCGCCTGAAACAGTTTCTTCGATTTTAAGATTAGCGAGCAACTTTTTAAATTCTGGCTCGTTTATTAACTTCATATTACTTTTTGCTAAATTGTTTTTTGAAAGGAATTCATCATCCACTTTGCAAATAACATCAACTATTGCGTTCCCAATACCTAAAATATTCATTTATGCTTTTTTTGTTTTTATTGGCTTTTTTCTATTTGGATAACAGCTTTTACAAATTTTACAAGTAATACCGTAACACTCTCTAGCTTTACAGTATTGCCTACCATACCAGATAATTTGTAGGTGTAATTTATTCCAAAACTTTTTAGGAAAAATGTTTTTTAAATCCTTTTCTGTTTGAACAACATCTTTGCCATTAGTTAACCCCCATCTTTGAGCCAATCTATGAATGTGAGTATCCACTGGGAAAGCAGGAAACCCAAAAGCTTGAGACATTAACACGCTTGCAGTCTTGTGGCCTACACCAGGCAGATTCTCAAGTTCTTTATATGTTTTAGGAACTTTACTTTTATATTTTTCAACAAGTATTTTAGAAAGAAAATAAATACTTTTAGCTTTAACTCTAAAAATACCTATTTTATTAATTAACTTCTCAATTTTTTTTCTTCCTAATTTTACAAAATGTTTTGGTTGATTATATTTTGGATAGATTTTTTTAGTAACATTATTTACATTGACATCTGTGCATTGTGCAGAAAGAAGCACAGATATTAATAAAGTAAAATTATTTTTGTAATTTAAAGGTATTAGCACTTTAGGATAAATTTTGTTTAGTATCCTTAAAATAATTTTAGATTTTTTTTTATTATTCACTTGAAGTTTAAAAGATCACGCATTGAGTAAAGGCCTGATCTTTTTGACATAAGCCACATAGCTGCCATTAAAGCACCCTCTGAATAAAGAGATCTGTCAAAAGACTCGTGATTAAGCCTAACAACTTCTTTTCCGCTTGAAAAGCTGACCTCATGCTCACCAATGACTTCTCCTCTTCTAATAGAGTTAAAATTAATTTTTTTTGAGTAAGGAAATGATTTTCTGTTAAAGTATTTTTTTCCTATTAAATCATAAAGGTTTTTGTTTTTCCCTTCGGCTATTCCTTTACCCAACATCAACGCTGTCCCAGATGGGTAGTCTAATTTATGTTTATGATGAACTTCATAAACTTTACTTAAAAAACTATCTCCAAGACATTTGGAAGCAATTTCAGTTAAATACATTAATAGATTTACACCAAGACTCATATTTCCTGCCTTTAATATAGGAATTTTCTTTGAGTACTTTCTAATTAAATTTTCATCTTGTTTTGAAAAACCGGTTGTACCTATGACAACTTTTTTTTTAAGTTTTGAAGCAATTTCTAAAATTTCAAGAGTGCATTTTGGAACAGTAAAATCAATAATTACATTTGTTGTTTTGAATGACTCAAGATTATTAAGGCCTGGCTTGATGCCAAAAATTTTTTTATTAATTATTTTATTTTCTGTTAGTGAAACTAATTTAAAATTTTTATTTTTTTTTGAGGATTTTATGAGTTGCTGACCCATTCTACCCATACAGCCTGTAATAGATAAATTTATTTTTTTCATTAGTTTATAAAATAGATGATTACAGTAATAACTAATATAATTATAGTCCAAATAAATAAATTTTTTAATAATCTTTTTATTTTATTATTCGAAGATAAAAAACTAGGCAAGATTAGAGTTAAAACTGCAATCAAAAAAATTGCAGACATTATTTGATCAGTCTGCATTTAATTTAGGAATTATTCCAAAATTGTTTAGCTTTCTCAAAAAAGCCCTTAATTATGGGATCGGGTTTACTGTTTTCAATTTTATTAAACTCTTCTAATATTTCTTTTTGCCTTTTTGAAAGAGATGTAGGCACTTGAGTTATAATTCTAATATATAAATCACCAAAAATACTTCTTCTTAAAATTGGCATACCTTTACCTTTTAATCTAAATTGCTTTCCGTGTTGTGTGCCAGCTGGAATTTTTATCTTTGATTTTCCGCCATCAATTGATGGTACTTCAACAGAAGTACCCAATGTGGCGTCTGAAAAAGAAATTGGTAATTCATAGTATAAATTTTCTTCAGATCTTTTAAATATATTATGATTATCAATTGAAATAAAAAGATATAAATCTCCACTTGAGCCACCTTTCGATCCTGCTTCACCTTTTCCTGAAAGTCTAATTCGCGTTCCGTCATCAACTCCTTTAGGGATCTTGACAGTCACATTCTCATCGGATTGTACTTTTCCATTTCCGCTACAGGTATTACATAGTTTAACAATCGTTTCACCGTAACCTGTGCATTGAGGACAAGTTTGCTGAACTGTAAAAAATCCTTGGTTTGTTCTAACTTTACCTTTTCCAGAGCAGTAATCACATTTAATTGGCTTAGAACCTTTTGCAGCGCCACTACCAGCACAGGACATGCACGATTTATAAGTTGTGTACCTTACGTTTTTCTCAATGCCTTTGTAAGCCTCTTCTAAATTGATACTAACATCATACCTTAAATCGTTTCCTCTATTACTTGAACGTCTAGAAGATCCGCTTCCTCCAAAGTCACTAAAAAAATCTTCAAAAATGTCAGAAAAAGAAGAGGTATCAAAACCACCGAACCCTTGACCACCCCCACCTGATCCTTCAAAAGCAGCGTGGCCAAACTGATCATAGTTTTCTTTTCGTTTACCATCAGAAAGAATGTGATAAGCTTCACTTGCTTCTTTGAATTTTTCTTCAGAGGCTTTGTCACCTTTAGTTTTATCTGGATGATACTTTAACGCGAGTTTACGGTAAGCTTTTTTAATTTCTTCTTTAGATGCTGATTTAGTAACACCCAAGACATCATAATAATCTCTTTTAGCCACAGGACGTCTCCTTTTAAATTATCTTAGGCGCTTTTTTCTTTATCTTCTTCTTTTACGTCTTCAAAATCCGCATCAACTACATTTTCTTTTTCATTAGGTTTGGTATCTTTTGCAGATTTTGACTTATCTGTGCCAGGTTTTTGTTGGCTTTTATAAATAGCTTCACCCAACTTCATAGATACTTGAATTAAACTTTGAGTTTTCTTTTTAATATCTTCAACATCTGCATTTTCTAAAGATTTTTTAAGATCAGAAATACCGTTTTCTATTGCCTTTTTTTCTTCAGCTGAAATTTTATCACTATGCTCTTTTAAACTTTTTTCTGTAGAAAAAACTAAACTATCAGCCTGGTTTCTAGCATCAACTGACTCCCTTTTCTTTTTATCTGCATCTTTATTTGCTTCAGCTTCTTTAACCATTTTTTGTATTTCTTCTTCTGATAACCCACCCGATGCTTGAATCTGGATTTTTTGTTCTTTGCCGGTCCCTTTATCTTTTGCTGAAACATTAACAATACCATTAGCGTCAATATCAAAGGTTACCTCGATTTGTGGTGTTCCTCTAGCAGCGGGTGGTATACCTACTAACTCAAAGTTACCTAAAATTTTATTATCTGAGGCCATTTCTCTTTCGCCTTGAAGAACTCTTATTGATACAGCGGGTTGGTTATCTTCGGCGGTTGAAAAGACTTGGCTTTTTTTAGTTGGGATAGTTGTGTTTTTTTCTATTAATTTTGTTGACACTCCACCCAAAGTTTCAATTCCAAGTGATAAAGGAGTAACATCTAATAATAAGACATCTTTAACGTCTCCTTGTAGCACACCGGCTTGAATGGCAGCACCCATCGCAACTACTTCATCTGGGTTAACACTTTTATTAGGTTCCTTACCAAAGAAATTTTTAACCGTTTCGATAATTTTTGGCATTCTAGTCATACCACCAACTAAAACTACTTCGTTAATCTCTGCCGCTGAAAAGCCAGAATCTTTTAAAGCAGTTTTACAAGGTTCTAATGTTCTATCAACAAGATCGGAAACTAAAGCTTCCAGTTTAGCTCTAGTAAATTTTAAATTTACATGTTTTGGACCTGATTTATCAGCAGTGATAAAAGGAAGATTAATCTCAGTTTGTGCAGCAGAAGATAATTCTATCTTAGCTTTTTCAGCAGCCTCTTTTAACCTTTGTAATGCTAATTTATCATTTCTTAAGTCAATGCCATTATCTTTTTTAAATTCATCTATTAAATAATCTACAATAGCGTCATCAAAATCTTCACCACCTAAAAAAGTATCTCCATTAGTTGATTTAACTTCAAAAACACCATCACCAATTTCAAGTATTGAAACATCAAAAGTCCCTCCACCTAAATCGTAAACAGCTATTTTTTGACCATTTTTTTTATCTAAACCATACGCCAAAGCTGCCGCAGTCGGTTCATTAATAATTCTTAAAACTTCTAAGCCTGCAATTTTTCCCGCATCTTTAGTTGCTTGTCTTTGTGCATCATTGAAATATGCTGGAACAGTGATCACAGCTTTTGAAACAGTTTGACCTAAATATTTTTCAGCAGTTTCTTTCATTTTTTGTAAAATGAAAGCTGAGATTTGTGCTGGTGAGTATTTTTTATTTTTTCCCTCAACCCAAGCTTCACCATTGTCTGATTTAACTATGTTAAAAGGAACTTTTCCAATATCTTTTTTTACAGTTTCATCTTCAAAGGTTCTACCAATCAATCTTTTTGACGCAAATATTGTATCTTTTGCATTAGTCACCGCTTGTCTTTTTGCTGGTTGTCCAATTAATTTTTCTTCATTTTCTAAAAATGCAACAACAGAAGGAGTGGTTCTTGCGCCTTCAGTGTTTTCTAAAACTTTTGCTTGTGAGCCATCCATTATAGCTACGCAAGAATTAGTTGTTCCCAAATCAATTCCAATTATTTTACTCATTAAATTAAATCCTTTTGTTCGTAGTTTTATATGGGTGCTTTTTTTTCATCTGCAAGGCTATTCGCCCTCTTTTTTATCGTTATTTTCTTGATTTTTTGTGACATTTTTCTTTGCTACTGCTACTAAGGCTGGTCTTAATAGCCTTTCACCCAACATATATCCAGCTTGTATTTCTTGAAGGATAGTACCTGTTTCAGCATTACCATCTTCAATTTCTGACATTGCTTGATGAATATTGGGATCAAATTTCTGCCCTTTTGTATCAATTTTTTTAATTTTATTTTTTTCAAATATTGAAATTAGGTCTTTTTCCACAACAGTAATATTTTCTAAAAACTTATCTAAGTCCTTATTTAATTTAAGATTATCATCATTTTTAATAGCTTCTTTAGCTCTCTGTAAGTTATCTAATGCTGCTAAACTTTCCTTTGCAAAATTAAATGAACCAAACTCAAAAGCATCCTTTATTTCTTTTTCAAATCTTCTTCTTTGATTTTCTATCTCAGCAAGTGATCTTAACAACTTTTCTTCCATTTCTAAAAGTTTATCTTCTAAGGCTATCTCTTTTTCTGGCAACTCTTGCTTTTTCGAATCAATTGAACTTTCTTCTGTTTTCTTAGAAAAGCTTTTTTCACTCACTTTATTTTTTTTAATTTTATCGGTCATTTGTCTGCTATATAGTGTGTAATTAAAAAATTACTAGGTCGAAATGAAAAAAATTTTAATAGGCACTCATAATGAGGGAAAATTTAAAGAAATTTCTTACTTAATTTCAAAAAAATTTAAAAAGATTTCACCCATATCTTTAAAAATAAAAAGCCCAAAAGAAACTGGAAAGTCTTTTAAAGCAAACTCAAGACTAAAAGTGAATTTTTTTTCAAAATTTGTAGATTACTCGGTAATTTCTGACGACTCTGGTTTATGTATTAAATCTTTTAATAATAGACCCGGTATTAATTCTGCTAGATTTGCTAAAAAATATGGAAGCTTCCATAATGCTATGAAAGTAATTTTAAAAAAATTAAATAGAATTAAAAATAGAAAAGCTACATTTGTTTGCAGCCTATCTCTTAAATGTCCTGGAAAAAAAATAATTACAGTGGAGGGAAAAATAAGTGGTGTCATATCAAAAAAAATTTTAGGAAAAAAAGGTTTTGGATACGATCCTATTTTTATACCAAATAATCAAAAGTTAACATTTGCTCAAATATCAAAAACAAAAAAAATTAAAATTGATCATAGATTTATTGCTTTTAAAAAGTTAAAAAAAAAAATTAATATTTAATAAATTTTTTATCTTCTGTTCTATAAATATCCAATTCTTGAATTACCTTTTTATTTTTAAAACTAAACGTACCTATTTTCCCTTTAATTTTATCTTTAAATAAAAAGTCACTTACCGAATTTATGTCTCCATTTGTTTTCCAAGCGTAGTAAATTAAACCTAAAGCATCATAAGTTAAAATTGTAATTTCGTTTGGATATACCTTAAATCTCTTTAAATAATTTTTATTATATTTTTTAAATTCATTGTAGCTTATTGATGGGTAATAAAGATTCTTAATAGTATTTTCATAAAATATACTTTCATCAAACCATTGATTAATAGTAGTGAATAATACTTCATCTTGATTTACATCTGTATAGATTAAAGATGTTAATATACTTTTGAGGCTATTACCAAAATCTATAATAATCACCGAATCAAAGTTCACTTTTCCCAATGTATATAGTTGCTCTAATCGATTCAGTTCTTTAATTGATTGTTCATCATCTTTATCTTCTAGTAATTTTTTTCTTAGTTTTAAATTATTTTTTCGTTGAGAATAGTTAGTTAAAATTTCGATTTCACCGGTCAATATTTGTGGATTGGGATTATAAGAAAAAGTTTTGAAATTATCTAAATTTAATTTTTTTAAATTATTTTTTATTAGTTCAGCGTACTGATTCTGGGGATACATTATAACAGTTTTATTTTTTTTCTGTTTTTTTATAAAATTTGCTAAAGCTATTAATTGTGACTCTAAGCTAATGCCTACGCTAATTATATTATTTGTAAATTCGGAACTTATGTTAGATGGAGAAATAAAAACCATATCATTATATTTTTTTACTTCATCAAATTCTTCAAAACTAATTGGTCCAATAACAACTTTAACGCCCTGTGATTTTATATCTAGAATTGCTGCTTTAAGTTTTTCTTTATTATTAAACCCTGAGTCTCGTGGAATAATGAGAACCCTATTATCACCAATTTCATCGAGTGCTAATTGTAAAGAGTGCAAGAGAGAATTACCCAATTCTTGATATTCACCACTCAAAGGCGCAAGTAGACCAACTTTTAGAATCTTTTTGGTTTCGTTGGTAAAAAGATTAGTATTAAAAAATATTAATAAGTAAGTTAATGTTATAATAAATTTTTTTTTCATAAAATGAAATTATTATCAAATAGCTTATATATTGTTTCGACCCCTATTGGAAATCTCGATGATATTACTTTAAGAGCTATCAATGTATTAAAAAATTCTGACATTATTCTTTGCGAGGATACGAGAAGATCATTAAAATTATTAAATCATTTAAATATCAAAAAAAAATTAATCTCTTATCATAAGTTTAACGAAAAAAAAAAGATACCAAATGCGATTGAATATCTTAATCAGGGCAAAATTTTGTCTCTAATTTCTGATGCAGGAACACCTCTGTTGTCAGATCCAGGCAGATTACTAGTTATCAAATGCATAGAAAATGAAATTAAAATTGTCCCTATTCCAGGTGTTTCATCAATCACTGCTGCAGTTAGTGCTTCTGGGTTTAAAGACAATTATTTATTTTATGGATTTTTGCCTAAAACAGAAAATGAATTAGACAAATCTCTTACCTTTTTATCAGAATACACATTTTCTCTAGTTTTTTTCATCTCAGCTATCAAAATTAATTTTTACTTAAAAAAATTTAAAGACTATTTTTCTGGAAGAAAAATAATGATTGCAAGAGAAATGACAAAAATTCACGAAACATTTTATAGGAATAACATAGATGATATT
>Ga0233444_10001937_pt1 | contig 22468 bp, 23 predicted proteins | sample SI_124_October20_6_FD_182792 | JGI IMG/M metagenome (GOLD analysis project Ga0233444, IMG submission 182792) | Seawater microbial communities from Saanich Inlet, British Columbia, Canada - SI_124_October2016_10_MG | ecosystem: Environmental > Aquatic > Marine > Inlet | place: Canada: British... | reverse complement strand
TCGAATTATTTATACGTTTAGAAGTGTGTGCGACAATTTCTTAATTAACCTAGCCGTCCACACTTCTCTTCTTAAAAATTTACAATTTAAAAAAGCTAAGATTTTAAACTTTAAAATCTACACACCTCTAGCTACGTTAAAATATAACTTCGTAGAGGTGAGCGGTGGTTTTATTACAATTCTATTATAAGTCAAGGCGTATATTGTTAAAAATACTAAGCAAAATAAGGCTTTTTTAACCTTCTCGCGTTGCAAAGCTCTACTAATTTTTGTAAAAAACAACTATGGCGATTAATCAAATATTTAATAATTTCTATAAAAAAAATCGGAGTTTTTTAACATCTTTTCGAGCAAGCAAATTTAAAATTATTAATTTTAATCCTATAATTTTTTTAAGTTTTATTGTTTTTTTTTCCATACTTTTCTTCACTATTTCAAATTTATTGAATAAAAAAATTGAAGAAAATAAAAATAATTTTACAGAAGTAACCAAATCTAGTGAATTTTCTAATTTAACAAATTATTTCATTTCTAAAATAAACAGCCCCTATGAAGAAGTGAGCTATACAATTAAAAATAACGATACTATAGAAAAAATATTAAAAAATTATAAAGTTAAAAGCATTGATATAAAAAAAATTTCAACAAAATTAAAAGAAAAAAAACTTTCAAACATTTATTCAGGCAGAAAATTATCTCTAATTTACAAAAAATTAGAAGATAAATCTAATACTGTTATTAACCTGATATACCCAGTGAGTAATACAAGTAGTATAGAAATTAGAAGTACTCAAGACAATTTTCAAGTCAAAGAGAATATCTTACAGCTTTATAAAAAAGAAGTTGTTGCTAGAAATGTTATAAAAAATAATTTATATAGTTCCGCTGTTGCTGTAAATGTAGAGCCAAATATTATTATAGAATTTGCCAGAATCTACGGTTTTGAAGTAGATTTTCAAAGAGATATAAGAAAAGGAGATTGGTTTGAAATTCTTTATGAAAAATTTGAAGATGATAACAACAAAGTAAGAGATACTGGTAAAATAATTTATGCTTCTATGTTTGTTAATGGAGAAGAAATAAATCTTTATAATTTTAAAGATAAAAATGAAGAAGAGTATTATGATATTAAAGGAAAAAGTATTACAAAATCTTTAATGAAGACTCCAATAAATGGTGCACGTTTGTCTTCTAAGTTTGGAATGAGAAAACATCCTATTTTGGCTTATAATAAAATGCATAGAGGCACTGACTTTGCTGCTCCGAGTGGAACACCAATAATGGCTTCGGGGTCAGGAACAGTTACACGTGCAAGATGGTGCGGTGGTGGTGGAAATTGTGTAAAGATAAAACATAATTCAACATACGAAACTATCTATGCTCACATGAAAAGTTTTGCTAAAGGAATTAGAGAAGGTAGAAAAGTTAGGCAAGGTCAAATTATTGGCTACGTAGGTTCAACGGGAATGTCGACTGGTCCTCATTTACATTATGAAGTGGTTGTCAATGGCAAAAAAGTTAATTCTCAAAAATTAAAACTTCCATCTGGAAAAGTATTAAAAGGTAATGTTAGAGAAAAATTTGAATTAGAAAGAATAAAAATAGATTTAAAATTATCTGCTTTAAGATAAACTAGTATTAGTTTGCAGTTTTTGATAGCTCTTCTTTGGATACAATATCTTCTTGGGCAATAGGTTTTTCCTCTGTTTTATTTTTTTCCAAAGAATTTTCTTTTCTCTCGTTGAGTTCATTATATCTTCTTAAATAATGGTCTGCATGTTGCAGATAGTTTTGAGCCAATACTGGATCTCCGTTGCTTTGAGCATCTTTAGCAAGTTGTTGAAATTTTAGCATTGTTTTTTCGACATTGTGAATATTAGTCATTGACCCGTTTCTATTGAAATTCATGTTACCGTTGTTGTTTAGCCCGCTAGAATTATTGGAGCCCATTGACCCAGGTCTCCTTCTGAAATTGTTTTTTTGTGATCTTGGTCTAAAATTTCTTCTTCTATTATTGTTGTTAATCATATTACTTGCCTATGTAAGTTGAGATAATGCATCTAACGTTATCTTTGTAATCTTTAATAATTTTCTCAATTTTAAAATTATTCTTAATTAAAATTTCTGAAACTTTTTTGTGTTGCTCATTTCCTATTTCTAAGGCGAGCTTACCTTTTGCTTTCAAGTTATATTTAGTTTTGTAGATAACTTTTTTAATAAGGTCAAGTCCATCATTTCCACCATCTAATGCTATTCTAGGTTCATATTTCTTAATATCCTCTCTTAAGTTTTTAATTTCACTACTCTTTATATATGGGGGATTTGATACAATAAGATCGAATTTTTCATTAAATTTAGCGTCTAATGACTTATTTAAAAACTTAATGTTACTTAGTATTTTATGCTTATCTGAGTTTTTTTTAGCAACTATTAGTGCTTTTTTAGAAATATCAATACCTACACCTTTGGAGTTACTTAATTCGCTTAATAAACTTATTAAAATACATCCACTTCCTGTTCCTATATCTAAGATTGATATTCTTTTTTTTTTAAATATTTCAATTATTTCTTCTATCATTAATTCGGTCTCAGGCCTTGGTATTAGTGTGTCTCTGTTTACAAAAAAATTTTTACTCCAAAACTCTTTTTCTTCCATTATGTAAGCTATAGGTTCATTCTTGGATCTTCTTTGTATTAATCTTCTATACATAAAAAAATTTTTTTTAGAAATTTTCTGATCTAAATTAATCAAAATTTTTTCTCTTTTTTTATTTAATATTTTTGAGAGTAAAAGTTCAGAATCTAGTCTAAATGATTCTATTTTTTTTTGTCTAAGCTTTTTTTCTCCAATGTTGATTAATTCTAAAGCATTCATGAATTTAAATTTTCTAATTTTAGACTTTGTTCTTTTAAACGTAGCTCTTGACTCATTTCTTCATGAATTTCCCCATTTAAAAACTCCTCTAGCTTATGTAAAGTTAAATTAATTCTATGGTCTGTAACTCTCCCTTGAGGAAAATTATATGTCCTAATTCTTTCCGATCTGTCTCCAGTTCCGATTTGACTTCTTCTATTGCTTGATCTTTCTTGATCCTTTTTTCTTTTTTCGGCTTCGTAAACTCTTGATCTTAAAATTTTTAAAGCTTTGGCTTTATTTTTATGTTGAGACTTCTCGTCTTGTTGACTGACAACCACACCGCTTGGAATATGTGTGATTCTAACTGCGCTATCAGTAGTGTTAACAGACTGTCCTCCTGGGCCTCCAGCTCTGAATACATCAATTCTTAAATCAGACTCTTTAATTTTAATGTCAACATCCTCTGCCTCTGGTAGCACTGCAACAGTAGCAGCTGAAGTATGAACTCTTCCTTGCGTTTCTGTTTCCGGAATTCTTTGTACGCGATGTACTCCGGACTCATATTTTAAATAAGAATATATGTCACTACCATTTACAGAAAAAATTACTTCTTTAAAACCACCAGCTTCACTTTTAGAAATGTTTATTATCTCAAGCAGCCATTTTTTCTTAGAACAAACTTTTTCATACATTTTAAATAAATCAGCACAAAAAAGCGAGGCCTCTAAACCTCCAGTTCCTGCTCTTATCTCTACTATTGCATTTTTGTCGTCATCTTCGTCTTTTGGTAATAAAAATAATTTTAATTGATCTTCATTTTTTTCTTTTTTTTCTATTAATTCATTAAGATCTTTTTGCGCTAAATCAATCATTTCTTGATCGTTTGTTTTATCTTTCACCATATTTTCAAGATCTATTTTTTCATTATCAAAGTTCACATATTCCTTTGCTGCTAAGATAATGCTACCAAGATGTGAATATTCTTTAGATTTTTTTGCAAATAGTTTTGAATCTGTACTTCCAGATGATAATTCTTTTTCAAGTAAATCGTACCTTGCAATAATATCTTTAACTTTTTCTACAGGAACCATAAATTAATTTTTATCTTTTACTTTTTCTTCAACTAATTCAACAACTCTATCGATAATTTTTGAACTAGGAACCTTTGTGTGTGGAACACCGGAAAGGTATAAAAGATTGCTGTCTTGCCCCCCACCTGTTAAACCAATCTCAGTTTGAGCTGCCTCACCTGGTCCGTTAACTACACAGCCAATTATTGAAATGTTTATTGGTTTTTTAATGTGGGCTAGTTTTTTTTCTAATTTTTTTACTGTTTCAATTACAGGAAAAGCTTGTCTTGCACAAGAAGGGCAGGATATAATATTAACTCCTCTTGAGCGAATTCCTAGAGATTTAAGAATCTCGTAACCCGCTTTTATTTCGTCAATAGGGTCTGATGATAGTGAAACTCTAATAGTATCTCCAATTCCTTCCATTAAAAGTTGGCCGATGCCGATCGAAGATTTAATGCTTCCAGTTAATAAACCTCCTGCTTCAGTAACACCTAGATGTAATGGATAGTTACAAATTTCAGATAATTTTTTATAGGCTTTTACGGTTAAAAAGATATCTGAAGATTTTACGCTTATTTTAAAATTAAAAAAATCATTATCTTCTAATAAGTTGATATTATATTGTGCGCTTTCTACAAGTGCCTCAGGGCAAGGTTCTTTATATTTTTCTAACAAATTTTTATCTAATGACCCTGCATTTACACCAATACGAATAGAACAATTATTGTCTTTGGCTGCCTTAATAACTTCAAGGATTCTTTCATTAGTGCCTATATTTCCAGGATTAATTCTAAGACAACTTGCACCCATTTCAGCAGCTTCTATAGCTCTCTTATAATGAAAATGAATATCAGCAACAATTGGAACTTTTACTTCTCTAGTGATATCTTTCAATGCTTTAGTTGAACTTTCATCAGGACACGAAACTCTGACAATGTCTGCACCCGCTTCTTCCAACGAATTAATTTGGTTTATAGTGGCTTTTATGTCTGTAGTTAAAGTATTTGTCATTGATTGAACACTTATTTGAGAATTGCCACCAACAGAAACTTTCCCAACTTTTATTTCTTTAGTCTTTTTTCTATTAATTGTTCTATAAGGTCTTACATTCATATTAGTCTAAATCAAAAATTGTATGTAATTTTTTAATCGCACTTAAAGTATTGTCTTCATCAATTATTACAGAAAGTTTAATTTCTGATGTAGATATGGCTAAAATATTTATTTTTTCGTCTGATAATGCTCTAAACATTCTATAAGTTATGCCTGGTGTTAAAACCATGCCGGCTCCAACTATTGATACTTTTGCAACTTTATCATTATGAAGAATATTTTTGTAATTAATATTTTTATTATTTTTCAAAATATCTATAGTTTTGACCAAATCATCTCTTTTAATTGTAAACGTAATATCAGTAGTTTTTTGATCTGAAGAAATATTTTGAATAACCATGTCAATATTTATTTGTGCCTTACTCAAAGGTTCAAATATATTGGCTGCTACACCAGGTTTATCTTCTACCTCTATTACTGTAATTTTAGCATCATCTTTTGAATAAGCTACTCCAGTAACACTTTTTGTATAATCAATATTTTCTTGATCAAAAATCTTTGTCCCTTGCCTATCAGTAAATGTAGACCTAACTTCAAGAGGAATATCATACATCATAGCTGTTTGGACGGCGGAAGATTGCATTACTTTTGCACCTAATGATGACAATTCTAGCATTTCATCATATGAAATTTTATCGATTTTTTTTGCTACAGGAATTTTATTTGGGTCTGTTGAAAATACTCCATCCACATCGGTATAAATTTCACATGCATCTGCTTCAAAAATTTTTGCTACCGCGACTGCAGTTGCATCAGAACCTCCTCGACCTATAGTAGTTATGTCACCATTTTTTGAAATACCTTGGAAACCTGGAATAATTACAATACCATTATCTTTTAAGTAATCATTAATTTTTTTTACATTCATATTAATAATTCTTGCATTTAAATGTTCGCCCTCAGTTAATATCGGTACCTGCCAATTTAATAAAGATTTAGCCTTCATATCTAATTTTATTAAGGCTCCAGCTAACAATGAGCAAGTTACTTGCTCTCCAGATGATAACAAGACATCAAATTCTCTTTTGTCAAACTCATCAGAGATACCCTTTGAAAGATTAATAAGTTCGTTAGTTTTCCCTGACATAGCCGAAACTACCACTATCAACTCATTGCCTGCATTGTGTTCTTTTTGGATAATACTTGCCACATGCTGGATTCTTTCAATTGTTCCAACAGATGTTCCTCCAAACTTTAGTACTTTTTTAATCATTTAAAGAATGTAATATAATAAAATATTTAAATTTAATGTATTAAAATTAAAATAATTACAGAATGACTACTACTATAAATAAAGAGGAAATTCAAAAGTTTTCAAAATTAGCTGATGATTGGTGGGATGTTAATGGAAAATTCAAACCTCTGCATATGTTTAATCCTATAAGAATTGAATATATCATAGAGAAAATTAAACAACATTTCAAAATAAAAGGTGATAAAGCAAATTTTTTAAACGACCTTAACATTTTAGATATTGGGTGTGGTGGTGGTCTTATAAGCGAACCCATGGCTCGTTTAGGAGGAATGGTAACAGGGATTGATGCATCGGAAAAAAATATTAAAGTAGCAAAAATACATTCAAATAAAAGCAAGCTTAAAATAAATTATATAAATAAATCTCCAGAGCAATTGGAAGATGTAAAAAAATTTGATGTAATTTTAAATCTAGAAATTGTTGAACATGTAGATAATCTAGATCTATATATTAAATCTTGTCATAATTTATTAAAAAAAAATGGTCTAATGTTTACTGCCACTTTAAATAGATCTTTAATGTCTTATTTTAAAGCGATTATTGGAGCTGAGTATATTTTAAGATGGCTGCCTATAGGTACTCATGATTGGAATAAATTTTTAAAACCTGAAGAACTTGAAAAAATTTTACAAGATCAAAAATTTTCGACAGTAGATATAAAAGGTCTAGAATTTAATCCAATTTTAAATAAATGGAAAAAATCTGATAATTTATCTGTAAATTATATTATTAGTAGTACAAAAAACTAATTATTTTTGCTCACCCAAGGAATTGACAATAAATCAATGCCTTCTTCCTCTAATTCTTTTCTTTCCTCTTGAGTAGTGATTCCATAAATCATTTTTTTACTTTTTTTATCGTAATAAACTTCTCTTACTTTTTTACTAAAATTTTCACCAACATATTCAAAATTATTTTCAACAAATTTTCTTAGTTTTAGTAATTTATTTTTTTCATTTTGAAAATTTTCATTAAGTTTGTTAATCTCACTATTTTTTTTTAAGCCAGAAATCATTGGAGCCATAATTGATTTGCTAATTTTTTTTGAAGAACAAAAAATGCACTCCAATAATTTTTTTTTTTTAAGTTTATCAAATTCACTAGAGTCAGAAAACCAACTTTCAAATTCATGGCTGTTATTGCATTTAAGATTATATTTTATCATTTATTAATTTCTATAATCAGCATTAATATCAATATAGTCATGCGTAAAATCACACGTATAACATTTGAATGCATCATTACCGAGTTTTAAGTTAACTTCTACTTCAATCGAGTCCCACTGCATATATTCTTTTAATTTTTTTTCATCATAACTTTCAGAAATTTTTCCATTTTCAGCAACAACAAAATCTCCAATTTTTATTTTTAACTTTTTTTGATCTACTGCTTCGCCTGATTTACCAATACCCATAACTATTCTTCCCCAGTTTGCATCTTCACCTGCAACTGCTGTTTTAACTAAAGGAGAGTTGGCAATAGAAAAAGCAATATTTTTTGCGCTCCCTAACGACTTTGCGTTAATTATATTTATTGTTAAAAATTTCTTTGCTCCTTCACCATCAACAACAATTTGCTTCGATAAATTTAAACACAATTTTTTTAAAGCAACCTCAAAATTTTGAATAACTTTATCGTTAAGTGATAGATTGTTGCCAACCTTAATTGCTCTAGTTGAAAAAATTGATACCATGTCGTTTGTAGACTGATCACTATCAACAGTTATTGCATTAAAAGAGTTAGCTACAGATCTTTTTAAAAGTGTCTTAAGTAAGTTTGAATTTATGTCAGCATCTGTAAATATAAATGATAACATTGTAGCTAGATTAGGTGCTATCATACCAGATCCTTTTGCAATACCACAAATTTTTATCAATTCATCGCCAACTATGATCTCTTCGTAAGCCACTTTAGGTTTTGTGTCAGTAGTCATAATAGCAGAAGCTAGTTTAAGCCAGAACATTTTATTGTGTTCCATTCTCAATTTACTTACTAAATCTGGCAGGCGGTCTTTTATTTTATCAACTGGAAACTCTTCCCCGATAACTCCAGTTGAGGCAAAAATTAAATCCTTAGTTTTTACAGTCTCACTAGTTCCCTTTTGTGATTTTGACTCTTTAATAGTTAAAATTCTTGATAAATTTTTTGCAATAATATCAATACTTTCTTTTCCTTGTTTTCCTGTAAATGTATTAGCGTTTTTTGTATTAACCAATAAACCTTTTATAATTTTTTTGTGCGAGTTATTATTCCAAGGTATAAATTCAGAGGTAATAGTATTAGTTGTAGTTAAAGTTGCATAATTCGCTCCCTTACTAAAATAAAATAGAGCCAAATCGTCTCTTCCATCTCCGTATAGGTCAGCTGATATAGATGACATTTCTAAGCCTTTGATTTGTTTTAGAGACTGAAACTCTCCCATTTTGGAAAGCTTGTTTTTATCTTTTAGGAAATTTTTAATATTTATTGTCATTATTATTGTTTAATTTAATTTATAAATACATATATAGAAGTATAATGAATTTATTTACAAGAACTTTTACTAAAATATTTAAAAGCTCTAATCAACAAGAATTAGATAAAATCCAAAATATAATTTTAGCTATTAATAACAAAGAAAACGAAATTAAATCAATGTCTGAAGGCGACATTAGGGAAAAAACATTTAATTTCAGAAAAAATGCCCAAAGTGGATCTCTAAAAATAAGTGAGATTATACCAGAGAGCTTTGCTTTGGTAAGAGAAGCAGCAAAAAGAACTCTAGGTGAAAGGCACTATGATGTTCAATTAGCTGGTGGGCTAATGTTACATAACGGAAAAATTGCTGAAATGAAAACTGGTGAAGGTAAAACATTGGTATCTACTCTTCCTGCATATTTAAACTCTTTAACAGGAAAAGGTGTTCACATAGTTACTGTAAACGATTATTTGGCAAAGAGAGACTCGGCTTGGATGGGTAAAGTTTTTAGTTACCTAGGAGTTTCAACTGGGTGTATCACAAATAATTTAGAAGATATTGAAAGAAAGAAACATTATGCGAGCGATATTACTTATGCAACTAATAATGAACTAGGATTTGATTATCTTAGAGATAATATGAAGTATGAATTAGATGAAATGGTTCAGAGTAACCATAACTTTTGCATAGTTGACGAAGTAGATAGTATTTTAATTGATGAGTCCAGAACCCCATTAATAATTTCGGGAAAATTAGATGATAAGACCACACTTTACCTTACTTCTAACGAATTTATTAATCACTTAAAAAGTAATGACTATGAATTAGATGAAAAAAACAAAAATGCCATTTTGACAGATGCAGGAATCGACAAAATTGAAAAATTAGCAATACAAAAAAAAATATTAAAAAATAATAACTTTTATGACCCAGCTAATTTAGATCTTGTTCATCATGTTAATCAAGCTTTAAAGGCAAATCTTCTTTTTAAAAAAGACACTGACTACATTGTAAGAAACAGCAAAGTGCAAATCATAGATGAGTTCACTGGAAGAGTTTTAGATGGAAGAAGATTCTCTGATGGCTTACACCAAGCAATCGAAGCGAAAGAAAATGTCAAAGTTGAAGAAGAGAATCAGACTCTTGCATCAATAACTTACCAAAATTATTTCAGATTATATAAAAAGTTAGCAGGAATGACGGGTACAGCTATGACAGAGTCTGAAGAGTTTTATGATATATATAAGTTAAATGTGGTTGCTATTCCTACGAATAGAAAAATGTTAAGAAAAGATTTTAATGATAAAATTTTTAGAACAGAAAAAGAAAAATATAGTGCTATTACCGATAAGATAATTGAATGTAACCAAAAGGGGCAACCAGTTTTAGTTGGTACAACTAGTATTGAAAAGTCAGAAAAAATTTCTTCTTTTTTGGAAAAAAAAAAAATAAAACACAATGTTTTAAACGCTAAACAACATGAAAAAGAAGCAAAGGTTATTGCTGAAGCAGGTAAAGTTGGTGGTGTTACAATTGCAACAAATATGGCAGGTCGAGGAACTGATATAAAATTAGGTGGAAATAAAGATTTTATTGAGGATGGAAAAAAAGGTGACGTCAATGAATTTAAAAAGAACGAGACTAAAGTAAAAGACCATGGAGGGTTATTTATAATAGGTACAGAACGTCATGAAAGTAGAAGAATAGATAATCAGTTAAGAGGACGAGCCGGTAGACAAGGGGATCCCGGTAGCACAATTTTTTTCATAAGTTTACAAGATGAATTAATGAGAATATTTGGTGGAGAGTCTATAGATGGTATGCTTAAAAAATTAGGACTAAAAGAAAATGAGTCTATTGACCATCCATGGATTAACAAAGCTATGGAAAGAGCTCAAAAGAAGGTGGAAAGTAGAAATTTTGATATTAGAAAAACTTTAATTAAATTTGATGATGTTATGAATGATCAGAGACAGGTCATATTTTCGCAAAGACTAAAGATTTTAAAAGAAAATAATATTAATGAAATTTTAAAAGATTTTTTTGATGAGGTCTCAAAAGATTTAAACAATACTAGAATGAATTATCAAAAATCGGGTGATGAAAAAAACTTCCTAGCTGAAATAAAAGGTATTACAGGCAATATAGTTTCTGACTCTCAGCTTTTAGAATACGGAAAATTGAAAGAAAATGAATTTAGTATAAAAATTAAAGAACTATACTCAAATAAAAAGGACACTAGAATTAAAATTTTGGGTGAAAATCAAAATAACAGTTTAGAAAAAAAAATATTTCTACAAATAATCGACTTTTCTTGGAGATCCCACCTTCAATATTTAGAGCAATTGAGGCAAGTTATAGGCCTTAGACAGTATGGTCAAAAAGATCCTCTCTCGGAATTTAAAAAAGAAGCATTTGTATTATTTGAGGGGCTATTGGCAAAAATTAAAAATGACGTAATTAAATTTCTTTTAAATTTAAATATTGTTGTGTCTAATCAAGAAGAAAAAATACCAGACAAAGCAACTTCAAATTTAAAAGAAGAAAAAAAAGTTGGTAGAAATGAAAAGTGTCCTTGTGGGTCAGGAAAAAAATTTAAGCATTGTCACGGTAATATTTAATTATTAAATCTTCTTAAATGCACTTAGTGCTTTTGCTCTTGCCTCTTCATGCTTTACCAGTGGAAATGGGTAATCTCTCCCTAGTTTAAAATATTTTTCATCTTTTAACTCCCATGGCTTATGTATAAATTTTTTAGATATATTTTTTAATTCAGGAACCCATTTTTTTACGTACTCACCTTCTTTATCAAATTTTTCTCCCTGTAAAATAGGATTAAAAATTCTAAAATATGGTGCAGCGTCAGCTCCGCTTCCTGCAACCCATTGCCATCCTGCTACATTGCTTGCCTCACTATAATCTAATAAACAATTTCTAAAATATTTTTCTCCCTCTTGCCAATTTATTAGTAAATGTTTAACTAAAAATGACCCAACAATCATTCTCACTCTATTGTGCATCCATCCACTCGAATAAAGTTCTCTCATTCCTGCATCTACAATTGGATACCCCGTTAAACCCTTTTTCCAAGCAGATAGAAATTTGTTATTTTTTTCCCAAGGAAATTTATCAAATTTTTTTGAATAATTATTTTTTAACATGTGTGGAAAATTATTTATCAATGTATGATTAAATTCCCTCCATCCAATTTCTGCTAAAAATTTTGATATTCCGATTGTTTTGTTTTTTATGTTTGTACATTCATTCCAGATTGTTTCGACATGTATCTGTCCAAATTTAATAAAGGGAGATAGTTTTGATGTTCCAATTATATTAGGAAAATTGCGACTATCAGAATAATTTACAATTCTATTTTTAATGAAATTTTGTAATTCTTTTAAAGCATTTTCCTCACTAGGAAACCAAATCTTTTCAAAATTTTTAAACCAATTATTTTTTGGCAATATTTCTTCGGGCTCAATAAGGTTTTTCAAATAATTTTTTCTTTTTAAACATTTTTTTATTTTTTTTTCTTTTAATGGAATTTTTTCAAAATAATATTTTTCTGCATTTTTCCAAAAGGGAGTGAATACCTTGAATGGAGTGCCATCACTCTTTTTCACTTCATCTATTTCATTCAGAACATTTCCTTTGCAGATTTTAAAGGGGATGTTTTTAATTTTTAAGTTTTTTAAAAGATAGTCATCAAATTTTAAATAATCTGGTTCATAAACTTTGTTCCAATAAATTGATATGTCTTTTGCTTTAAATAACTTATCAAAAAAAACTTTATAAGAATCTGTTTTAATTACTTCAAGATTTATGTTTAAATCATTTAATTTTTTTTGAAAATTGTTGAGAGATTTACTCAACCACCATTTTTGAGCTTCTTGATTGTTATAAATAGATTTTTTATATAAATAAAAAACAACTACTTGATCATGGTTTCTTGTAGCTTCTATGAGTCCAATATTTTTAGTTATTCTAAAATCATCTCTAAGCCAAAATAGACCAATTTTTTTATTCATAGATTAATTATAATTAACAGATAAAGTTTTATATTTCGATGTGTAAAACTGTTTGGTGGTGGCCTTGGTTTGAATCGCACAAACGACACATACCTTTTCAGGGTACTGCTCTACTACTGAGCTACAAGGCCTAATATCTAAAAGTTATTCTACCTTTAGTTAAATCATATGGCGTCATTTCAACCATAACATTATCACCCGCTAGCACTCTTATTCTATTCTTTCTAAGCTTTCCAGCTGTGTGTGCTAAAATTTCATGATTGTTTTCTAACTTTACTCTAAACATAGCGTTAGGTAATAATTCTGTTACTTTTCCCTTAAATTCTAATGTTTCCTGTTTTGCCAATTATTTTTCCTTTTTAATTCTTATTTTAATCGAGTTAGCATGACCTTCTAAATTTTCATACTTCGCTAAATTTATAACTGATGGGCCCAATCTTTCAATACCTGTTTTTGTAATTTTTATTAATGAATGTCGCTTTAAAAAATCGTTTACAGATAATCCCGATGAAAATTTTGCAGCCCCAGATGTAGGTAGTACGTGGTTAGGTCCAGCAATATAATCGCCCATTGCTTCAGGAGAAAATTTTCCAATAAAAATTGATCCTGCATTTTTCACTTTTTTAATAATTTTATTATTATTTTTCATATTAAGTTCTAAATGTTCAGGGGCAATAGTGTTAACTATTTCTATAATATTTTTTTTACTATTTGTATAAATGGCTAGTCCAAATTTTCTTAAACTTTTAGAGGCGATACTCTTTTTAGGAAGTTTATTTAATTGTCGTTTTAAGCATCCATTTACAGACTTAATTAAATTTTGATTATTAGTTATTAAAATTGACTGAGCAAAAATATCGTGCTCTGCTTGTGCTATTAAATCTGCAGCTATCCAGTTTGGATTCGCATACTTATCTGCAACTATTGTTACTTCGGATGGACCCGCCACCATATCTATACCGACATCTCCAAATACTTCTTTTTTTGCATTGGCAACAAATGCATTTCCAGGTCCAACTATTTTGTCTACTTTTTTAAAAGTTTTAGTTCCATAAGCAAGCGCAGCTATTGAATGAGCTCCACCAGTTTTATAAATTACTTTTACACCACACTTTTTCGCTGCATAAATTATTGCTGGGTTGATTGATGTACCAAGAGAAGGTGTTGTAAGGTAAATATTTTTTACACCTGCGACTATTGCTGGAATACAGTTCATCAATACAGTGCTAGGATAACTTGCGGTGCCACCAGGAACATAAACACCAACTTTTTCAATTGGAGAATATTTATAAGACATTTCATTTTTATATTTATCCCTTAAAGTAAATGGTGAAAATTTTTGCTTACTATGGAATTTTTTTATCCTATTAAAAGCAAGATCTATGGATTTTTTAATTTTTTTATCTGTTTTTTTTGCAATTTTATTTATTTCTTGCTGTGAAAAAATAATTTTACTAAATTTATTTTTTATTTTAGAGAATTTTTTTTCATATTTTATTACAGCCTTATCTCCATTTTTTTTAACATTAGATACAATTTTTTTGACAAACAATGTTTGATTTTTTTGACTAGATTTTCTTCTATTTAAGATAATTTCTAAATTATTTAATGAATTTTTTTTATTATAATTAAAATATTTTAACATTATAAAGCTCTATGCTTTGGTTTATTTTTTGTATCCCACGCCTCACCTTGATCATCTAAAGTAACTTCGATTACCTCAGAAACAAGCTTAACTATAGAGTCTCCTGCAAAAGTTATTTTCATTTCATAGTTATTATCAGGCATTATGCTACTTTCAATAGCTAGAAAATCTAAAAACTTATCTTTTTTGGATTGATTTATATTTTTCGAGTGTACTTCTAGAATATTTTCAAATTTTAAAATAGTTCTTATTCTTTTATTTTTTCTAAATACACCGTGTTCCACATCTTCCCACATAAACCTATTTAGCTGCATTAAAAAAATTTTATTTTTTTTTAAATTGGCAATATCAGAAATACTTGCAATTGAATCTTGCAGGTGGGCTGACACTACTCTTAAGTCTTCTTCTGTCCTGGCAATTAATTTTAAGTTTTTAGCTTTCATATTAAACTCTTTTAATTTCAGCTTTACATTTTTTAAGTTTAGTTTCTAAAAACTCATAGCCTCTGTCTAAATGATAGATCCGATTAATAATTGTTCTATTTTCAGCTATTAATCCTGCAAGAACTAAACTAACAGATGCTCTTAAATCAGTTGCCATTACTTCTGCGCCAGTTAATTTTGAGGGACCTTCAATAAAAGCAATTTTATTTTTTATCTTTATTTTAGCTCCCATTCTTCTTAATTCAGGAACATGCATAAACCTATTTTCAAAAATATTTTCTGATATTTTAGATGTTCCTTTGGCTTGTGTCATTAAAACCATTAATTGCGCTTGTAGATCAGTAGGAAACCCGGGATAAGGCTTAGTTGTAATATTTATTTTTTTAAGAATTTGTTTTTTTTGTATTCTGAGTGACTCCCCAAACTTTTTAATTTTAACACCCATCTTTTTTAGAGTATCTATCTCATATTTAATAATTCTTGGATCAATTTTATCAATTATAACTTTTTTACCGATTAATGCACTCGCTATCATGTAGGTTCCTGCTTCAATTCTATCAAAAATTATTTCATGAACAATTGGTAGTTTTTTAATTTTACCTTCATTAATAGTTATTGTTCTGCCAGATATTTTTATTTGTGCTCCTAATTTTTTTAAAAATAATATTAAATCTTTTATCTCAGGCTCAATAGCGCAATTTTTTAAAATAGATTTTCCTTTTGACTTAAAAGCCGCAAGTAAAGCGTTTTCAGTTGCTCCAACTGAAATACTAGGAAATTTTATAATTGTTCCCTTTAAACCATTTTTTGCTTCAGCTAAAATATATCCATTTTTAATTTTTATTTTTGCACCTAATTTTTTTAAGGCGAACAAGTGCAAATCAACTGGTCTAGCGCCAATCGCACAACCGCCGGGAAGAGAAACTTTTGCTTTTCCATACTTAGTCAACAATGGACCCAAAACTAAAACTCCTGCTCTCATTGTTTTTACTAATCTGTATGGCGCTAAAGTATTAATATTTTTTTCTTTATTTTTAATTTCTAGAATATTTTTATTTTTAAAGAATTTCGTATCTAATCCAATGAAGTTTAACAACTCAACCATAGTAAAAATATCTTTAACTAAAGGTATATTTTTAAGTTTTACTTGATTGGCTAGAATTGATGCAGCCAAAATTGGTAAAGTCGCATTTTTTGAGCCTGATATTAAAATTTTACCAATTAATTCTTTCTTGCCTTTAATTATAAGCTTTTGCATCAAAAAGATTTAAATTTTTGGAAGGGTAACACCTTTTTGCTTCATATATTTTCCTTTTCTATTGGCATAAGTAACGCTTGGTTTTTCGTTACCTTTTATAAAAACAAATTGAGCAATACCTTCATTGGCATATATCTTAGCGGGTAGTGGAGTGGTATTTGAAAACTCTAAAGTGACGTGCCCTTCCCATCCAGGTTCTAGAGGAGTAACGTTAACTATTATTCCGCATCTTGCATAAGTTGATTTTCCAAGACAAATAACTAAAACATCATCAGGTATTTTAAAATACTCCATGGTTCTAGCTAAAGCGAATGAGTTAGGTGGAATAATGCACTCTTTGCTTACTTTTGTTACGAAACTCTCTTTCTTAAAAACTTTTGGATCAACTATGCCAGAATTCACGTTAGTAAATATTTTAAATTCATTAGAAACGCGCGCATCATAGCCGTACGAAGATAGACCAAATGAAATTTTGCCTTTTCTTACTTGTTTACCAACAAAAGGCCTGATCATTCCTTTTGTCTTTACCGCTTGTTTAATCCACTTGTCTGATAGAATTGACATTTATTCTTTTAGTTATTTTTTTAAATTTTTTTCTTTTTTTTAAATTTTTTTTTAATGCTGCTTCACGTGTCTTTAATAGTGAATCCTTTTTTTTAAAAGATTTCATTAAAAACTAATCTTTATCTGGGTTAGTTAAGTCCTCTAAAGTTATGGGCTTATCAATATCGTGCATTATTTTTTCTTTAGAATTTTTTATATCATCGGTAGACCGTTTTGCCCTGCGTTCTTGAATTCTAGCTTTGCGCTTAGCTTCTTTTTTCATAGCCTTATCTCCCCGAGTAGATTTATAATCGTAGTGAATTCCCATATTAAGCGCTCCTTCATTAATCTCTAAATTTACTTCTTGCGCTACTTTTTTGCAAGTATCTTGATTGAAGTAGTTGGATAATTATAAACAATATCGACAAAAATACGGCAACCAAAACATCCATGAAAGGCGAGGCTTCAGAATAACCATAATTCCACAAAATTACTAAAAACAACCATATCAACCAATTAATTTTCTTAATCATTTATTCTACAACCTTGTTCATTACAATTTTTTCCAGAACTAATATTGTTAAAATAATCAAGCGCTCTAATAGCTGTCATCATATGGTTTTTATACACATTTAAATATCCATTTAAACTATTGGCTAATTTTTTTGCATCATCAATCAATCCAAGTCTTATTAAATTAATTAACATAATCGCGTTCCCATTAGGAATTGTATTATCTCCTATATCTATAGGCCTAAAAAAAATATCATTATTTTTTTTTTGATTTTTTTGAAAAATGTTTTTTTCTTTTAAATAAAACTTATTCATTGTTTCTGTACACAGATTATTTGCAAGATCTTTATACTTAAAATTCATAGTTTTATCTGAGAGGTCATTTAAAGCATTTATTAAAAAGGCGTAATCTTCTAAAAAAACTATCTCTTTAGAATAACTGTGCTGAATATTTTTTTTTAAATAATTATTCTCAATATTAATAAAAAAAGTTTCAGCTAATTTTAGATAACCCTTTTGTGGCAAGATGTCATGAGCTGAAATTAATCCACTTATCCAAAGACAATTTAAATCTAGTTGAGTTTTGTCATCAAAAAAAGGTTTGTTTTTTTTTAATCTAATTTCAAAAAGTTTTTCTAAAATTTCTTTAGGAGGTTTCTTTTTTTCAACTAATATAATTTTATTCTCCCAATTGCCTTTTTCATCTAATTCAAAATAATCGCTTATATCTCTTATATCTTTAATATCATTATAACTGTAAACATAATATTTTCCCTCTTCCCCATCACTATCAGCGTCATAAGCTGATCCGAGCAGTTCATTTTTATTTGAAAATTCTTTTTTAATAAATTCAATTGTTTGGTATAGTTTTTCTCTAAAATACTCGTCTTTATTAATCTTACAATATTTTGATAAAAGCAGAATAAATTGAGTATTATCATAAAGCATTTTTTCGAAGTGAGGAATTATCCAATCTTCATCAACTGTATATCTTGAGATTCCCCCCTCTACATGATCATAAATACCTTTTGAACAAAGCTGTTTGATTAATAATGATATCGGGTCTAAATATTTTTTATCATTAGTTTTATTATAATAATACAAAAGTGTTTCATATAAATTAAAGGTTGGAAACTTTGGGGCACCTTGATAACCACCTTTAATTGGATCAAGATAATTTAAGGATGTATCTAAAATTGGTTCAAGGTCTTGAATTAAAACAGGATTTTTTTTTAAGTCTAAGTTCTTAATAATTAAATCTTTTTGCTTTATTATATTTTCTTTTTGCTCCGTATAAGTATCATGCACCTTTTGCAGCACTTCTTTAAATGATGGTAAACCATTCTGAGAATTTTTAGGAAAATATGTTCCCCCCATAAAAGGAACGCTATTTTCATCTAAAAACATTGTTAGTGGCCAGCCACCACTTGCTTGATTGAATAATTGAAATGAACTTTGAAAAACAAAGTCTAGATCTGGTCTTTCTTCCCTATCTACTTTAATATTAATAAAATATTTATTCATCAAATTTGCTGTCTCTTTGTCTTCAAAACTTTCGTGGGCCATCACGTGACACCAATGACAACTTGCATATCCTACGCTTAATAAAATAGGTTTTTTATTTTTCTTAGCGATTTCTAAAATATTTTTTGACCATACCTGCCAGTTAACCGGATTATTTTTATGCTGTTGCAAGTACGGACTAGGGTCATTGGCTAATATATTTTGATTAATTGTCATATTTAAAAAAACCTTTTTTTAATTATCGTGGATAAAATTATTAAACTAACAAACATTAAAATAGGAAAATAAATATCTGGAGTTAACATTAATTCAAACAAATTAAAATTTTCAGCTTTTGCAATGTAAATATTTAAACCAGCTCCAATTGTATTTAAAATAAAAAAACCTGGAACAAAACCAAGTAAACTTGAAAAAAAATAATTGATTTTTTTCATATTAAATAAAATTGGAAAAACATTCTGCAAAAAAAATGGGACTCCCAGTCCACCAATAAATCTATAAATAAAAAAATAATAAAATTCATTTTTTTGAAATAACTTTATGTATCTTTGAAATTTTTGTTCTAGAATATTTTTTACAATATCACTAAAGAAAAAACTAGCAATTGAGTAAAGTGCTAAAGCTCCCAGGGACATTGATATAACTGAAACGATAGTGCCAATCCACTTACCAAATAAAATTCCTGAGATAATTAAAATCGGTGATCCAAAACCTAGTAACGCCACCCAAGCAACAGCAAATATAAAAAAGTAAGTTATATTAATTAAAAAATTGGTGGTTATAAAGCGATTAACACTAGTCTGTAATTCCTTATAGTAGGAAAAATCATTTAACCTATTAATTTCAATATTTATAAAAATGAAATAAAGAAATACCGCTAGTATGAGTAAGTAAGTAAAACCTAAAAATAATTTGAAATTTTTACTCATATTTTACCTGTACAACAGACAGCATTTAAAATATATACCTTTAAATATTTATGAAAAGAACTTATCAACCAAGCAATTTAGTAAGAAAAAGAAGGCATGGTTTTAGAGCAAGAATGGCTACTAAAACAGGAAGACAGCTTATCGCAAGAAGAAGAGCTAAAGGCCGAAAGACCATTTCAACATAATTACAAATGGTTAAGCTTGAGAGTTTAAAGAAAAGCTACCAATTCAAACAAACATTAAAAGAAAAAAAAGTTCACTCAGAATATTTTTCAATTTTTGCGGCAAAAAATTTTTACAAACCAAAATACAAAGAAGATTTAATCGTTAGTTTTGTTATGAAAAAGAAAATTGGAAACGCAGTTAAAAGAAACAAAATAAGAAGAAAATTAAAAGCAATTGTACAAAAACTATTAAAAAAAAGAGGTGCAATTAGTAAAGATTATACTTATATAGTTTTTGGTAAAACAAAAGCTTATTTACAAAAACAAAGTGTATTAATGCCTTTGATGGAAAAAAGTTTTAAAACGATAAAAATTAAATGATAAAATTATTAATAAAATTTAAGATTAACCTTATTAAGATTTATAAATATTTATTTTCTCCATTACTTGGAAGTAATTGTAGATACCTTACACCTTGTTCAGAATATTATATTGAGTCACTTAAAAAATTTGGGTTATCAAAAGGGTCTTACATGGGTATGAAAAGAGTTTTGAGTTGTCATCCTATTAAATTTCTGGGTGGAGGATCTAGTTTAGATTTTGTGCCGAATAAAAATGCCGTAAAAAAAGAAAATTCAAATGGATAATAAAAACGTGTTTGTAGCAATCGCATTGTCGATGTCTGTTTTACTTTTTTGGGGTGCTTTTTTTGAAACACCTAAAAAGGACAATCCAAATTTAAAAACAAATAATCAAATAAAGCAAAAAATAGAAAATTCAATTACACCTAACGCAAATCAAGCCCCGTCTATTAATCAAATTAATGTAGAAAAAAAACTTTCTAGAAAAGACTCTATCAATAAATCAAATAGAATTAAAATTGAGAATGAAAATATTGTTGGATCAATTTCTTTAGAAGGCGGATTAATAGATGATATATCTTTTAAAAATCACAAGCAAAAAGTTAATGGTAAAAAAAATATTGAATTTTTAAATCCCTCACAATCAGAAAATGGTTTTTATGTTGAGTCTGGATGGGCTGGTATTGGAAATAATATTAAAGTGCCAACAAAAAACTCTAGATGGGAAATTGAAGGAAATAAAACATTAACTGATAAATCTCCGATAACAATTAAATGGGACAATAAAGAAGGAATAATTTTCAAGAAAAAAATTGAATTAGATGAAAAATATCTATTTAAAATTACTCAAGAAATTAAGAATAGTTCTTCGAAAAATTTAGAACTTTACCCATATGCTCAAATTACAAGAAATAAAATTCCAGATGACATTCAAAATTTTTATATCTCTCACGAAGGTTTTATTGGCGTCTTTGAAGATGAGCTTAAAGAAGATGATTATGACGATGTAGAAGACAATAAAATTGTAAGAGAAGCTAATGAAGGATGGTTGGGTATAACAGATAAATATTGGATGACAGTTTTAGTGCCTGAAAAAGGAAAAAATTTTAAATCAACTTTTCAATACAATGATGCTTTTAAAGCAAATTATATAATTAATGACCCTGTTAAAATTAATGCTTCTTCAAAGGGATCTAACAATTTTAGACTATTTGTAGCTGCAAAAGAAGTAAACACTATTGACACTTATGCTGAAACTCAAAAAATAAATAAATTAGATTTAGTAATAGATTGGGGTTGGTTTTATTTTTTCACAAAACCTTTGTTTTTCGTGATTGATTATTTGTTTAAATTTTCTGGAAATTTTGGAATTGCAATAGTTTTAATAACTTTAGCTATTAGAGCTTTATTCTTCCCACTTGCGAACTTTTCATTTAGATCAATGGCAAAAATGAAAGCCGTAACTCCGGAGATGACGAGGCTCAAAGAGCTTCATAAAGACGATAAAGTAAAATTACAACAAGAGATGATGGCCTTATATAGAAAAGAAAAGATTAATCCTGCAGCGGGTTGTTTACCGGTTTTGATACAAATACCCTTCTTCTTTGCAATATATAAAATGTTATTTATCTCTCTAGAAATGAGACATCAACCATTCTTTGGTTGGATCCAAGATTTGTCAGCAGCAGACCCTACTTCCATCTTTAATTTATTTGGATTAATTCCTTGGAGCCCACCTAGTTTTATGATTATTGGAATTTGGCCAATTTTAATGGGCGTATCAATGTGGGTGCAACAAAAATTAAATCCTGCTCCTACAGATCCGATTCAAGCAAAAATTTTTGCATTCTTTCCATTATTCTTAACAATAATTTTAGCTTCATTTCCATCAGGACTGGTTGTTTATTGGACTATAAATAATATTTTGACGATTGCTCAGCAATGGGTAATTAACAAAAATACTACTGTTAAGACAAATTAGATGTCTGTAAATATTTCTTTAGAGGAAATCAAAAAAATTTGGCCTTCGTCCGCACCAGACGTAAGCAATATTAACAAATATGTTGAAAAATACAAAGACGAAACAATCGTAATAAAATATGGGGGAAATGTTTTAATTGATAGAAACATATTTGATAATTTTATCAAAGATATTGGTATTTTAAATAAATTAGGACTTTCTATAATCGTTGTGCATGGTGGAGGTCCTAGAATTAAAAGAGAACTTGAAAAGTCAAATATTCCAACAAAATTTATCAAAGGTTTAAGAGTTACTGATGATAAAATTATCGATTTAGTTGAAA
>Ga0233444_10001936_pt1 | contig 22474 bp, 17 predicted proteins | sample SI_124_October20_6_FD_182792 | JGI IMG/M metagenome (GOLD analysis project Ga0233444, IMG submission 182792) | Seawater microbial communities from Saanich Inlet, British Columbia, Canada - SI_124_October2016_10_MG | ecosystem: Environmental > Aquatic > Marine > Inlet | place: Canada: British... | reverse complement strand
TAACCAACGTTTATGATTAGCTATGATTCTATAGTATCTATTCTAGCGCACCCTCAGAATTTGATGTTATGTGAATAAAATGATAGGCTTAACACACCATATTTATAACAAACTTAACTTTAACGTGTTTGTATCCAAGCCTAGAAACAACGTCCTTAAAATGCAAATCTAATAAGGTGATTCGATGGCCATTTGCATCTATAGTCCAATGCAATATTAATTAGTATGAATAGAAATTAACAGAGTATTCTCTGAAGCGTAATTTATTTACCCTCCACTATTTCGCCTAATACACTGTAAAGATTTGTTTTAAAAGATTTGTTTTCTGTAAAATCTGTATAATTAAAATCTAATTCATATATTTACATAATTAAATCTGTGTTTTTCAACTTTATTTTTGTTCAAAAAAACATAAAATTACTAGTTGTTTTATGAGAGAAAAATTAATCCTACTCGATCATATATTTCTTTAATCCGTTACAATTTGTTTGTTTAAAGTAATAAATAAACACAACAAAATTAGACTAACAGAAAAATAAATCAAATGAAAAAAATTAGACTTACTATAATCTCCATGCTATTTAGCACCTTCATATTTGCACAACAAGGTACTATAACTGGAACTGTAAAGAACGGCTCTGAAACCCTTGTTGGAGCTTCAATAATTATAGCTAATACCAGTATAGGAACTATAACAGACAATAATGGAGTATATACCCTTAAACTAGACCCGGGCACTTATCAGTTAGTTGCCAGCTATATTGGGTACACTAATTCTAAACAAACAGTAAGAGTAACCGCAGGTAAAACTACATCACTAAACTTTCAAATGGTTAGTGGATTAATGGTTGATGAAATCGTACTAAAAGGAACAAGGGCATTCGGAAGAACCAACACAGATTCACCGGTACCTATAGATGTGATAAATATTTCTGAAATTATTTCAAAAGGTGGACAAGTAACTATAAACGAAATTTTAAACGTTGTAGCTCCTTCATTTACCTCGCAAAGTCAAACGGTAGCTGATGGAACAGATCATATCGACCCTGCAGCCCTTAGAGGCCTCGGACCAGATCAAGTATTGGTTCTGATCAATGGAAAGAGAAGACACAATACTTCTCTCCTAAACATAAATGGTACAGTTGGGGCCGGGTCAGTTGGTACGGACATGAATGCCATCCCATCGGCGGCAATTAAAAGAATAGAAGTCTTAAGAGATGGAGCTTCGGCACAATATGGATCCGATGCAATCGCTGGTGTTATCAATATTGTACTAAAAGAAAAAACAGAAGGCTTAGAGTTTGGGATTACTACAGGAGCAAATTCAAGTAGCCTAGGAAACCATCAAGAAGGAGGAATGGATGGTGAGAAGATACAAATTGATGCAAGTTATGGATTGCCAATTGGAGAGAAGGGTGGATTCATAAATCTAACGGGATCTGTAGGCACTAGAAATCCTGCCTTGAGAAACGCCACCAATCTGGAGAAATTATTTGACATCGATAATACAGCAGAGAGAGTTTACCTTGAAAGCAACCCTTCTAATACAATCGCTGATATGACTGCAGATGACTATACTTCTATCATTGGTGCACTCCCTCAAAACTTTTTAGATGCTGCAGCAAATGAAGATTATAATGAATTGGATGACTTAGAATTGGCTGCTAGAGGGCAAACCAGAAGTGATTACCGATTCAAAGTAGGAACAGCAAAGCTGAGGGAAGGAAAAGGGTTCTTAAATATGGCAATTCCTTTTAATGAAACCTCAGAAGTATATGCTTTTGGCGGAATAAGTGCTCGACAAGGTCTTGCTTTTGGATTCTTGAGAGAACCGCACAGACCTAAGAGTAATACAGCAGCAAATATTAACGGATTTCTTCCTGGTATCCAATCTAATATTATCGATAAATCCTTAGCTTTTGGTCTGCGAGGAACTTATAATGAGTGGCATGTAGACATCTCTAACACCGTCGGGTCTAATCATATGAATATGACCGTAGTCAATTCTACAAATGCAAGTTTAGGAGCAGCATCTCCATCAGAATTTGAAGCAGGTGCATTTGGCTTTACTCAAAATACTTCAAATCTTGATTTCTCTAGAAAATTTGACGAGGTAATGTCCGGATTAAGAACTTCATTCGGAACTGAATTCAGGCTTGAGCAGTTTAGCATTACTTCCGGAGCTGAAAATTCGTATACAACCTACGACAACAATGGGCTTGCTACCATAGGTGGTATTGGAGGTGCAACCAATGCACAAGGAGAATCACTTCCAGGAACAGCTCAAGTATTTGGAGGATTTACCCCACAAAATGCGCTCACTAAATCCAGAAATAGTATTGCAGGATACGCAGATTTCGAATTAGACGCCACAGACCGATTGCTATTTGCTTTAGCAAGCCGATACGAAGACTATTCTGATTTTGGAAGTACATTTAATTACAAATTAGCCTCCAGAGTTAAGGCGAATGATCATGTATCTATAAGAGCCGCATTTTCTACAGGATTTAGAGCCCCATCTTTACATCAGCAATATTTTAGTCGAAGTAGTACTATTTTTGATGCAGAAGGTGTTGCTCAAGAAGAAGGCTTATTTACGAACGAGAGTAGAGCTGCCCAGTTGATTGGGATCGATAAGCTGAAAGAAGAAACCTCACAAAATATTAGCATTGGTAGTACGGTTAAAAAAGGTGGATTTAGCTTAACCGTTGATGCTTACCAAATCACTATAATAGATCGAATTATTCTTTCGGGAGCTTTCGACGATGGTGATGATCCAGAATTGGCTAGCCTATTCAGTGCTGCAGGTGCCGGTAAAGCAAGATTTTTAGCCAATGCAATTGATACGAAAACACAAGGTATAGATATTGTCTTGGGCTACCAGTTAAAGATGAATAGTGGAGCGATATTGATCAATAACCTTGCGGCAACTTTCTCAGAAAATACTGTAGAAGACATAAAGGTGCCCGAAAAAATTGCAAATGCAGGACTTTCAGGTGATTTCTTTGACGGCCAAGAAGAGGCTTTCCTTACACTAGCTCAGCCTAGAAGTAAATTGTCCTTATCCAATACATTATCACTATCTAACGGTCTTGACATCTCCCTAAGAAATGTATGGTTTGGTTCTGTTACGGATCCAGATGAATTTTCAGGGAAGACGAGAGTCGAGGGGGCTGAAGTCTCAGAGGATGCTATTTACGATGCGAAAATAATAACAGATCTATCCATGAGTTATCCATTTAATGATAAATTAAGAATATCCTTGGGAGCTAACAACTTGTTGGACATATACCCTACTGAAAATAGAATAGGAGGACAATCAAATGCCTCATTCCCATATTCAAGAAGAACATCTCAATTTGGATTTACAGGAAGGTACCTATTTATCAGAGCGAATTTCACACTTTAATCCTAACATGAGCTTTTCATAAATGGCCCAATTGAATCAGTTCTATGCTCATAGAAATAAAATCAATTTTCAGAAACAGAAAAAAAAGTAAAGTAGTTAGCAAAGCAAATAACAAAAAGATAAATAGTACTTGTCGTCTTATTAGATCTGAGAATCCAACGAATTTAATTCTTGATTTAATAACAAATAAGCAATTTATTGATGTTGAAATTATAGCTAACCAAAAGATAATTCTTAGAAGGATTGAGGGTTAAACTTTCGGAACAGTAAAGCAAATGACAAACTGATACTAATAGTAAGAATAAAATACTTTAAAACCCATTTATCTTAAATAGTCAATATTCAAGAAAAATAAAAGTTCCTCTTAAATAAATTTGCAGATGCAAAAATTAATTAAAACATGTAAAAATATTAAAAAAGCAATTCTAATAGAATACTTAATTTTAATCAGTTATTCGGTAAACGGACAATGTGTCTACTCCACCAATATCTATTCATTTGAATACAATGAAAAGACTTATGAAGTTGTTAAAGTAACTAGAACTTGGGTTGACGCCTCAGCATGCGCAATTTCAAGAGGAGGAGTCTTAGCTGAGATAAACAATCAAGCCGAACAAAATGCTCTTATTTCAGAGGCATCAAATGCAGGTATCACAAACAGCAATACAATTTCACCAGATGGAGCTAGTGGTTCCTATATCTGGCACGATGAGAATGACTTATCTATTGAAAGAGATTGGATTTGGGATGGAGATAATAATAATAATAATAATAATGAAAGCAACCTTCTTAAAAATAGTAAAGGGTGTTTTTTATACAAAAGAATATGTACTACACAGGTAAAACAATACTATTTCTAGACAATAAGTGGGTTAAATCTACAGACGGAAAAACAGATTTATACAGTCAAACGCTTCACTATGGCGTAGGGGTATTTGAGGGTATTAGATCATACAAAACGGATAAAGGAACGAAGCTATTTAAAGCAAAAGAGCACTTTGAAAGATTGCATTATTCCGCAAAAAAAATGCACATAAAAATACCCTACTCGATTGATGAGCTAACCTCTTTAAGTTATGAATTGCTTAAAAAAAACAATTTAGAAGATGCTTACATCCGTCCGTTGGTATTCTTAGGACAAAACATGACACTTCAACCAAGCGAAAGTGTACATGTAATGCTTTGTGCATGGGAATGGGGGAAATACTTAGGTAAATCTGCATTAAAAATAATGACCTCATCATTTCAAAGACCAAACCCAAAATCATGTTTTATTGAAGCTAAAGTAACAGGACATTATATCAATTCTATATTGGCAACTAAAGAAGCTAAACAAAAAGGATATGACGAATCATTATTACTGGATATGAATGGGTATGTAGCCGAAGGACCAGGAGCTAACTTTTTTTATGAGAAAGAAAACATATTATACACTGCACCTCATGGAAACATTCTCTCGGGAATAACAAGACAAACCATATTTGAAATAGCTAAAGAACTAAAGTACACAATTAAAGAAAAGCACTTTAAACCAAAAGATGTATATGCAGCAGATGGTGCTTTTTTCACAGGAACAGCAGCGGAGATTTCAGCTATTGAAAGTTTAGATAATCACTCGTTTAAATTAACATGGGAAGAAACAATGGGCTATAAACTAGCTCTTGCATACCAAAAAAGAGTCCAAGAAAAATAAAATGGAATTAAATAAATACAGCAAAATCATTACCAATGACGAATCTCAACCAGCAGCAAAAGCAATGCTTCATGCTATAGGTTTAACAAAAGAAGATTTGAAAAAACCATTCGTCGGTATAGCTAGTACAGGCTATGAAGGCAACCCATGTAACATGCACTTAAACGACTTAGCCCTAAAAATAAAGCAAGGGACGAAAAACAAAAATTTAATCGGTTTAATTTTCAACACAATTGGGGTTAGTGATGGAATATCAATGGGTACATCTGGCATGAATTATTCCTTACCATCAAGAGATGTAATTGCAGATTCAATGGAAACCGTTGTTGAAGGTATGTCATATGATGCTTTAGTTACGGTAGTGGGTTGCGATAAAAATATGCCAGGTGCATTACTGGCCATGCTAAGAACTAATAGGCCTGGCATTTTAATTTATGGTGGTACAATAGCATCAGGTTTGTATAAAAATAAAAAATTGGATATCGTATCAACTTTTGAGGCTTGGGGTGAAAAAATAGCTGGGAAAATAGAGAACACAGAATACCATGAAATTATAGAAAAAGCATGTCCAGGTGCTGGAGCCTGTGGTGGAATGTACACAGCAAATACGATGGCATCAGCTATAGAAGCGCTAGGCATGACATTACCATACAACTCCTCTAATCCAGCTGTTAGTTTAGAGAAAAAAACAGAAAGCATAAAAGCTGGAGAAGCTGTTAAATTATTACTTAAAATAAACCTTAAACCAAAAGATATTGTTACAAGAAAATCTCTAGAGAATGCTGTTAGATTGGTTTATGTACTAGGTGGATCAACGAATGCTGTACTCCACTTCTTGGCAATTGCAAAAGCAGCAGAGGTTGATTTTTCGCTCGATGATTTCCAAAGAATTGCGGATACTACGCCATTATTGGCAGATCTTAAACCAAGTGGTCAATATCTAATGGAAGATTTGCATGAAATTGGAGGAATACCAGCTGTTTTAAAATACTTATTATCAAAAGATATGTTACATGGCGATTGTTTGACTGTAACAGGAAAAACATTAAGTGAAAACTTAGCAGATGTTCCTGAATTAAAAATTGGACAGAAAATTATCAAAACAATTGAGAATCCAATTAAAAAAACTGGACATATAAGGATACTCAAAGGAAATTTAGCGCCAAAAGGAGCCGTTGCTAAAATAACTGGAAAAGAAGGTTTACAATTCACAGGAAAAGCCATCGTATTTGAATCAGAACAGACTGCAAATGAAGGGATAAAAAATAGTGAAGTTCAGAAAGGAGATGTTGTTGTGATAAGATATGAAGGACCCAAAGGTGGCCCAGGAATGCCTGAAATGTTAAAACCAACGGCTGCAATAATAGGCATTGGGTTGGGACATGATGTCGCATTGATTACCGATGGAAGATTCTCGGGAGGTTCTCACGGTTTTGTTGTCGGTCATATCTCTCCAGAGGCTCATATTGGAGGACCTATAGCACTTGTTAAAAATGGCGATTGGATAACCATTGATGCAAATAACAACACATTAAGTATTGATGTCACTGACGAAGAATTAGCCTTAAGAAAGACCGAATGGATCAAACCACTTTTAAAGCATAAAAAAGGAGTTCTTTATAAATATGCGAGAAGTGTTTCATGTGCATCTGAAGGTTGCGTAACAGATGAATTTTAATACAAACAACGCAACACACAAAATCTGTTAGTAAGATTAAAACAAATAAAATAATGACAGGAGCTGAAGCAATTGTTCGATCGTTAATCGAGGAGGGAACCGAACTAATATTTGGATATCCAGGAGGTGCAATCATGCCACTTTATGATGCATTGCATGATTTTGAAGACCAACTTAAGCATATTTTAACCAGACATGAACAAGGTGCAACACACGCCGCGCAGGGCTATGCTAGAGCTTCTGGTAAAGTTGGTGTTTGTATAGCTACTTCAGGGCCAGGAGCAACAAACCTAATTACTGGCATCACAGATGCTCAAGTAGATTCAACACCTTTAGTATGCATTACCGGGCAAGTAACAAGCCATTTGTTAGGATCAGATGCATTTCAAGAAACTGACGTTATTGGAATTTCAACACCCGTTACAAAGTGGAATTTCCAGGTAACTAAAGCGGAGGAAATTCCTATGGCGATAGCGAAAGCATTTTATATCGCAAAAAGCGGAAGACCTGGCTCAGTACTAATTGACATTACAAAAGATGCTCAGTTTGGAGAGCTAGAATTTAAATATAAGCCCTTTAAAGGCATGAGAAGTTATGTCCCAATACCTACAATAAATACAAATAAAATAATTGAAGCGGCTACTTGTATTAACAACGCAAAAAAGCCATTTGTTTTATTTGGACAAGGCGTAACAATTGGAGAAGCAGAAAAAGAGTTTAAGTGTTTCATTGAAAAATCAGGAATACCTGCAGCTTGGACCATACTTGGCATGTCAGCATTAGAAACTGATCATTACTTGAATGTTGGAATGTTGGGTATGCACGGGAATTATGCACCAAATATATTAACAAACGAATGTGATGTTTTAATTGCAATAGGGATGCGATTTGACGATAGAATAACTGGCGATTTAAAGCGATATGCTACTCAGGCTAAGGTTATTCATTTAGAAATAGACGCTTCAGAAGTGAATAAAAATGTTAAAGCTCATATACCTGTTGTTGGAGATGCAAAAGAGAGTTTAGTTAAACTATCAAAGTTGGTTACCAAAAAAAAACATAACCAATGGTTACAAAAATTTAGAGATTTAGAAAAAATAGAATTCGAACAAGTAATAAATGAAGAACTAAATCCAAGTTCAGATAGTATGAAAATGGGGGAAGTTATCCATAAAATAAATATTTATTCTGATCAAAATCACATTATTGTAACTGATGTGGGACAACACCAAATGACGGCCTGTAGATATGCGAAAATAAAAAACACTAGATCCATAATAACTTCTGGAGGATTGGGAACTATGGGCTTTTGTTTGCCTGCAGCTATTGGAGCAAAAATGGGTAAACCAAATTCCGAAGTTATTGCAGTTATTGGAGACGGAGGTTTGCAAATGACCATACAGGAATTAGGTACCATTTTTCAGTACAAAACAGCAATAAAAATTGTGGTTTTAAATAATGAATTTTTAGGAATGGTTAGGCAATGGCAAGAGATGTTTTTTCAGAAAAGATATGCATCAACCAAAATGATTAATCCAGATTTTCAAACCATTGTTAAAGGGTATGGAATAAAGAGTAAAAAGGTAGAAAAAAGAGAAAACTTAAATACTGCAATAAAAGAGATGTTAGCTCATGATGGTTCCTACTTCCTTGAAGTATTGGTTTGTAAAGAAAATAATATTTTCCCTATGATACCAACTGGATCTTCTGTTTCGGAAATAAGATTAAAATAAAAAAAATGGATGAAAAAAAAATAACCATATCCATATTCACAGAAAATGTTGTCGGGATATTGAATAGAGTTACCATAATCTTCACTAGAAGAAAAATCAATATTGAAAGTATTGCAGCATCGGAAAGTGAAATAGAAGGAATACATAGATATACAATTGTAGTAATAGATACTGAAGATCAAATTAAAAAAGTTATTGGTCAACTTGAAAAGCAAGTTGAAGTAGTTAAGGCTGTCTATCATCTAGAATCAGAAATAGTATATCAAGAAATTGCACTTTATAAAGTTAAAACAAGCGAACTGTTATCAGGAGGAGAAGCAGAGAAAATTGTTCGGGTTAACAATGCAAGAGTTCTATCAGCTGAGACAAAATTTACTGTTTTAGAAAAAACGGGACATCAAGATGAAACGAATAAGTTATTTAATGAATTAAAACCCTACGGCATACTAGAATTTGTACGATCCGGTAGGGTAACAATTACAAAACCAATGAGAACATTATCATCCATAATAAGTGAATTAGAAAAAAAAATTAAGAAAAAATGAACAATTATTTTAATTCTCTAACTCTAAGGCAGCAATTAACAGAATTAGGAAAATGTGAGTTGTTAAATAGCAAAGAGTTTAAAAATGGAATACAAATCTTAAAAGGTAAAAAAATTGTGATCATTGGCTGCGGCTCTCAAGGTTTAAATCAAGGCTTAAACATGAGAGATTCTGGCTTAGATGTATCATATACACTAAGAGAAAGTGCCATAAGAGAGAAACGCCAATCTTATACAAATGTGATTGAAAACAACTTTAAACTTGGAATTTATAAAGATATGATTCCAAACGCTGATTTAGTCATAAATCTAACTCCTGATAAACAACACACTTCCGTTGTAAATAAAGTCATGCCATTAATGAAAAAAGGGGCTACATTATCTTACTCTCACGGATTTAATATTGTGGAAGAAGGTATTTCGATTAGGGAGGACATTACAGTAATTATGATGGCACCTAAATCTCCAGGCTCAGAGGTTAGACAAGAATATAAGAGAGGATTTGGCGTACCAACTTTAATTGCAGTACATTCAAAAAACGACCCTAAAAATAAAGGGTTTGAATTAGCTAAAGCTTATGCATTTGCAAATGGTGGAAATAAAGCGGGTGTTCTAAATTCCTCTTTTATAGCTGAGGTAAAATCAGACTTAATGGGAGAGCAGACTATTCTGTGTGGTGTATTACAGACAGGATCTCTTTTGTGCTTTAACAAAATGATTGAAAAAGGAATAGAGAAAGAGTATGCTGCTAAATTGGTTCAATATGGATGGGAAAATTTAACAGAGGCTCTAAAGCATGGTGGTTTAACTAATATGATGGACCGATTGTCTAACCCATCAAAGTTAAAAGTGTATGAACTTGCTGAAGAATTAAAAAAAATCATGACACCCTTGTTTACCAAACATATGGACGATATTATGTCTGGTAAATTCTCAGCATCTATGATGAAAGATTGGAGAAATAATGATGAAGATTTATTAAGGTGGAGAAAGAGTACAAGCGAGACCGTATTTGAACAAACACCAACATCAAACCTAGTAATTAGTGAACAAGAATTTTTTGACCACGGAACATTACTTGCTGCATTTATAAAAGCTGGTGTTGAATTAGCATTCGAAACAATGACCAGCGCGGGAATAAAGGCTGAATCTGCATACTATGAATCATTACATGAAGCACCATTAATTGCGAACACAATTGCACGTAAAAAACTTTATGAAATGAATCGTATCATTTCAGACACAGCAGAATATGGTTGTTATTTATTTAACAATAGCTGTATACCTTTGTTAACTCAATTCATGAATAAAATAGATACGTCTCTTATAGGAAAACCATACACGAAAAATAATCAAGTAAAAAACCAAAAATTAATCGCTGTAAACAAAGCAATAAGAAATCATCCAATAGAAATCATTGGCGCAAAACTAAGAGCATCGATGACGGCTATGAAATAATTCAAAACTCACTATTAAATGAATACATCGTAAATATGAATAAATCGATAAAATAAGCTCGATTTAGTAACCGTATTTATCTTTCCAGCGTATTTTTAAAAATTCACGCATAGCGGCTTCTCTAGGATTATTTCCAGGCTCAAAAAAAGTATGGCCTTTTAAACCTTCAGGTAAAAACTCTTGAGCCACAAAATTATTGGCATAATCATGCGCATACTTATAATCTTTGCCATAGTCCAAGTCTTTCATCAATTGAGTAGGTGCATTTCTTAAGTGCAGCGGAACCGATAATGAGCCCATCTGTTTAACTGCAACCATTGCTTTATTAATTGCGGCATAAGCAGCATTGCTTTTTTCTGAACTTGCTAAGTAGCTTGCGCATTGTGAAAGTATGATTCTACTTTCAGGCATACCTATAGTACTCACAGCCTGAAAACAATTATTAGCCATAATAAGCGCTGTTGGATTGGCATTTCCAATATCCTCACTGGCAGAAATCAACAATCTTCGGGCAATAAACTTAGCATCTTCTCCCCCATCAATCATCCTGGCAAGCCAATATACAGCTGCATTTGGATCACTCCCTCTTATGGATTTTATTAAAGCAGAGGCTATATCGTAATGTTGTTCACCTCCTTTATCATAGGAGGTTAATACTTGTTGAGCATGTTTATTAACTAGTTCATCATCGATAACTATTTTAAGGGAACTCTGAGAGTTTACAATCAACTCAAAAACATTTAAGAGCTTACGAGCGTCACCACCAGATAATCTAAGTAGTGCTTTATCTTCTCGTATAGTAATGTCTTTATGAACTAACTTTTCATCCTCTGAAACAGCTCTTTGCAAGAGGTTTTGAAGATCTTCTTTAGAAAAGTGCTCAAGTGTATAAACCTGACATCTGGAAAGTAAAGCCGGAATAACTTCAAAGGAAGGGTTTTCTGTAGTTGCACCAATTAAAGTTACGATACCTGTTTCTACAGCACCTAAAAGAGAGTCTTGCTGAGACTTACTAAAACGGTGTATTTCGTCTATAAAAAGTACTGGACTTTCGGTTCCAAACAAACCTCTGTTCTTTGCTTTTTCGATAACCTCACGTACATCTTTAACGCCTGAATTTATGGCACTTAAAGTATAAATATCTCGCTTTAATTGTTGTGCAATAATTTGTGCAAGCGTTGTTTTACCAACACCTGGAGGCCCCCATAAAATTACAGAAGGTAAAACACCTGAATCCATGGCCTGACGAAAAACGGTTTGCTTTCCAACTAAATGAGATTGACCAATATAATCTTCAAGATTTTTAGGACGCAGTCGCTCGGCTAAAGGTATATTCATAACAACTAATTATAGGATTCAAATATAAGTTAAAAAACAAAAGCCTCATGATAACAGGAGGCTTTTGAAATAGGTTTACTTAAATTTTTTACTCAAACGCTGCAGCTTTAATTTTTTTGTTAACGACTACTTTGTCTAACTTCATATCTATAGATTGACCTGCAACATTTTGAATGGTTTGATGCGGAAAAGAATAGCCCTTTACATCTTGGTAATCTTTATACAGTGTACTCTGAGGCATGGCTCCTTGTGGGGTATCTACAACAGATTCCACTTTAACTAAGAATTTAGAATTTACACTGTAGTACTCGGTAGCCTTTTCACCGTTCAGGTCGGTACGAATAACCACATAAACCTCTTCATCATCTAGCATATCTACCCCAGCAACTTGGGCCGTATAATTATCGAAATAAGCTAATTCTGCTGCTATTTTATACTGCGTTTGTGCTTCTGCTAATTCATCGGGTGTCATTTCACTTTGTCCTTGCATTCCGTCACTAAAGCCTCCATTTCCATTTGAATATTGTCTTTGAACAGTCATACCCATCATTTGCATAGACATTGAAAAAGAATTGGGCAATTGTTGTAAAACATTCATCTGTAATTTTGCTGGAGCACCAGGTATTTCGGCAGCGTATGTAAACTGAAGACTGTTTAATTTCTTTAATTTTTTAACACCACCTATAGCGGCAATATAGTCGTTTACAATAGAGGTTGCGGACACACCATTTGGAACTGGTTTTAAATCCGATTTTTCGACACCATAATTATCTCTCACTGTTACAGGACCAAAAGCAGCTAACTTATCCTTTAATTCAGCTGCATCGCCCACTACTATAATATGTGCATTGTTTGGTTTAAGATACTTTTGAGCAACTTGAAATATATCTTCTACTGTAATAGAGGACAAACGCTTTAGGTAAGTAGCATAATGTTGCGCATCTAAACCTAGATAATCTGTATTGATTGCAAAACGAGCAACGGTAGATGCATTTTCGAGAGCTATTGCAAATTTTCCTGACATATTATTTACAACTCCTTGCAACTCCTCTTGCGTAACTTTTACAGTACGTAACTCATTAAGCTCTGAGAAAAAGGCTACAATGGCACTATCTGTAACCTCATTTCTAACTTTTGCTGATGCATTAAAAGTAGAACCCAATTCATCTATAGAAACAGCTGAGTAAGCTCCGTAGGTATACGCTTTGTCTTCTCTTAAATTTCTGAAAAGACGCGCAGAAGAACCACCTCCTAAAATATTGTTCATTACTTTCAACTTCAATACATCTTCTGAAGATGGGTGTATGTCAATTGGGTAAGTAATGTTTATTACAGACTGCACGGCACCCACCTTATTTACAAGTGAAACTTTATTTTCCGAGGGCGCCTTTGCACTAGTGTATAAAGCATTCTCAAATTCTTCAGCATTCCAACCACTCATATACTTACGCATCATGGTTCTCACTTCCGGTAAAGTGATGTCTCCAACAACTGCTAGGTAAGCACTTTTTGGACTAAAATAGGTTTGGTAAAATTGCTCACAATCCGCAAGCGTAATATTAGAGAGTGATTCCTCAGTCATTAGTTCGCCAAAGGTGTGAGAAGTTCCATAATTTAATACCGAATTCACATTGGCAGCTATAGCATCTGGACTGTCAGAAGCATTGGCTAAACCCGAAATGTTTTGAGTGATTAATTTAGCAAACTCTTCTTCTGTAAATTCAGAATTTATTAGAACATCCGAAAAAAGATCCATTAAACTAGGAAGATGCTTTTTTAATGAACTTGCATAAATACCGGAAGATGACGTTGTTAAATTTGCACCTATGTAATCTATGGAAGCATCTATTTGATCTTTAGACCGTGTGCTTGTTTTTGTTCCAAGTAAATCGCCTGCAATAGAAGAAACACCCACAGACTCACCCTCAAGTTCGGGATGATACTTAAACTGCAGCGCTAGGGAAACCTTAGGTAATTTGTGGTTTTCTACCACAAATACTTTCAAACCATTTTCCATAACAAAAGACGCTGTAGATCCTAATTGAATTTCTGGAGCTGGAGCTGCTTGAGGTCGTATAGACCGATCTTGGGCTACCATATTTGTAGCTATTATTGTGCATAAAATAAATACTATATTTTTCATATCAACTATTATTTTTCTGTTTTGGGTAAATAATGTAAGGTTACTCTATTCGAAGGGCGTAAGTATTTTTTAGCGACTTCTAATATAGCTTCTCTAGTAACATTAAAATAACGTTCCAATTCTGTATTCACTAAATTTGTTTCGCCATTGTAGTATAAGTAATAATCAGAAAGACTTTCTGCTATACCTGCCATGGAAGTGTTGCCACTAATAAAATCATTTTCAATTTGATTTCTTAGTTTTTCAAATTCTTCAATAGATATTAATTCTTCGGACATTCGAGAGACCTCAACATTCATGGCATCTTCAAGAGCTAAAACCTCTGTACCCATGTTGGCAATTCCAAACATCAACAACAAACCTGGATCTTCAGTAGGCATTGGGAAAGCTCCAGCATAAACTGCTTTTTGTTGTTTATCTACAACGTTTTTTTGTAATCTCGAGCTATTACCTTGAGATAAAATCATACTCATCATCTCTACAGCATAAGCATCTTCCGTTCCTTGAGCAGGGCCATGATAAGCTTGTACAACTGCCGGAAGCTGAATATTATCGTAAACAGTATCGCGAACTTCTGCAAACTTTTCAGGCTCAACTACCGTAGGTCTTGGTACAGCTGATTTACCTCTAGGAATAGTCCCAAAATATTTTTCAATCCACTCCTTCGATTGGCTCAAAGAAATATCTCCTGCAATAGAAATACAGGCATTGTTTGGAACATAAAATGTTTTATAGAATTCCATAAACTCACTTAAATTCGCTTGATTAATATATTCAGGAGAACCACCAGGAGTCCATCGGTAAGGATGAGATTCAAAAGCATGTTCAAAAACCTCATTCATTATAGAGCCATAGGGCGTATTTTCATTTCGTTCTCGTAGTTCTTCTTTAACAACTTCTCTTTGCGTATTAACTCCTTCTTGATCTATTTTGGCGTGAAGCATACGTTCAGACTCCATCCACAAACCCAATTCTAATTGATTGGATGGCAATATTTCATAGTAAAAAGTTCTATCAAAACTAGTATTTGCATTGAGTACACCACCATTGTCTTGAACTAACTTCATGTATTCACCTCTTCCAATATTTTCTGACCCCTCAAAAAGTAAGTGCTCAAAAAAGTGAGCAAATCCTGTACGGCTTGGATCTTCGTTCTTAGAGCCTACATGATAAGAAACCGATACGGCAACGATTGGTGTACTGTGGTCTTCATGTAATATGACATGTAAGCCATTTGCCAAATCGTATTCTTCAAAAACGATTGGATTCATTTGAGCCCAAAGTAACAAGGGGCAAAAAGTTAAAGGGATGAGTAGTTTTTTCATTTTTTTATTATTTTACTAAACAAATATAAACATAAAAAAACCACCTAAATGGGTGGTTTTTTTATATATGGTTAAAAAAAGTTAATCCATTAACATACGCTCAATAATGGCAAAGAACGCTTTCTGATCATCTTTAGATAAATCTGAGTTAGAAATAGTGTCAAAACAGACTTTCAAAGCTATTTTTAAATCTAAATTTGACTTTTTTATAAATCTAACAATTCTCTTATTTCTGATACGTGAATCTTTATCAATTTTGATTGACTTCTTTATCAATTTTGATAAATTTTTCATCTGAGCGTTTGCATCTTCTTCTGAAACCACTTTTCTCAAACCTGCATCATCAAATTCCTTTTGAAGGACAGCGTAAATCTCCGACTTCTGATCATCAGACAAACTTGATTTTGAAATGGATTGAGATACAACTTTGAATGCCCCTTCTTCATCTAGTGGGGAATTTGCCATTAAACTAATAAATTTATCCCCAATTTTTTTACTATCCTTTTCTATTTCGATTGCCTTATTTACTAATTTCGACAGTTTTACCATTTGATTATTTGATTCTTCTTTTGAGAACTCTTTTGTAACCTCAAAATCAATTCCTTTTACTTGTGTAATATCTTGACAAGATGCAAAGGTTAACATACCTGCTAAGGCTAAAACTATTTGAACTTTCATAATATCTTATTTTGTTTGAGCAATATTAGACAATATCGAGGGTTAGTCAAAAAAAAACCGGCTAAAAAGCCGGTTTTTTTTATTATTAAACTTTATTACTTTACTTCTTCAAAATCAACATCAGTTACATCCTCTTTTGCAGGCTCTGCTTCTGGAGCTTGGCCTTCGGCTCCAGCTTCGTTAGATTGCGCATACATTTCTTGAGATGCTGCTTGGAATATTTGATTTAGAGCTTCCATAGAAGTATCAATCGCAGCTATATCTTCAGCTTCATGAGCCTTTTTCAATTCTGCAATCGCAGCTTCAATAGGTTCTTTTTTGTCTGCAGGTAACTTATCGCCAAACTCAGCAATTTGTTTTTCAGTTTGGAAAATCATTTGATCAGCTGCATTTAGCTTGTCAACTTTTTCTTTCACTTCCTTATCTGCATCTTCGTTCGCTTTAGCTTCGTCGCGCATTTTTTGAATTTCTTCGTCTGTAAGACCAGAAGATGACTCAATATTTATGTGCTGCTCTTTACCTGTAGCTTTATCTTTTGCAGATACTTTCATAATCCCATTTGCATCAATATCAAAAGAAACTTCAATTTGAGGTGTTCCTCTTTGTGCTGGTGGAATATCTGTTAATTGGAAACGACCAATAGACTTATTATCATTAGCCATAGATCGCTCTCCTTGAAGTACGTGAATGTCTACCGCAGGTTGGTTGTCTGCTGCAGTAGAAAATACTTGAGACTTATTCGTAGGGATCGTTGTGTTTGCATCAATTAATTTGGTGAAAACGCCTCCCATAGTTTCAATACCTAACGAAAGTGGGGTTACATCTAATAAAAGAACATCTTTTACTTCTCCAGTTAAAACACCACCTTGGATAGCAGCACCAACAGCAACAACCTCATCAGGATTAACTCCTTTTGATGGTTTTTTACCGAAGAATTCTTCTACAATAGCTTGAATGGCTGGTATACGAGTAGAACCTCCTACTAAGATTACTTCATCAATTTCATTTTTATCTAATCCAGAATCAGCTAAAGCTTTTTTACAAGGTGCAATAGATCGTTGGATTAAGGAATCTGCAATTTGTTCAAATTTAGAACGTGTTAAAGTTCTAACCAAGTGTTTTGGTCCTGAAGCAGTAGCCGTTACATAAGGTAAGTTAATTTCTGTTTGTGCAGATGCAGACAATTCTACTTTTGCCTTTTCAGCAGCTTCCTTTAAGCGTTGAAGTGCCATTGGATCTTCACGTAAGTCAATGGACTCTTCTGCTTTAAATTCTTCTGCCAACCAGTCTATAATAACCTGATCAAAATCATCACCACCTAAATGTGTGTCACCGTTGGTAGACTTCACTTCAAAAACACCGTCACCTAATTCTAGGATAGAAATATCAAAAGTACCACCACCTAAATCAAATACAGCTATATTTACATCTTTGTCTTTTTTATCTAATCCGTAAGCTAACGCCGCGGCAGTCGGTTCGTTAATTATTCTACGAACTTTTAAGCCTGCTATCTCCCCTGCTTCTTTCGTTGCATGTCTTTGAGAATCGTTAAAATAAGCAGGAACTGTAATTACGGCTTCAGTAACTTCTTGACCTAAATACTCCTCAGCCGTCTTCTTCATTTTTTGAAGAACCATTGCTGAAATTTCTTGAGGTGTGTACAAACGACCGTCAATATCTACACGAGGTGTGTCGTTATCGCCCTTAACAACAGTATAAGGTACGTTTTTAATTTCTTTTGCACATTTTGCAAAAGACTCTCCCATAAAACGTTTAATAGAAGAAATTGTTTTTGTAGGGTTCGTGATTGCCTGACGTTTTGCAGGGTCACCAATTTTACGTTCGCCACCTTCAACAAAGGCAACAATAGATGGTGTGGTTCTTTTCCCTTCTGCGTTTGCAATAACGACAGGTTCATTACCTTCCATTACCGATACACAAGAGTTTGTTGTTCCCAAGTCAATTCCGATAATTTTACTCATATCTAAATGTATTTATTAGTTGTTTAATTTTTCTACAATCTCATTAGTCAATCTTTGTGCCATTAGATAAATGAATATTTAGGCCATAAAAAAAGTCATGTTTTGACAGAAAGACCCTCAAAACATGACAATACTAATGACAAAATGTCTAATTACCGTAGTTAATTTCTATTTCGTCTGTAATTAAATTAAGTGTAAAGTAACCGAAATTCAAATGCTTTGTCACATCACTTTTAGCAATTTCATCGTTCGTTTGGTTGGTTATTTTTACACCATTAACAGATTTAACAGTTCTAGAAGATAAAATACCAACTCCATTTTCTATGTTTGAGTACTCTGGTCGGTCAAGAACTAAGGAGTTTGAATTTTCATTCAACACCAAATAAGTAGCTAAATCTTCGCCTGCAGCACTAAGGCTAAAATCTAAGCAAGCGTGTTTTATGGAAACCCCAGTTCCTACTGGTGAAGAATCAAAACCAACAACCAACCTTCTAACCGTTGGATCTTCGGGGATGTTAGCAGCAATAAAACCTAAAAACTGATCGTACGACAAAGGGTAATCCATGTTATCGCCGCCATCAGTATCAATAGAAAAAATACTAGGATAGTTAATTTCTATAGATTTAAACAAGGTATCACTTGCCCCGGAAATTGGAAACTCCATGTAATTAAATCGCATAGACAATTCATACATTTTACCACCAGAAACGCTTTTCCACTGTACTTTTGGAACATACGAGTTTGGCAGAATAACCAAAGGAGAGAATATATTAGGATTGGTCACTGATAGCGGAGAAAGAATAGGGATTGGGCCAGCTGTTTGAGCAATAATTGTGTCGTTAGATTTTCTGTAAACTTCTACGGAGTAATAAAAATCTTTATTTAAAGGGGCTGTTGTTTTGTAAATTGTTTGCGTAGGAGAACTAAAAACTCCTTCGGGCCGAACAAATTCGTTTGTCGGCTCTAATTCATACGTATTTCGCGTTTGCCAGTTTGCACCATTTTGACTTGGAACATCGTCCTCTTCCTTCTCTAATAAGCGAATACCAACTTGATCAACTGAGAAATGAAGAGAATCAAACTCTTGAGCCATCATCATCACATCACCCTGTCCTAAAAATGCCTTGTTGAGTTTAATATAATGCACGGAATCTTGTGCATTAAGAATACCATACACAGCTGGAACAGCTTTCCAATCTGCAATAATTTTTAAATCGTTATCGCAAGACGTAAAAAGAGCGATTAAACTGAGTACTAAAAGTGTTTTTCTAATCATGGAACAAAGGTATAATATTTTATTACTTTTGTTAGGTAAATAATTTGTGACTGATGAAACAATTATCGTGCCTACCTATCTTATTCGTGGTATTAAGTTTTCAAGCAATTGGACAACAAACCGTTCATAAAAAGCTGAACCAACTAATGCTAGAGGAGTCTTTTAGCGAACTCAACAATCTTTGGCCTGTTTTAACCAACGATGACAACTTTTTTGTATTTGATGAGGGCGAATATTTCATGAACAGAACTAAAGCAGAAAGTCCTTATGCAGTAATGTCTGCCTGGGAAAACGACCTCACTAGTTTTAGTGTGCGTACCTCATTAATGCTTGGCCCTGTTGAAAAAACAAACCAAAGCCTTGGCCTAATTATTAGAGCCAGCAACAGTGGCCAATCAGCCATTATATGTGAAATAAACAAATTTCATCGTTTTCGAATTCGTCAATTAATAGAAGGAAACTACGTTACTTTAACTTCAGAAGGGAAAGATGGATGGGTTAAAAATAGCGTTGTTAAAGGGGTTAACGAGTACAACGACCTAAATATAAAAACCAACGGTACCGATCATGACCTCTACATAAATGGAATTTTGGTACATAGTTTTAGAATAGAGGGACTAGAGGCAGGTAGTTTTGGCTTGTTTATAGGACCAGAAACAAAAGGTAGGGTAGATTTTTTGACTATTCATGCCGATGAGCTCTACCGAGACAAAACAAAAATTTACTTAAGCGACCAAGAAATTCGTGATCTAATAACAAAGAACGAAAAACTAAAGCAAGAGCTGGAACAATCTTTAGATGCTAGGGCTTTAGAATTAGAAAATGCGATTCGTATTCTAGAAAACCAATTAAGAACCATGCGCCTAATCAACGAGCAATTGGATAAAGAAAATTCAGAATATGCGGTGATTAAATCAGCCGTAGACACCAACCAGGTAAGCCTACTGGTAGACTTAAGCACAAAAGTAATAAATAATACCCTAGAAAACAGGCAACTAAAAATTGAGAACAAACTCATTACGGACTCATTGAATAATGTCAAATTACATTTCGAAGATTTAGAATTGGAATTGTTTCAAAAGGTACTAAACAAAGAACTAGAAGAGCAGTATTTTATTGATTCTATTTTAACCAACTTTTGCACTGCAGATACTGTTTACTTTAATCTAGACAGTACAATTACCGATACACTAAAAGACTTAAACCCCATACTTGAAAAGTAGAAATATGTCTGTTCATAAAAAAGAATTTAAAAAAATAACCACAAACGTACTTCTGGAAATGAAGCGTAATGGTGAAAAAATTGGAATGCTAACTGCTTACGACTATACCATGGCAAAAATGGTAGACAGAGCGGGTATAGATGTAATTTTAGTTGGAGATTCTGCCTCTAATGTGATGGCTGGACATGAAACAACGCTTCCGATAACATTAGATCAAATGATTTACCACGCAGCATCTGTGGTAAGAGCCGTTGATAGAGCTTTGGTTGTTGTTGACTTGCCTTTTGGAACCTACCAAGGAAACTCCAAAAAAGCACTTAGCTCGGCAGTTAGAGTGATGAAAGAATCAGGAGGGCATTCTGTTAAACTTGAAGGTGGAAGCGAAATTATAGAATCTATTCAACGTATTTTAAAAGCTGGAATTCCTGTTATGGGCCATCTTGGTTTAACACCTCAATCCATCTATAAATTTGGGACATACACAGTAAGAGCAAAAGAAGAAGAGGAAGCCAAAAAATTAATTAAAGATGCCAAATTATTAGAAGATACGGGTTGTTTTGCTTTGGTACTGGAAAAAGTACCTGCCAGCTTAGCTAAAAAAGTAGCCCAGAGTATATCCATACCTGTAATAGGAATTGGAGCAGGCGCTGGAGTAGACGGGCAAGTACTCGTTACCCACGATTTACTTGGTATGACACATGAGTTTAGCCCACGCTTTTTAAGACGCTACTTATCCTTGTTCGATGAAATTACAGGCGCAATAAAAGCCTATGTTGATGATGTAAAATCGGTAGACTTTCCCAACGAAAAAGAACAGTATTAATGCTCGAAGTTCTTTACGAAGACAATCATATTATTGTTGTAAATAAAAAAGCGGGAGATTTGGTTCAAGGAGATAAAACCGGAGACAAGCCTTTGGGTGAGTTTGTAAAATCTTATTTACGCGAAAAATACAACAAACCTGGCAACATCTTTTGTGGCGTTATTCATCGTTTAGATCGCCCTGTAAGTGGAGCTGTTATTTTTGCTAAAACGAGTAAGGCCTTAACTCGAATGAACAAATTGTTTAGAGAAAAGACCATCCAAAAAACCTACTGGGCTATTGTGGAAAAACCTCCGTTAAAAAAAGAAGACCGACTTGAACATTACTTGATAAAAAACCAACAAAAAAACAAGTCTAGAGCTTATAGTAAGCCTTACGAGGGAGCTTTAAAATCAGTTTTAGACTATGCAGTTCTTAAAACACTTGATCGTTACACCTTACTTAAAGTGGAGCCTATTTCTGGCAGACACCATCAAATTAGAGTTCAATTATCGACGATAGGTTGTTGTATTAAAGGAGATTTAAAATATGGAGCAAAACGCTCCAACAAAGACGCCTCAATTTCGTTACATGCTAGAGAAATTAGCTTTATTCATCCTGTGAAAAATGAAGCTATTACAGTAACTGCACCAACACCAAAAGATGCACTATGGAATGCGTGTAAAATCTAAAACTCAAATTAGTTCAGAATTTATTGCTCATCCCCCCTATCAAATTATCTTTGCCGTATGGGAAACAACAGAAACAAACGACTCTATAGAAAAGGAGAGCGAATAGAGCTAAACATAATAGACTTGGCTTTTGGGGGTAAGGGAATTGCAAAAATCCCTACCGAAGATGGCGATTTTGTTTGTTTTGTTGACAACAGTCTACCTGGACAAAAGGTACTTGCATCGGTACATAAATGCAAAAAGAAGCACGCAGAATGTAAACTGGTTGAAGTTTTAGAAAAATCTAAAGAAGAGGTGGAAACTCCTTACCAAATGATTCCTGGTGCACCTTATGCCCAACTCCCTATTCAATTACAAGAACAAAACAAAAAAAACACCTGTTTCCAGCTTTTCAAAAGAATTGGAAAAATAGAGGACTTAGAGACCAAATATGATGAATTTATTAGTTCTCCTGAAGTCTGGCACTATCGTAATAAAATGGAATACTCGTTTTCGGCTAT
>Ga0233444_10001934_pt1 | contig 22479 bp, 20 predicted proteins | sample SI_124_October20_6_FD_182792 | JGI IMG/M metagenome (GOLD analysis project Ga0233444, IMG submission 182792) | Seawater microbial communities from Saanich Inlet, British Columbia, Canada - SI_124_October2016_10_MG | ecosystem: Environmental > Aquatic > Marine > Inlet | place: Canada: British... | reverse complement strand
GAGACATAACTAAGTCCATCTCATCTGCAAGACGATCCATAGTTTGTTGTGGTGTAAATGTACCAGAGTTAACTTCTCCGATATGCTGCCACCATAATTGTGCTAGCTTCGGATAATCTGGAACGTTAATACCTGTTGGTGACCATACATTTCTATTGTCTGATCTGTAGAACTCAATAAGTCCACCTAGTTCAGGCGCTCTCTTAGTAAAATGTTTGTCGTTAACAGTACTTTTTCTTACGAATGTTAAACCAACATCAGCTTTTTTAAGAGATACAGTTTTTGAAACTGTAAATTGAGCATACAACCATGCAGCTTTTCTTCTGTCAACTGGAGTAGACTTAAACATAGTCCATGATCCAACATCTTGATATCCAAGCTTCATACCTTGTTCCCAATAAGGTCCTTTAGGTGATGGGCCCATTCTCCATAAAGGCATACCGTTTGCATCAACTACTTTATTATTAGGATCTTTTCCTACTAAAGAAGCTGTGAAAGCAGTGTACCAGAAAATTTGCTGAGCAACATTTCCTGAAGAAAGAGATGGTAAAGACTGATAAAAGTCCATAGCCGCTGCTCCCGGAGGCGCGTAAGCTCTTAACCATTCATCCCATTTTCTAATTGCGTATACAGCAGCAGGGCCATTAGTAGCTCCACCTCTTGTTACGTTAGCGCCAACTGGGTTACAAGAACCTTTTTCCATTCTAATTCCCCACTCGTCTACAGGCACTCCATTAGGGAGACCTTTACTTCCTGCACCGGCCATTGATAACCATGCATCAGTCATTCTCCAACCTAAGTCAGGAGCTCTTTTACCGTAGTCCATATGACCATAAATGTTAACACCATCTATTTTCTTTACATCTTCTGAAAAGAATTTAGCGATATCTTCATAAGCAGACCAGTTTACTGGCACACCTAATTCATAACCATATTTAGCTTTAAATTGTTTTTTAATTTCAGGTCTATCAAACCAATCTTTTCTAAACCAATAAAGGTTAGCAAATTGTTGGTCTGGTAGTTGATAAAGATTTCCATCTGGACCTGTCGTAAATTGAAGTCCGATAAAATCCTTAAGATCTAAAGTTGGTAAAGTAACATCTTTACCTTCTCCAGCCATCCATTCTGTTAAATTTACAGCTTGTTGCATACGCGCGTGCGTACCAATTAAGTCTGAGTCATTTACATATGCATCGTAAATACTTACGTTTGTTTGCATTTGTGTTTGAACAGCCATTACAACATCACCTTCTCCGATAATTTGGTGTTGTACTTTGATGCCAGTTATATCTTCAAAAGCCTTTGTAAGAGTCTTAGACTCATACACGTGAGTAGGTATTCCTTCAGATACTACTTTTAAAGACATTCCTTTGAATGGCTTAGCAGCATCGTGGAACCAATTTAGTTCTTTTTCTCTATCTTTTGCAGATAAAGTTGAAAGACTAAATTCCCCGTCAGACCATTTCTTAATTTTCGCCATGTGACCATCAGCAAATACATTAGAAATAGTTAGGATTGAAAATGAAACAGCAACAGCTAAGATCGTTTTAAATGTTTTAAACATTATAATTTCCCCTGTTTGTTGTTATTGTTAATAGTAGACATTAATTTGACCAAAAATTGGAGCCTATGTAAAGAGAAAAAAAGTCTTCAACCTCAGCTTGAATAAATTAATTAATTAAAGTTCTTTCAATTGCTTTTGACCAACCTTTAAGTAATTTTATCCTATTATTATTTTTCATTTTAGGTGAAAATTTTTTATCTAATGCCCAATTTTGTGAAATATCCTTTAAAGACTTATAAACCCCAATTTGAAGACCGGCCATAAAGGCAGCGCCTAAAGCAGTAGTCTCTTGAACTTTTGGTCTCAAAACTCCAACATTAACTACATCAGATAAAAATTGTGAAAACCAATTATTTGTTACCATGCCACCATCCACTTTAACTAATCTTGGTCTTAAACCATCGTGTTTCATGGCTTCAAATAAATCATAAGTTTGATACGCAACAGACTCTACGGTTGCTCTAATTATTTCTTTTGGTCCAGTGTTTCTTGTCAAGCCACTTAATACTCCACGTGAATTAGAATCCCAATAAGGAGCACCCAAACCTGTAAAAGCTGGAACTAAATAAACATCACTATTATCTTTTAATGATTTTATAATTTTTTCAGTTTCAGGCGCTTTTTTAAAAAATTTCATTCTATCTCTTAACCATTGAACCCCAGCTCCTGCTATAAAAATAGATCCTTCCATTGCATAGGTGGTTTTGCCTTTAATTCTATAAGCAATAGTAGTTAACAATCTATTTTTTGAATAAATTATTTTATTACCTGTGTTTAAAAGCACAAAAGCTCCTGTTCCATATGTACTTTTCAAAGATCCAGGTTCAAAACAACATTGACCGATTGTTGCAGATTGTTGATCACCAACTACACCACTGATTGAAATTGACTTTCCTGTTATTGAGGAATGAGTAGACCCATAATCATCCGCGCAATCCTTAACCTCTGGAAGAATATGTTTTTTAATTTTAAGTAAATTTAATATTTTATCGTCCCATTTATTTAATGAGATATTATAAATCATTGTACGACTAGCATTTGTTGCATCTGTTGCGTGAACCTTACCTTTAGTAAATCTCCAGATCAAAAAGCTATCAATTGTTCCAAATAATAATTGTTTTTTATTCATTAAAATTTTTGCTTTAGGAACATTATCTAAAATCCATTTAATCTTCATACCAGAAAAATAAGAGTCAATTAAAAGACCCGTTCTATTAAAAATTAAAGTTTCTTTATTTTGTTTTCTTAATTTTTCGCAATATTCTTCCTGCCTTCTATCTTGCCAAACAATAGCGTTATAAACTGGTTTGCCGGTTTTTTTGTCCCAAAGAACAGTTGTTTCTCTTTGGTTTGTGATACCAATTGTTAAAATCTTTCCTTTAATACGTTTAGCTTTTTGAATTACATCTTTTAAAACTTTTTTTGTTGTGCTCCATATTTCTTCTGGGTTATGTTCTACCCATCCACTGTTTGGAAAATATTGGGTAAATTCTTTTTGCGAAGAAAAAACCGGTTGACCTTTCAGGTCAAATAAAATTGCTCTGCTAGATGTCGTTCCTTGATCTATTGAAATTATAAATTTTTTCACCTAAAAGACTCCCAATCGAGTTCGAGCTTTTCATCGTTAACAATAGCATTAATCATTCCAAGCATTAAAGGTAGTTTTTTTTGATCAAAATCTTCATTTACTTTTTTTGCGATTTCTTTTGCTAGATCTGCTCCTTCTACAGTAACTTTTTCCATTTTTGTTTTTTTTGCTTCTGAGAAAGTTAAACCTTCTCCAATATAAGATCCCATTTTAGCATTTCTACCACCACCTGAACTTACGTATAAATCTCCTAAACCCGCCAATCCTTTAACAGTTTCTTTTTTACCTTTTAAGTGTTCAACAAAAATTTCCATTTCGTGAATAGACTGTTTGATTAAAGCAGATGCTGTATTTAAATAATTTTTTTCTCTAACTTCGTCAGAAATATTTTTACTACATAAACCTTTTGCTGCTCCAACAGCCATCGAAAAAATATTTTTAATTGCAGCAGAAACTTCTACACCATTTAAATCATTTGAATGTGATGTATGATAATAATTTGTATTTAACATATCTGCTATTTTTTTTGCAGTTTGAATATCTTTATTTGCAATCACAACACTGCTATGAACTCTATTAGCTAATCCTGCTGCTAGACAAGGTCCACCAACAGCTGAAATATCTACACTTGAAATGCTTCTATCTTTGAGTAATCTTTCAAGTTTATCAACCAATAGTTCGTATTGATTGTTATAAATACTCAATCCCTTGGTAAGCATTAAAAGTTTAGGAATTTTTTTATCTTTATATAACCTGCTTAATTGATCAGAAACCCATTCAATTCCTTTAGAGCTTATTCCAAGGACAATCATATCAACATTTGATTTCAGTAAATCATCAAATTTTTCAAATTTAAAAATCTTTATTTCTTGTGGAATTTTTGTATTTAAACCTGGATGAATATTGTCATTTTTTTTTAAAGCATCTATGAAACTATTTTCTAAGTGAGTGCCAACTATATTAATATCATGATTATTATCTAAGCACGGTAAAGCAAAAGCTGTACCCATCGCACCTGCACCAATGATAACAATTTTAGACATATTTAATCTTTAAATAGTAATTTTTTGAAAATTAAAAAAACTGATATTAGCTCAATTCTTCCAATAATCATAAAAATTATTAAACTTATTTTTGAGGATGTTAATAAATTACCAAAATTCAAATTTTCCATATTAAACAATTCTGAATTAACTGTGTTGGTTAAAGTTAAAATTGATAATTTAAAAGATTTTTCAAAACCAATATTGTCTAATACCAAAAAGCTAGATAAAATGAACAAGCTTAAAAAAAAGGAAATAAAAATAAGAAAAGAAATTTTTACATTATCATCAGTTATTTTTTTATCGGAATTAAAAATTGTTTTATTAATTACACTATTTGGACTAATTAATCTCAATATTTCAGAGGAGGCTATTTTTAATAAAATATAAAATCTAGCTAATTTTATACCAGATGTATTGGAGATCAAAGATCCACCAATAATAGTAATAAATAAAAAATACAAACTTAAATTACCTGATTTAATTAAAGTAAGTCCTGAATTAGATAAACTACTTACAACTCCAATAATCAAATCAAAAGTACTGTTGTTATTGAAACAAACTAGTGCAATCAAAATCATAGATAAAAATAGTAAATACAAATCCTCTTTATGTTCATTAATTAGAACTTTTTTATTAAAAATATTAAATATTATATAAAAATTTAACATTGATATAAGAAGAGAGGTTATAAATATTATTTTTTGAAAATTAGTCATAATGATACTAGATAATGTGTTAGTTGGTAAAAAACCACCTCCCGATATCAAGGTCATACTAATATTTAATGAATTAAAAAGTCTTACTCCCGAAATGTTAAATAAAAAAAAAATACTAAAACTCAAAATGCAGTAATAAACAAAAATTTTAAAAATATTATTTTTAACACCCTCACTCGAACTATAGTTACTATCAGTGGAATGAGTAAGAGAAATCATTTTATAATTAAATTTTTTACTTGAAAAAATTAAAATTAAAAAAAATAGAAAATACAAGCCTCCGATCCACTGAGATGATGATCTCCATAAAATTAATGTTGGGTCAAGGTATTTAATGTTTTTAAAAATTGAAAAACCTGTTCCTGTCAAACCAGAAATTGACTCGAAGAATGAATTTAAGAAAGTAACTTGATTATTACTCAGGTAAAAAGGTATAGAAATTAAAAAAGCAGTTAAAAAATAAACTGCAACAATTAAAAACAATTGTTCAATATAATTGATTTTTTTTTGAGAACTTTTTCCGTAATGCAAAAGACTTATACCAATTATAAGTGAAACTAATAAAGTCGTGAAATATGAGTCAATACTTAGGAAATAGTCAAAATAAGATGAATATAAAATATTTATAAAAGATAAAAAACTAATTGGAAAGCAAAATAAACTTAGAAAATAGCTTATACTTTTAAAGTTCATTAATTACTAAATAGTTCCAACGCTAAAAATATTTTCAACTGCTTTTAGTTCTTCTCTTTTTGCAAGAAATACTACTAAATCGTCTTTTTCAAAAATAAAATTTGATCTAGGAATGATTACTTGATCTTTTCTAAGAATAGCCCCAACTCTTATATCTTCAGGCAAGTTGGAGTCTTTTATTTTTTTATTAACTAATTCAGATTTTTCTAAAATTTTTGCTTCAATAAATTCATATTCACCATCCAATAAAGAATAAACTGTTCCTATAGTTCCTCTATGGACATGTTCCATTATTCTCGAAACAGTGGTCATTCTTGGATCTACTAAATCATCTATATTTAGAGAATCTTGCAGCAGGTTATAATTAGTTTTATTTACAATAGCTATTGTGCGTTTTTTTAATCCTGTTTTTTCAGCCAATACACAAGCCATCATATTATTTTCATCATCATTAGTTAAAGCTAAAACTGTTTCTGATCCCTCAAGGTTAGCTTCTTTTAAAATTTCTTCGTCTAATGCGTCACCATTAATTACAATTGATGAAGAAAGTTCGTTTGCAATTTCTTCAGCTCTTTTTTTATTTTTTTCAATAATTTTAACTCTTAAATCTTCAATATTTTCTTCAAGCATTTTAGCTAAATTCAAGCCAATATTTCCACCACCAATAATTAAAATATTTTTAGCAGCTTTTTCTTCATGACCGAATGCTTTTAAAATTGGGTTAAGTTGTTCGCTGCTTATAACTATATAAACATTATCACCCTCAAGCATTTGATCATTTTTTTTTAAATAGATAAATTTTTCTTTTCTAACGGTTCCTAAAATATTTGCTTTAAAATCGGGAAACTTTTCTGTTAATTTTTTTAATGGTATATTTTTTATAGGACAATTTTTTTCAATTGAAATCTCCAACATTTTTATTTTATTATTGCCAAATGGTACATTATCTAGTGCCCCTGGTGCCTCTAATCTTCGATATAATGATTTTGCTACTTCGAGTTCGGGGGAAATAATTACATCAATTGGTATATTTGATTTATTGTAAAGCTTCCCCCATTTACCCTCTAAAAAATCTTTAGTTCTTATTCTTGCAATTTTTTTTGAGACATTAAAAAGCGTGCTAGCTAGTTGACAAACAATCATATTTGTTTCATCGTTCCTAGTAACAGCAATTACCATATCTGCTTTTTCAGCACCTGCATTTTCTAGAACTGTTGGAAGACTTGCTCTTCCAACAATACCTTTAACATCCTGAGTATCGTTAATTTTTTTTATATCATCAGATGATTGATCAATTACAGTTATTGAGTGACCTTGTGCAGATAATTGTTTGCTAATTGAAAAGCCAACTTTTCCAGCTCCACATATTATAATATTCATTTTAATTGATGCCTTTAATTCCTAGAGATTTTAATTTTCTATGTAATGCAGATCTTTCCATGCCTATAAAATCTGCGGTTTTTGATATATTTCCGTGATGTTTTTTTAATTGGGTATTTAAATATTCTTTTTCAAAATGTTCTCTAGCTTCTTTTAAAGGTGATTGAAATGATAGTGCTAAAATATTTTTGTCTGCTGCTATCTTAGAGGAAGGATTTAAAATGTCATTTATAACATCATTAATTTTTTCTTTACTCTCATTTGAGGATAAAATTGTAATCCGCTCTACTAAGTTTCTTAATTCTCGAACATTTCCAGGCCAATTGTAAGTATACAAATTATCATTTTTAATATCGATTTCAGGTTGTTGAACTCCATTTATTTCAGAAAGTTTATTTTTAAAATAATCAATTAATAAAGGAATATCTTCGGTTCTAGAAGATAAAGAATTTAGTTCTATAGGCATTACATTTAATCTATGAAAAAGATCTTCTCTAAATTCATTATTTTTTACTAATTTGTTTAAATCTTTTGAAGAAGAAGAGATTAGCCTAATATTTACATTGATATCTTTTGAGCCATTTAGTCTTTTGAATTTTTGATCGATTAAGACCCTTAGAACATTTGCCTGTGTTTCAAACGGTATCTCAGAAACCTCATCAATTAGTAAAGTTCCTTTGTTTGCTCTTTCAAGAGCACCAAAAGAAATATTCCCATCCTCGAATTCTTCTCCAAACAGTTCTTTTTCATATGTTTTTTCTTTTAGTAATGCTGAGTTAATAATTACGAATGGTTCTTTTACACGAAGTGAATTTTTATGAATTTTTCTTGCTACCAGTTCTTTACCTGAGCCTGTTGGACCTGAAATTAAAACTCTGCTTTCTGAAGTTGAAAGTTTTTCTATAATTTTTTTTACTTTAATGATTTCTGGACTTTTTCCTATTAAATCGAATGAATGAAATAATTTATTTTCAATTATATCCTTTTCTTTCTTAAGTTCAGAAGACTCTAGTGCTCTATTAACATAATTTAATATTTTTTCTTTGGAAAAGGGTTTTTCAATAAACTCATAAGCTCCTAATCTAATAGCTTCTACTGCAATTTGAACTGTTGCGTGTCCTGAAATCATAATTACTGGAGTTAATTTTTTTTTTTTTATAATATGCTTTAATAAATCAATTCCATCTTTATCCGGCTTATCTAATTTAATATCAATGATAGCTAGATCGGGAAGGCGTTTATTAATTTCTAACAATGCCTGATCATAATTTGCTGCAGAACGTACTTCAAAGTTTTGCTCTTTTAAAATATTGCAAATTAAAAATCGAATATCTGGATTATCATCAATTACTAAAATTTCTTTAAGCATTAAATTTTTGGAAACGAAATCTTTATATTTGTTCCGAGTCCATTTGATTTATTTTTGATAGAAAAATTTCCAGAATGTTCATTTATTATTTTAGTAACAATTGGTAAACCCAAACCTGTTCCTGTTTTTTTAGTTGTGAAATAAGGCGTCATTGCTTTTTTTGTGTCTGTAATACCTGTGCCATTATCTATAATACTAATGATTATATAGTCATTATTATCATTAATTTCTATGTCAATAATTCCTTTAAAATAGGGGTCTTTTTCAATTTTTTCAAAAAAAGATTCTTCTGAATTTTTAATTAAATTAATAAATACTCTATTAAGCTGATCTTCATCACCTTTTATAAAGGCATATTTTGTCTTCTCGACTAAATTAATTGAATTTTTTGAAGTCATTTTAATAAAGTCTAATGACTTATTTATTACTGTAATTAAATTAATTTTTTTAAGTACCGGTCTTGGCATTCTTGCAAAATTAGAAAACTCATTTACTAATTTTTCAATATCTTTAATTTGCCTATTGATTGTTTCTAGATATTTTTCAAATTCTTGACTTTCGTTAATTAATTTGTCTTTATATTTTTCTCTAAGACTATCAATTGACAATTGAATTGGTGTTAAAGGATTTTTTATTTCATGAGCTAATTTTCTAGCAACAGTTTCCCATGCTTCATATCTTTCTGTGGTTAAAAGTTTATCTTGTTGTTCTTTAAGTCTTTCAATCATTGAATTAAAATTTTGATTTAATTCTTTAAACTCATCATCTGTTTCTAGATCTGAAACCTTAACATCAAAGGCACCTTTGCTAATTGAATCAGACGCTTTAATTAAGTTAATAATTGGTTTTGTTAATCTAGAGGCGAAAGTAATGGCAATTGCAGTTGATAAAAATAATAATAAAGTTACGACAATGATGTAAATAATAGCGAATGTAACCTTTATACCCGTTTGACTATTTTCAACAGAATAATAAAAACTTACGGCTTCTTCAGTTTCATTCAAATATCTTAAAATTTCTGGATCAATATTTCTAGATATATATAAATAAGTATCAACTAATGAGCTTAATTTTATCATTACCGTTGTTTTATTTTCTAAACTACCTGTAATAAAAACTGGTTTACCAGTAAGAACCTGGTCAAAATCTTCGTCTGAAGGCACAACAAATTCTTCTGTTATATCTCTTACATCTGATAGTAGTATGTTCCCTAAACTATCAATTAAATAAATATCATCAACCCTTCGTAAAATTTTTTCGGACCTCATAATATTTTTAAAACGATTCTGATTTGAATAATAAAATGTTGATGCACGATTAAGACCTACACTCATAAGAATAACATCTGACAAAACATTTTCCTTACTTTCTTCCAAGTAATTTTTTGCTACATCAAATGAATTATTAACGGCATTTTTAATTTGTTTATCAAAATAATTTTGGATACCAAAATTAAAAATAAACAATGAAAATATCGCAACAATTAATGATGGTATAACTGTAAATAATGAAAAAACGGAAATATATTTTAAATTTGTCTGTGCTCCTTTTTTATTTTTTTTGCCAGTATAATAAAACCTATAAAAATTTTTAAAAATTAACGTAAAGAAAATTAGCAATAAAAGGATATCAATTATTAATAATGTTTGCAGGTTTTCATCTGTTAAAGGAACGAAACCCTCTTCAATAAATGTTAAAAAGGTTGCGATCCCCATAAAAATACATAAAAATGAGGATAAAATAATCCAATTAAAATTTTTTATAATCTTAAACATCTTAAATAATCGTTAAATATCTATATAAATATTATATAAGTTTATACCATGAGTTTTTGTTTAATAATTCTTGCTGGAGGAAATAGTCATAGATTTAAATCTAATATAGGTAAATCTTATCAAAAAATAGCTGGTAAATCATTAATCGAAATAAACCTGGATAAAGCACGTAAATTCAAACAAATAAAAAAAATTATCATTGTCTATAACAAAAAAGACACAAAAAGAGTTCAATCACTTAAGCTTACGAATGTAGAGCTAGTCATTGGTGGTAAAAACAGACAACAATCTACATATAATGCACTAAAGTACTTAATTAATAAAAAAGGTATTTCTAAAGTCCTAATACATGACTGTGCTAGGCCAAACTTTTCTTTAAAATTATTTGATACAATTATTAGAAAAATGAAAAACGCTAGAGGTGTTGTGCCAAAAATAAAAATTCAAGATGCAGTTAAGCAAATAATTGATTCGAGTAAAGAAGAATATATATTAGGGAAAAAAAGAGATAATCTATTCTTAACTCAAACTCCCCAAGCTTTTAATTTAAAAGAAATTTATCAACTACATAAAAATAACCCTGCAAAATATAAAGATGATGATATTTCTTTATACATGGATCTTAATAAAATTAAATTTATAGAAGGTGAAAAAAATAATTTCAAAATTACAGATCAATCAGATTTTCAAAACTTAAAAAGTATATATAAATCAAAACAGAGCGTTGGTATTGGTTTTGATGTACATAGACTAGTTCCAAAAAGAAAACTTTATTTAGCTGGCTTAAGAATTAAATCGCGATTAGGCACTTTAGGTCACTCTGATGGAGACCCTGTGTTGCACTCTATTACTGATGCTATTCTTGGGGCCTGTAATATGGGTGATATAGGCCAAATGTTTTCTGATAAGAGCAAAAAATTTAAAAATATTAAATCAACTATATTATTAAATCTTGTAATAGAATCAATTAAGTCCAAAGGATATTTTATTAATAATATGGATATTAATATTATTCTTCAAACACCAAAAATTAATAATTACAAAAATAAAATGATAAATAATATTGCCAAGATTTGTGAAATTTCAAAAAATCAAATTAACATCAAAGGTAAAACCACTGAAAAGTTAGGAGTTATTGGAGAAGAAAAAGCTATTGCGTGTGAAGTAATAACATCGGTAATTAAATATGATTAAAGTTTTCAACTATTTATTTGTTACTTGTCTCGGAATTGGATCTTTTAGATTTGCTCCAGGTACTATTGCCTCATTAATGACTGCAATTTTTTTATTTAGTTTATTTCATATCATAAATTTATCAAATAACGTTATTTTAATCACTCTTCTTCTAATTTTTATTTATTCATTTTATGCTGTTAGTGAATATATTAAAAATAGTAAGAATAAAGATCCAAAAGAAGTTGTTATAGATGAATTTATTGGCCAATCTATTCCCATTTACCTTTACGAAATATCTCATGGTACAATAAAAAATTCACAAGAAGCAATTTTATTTTATTTATATATTTTTATTCTTTTTAGATATTTTGATATTAAAAAACCATTTCCAGTAAATCTTTTCGATAAAAAATTCAAAAATAGTTTTGGAGTCATTTTTGATGATGTTATTGCTGGCCTATATGTAATAATAACTCTAATTATCTTTATGATAATAAAATCAAAATTCTTCTAATGAATTTAAATGAAAAAATAATTAGTATTTTAACTAAGAAAAAGTTTAAAATTTCTTTGGCTGAGTCTTGTACAGGTGGTTTACTGTCTAGCACTATTACTTCGGTTGCTGGATCTTCAAAAGTATTTACGATGGGACTGATCACCTATTCCAATCAATCTAAAATAACTTTATTAAAAATTCCTAAAAATATTCTGCAAAAATACGGTGCTGTAAGTGTACAATGCTGTTTATTAATGGTTAATAATTTAACTAAAATTAGTAAATCCAAGATATGTATTTCAATAACAGGCATAGCTGGTCCTAAGGGTGGTACGCAGCAAAAACCAGTTGGCTTAGTATATATTGGAATAAAAATTGGAAAAAAAGTAGTTATCAATAAGTGTAATTTTAAAAATAAAGGAAGAATATATATTCAAAAACAAACTGTCAAAAAATCCCTTAATTTATTATTAAAATTAATCAGATAGGATAGCTAAATTTTTCTATATTTATAATCACGTCTAAAAGGTGAGCAACAAAACTATTTAAAGATAAAAAAATTAAAAAAACATTTATATAAAGAATAAAAACTAGAGTATTTCGACTTCTTTTTCTTTTTAATAAATTTTTTTCTTCTGGAAACCATTCTTTGTTTTTTGTTTTAAAATCATAAGAAAACATCCAATAAGTTAAGTCACTTTCGTTTGGATCACCTGTTCTAATTGCTTTAATGTATGAAACTAATAATTTACAAATAATTGATAGAAATATTAATAAAAATATAACGTCTAACATTATTTATATAGTTTTAGTGCCCTTTCTTCAAAAGACTTTGCTATTTTATTTAATCCTAATTCAAATGATTTTTTCATGATTGAATTTAAGATAGGATTTTTCAGCTCAAAGTCGATAAAAAATTCTAGTTGAGTTGCGTTGTTTACATCTTTGAATGCCCACTCATTTTTAAGTTGTTTTAACGGACCGTCAAGATTAGTGACAATTATTTTATCTTTATTTTTATAATATGTTACTTGACTAAAAAATGTTTCACTTAATATTTTTTTTCCAACTTTTAAATCTCCATTAAAAGATATTAAATCTTTACTTTCATTTTTATTGTGTATTTTCCCTTCAATGCACCAGGGAACAAATTCTGGGTATTTTTCAATATCAAGAACCATTTTAATAAGTTGATTTTTTTTACAAGGAATAATTTTTTTTATTGATGCTGATGACATTCAACTTTTTTATTTCTTGCATTTTGTAATTTTCTGAAATCTTCATCAGCATGATAAGATGATCTTGTTAATGGAGAAGAAGATACTAAAAGAAATCCTTTATTTCTAGCAATGCTTTCTAGTTCTTTAAACTCATCTGGATGGTAATAACGATTTAAAGGGTGATGTTTAGATGATGGTTGTAAATATTGACCTATAGTAATAAAGTCTACATCAGCAGATCTTAAATCATCCATTACTTGTATAATTTCTTCCTTGTTTTCTCCTAGACCAACCATTATTCCTGACTTAGTAAAAACTTTTTTATTAAATACTTTTGCATTTTTTAAAAGCTCTAATGAAGCGAAGTAGCGAGCTCCTGGTCTAACTTTATTGTAGAGCCTAGGTACGGTTTCAATATTATGGTTAAAGACATCTAAGTCAGCTTTTAGTATTTTTTTATATGCATCACCTTTTCTTAAAAAATCTGGAGTTAAAACTTCGATTGATGTTGTCGGGTTCTTTTCTCTTGTTGCTTTTACAACTTTATAAAAATGCTCTGAACCACCATCCTCTAAATCATCTCTATCTACTGAAGTAATTACTACATGATTTAAATTTAAACTTTTTACTGCACTAGAAATTTTTGCTGGTTCAAAAATATCAAGATCAGTTGGCTTACCTGTTTTAACATCGCAAAATGCGCAAGCTCTCGTGCATGTATCACCCATAATCATAAAAGTTGCATGTTTTTTACTCCAACATTCAGTAATGTTTGGACAATTAGCTTCTTGGCAAACAGTTACTAAATTATTTTTATTTACGACTTGTTTTGTTTCAAAAAAAATTTTTGAATCTACAATTTTAGACCTAATCCATTCAGGTTTTTTTTTAATAGGATTGATGGGTTTATTTACTTTTTCAGGATGTCTTGCTTTTTGGCTCATTTTAACTTAACAATTATTTCATCTTCAGTAACATAATTAAATTTTTTTCTATATAACATATCTATATAATCAGGATCGTTTTTATTAATTAGAGATATTTTATTATCTAAATCCTCTAATTCTAAAGTTAGCTTTTTATTTTTGTAGGTCAATTCTTGATAAGTTTTTTTTTTATCAAAATATGATATTAAACCTCTTTCTCCGCTTATAAGATTAATGCCAATATACATAGAAACAAAAATATTAAATAAAAGAAATTTTCTTTTTTTTAAACTTTCAAAAAGCTTCATGGATTAGATTTTAGCCATTCTGGCCTGATTGCCAAGTTCTTCTTCGATACGCAATAATCTGTTATATTTAGCTACTCTTTCAGATCTTGCTAGTGACCCTGTTTTAATTTGTGAGGACATTGTAGCTACTGCCAAATCAGCAATAAAGGTGTCTTCTGTATCACCAGATCTGTGAGAAATAATTGTATTCAAACCAGCTGATTTTGCCATTGAAATTACATCCAGTGTTTCACTTAATGTCCCAATTTGATTAGGTTTAACCAAAATACTATTTGCTGATCTTTCTTTTATTCCTTTAACTAGTCTTTTTGAATTTGTTACAAATAAATCATCACCGACAATTTGAACATTGTTTCCTATTGCAGTTGTTATTTTTTTCCAAGAGTCCCAATCTTCTTCTGCAAAAGGATCTTCGATAGATTTAATTGGATATTTTGATGTCAATTTTTTATAGTAACTAATAACATCATCTGCTGGTGTAAAATTTGATGATTGAATTGAATATTCTCCTTTTTCATTCTTTAACTCATTAGCAGCGACATCTAAACAAATTACAACGTCATTTCCTGGTTGTAATTTTGATTTTTCTATAGCTTGTATTATTAAATCTAAAGCTTCTTCATTAGTGTTAATAGATGGAGCAAAGCCGCCTTCATCACCTACATTTGTAAGCATCTTCTTAGATTTTAATAATTTTTTTAAATTTTGTATTACAAGAAAACATTTTTCTATAGCGTCCATAAAATTTATTGCAGAATCTGGTCTGATCATAAATTCTTGAATATTCAAATCATTATCAGCATGTGCTCCTCCATTAATAATGTTCATTAGGGGAATAGGTAAAGAATATAATTTTCCTAAATTTTTAAAAAGAGATTGTTTGTTTGATAGTGCTGAACATTTAGCGTTAGCTAATGAAACTGCTAATGTAGCATTTGCCCCTAAATTAGTTTTATTTTCAGTGCCGTCTAATTTCAATAAAATATTATCTACATTTGACTGGTCGTCTGAACTTACATCCTTTAATTTAGAAGAAATTTTATTGTTAATATTTTTAACTGCAGTGACAACACTTTTACCTAAAAAATTATTCTTATCTTTATCTCTCAATTCGTGAGCTTCAAATGCACCCGTTGATGCACCAGATGGAGAAATTGCTGTTGCTGATATTCCGTTATCTAAAAAAACTTGAGCTTCAACAGTAGGATTTCCCCTGCTATCAAACACTTGTCTTCCTTTAACATTTGTGATTTTAGCCATTTTTTTTATTTAACTAGCTTATCAATTTCAGTCAATTTTTTTAACAAAGCTTTAACTTCATTTAAAGGAACCATGTTTGGGCCATCAGATGGTGCGTTATCAGGATCCTCATGTGTTTCCATAAAAATTGCACCCACTCCCACTGCTATAGCCGCGCGAGCCAAGTAAGGCACGAACTCTCTTTGTCCTCCACTTTTTTCACCCATACCTCCTGGTTGTTGCACTGAATGAGTTGCATCAAACACGATAGGAAAACCAAATTTTGCCATTATAGGTAAAGCTCTCATATCTGATACAAGGGTATTATAGCCAAAGCTTGCACCTCGCTCTGTTATTAAAATATTTTTATTACCTGACTCCTCAATTTTTTTAACAACATTAGCCATATCCCAAGGTGCTAGGAATTGACCTTTTTTAACATTGATTATTTTTCCTGTTTTAGCGGCAGCTACCAATAAATCTGTTTGGCGACATAAGAAAGCTGGAATTTGCAAAACATCTACATGATCTTTGAGAATTGCACATTGCTCTGCTGTATGCACATCAGTTAAAACTGGTAAACCAACTTCTTTTCTAATTTTATCAAAAATAGGTAAAGATTTTTCTAAACCCATCCCTCTCTTTCCTTTGAGACTTGTTCTATTGGCTTTATCAAATGATGTTTTGTAAATTAAATTAATTCCTAATTCACTTGTAATTTTTTTAAGTTCAGTAGAAATTCTAATAGCATGTGTTTCGTTTTCTAGTTGGCAAGGCCCTGCAATTAATGTGAAGGGTGTATCGTTAGAAATTTCGAAATTTGCACATTTTACTTTATGATTGTTCATTATTTATTCGAGTTAGTTTTAGCAGCCTTTATAAATGAGGAGAATAAAGGATGCGGGGCTAAAGGTCTAGATTTAAATTCTGGATGAAACTGAACACCAATGAACCAAGGATGCTTTTTAAGTTCAACTATCTCTGGTAGTTTATTATCTGGGGATATACCTGAAAAAATCATTCCTTTTTTCTCAAAATCTTCTTTAAAATTAATATTAACTTCGTATCTATGACGATGTCTTTCATTAATTTTAGTGGATTTATAGATTTTACTAATAAGTGAATTTTTTAAAAGCTTTGCTTCATAACTTCCTAACCTCATCGTACCTCCCAAATCTTTATCAGTCCCTTTCATCAGCTTTCCATTTTTAAGCCATTCGCTCATTAAACCAACAACAGATGCTTTTGATGAACCAAATTCACTAGATGTAGCATTTTTAATATTTAATTTATTCCTAGCAAATTCAATAACTGCCATTTGCATTCCGAAACATATTCCTAAAAAAGGGATTTTATTTATTCTTGCATATTCTATTGCTGCAATTTTTCCCTCTGTCCCTCTTTTACCAAAACCGCCTGGAATCAGTATTCCTGAAACTCCATTTAATTTTTTTTTAATTTCACTTGGTTTTAAGTAATCTGACTCTATTCTAACTAGGTTAACTTTTAGATTATTAGCTATTCCACCGTGGGTTAAAGCTTCATCAAGTGATTTATATGCGTCTTTTAATTCTACATATTTTCCAATTATTGCAATATTAATTATATTTTTTGTATTTAAAACTAACTGAGTAATTTTTTTCCATGGTTTTAGATTAACCTTTTTCTTTGATTTTATTTTAAAGAACTTTAATACTCTTTCATCTAATTTTTCTTTATTAAAACTAATCGGGGCTTCATAAATAGTTTTTACATCAACTGTTTCAATAACATCATCAATTGAAACATTGCAAAATAAAGATATCTTTTTTCTTTGATTTAAAGATATCGATCTTTCTGATCTACAAATAATAATGTCAGGTTGAATACCAATACTTCTTAGCTCTTTTACAGAGTGTTGAGTAGGTTTTGTTTTAATTTCATCTGAAGCTTTCATGTAGGGTACTAAAGTTAAATGAATAAATAATGTATTTTTTTTTTGGACTTCATTTGAGAATTGTCTTATAGCTTCTAAAAATGGCAAGCTTTCAATATCTCCAACTGTGCCACCTATTTCACAAATGACGAAGTCTTCTTTTGATACATCGTGTTTTATAAATTCCTTAATTCTATTTGTAATATGGGGAATTACCTGAACTGTTTTACCTAAATATTTTCCTTGTCGTTCTTTTTTTAAAACATCGCTATAAATTCTACCTGTTGTTATATTGTCTGATTTTTTTGCTGAAATTCCTGAAAATCTTTCATAATGTCCTAGGTCTAAATCTGTTTCGGCGCCATCATCGGTCACGAAAACTTCTCCATGTTGAAATGGACTCATTGTTCCGGGATCAACATTTAAATAAGGGTCGAGTTTTCTTATCCTAACTTTGTATCCTCTAGATTGAAGTAAATATGCAAGTGAGGCTGATGACAATCCTTTGCCTAAAGATGAAACCACGCCGCCAGTTACGAATATGTATCGCGCCATGGAGGTATGTTATACTTTAAATTCCGTTAATTACAAAGTCTTAATTATTTAGATTGTGGTATTTGTGGAAGATTTGAATTTTCTTCTTCTTCTTTTTCAAAAACTGATTGTGTTTCACGAAGTTCATCTCTTGAAATAGCTACTATGGCAATACTACAAATGATAAATAATGTGGCTACCACTGCAGTAAATTTTGTTAGAAAAGTTCCTATACTTCTAGTAGATGTGAAATTGTCTTGTGAAACACCTAGCCCAAGCGCTCCACCTTCTGATCTCTGCAAAAGAATTGAGATGATTAAAATAATTGCCAAAAGTATGTTAACAAAAGTTAGTAAACTTTCCATGATGCTTATCTATAGTAATTCTTTATTATATCAATAAATTTTTTAGAAGATTTTGAAGCTCCTCCTATTAAAAATCCGTCTATTTCCTTAATTTGTTTAAACATTTCTACGCTGTTTCCATCAACTGAGCCTCCATAAAGGACTGCCGGACTATTTTTTTTAAATAAATTTTTTAGTACTTTTTTAATATGTATTGTAGTTTTTTGTAACTCTTGTGCGGTTGGTATTTGGCCTGTGCCGATAGACCAGATTGGTTCGTAAGCAACAATAATATTATTCTTATTAAATTTTTTTTCTAAAACTTTAGATAATTGTCTTTTTAGTACGCTTAGTGTCTTTTTATTTTTTTTTTCTGATTTATTTTCACCAATACAAAAAACGACTTTTAAATTATTTTTTAAAGCAAATTCCACTTTATTTTTTAACATAACATCGGTATCACCTTCACCTCTATTATCTGAATGGCCTATTAAAGTATATTTGGCTCCAACACTTTTAAGCATATAAGGGCTAACAGCAGCTGTGTTTGATGAAAATTGATCTTTTTGATAACAGTTTTGAGAGCCAATAGAAATTTTTTTATTTTTAAAATATTTTGAGAAGGTTTCGATCAAAGTGTAAGGCGGTGTAATTATAACCCTGTATTTATTTCGATTTTTGTCTTTTAAGTTAAATGAATTAATTTTATTCAGTATATTTATAGACTTTGGGACACCGAACATTTTCCAATTTCCAATAAAATATCTCATAATTTGCCTTAGTTTAAAATTTGATTTATAGGTGTATAATTTTAAAGTAATAAATTATTATAATGGCAACATCAATAGGGAAATTATCAAAATCTTTTTTTATTAAACTCTTAGTGGGTATTATTATTCTTCCTTTTGTGTTTTGGGGTATGGGGGATGTTTTTAGAGGCGGTAATCAAAATGTTATTGCTACTATCGACTCTGAAAAAATTAGTACTCAAGAATTTTTAAATTACATAAGACAGATAAATCTAAATGAAGAACAGATTAAAAATTTACCAAAATCAGATTTAATTGAACAAATATTATCTCAATATATTGGTAGAAAAGTCATGTCTTTAGAAATAGAAAAAAATGGCATAATAATAACGGACGATGCTCTAAGAAATATTATTAAAAATGACAAATTGTTTTATAAAGATGATAAATTCTCAAGAACTGAATATGAGAAGTTTCTTATCAAAAGTGGAATAACAGCTCCGCAATTCGAATCAAATATTATAGAGCAAGAAAAAAGAAGGCAATTTTTAAGTTCTTTAGCAGGTGGAATTCTAATTCCTGAAACACTAATAACTCAAGAATTTAGAAAAGAAAATCAAACCAAAGAAATACAATATATAGATCTTGAAAAATATCATGCAAAAAACAAACCCGCCGAAGAAGATATTAAAAAACTATACGAGAAAAATAAAAATATTTTTTTTGTTGAATTTAAATCGATTCAATACGCAGAAATTAAACCCGATTTTATAAGTGGAAATTCTGAGCAAGATGAAGCTTTCTTTAAACAACTAGATATCATTGAAAATCAAATTTTAGATGGAAAAACTTTTAACGAAACATCAAAAAATAATAATTTAAAAATAATTACGATTAATAAAATTAATGGGAGGAAAGAAGATTTAAATAAGAATAAAATAGATAATATATCCGATATATTGTTTAAAAAAATTTATAATATTAAGTCTATAAAATCGCCTGAAGTCATAAGTCTTGACAACAAGTACTACATAGCTGAAATAATTAATATTGAGAAAAAAAATAAATCAATTAATGACCCAGAAGTTCAAGAAGCTTTAAATGCGCAATTAAATTTTAAAAATAAAATTGAAAAAAATACTTCGATAGCAAAAGATATAGGTTTGGGAGCGTACGATGGTAACAACTTTAAAAAGTTTGCGGATGATAATAATTTAGAAGTTAAAGATTACAAGCTCTCTAGTTTAAAACAAAATAATATTTTCGAAGAAGGTTTGATTAAAAGAATTTTTTTAACAAAAGATAAAGAAATAAACTTAATTACTAACAGTACTTTAACTAAAACTTTTTTAATATCTACCAAAAAAACTGAATACAAAGACTTAAATAAATCTAGTAATGATTATGAAAAGTATGAGGCTAAAGCACGATTAAATTTGATTAATAAAATTTACAAATCTTACGATGATAGTGTTAATCAAAAATATAAAGTTGAATTGAACCAAAAAACTATTGATCGTGTTAAAAATTCCTTTTAATGAAAATTAATATAAGCTTTAAAGAATTTAAAAATAATTATTCTAAAAAAAAACATCAAATTTTATTTAGATCAAAGTCTTGTAAAAACTATTTCAAAGTAGAAAACTTATTTAAGTTTCTTCTTGCAGAAAAAAATAGCTTTATTTTTGAGTCTGTTGAAAAAGGAACTATTAAAGGTCGTTTTACTATAATTGGATTAAATCCAGATAAAATCTGGGATATTAATAAAAATACCATAACTGTAAATAACTCGGGGAAAAAAAATAAAATTAAAGCTGATCCATTAAAGTTTATAAACAAGTTAATAAAAAATTTTAAGATCGAGATGCCAAATCAACTTCCTTCAATGGCTTCTATGTTGGTGGGATATTTTTCATACGATGTAATTCGTTATATAGAAAAAATTCCTAACAACTGTAAAGATGATTTGAATATTCCTGATGTCAGGTTATCACGACCAAAAAACTTAGTTATTTACGATAACTTAAAAAAGATAATACATTATATAGAAAATGTTTATGCAGATACCAAAATTAAAAATTTTAATGATCACTATAACTCAATAAGCAAAAAATTTGATTTATATGAAGACTTTGAAAATATAACGCTACCGGACCAATTCACTTATAAACCAAACAAACATTTAATCAAATCCAACACGACCAAAGAAAAATTTAAAACTTTAGTTAAAAAAGCAAAAAAATACATTGAAAAAGGTGATATTTTTCAAGTTGTTTTAAGTCAAAGATTTGAAAGAAAATTTAATAAGAAACCAATAGAAATTTATAATTATCTTAGAAAATCAAATCCTTCTCCTTTTATGTTTTATTTTAATTATGATGATTTTAATATTTTAGGAAGTAGTCCAGAAATTTTAGTAAGACTTAGAAAAGGAGAGATTACTATAAGACCTATTGCAGGTACAAGGCCAAGAGGTAGAAATAATAAAGAAGACAAAAAATATGAATTAGATCTTCTAAAAGATAAAAAAGAATTAGCTGAACATTTAATGTTGCTAGACCTCGGCAGAAATGATGTTGGTAAAGTTTCTAAAGTAAACTCAGTTAAAGTCACTGAAAAATTTAAAGTCGAGCGATATTCTCATGTAATGCATATAGTTTCTAATGTAATAGGTAAATTTAATAATAAATTCTCTTTATTTGAAACTTTATTGTCAGGTTTTCCAGCAGGAACAGTTAGTGGCGCTCCAAAAATAAGGGCTATGGAGATTATTGATGAACTTGAAAAAAATAAAAGAAAATTATACGCGGGTGGTATCGGATATTTCACTCCTAATGGTGAATTCGACACTTGTATAGCTTTGAGAACAGCTTTAATTAAAAACAATAAATTTTACGTACAAGCAGGAGCTGGAATTGTAGCAGATAGTAAGCCAGAAAAAGAATACGCCGAAACGATTAATAAGGCTAAAGCACTAATGAGAGCTGTAGATTAAATGAAAATTTTACTTATAGATAACTACGATAGTTTTACTTATAATTTGTTTCACTACATATCTAATTTTAAAAAAAATGTTGATGTTATTAGAAATGACAAAATTGACAGCAAAACAGTTTTAAGAAAAGGATATGATAAAGTAGTTATATCGCCTGGCCCTGGAAATCCTAATCAAGCAGGAAACTGTTTAAAAATTGTAAAAGATATTCACAAAAAAATACCAATTCTTGGAGTTTGTTTAGGACATCAGATAATTGGTCAGGTTTTTGGAGGAAAAATTGTGAGAGCAAAAAACTTAATGCATGGAAAAACAAGTAAGATTAAACACCAAAAAAAAGGTCTTCTTAAAAATATTCAAAATAATTTTGATGCAACTAGATATCATAGTCTTACTATTGACCGAAAAACCTTCCCAAAAGACCTAATTATTACAGCTGAAACTAA
>Ga0233444_10001930_pt1 | contig 22501 bp, 20 predicted proteins | sample SI_124_October20_6_FD_182792 | JGI IMG/M metagenome (GOLD analysis project Ga0233444, IMG submission 182792) | Seawater microbial communities from Saanich Inlet, British Columbia, Canada - SI_124_October2016_10_MG | ecosystem: Environmental > Aquatic > Marine > Inlet | place: Canada: British... | reverse complement strand
AAACTTAGAGAGCGTCTTGTGGTAATTTCCCCCAAAAGCGTAACGTATTTCTTTAGTACAATCGGTAAGTATAGATTTAGAGTTTACGATTTGATAATTTACGGTGTGCTCAAACCTAAATCGATTAAAAGCATCTGTTTTGAATTGAAAGGATTGATTGAATCCAAATTGCTCTGAAAAGTGCTTGGCGTTAATATCTTTGAGCGAATCAACAAATAAAAGTTTATCTGAGGTGTAAGAAGTTTGCGTGTTCCATTGAAATTTATCTTTAGCCAACTGGGTTTTAAACAACAATCTGTGAGAAGTATCGTCTTGCACTGCAGTTGACTGTGACTCGAATAAGGTTGGAGGAATCAGACGAGCTGTTTCTTGATAAAAATAAATAAAATCTGCCCGAACCGAAGTGCTTAACTTTTTAGAAATTGAAGTTTGTAAAGCACTTCGAGACTGATTGGCATGCGCTAAATTTTTAAGTGTTTTTGTATACGGGTCTGTGTACAAGAAATTATTTTTTGATTGTTGCTGGTAAAAAGCTACATCAAAAAGAGTCTTGGTTTTACCTAGATGAGCTTTTACGCCATAACTCCGATTGGCGTAACTCGAAAAAGCACTTTGCAACTGAAGATGATTGCCTTGATTGAAAGTTAAGTTTTGATTTAAATGAATGGAGCCACCAATGGAGCCACTGCCCAATAATGACCCTAAGCCCCCAGACTGAATCTGAACATTCTGAATAAAAAACAAGGGCATTAACGACAAATCGTACAAACCATTCATTGGGCTGTTTAAAAACAAACCATTCCAAACAACCTGAGTATGAGCAGCACCTGCGCCTCGAATAGAACTGGATGACAGCGCTCCGTAATTACGAATTCTAACATGTGTTTCTTGAGAAAGTAAAGAAGCAAGATCTTGCCCTTGGTAACGCTCCAAAGTACTGTCTAAATTTAATACAGAGGCACCTATTGTCCAATCCGACAATTTATCGTCTGTGAGCAGTACCTCCTTAAGTAAAGAACCATGAGCTGTTTTCAATGTGTCTATACGTTGAGCTACCATAACATTTGTCCAAAAACAAACACCTATGAATATCCATTTATTCATTTGATAAATATAAACGGCAAAAGAGCAACGAAAAGCGCTAGCGATTCACCCGACTTTTTCACCGAAAGTTGTGCGTTATGTATTTCTGGCAGGTCTTCTGACTCACTCCAAAAATGTCAGCCTTCCCGTTTCCAGTGGCTAAAGAATTGACATTCGTTTGCAGAGCTTACAGCTGCGGGAACAGTTTAGGATTTACACCCAATTCCCTTTTAAGGATAAACCTGAAAGGTTTTTCCACCAAAGCACCAAATATAGTCTTTTGATTTTTATTCGAATACAATTTAAAGAAGCATTAAAAGCATAGCCGGTCCGTTTAACAAAAAATACCACAAAACTAAAAAGCCTTACACTTGCTAAAGTTATTGTACAAATTCTTGTTAATTACTTTATTAAATCAAAAGCTCATTGGCAGTAAAACTCATTATATTTGTCCAATAGATGAATTATGGAATTGCACATATAAGCATCATCCCGATGCGTGAAGAAGCCAACGATAGAGCTGAAATGGTTAACCAAATACTTTTTGGAGAACATTACAAGGTGATTGAAAAAAGAGCGAAATGGTTAAAAGTTAGGTTAAATCACGATGCCTATGAAGGTTGGATTTGTCGCAAACAACATTTAGAGATTACAAAATCTCATTTCTTACGTTTATCGGAAGAAATACAGCATTACAATTACAATTTAATTGATGCGCTGATGACAGCTAACGGTGAGATGATTCCAATAGGCTTGGGCTCCTGTTTGCCTCTATACGATGGTGAATACTGCCTGGTCAATAGTGCTAAATTCCAATTTGAAGGAGGACACAAACCGAGCCTCATACATACTAAAAAAGACATTGTTGATACTGGCTTTATGTATCTTCATGCACCCTACTTATGGGGAGGAAGAACACCCATGGGCATTGATTGCTCTGGACTTACGCAAATGGCATATCGGCTTAATGGAAGAGCTATTCCAAGAGATGCGTCGCAACAAATAAAACTGGGCTCAACACTCAGTTTTATTGAAGAAGCAGAGCCTGGTGACCTTGCCTTTTTTGACGATGCAGAAGGAGCTATTGTTCACGTTGGAATTATTTTAGAGAACAACCAAATACTGCATGCATCCGGAAAAGTTAGAATTGATTCCATTGATCAACAAGGAATTTTTAATAAAGACCTTGGCGAACACACCCACAAATTAAGACTGATTAAGCAATTGTTTTAACGCTAATTCTTTTTGATCTTTAGCGAAGATTATTGCCTACCTAAAGTGTTTTAAAAACGGAAACTTACCCTTGAATTTGCTTTTTCACTTTCTCCCAATAAACATCCATCTGCTCAAGGTTCATATCCGATAGCGTTTTGTTGTCGGCATGAATGTGTTTTTCCATTTCTTGAAAACGTGCTTTAAACTTTTTATTGGTTCGCTCCAAACAATCTTCTGGATTGATATCAATATGTCTGGCATAGTTTACAAGCGAAAACAATAGGTCACCAAACTCGGCTTGCATTTTTTCCTTATCGTTTACAGCTAATTCAGATTCAAATTCAGCCAATTCTTCTTTTACTTTAACCCATGCAGCATCTTTATTCGGAAAATCGAATCCTATGCCTCTTACTTTGTCTTGTATGCGTATGGCTTTTACCAAGGCTGGTAAAGAAGAAGGTACGCCTTGTAAAACAGAGCTCTTCTCCCCTTTTTCTTTCAATTTTAGCTGTTCCCAATTGCGTTTTACATCTGCTTCATTTTGCACCTCTGTATCTCCATAAATATGAGGATGACGGTAAATTAGTTTTTCGCAAATACTCGTAAGCACATCCGCTATATCAAAGGCCTTTTTTTCTGAACCGAGTTTGGCATAAAAAACCAGGTGTAGTAAAATATCTCCCAACTCATTTTTCACCTCTTCCATGTTGTTCTCCAATATGGCATCACACAACTCATAGGTTTCTTCTATGGTTAAATGACGAAGGCTGTCCATGGTTTGTTTTTTATCCCACGGACACTTTTCTCGCAACTCGTCCATAATATCTAAGAGCCTTCCAAAAGCTTGTAATTTTTCTTCTCTAGTATTCATTAGGTGTATTGAGGTTTTAATTTATGGAGTAAATAGGCATCTTTAATACTTACTTAAGAGCTTCCAATTCTTGTTTTACAAAGTCGGCTAGCTCCTTAACGTAATTTGCAGAGAAATCAAACTTAATATCTGCAGCAGCATAAACCGCTCCAATAGACTTGGTGTAGCCTAATTTTAAGGCATTGTCAAAATGATCAAGTGCACGTTCCTTATTTTGTTTGTAGTTGCGCCAAACAGCAATAGCTCCTAGTTGCGCCATGCCGTATTCTATGTAATAAAAAGGCACCTCGTAAATATGTAATTGTCTTTGCCAGGCTGTTTTCTGATGGGCTTCATACGAAGACCAATCTACCATACCAGTTCCATAACGCTTGGCTATAGAGAGCCATTTGGCGTGTCTTTCTTCATGCGTATGCGAACTATTTTCATACAACCAGTGTTGAAACTCATCCACCATAGCTACCCATGGCAGTGTTTCTAAAACACCTTGCAATTGCTCTTTTCTAGCACGCTTCCACTCCTCTTTGTCGGTAAAAAACACATCCCAATGTTCCATAGAAATGAGTTCCATACTCATAGAAGCGAGTTCTGCTACTTCAGAAGGCGTGCTTTTAAAAGAAGTGAGTTCTAAATCTTTCGTAAAAAAAGAATGAACCGCATGTCCACCCTCGTGAACCATGGTTACCGCATCTCTTAACAAACCAACTGCATTCATATAAATAAAAGGAACTCCAGATTCGTAAAGCGGATACATAAAACCACCCGGAGCTTTTCCTTTTCTAGAAACCAAATCCAAATGCCCCATTTCTTTCATCTTACGTAAACAATCGCCATAGTAAGGTCTAATTTTATCGAAACATTCAATGCATTTGTCTAATAAATCGTCTCCACCGTCAAATGGTTTTAGGGGTTCATTGCCATTCGGGTCTAAGGACATGTCCCAAGGTTTTAAAACCTCTAAACCTAATTTTTGTTTCCGTTCTTGTTGAATTTCAGCAAGCAACGGAACAATTTCTTTTGCTATGGATTCATGAAAGCTAAAACAATCTTCTTTGGTATAATCAAAACGCCCCATAGACTGGAACTTGTAATCTCTAAAATTTTCAAAATCAGTATTTTTCGCTACTTCCTGTCTTTTCTCAATTAACTCATCTAGCAGAAGGTCTAACTTTTCGGTTTCGGCTGCTCTTCGATGGTTTACTTTTTCAAAAACTTCCTGACGCTTGGATCTGTCTGTATATTTAAGGTAAACAGCTGCTTGTTGGAGCGTCTTTTCTTCTCCATCAATGGTCACCATCATTTGTGCAGCTATTTCACCAAACTTCTGAGATTTGTTAGTCAGCTCTGTAAACAAAGGAATGTTTTTCGCTCGGTAAAGTTTCATTTCGTTTTTTACCGATCTTAAATAGATAAAGTACTTGTCTTGATCTAAGTCTTTTAAAAAAGGAGAGGAACTAAATTTCGTATTAAATTCGTGATCGTAGGGCGCAATATTGGGGCTTATTTTCTCGACAAAAAACTGAAAAGAGCTTTGAAGAGCTGTGTCACGAGTATCAATATTCATTTTTATATAACGCCAGGCCATATTTTCTTCTAGAACTGCTTCTAATTCAGATCGGTCTAGCATCCATTTCTTTAAATCTGCTACAGAGTTTAGAGTTCTGAGCTTTAAATCTTCAAAATAAATTTGTATTTGTGCCCAACTTGTAATGGTTAAATCTTCTGGTAAAAAGTTTCTCATCTGTTCAATAATTATAAAAAAAGGCTCCATAGGGAGCCTTCATAAATAGGTTATTTTTAATCTTGCGATTGCTATTCCTTTTTTGCCTTTGGTTTTGTCTTTGCTTTTGCTTTAGGCTTCTCTTCGGCTTCTTTCGTTTTTGGTTTTGCCTTTGCTTTTGCTTTAGGCTTCTCTTCGGCTTCTTTGGTTTTTGGCTTAGCCTTTGCTTTTGCTTTAGGTTTAGTTTTTTCTACTGCTTCATCTTTTTCTTCAACAGTTTCAATTGCCAATCCAGCTTTCTGAAGTGTGTTGTACCAAGAAATAACTTTCTTTATATCGGAAGGGTATACACGATCTTCATCAAAATCTTTTAAAATCTCTCTAAAATAAGAGAGCAATACATTTGAGGAAGACTTGTGACCAATAGTGGGTTTACCTGCTTCTTTCTTCCTAATCAAATCAAGCACATCTACCAAAGGAATTTCTTCTGTATACGTATAGATAGCAATGTCTTGAAGTGCACTCATTTTTGAGGACGAATTCATAGCTAGCCTTTTATTATCAGCCAATCCTTCTACAATAACGCCATTTTTTGTTTGCCCTACAACCTTGTATAAACCTGGTTTACCGGCAACTGAAATAATTCCTTCTACTATCATTTTCTTTTTTTTATTTACTTTACAATAACTATACCCGAGTTAGCAGAAACGCCATTTCCCGATAATTGAACTGTATAATATCCTTGTTTTAAATAATCCAAACTGAAATTAATATTTGATTCTGTTGCCGAAGCAAAAAATTCTGTGCGATGATACAAATTTCCCAAGACATCGAAAAAAGATATTTGATAATTCCCACTATTAAGTTGCATAAAATCAATCGTAAAATTTCCATTAGATGGATTAGGAAATACTGTTATCGATGATTTTTTAGGTGAAGCGTAGTCAAAAGCAGCACTTAAATTTAACCTACCAGAACCTAAAAGATTCTCAAACATCACATTTTCTTTAGCAATAGCATCAGCTGAGCTTAGAAGTCTATTTCTTATTTGAAACACCGATTCGTCTGGAAAATAAGACCTTACTAATATGGCTGCACTAGATACGAGGGCTGCTGCAACAGATGTTCCACTGGTATAAATATAATCATTTTCAACAAACGTAGTATAGATCGCTTCTCCTGGTGCAGAAATTTGGTAAGCCAAGCCGTAATTAGAAATCGCTGTTTTTTCATCAGATTGATTGACCGCACAAACACCAATAACATCCTCTAATGCAGCAGGATAAACTGGAGTTTCTGAAGCTGTATTGCCTGCAGATGCAACCACAAGAACATCCATGGAATCTGTTACATAAGCAATAATATCTGCTTCGGCCTGACTGTACTCCGAACTTCCAAAAGAACAATTAATAACTTGAACTCCCATTTGCGCGGCATAAGCTATACCTATGTTTGAATCTATGATGAGGCCAGCTTTATCGGTTATTTTTACCGGTAAATACTTGCAATTAGCCGCGGCAGATGCAATGCCTGTTGTATTGTTTGTAGTTGCGGCAACTACACCACAGATAGAGGAGCCATGGGCGCGGAAATCAAAGCCGTCAACCATCGGATCATTGTCATTAGCTCCAAAATCCCAACCGTAAAAATTATCAACATAACCATCTAAATCATCGTCTATACCGTTAATTGGATCGTTGTAGTTGTAAGCAAGGTTCTTTTTTAAATCTTCGTGCGTATAATCAACACCAGAGTCTATTACACCAACAACAAATGAAGTGTCTCCTAGGGTGAGATCCCAAACAGGTTCAACATTAATTTTGTTTAAATACCATTGCCGGCTGTACGCTGTGTCTGATGGTGTAAAATGAAAATACTGAGTTCTTTGCTTCTCCCAATACAAAAGGTCTCCGGAGTTAACTAAACTCGTAAGTAGAGACTCATCAGAGGTTCGAACACTTAAAAAATCTGAAAAGAAATTTTTAGTAATTGATTCTAAATTGTACTTATTTTGAACTTGAAGCCCACTAGCCTTAAGCTGAGAGATGGTTGTATTTGCAGGTAACTTAACCGTATAAATGTGCGATTGTTGGCCTTTTGAAAGACTACAGATAAAAGACATTGTAAGGAATAAGAAATACCGAAAAAACATGTTATTGTTGGAACTGTTTAATTAATTCATCATCAGAAAAGTACAATAATTTAATCATACCCTTAGCTTGCTCTACATAGGGATGGCTAGGATAACGTTCTATAAATTCTTCGTAAGTATTTTTGGCTGTTAGTAGCTGATCTAAAGCCTCAAAACAGTCTGCTTGCTGAAACAAAGCTAAGGGCGCTAACTCATTATTGGGAAAGTTGGCATGTACTTTATTGAAATTTTCTGCTGATTTAAGATAGTTCCCCAAACCTTTTTCAACTTCACCCGATTTGTATAGAATAGCTGCATTTGAGGATGCGTCTGGATAGGCTTGTAAAAACTCGCTGTAGGCAACCAATACTTTAGATGCTAAAACAGGATTTAAAGAGGCATCTTGGATTTCTCTGAGTTCAGCTTCGAGCGCTAAAACTTTGTCAAGCGCTTTTTTCTGAGGATTTACACAACACAGAAGCAAACTAGCACTAAGAATTAAACAAACAACTCTCATCTTTTACCTCTTTTAGCCTTGTAAAATCTCATTCTGTAATCTGGACTCACTTTTCCATTTATAATATCTGTGAGTTTGCGTTTGATTATTCTTTTTCGAAGTGGAGATAAATACTCCGTAAACAAAACGCCTTGAACATGATCAAACTCATGCTGTATTACTCTTGCAGCTAAGCCGTCGTATGTTTCGGTGTGTTCCACAAAATCTTCATCAAAATAGCGAATGGTAATTATTGGCTTTCGCTCCACTTCTTCTCTTACTTCTGGAATGCTAAGGCATCCCTCATTAAAAAACCATGCCTCCCCTTCTTCAGCTAAGATTTCAGGATTGATAAACGTCTTTTTAAAACCTTTTAAATCCGGTTCATCTTCACCAAAAGGAGAGCAATCTATAATAAACAAACGTATGGAAAGCCCAATTTGAGGAGCAGCTAAACCAACACCATGAGAAGTATACATGGTTTCGTACATATTTTCGATGAGTTCTTTAAGCTTTGGATAATCAGCTTTAATCTCTTTTCCTACTTCCTTTAAAACAGGATCTCCGTAAGCAACAATTGGTAAAAACATATTTAAAACTTGAAATTTTGTTGTTCCATAAATGATTGCAAAATAAGAGTAGCACTTACTTCATCTACCAAAGCCTTATTTTGTCTGGCTTTCTTTTTCAAACCACTATCAATCATAGTTTGAAAAGCCATTTTAGAGGTAAATCGCTCGTCAATTAAATGAATTTCCATTTCAGGAAATTGTTTTCTTAACTGTTTGGCAAATCCTTTTACATAAGGCGTAGCGTCAGTTTTCTGGTCTTTTAAGTCTTTAGGCATACCCATAACAATGGCCTCAACAGATTCTTTAGAAATGTATTCTTTTAAAAAATCCAAACAATCGTGCGCACGAACAGTACATAGCCCTGAAGCTATGATTTGTAAGTCATCGGTAACTGCAATACCAACTCTTTTAGTTCCATAATCTAATGCCAATAGTCTAGCCATATGCTGCAATTCTTTGCAAAGATACATATTGTTAAGCGTTGTATTAAGCTAAAAATTAATTTTCAAAACCAAATTGACTAAACTTTGCTGTTAAACTTGTTCCAACGTCTCAATTCTCGCTCAAAAAGGGAAGCGAATTTGTTCGGAATTGGAAGTTCAAATGTTTTAAACTCTTTTGAATTTGGGTGTGTAAAACCTATTTTACTAGCACATAAAAAAAGTCCTTTACCTTTTAAAACAGAATTGCTATCGTAAAGATAATCTCCTATAATAGGATAACCGGCATGAGCCAAATGAATTCGCAATTGATGCGTTCTACCCGTTTTGGGAGTCAATTCTACAAGAGACACCCAACTGTATGACAAAGACTTTTCTACTTGCAAACTAGTATAACTTGTAAAAGCGGTTTGACTAGCAATGGGAGCGTCAAAAAAACCAGAACCTTCAATCTTACCTTTTACTAAAGCGTAATACGTTTTTTCTATGGCTTGATTTTCAAATTGTTTGCTCAAATTAATTTGAGCAGATTTAGTCTTAGCTATTACTAAAATACCCGAAGTTAACTTATCCAATCGATGAACAGGTCTGGGTATCAATAGCGCGTCTATTTGACTAGAAAGGGCGATGTTACTACTTAAAGCATTTTGAATTGTTTTGTAAAAATTACCCGATACAGCGTAGCCCGCAGGCTTGTTTATTACAGCTATAAATTCGTCTTCGTATAAAACCTCTAAGGATAAAGGAAAAACTTTTTGCTGGGCTAAATCTTTGGTTTTAAACACAATTTCATCTCCAACTTTTAACCAATTACCTGTAGTTGCAACAATTCCGTTTACATAAATTTGCGCTCTTTTAAAAGCCTTTTTAACAGAAGTCTTTGAAGGTAATACTAAAGAAGGATTCTCAAGTATATAGTCGAATACTCTTGTAGGTTTTTTTAGGTTTACTACCTTAAACAGTGTGCTATTCATTAGGTAAAAATAAGCGTAATTATTTACAGCTGGAGTAAAAACCTAAAGCAATTCTAAGTAGTTTTAATTAAATTAAAATGAGACTATGAAAACCCTAGAATCTAAAAGAGCTTACATTCAAAAAGGAATGTTTAATTTTAATGTAAATAAGCAGGCTTTGATAAGATTGTACATTCTTTTATAGAATCGATTTTAAATTCTCTATTTTTGAACTTTACTAAAACTATGCAAGACTTAAGAATAAAAATAGAAGCTGCTTGGACGAACAGATCTTTATTAAAAGAAGCAGACACACAAGATGCTATACGACAAGTTATAGAACTTCTAGATAAGGGACATCTAAGAACTGCTGAGCCTACTAGAGAGGGTTGGCAAGTAAACGAATGGGTAAAAAAAGCGGTTGTAATGTACTTCCCTATTCAGGGAATGAAAACAATTGAGGTAGGTCCTTTTGAGTTCCACGACAAAATGGAGTTAAAGAAAAACTATGCAGAATTAGGGGTAAGAGTAGTGCCTCATGCCATTGCTCGATACGGAGCTTACGTTGCTCCGGGTGTAATCATGATGCCATCTTACATTAACATTGGAGCACATGTTGGTGCCGGCACAATGGTTGACACATGGGCTACAGTAGGTTCCTGTGCACAAATAGGCCAAAATGTTCACTTAAGCGGTGGGGTTGGCATTGGTGGTGTTTTAGAACCGCTTCAAGCAGCACCTGTAATTATAGAAGACGATGCTTTTATTGGCTCTAGATGTATTGTTGTAGAAGGAATACGCGTAGAAAAAGAAGCTGTTTTAGGTGCCAATGTAGTACTTACTGCATCTACTAAAATAATAGATGTAAGTGGTAAAGCATCAAAAGAATACAAAGGCTACATTCCTGCACGTTCTGTAGTTATTCCAGGAACTTACACTAAAACCTTTCCTGCTGGAGACTACCAAGTGCCTTGCGCCTTAATTATTGGAAAAAGAAAAGAAAGTACGGATAAAAAAACGTCTTTAAACGATGCTTTAAGAGACCATAGTGTAGCTGTATAAAACAAATGAGAAAAGTAGCATTTATTTATTTTGATGATTTACATCACATCAACCACTTTGTTGGGGTTGCTGCAGAGCTCTCAAAATACGAAAGCATCCAAGTGGATATTTTAACCTATCCGAATGAACATAAGTATCTAAAAAGTTTACTACTTCTTTTAGACGGGTTTAACATAAATATTGTTGAAGTATACCCCAATAGAATTCGTAGAATACTAGACAAACTTAAAAAACGAAAAAGACCAAGTCCTTTATTTTTAACCAAGCACAACAAAAAGACGATGTCATCCTACGACATATTGGTCTTTACAGATTTTAAAACCACTTATTTTAATAAAAAACAAAAAACAAAATTCATCTATTTAAGTCATGGCTCTGGCGATAGAGCCTATGGATACAATATTCAAAAGCTAGAGGCATTTGATTTGCTTCTGTTGGCCGGAAAAAAAATTGTAGAAAGAGCACTTAAGGAAGGATTAAAAGATGCAAACTATAAAATAGTGGGCTACCCAAAATTTGACATCGCATTATTGGAAAATAAAGACGTTGGCTTTTTTAAAAATGACAATAAGACCATTTTATACAACCCTCACAATGCTCGAGAGTTGTCTTCGTGGTACAAACACGGATTAGAAATTTTAGAGTTTTTCTACAAGCACAAAGAGTACAATTTAATTTTTGCGCCTCACATTAATCTATTTAACGATAAAAATTACTTAAAAAAAGAACTGCTAGATGCTAAATATTTCAAAGCAGACAACATTCATATGGATACTGGAAGTGAAAACAGCTCAAATATGAGTTACACGCTAGCGGCTGATGTATACATTGGTGATGTATCGAGTCAGATTTATGAATTTATATACACGAGTAAACCTTGCTTGTTTATAAATTCTCATGAGGTAGCATGGCAAGGAGACTCTAATTACCTGCATTGGAATTTAGGATTAGTACTCCCCAATATAAAAGAGTTGGAGAAACATTTGAAAAATATTGAAGTGGGGCACGAACCATTCAAAAAAATTCAAAAGGAGTATTTTAACTACACATTCAGTCTTTCTGCAAACGAAAGCTCCTCATTTAAAGCTGCTAAAGAAATAGTTACATTTATAAAAGAGTGAGTGCTACGACTAAAATAACAGGTATTATACCAACGTATAACGAAGAAATCAATATTGAGGCAGCAATTGATTCGCTTTCATTTGTTGATGAACTTATCATTATTGACTCTTACAGCACTGATAAAACAGTTGCTCTTGCAAATGCAAAAGGGGTACGCTTGGTGCAAAGGGAGTTTGACGATTTTTCGAGTCAAAAAAACTACGCAATAAACCTGGCTAAACATTCTTGGGTATTTATTTTAGATGCTGATGAAAGGATACCATCCCTATTAAAAAAGGAAATCCAGACTGAACTAACTAAAACAGATACAAGCGCTGCCTATTGGATAAAAAGGTCTAACATCTTTATGAATAAGCGGATAAAACACAGTGGTTGGCAGCACGACAAAGTAATTCGATTGTTTAAAAAAGAAACCTCCAAGTACGATGGTAAATTAGCGCATGAAGAAATACAAACCGAAGGAGAGGTTGGTTTTCTTGAAAACAAAATAGAGCACTACACCTACAAAGACTTTAATGAATTTGTTAGAAAAAACACCTTTTACGCGCAACTGCAGGCTAAAGATTTGGCAAAAAAAGGTAAAAAGGCCACTCTTTTTCATTTTATCGCTAAACCGTCCTTTCGATTTTTCAAACACTACGTCCTTCAAAAAGGATTTCTTGATGGCATAGAAGGCTTTTTTATAGCAAGTTTTTACGCCTACACCACTTTTTTAAGATATGTTCATCTGTGGTTACTTAACCGCAACCTAAACTAAATGCTCAGCAAGTTACAATCAAAGCCTATTCTTTTAAAGATATTGAGTTCAAAGCCTAATATAAATTCATATTTTTGAAAAAAATGAACCATAGCTCAAGTTTCAAAACAGTAAAAACCTTTTCGTAAATGAACATTGGATACGATGCAAAACGAATATTTCTTAACCATTCAGGTTTAGGTAATTACAGCAGGAATGTTTTAGATATTTTGGCAAAAAAGCATCCAAAAACACAATTCAAACTGTATACTCCAAAACTAAAAATGCATGAAGGAGTTGCATTTATAAAAGGATTAGACAACGTAGCAATAAAAACGCCTGATTTTTTATTTAAAGGGATTCTTTCTTCCCTGTGGCGCTACTTTTATGTCTTAAAACAGGCAAAAAAAGATCAAATTGAAATTTACCACGGACTGAGCAACGAAATCCCCTATCTAAGAAAAAAGAAGGGCATTAAATTAATTGTTACAATCCACGATCTTATTTTCTTAAGATACCCAGAACAATATTCTTTTATAGATCGATTTATTTACAATTTAAAAAGTAAATATGCATGTAAAAATGCGGCTAAGATTATTGCCATAAGTGAACAAACAAAAAATGATATCGTTCAATTTTACGGAATTGATGAACATAAAATTGAAGTGATTTATCAAAGTTGTCATAAAATATTTAAAAAACCTGCTTCAAAAGAGTTGCAACTAAAACTCAAAATCCAACACAATTTACCGAGCAACTTTTTACTATACGTAGGAAGTGTTAATGAACGAAAAAACCTAATGACTATATTAAGGGCATTAAAAACGCTGCCTTCTCATAAATTAGTTGTCATTGGTCATGGGGGAGAATACAAAACTAAATGTCAAAAATTTGTAGAGGACAACAAAATGAGCGATCGTGTTCAATTTCTTAAAATAGATGACACGCATGAATTGGCCGCTATTTACCAAATGGCAAGAATAATGATTTACCCCTCTGTATTCGAAGGTTTTGGCATTCCAATTATAGAATCCTTGTATTCAAAAACACCGGTAATTACCTCACGAGGTAGTTGCTTTGCCGAGGCAGGTGGCCCCTCAAGTATCTATATTGATCCAAAAAACGAAATTGAGTTAGCCAATGCAATCTTAAAAATAGAAGAAAACCCAGAAATTAGAACCAAAATGATTGAAGATGGTTGCAAGCATGTTCAACAATTCTCTGAAGAAATGGTGGCAAAAAAAATGCATCAACTCTACGAAAATACCAGTAAAATATAGCTCTTTACAAACGAATTGAAAATGATCGAAGAAATACTTAAAGCTACAGAGGTGCTTAAAAATGGAGGTGTTCTATTGTATGCTACTGATACCATATGGGGCATTGGATGCGATGCTAGTAATGCTGAAGCGGTGAAAAAAGTTTACGCTATAAAAAAACGTGATGAAGCGAAAAGCCTTATTGTTTTGGTAGACAACCATACACGGTTAGAACGAACTGTAGAAGAAGTTCCAGAGGTTGCTTGGGACTTGATCGAATATACCGAAAAACCGCTAACGATTATTTACGACAAACCTAAAGGAATTGCACAAAACGCAATAAATAAAGACCAGAGTTTAGGTGTTAGAATCGTGAAAGATCCGTTTTGTAAAGAACTGATTAGAAGACTAAACAAACCCATTATTTCTACCTCTGCAAATATCTCTGGAGAAAAAACAGCTACTTGCTTCCAAGAGATTAGTGAAGATATTAAGAATTCTGTCGATCATATTGTAAATTTGCGTCGTGACGAAAAAAATTTAAATCAAAGTTCCATGATCATTAAACTAGATGCTTCGGGTTTAATTGATATCATTCGTAAATAAATTGAAAGAATACCTAAAACATAAAGTATTTAATTGCATTTCTGAATGCGCTGACGAACTAGGCTATGAGACCTATGTAATTGGCGGCTATGTAAGAGATCGTATTTTAAAACGGAAAGAACCAAAAGACATCGATGTCGTATGTGTTGGGTCTGGAATAGAATTAGCAAAAAAAGTAGCCAAAAAGCTACACGGCAGACCACAGGTTCAAGTATTTAAAAACTTTGGAACCGCAATGGTATTGCACGGCGATTTGGAACTTGAATTTGTAGGAGCCCGAAAAGAATCTTACAGAAAAGACTCCAGAAAACCCATTGTAGAAAACGGTTCTTTAGAAGACGATCAGAATAGGAGAGATTTTACTATTAATGCACTTGCACTATGCCTAAACAAAAATCGGTTTGGCGAATTGGTAGACCCATTTAATGGAATTCAAGATTTGGAAAATGGAATCATTAGAACTCCTTTAAACCCAGACATTACCTACTCTGACGATCCTTTAAGAATGATGCGTGCGGTTCGTTTTGCTACGCAACTTGATTTTTCAATAGAACAAGAATCTTTACTTGCGTTAAAAAGAAACAGCAAACGTTTAGAGATCATTTCACAGGAGCGTATTATTGATGAATTGAATAAAATCATAACAGCAAAGCAACCGTCTAAAGGATTTAAACTTCTTTTTAACACCGAACTACTGCACCAATTTTTTCCGGAATTTGTAGCCTTGCATGGCGTTGAGACAATACAAGGTAAAAAGCACAAAGACAACTTTTACCATACTTTAGAAGTTTTAGAGAATTTAGCTAAAAACACAAATGACTTATGGCTTCGTTGGGCTGCATTACTTCACGACATAGCTAAGCCACCTACAAAAAGATTTGAAGAAGGCCATGGATGGACATTTCATGGTCACGAATTTTTAGGTTCTAAAATGGTTCCTAAAATATTTAAAAGACTCAAACTACCGCTGAATGAGAAAATGAAGTATGTACAAAAATTAGTGCTACTTCACCTCCGCCCTATTGTGTTGTCTAAAGATATTGTAAGTGATTCGGCAATTAGACGATTGTTGTTTGATGCAGGAGAAGATGTAGAAGATTTAATGCTATTGTGTGAAGCCGACATAACTTCTAAAAACGAAGTGAAAGTAAAACGATTTTTAAACAACTTTAAAATAGTACGACAAAAACTAAAAGATATTGAAGAACGCGATCATATAAGAAATTGGCAACCACCAATATCTGGAGAACTTATTATGCAAACCTTTAATATGGAACCTGGTAAATTAGTCGGTGACCTAAAAAATGCAATTAGAGAAGCCATTTTAGACGGAGTTATAACAAACGATTACGAGAAAGCTTTTGAATTTATGCTTACAAAAGCGAAAGAATTAGGATTAAAAGAGCATTAAAAAGGATTCGTATATTTATAAAAAAATCAATATGACCATTTACGGTTTTCGTGTCATTCTTGACTTCAAACAAGCTGACATATTTAGAGACATTGAAATAGCAAGTGATTCAAATTTTGAAGACTTGCACAACAGCATTGTACAAGCATTTGCTTTAGATTCTGGTGAAATGGCTTCATTCTATAAAAGTGATGAACATTGGAATCAAGGTGATGAAATTAGTCTGTTCGCTGTTGATGAAAAGGCATTTGTAATGTCTGATTGGGAATTACAACAGATGTGTACAGAAGTTGGAGACAAGTTTCTCTACATTTTTGACTTTCTTAACATGTGGACTTTCTATGTTGAAGTTATGGAAATTAACGAGCCTAAATCAGGCGAATCTTACCCAAGAGTAATTTACTCCGAAGGAATTATGCCTGGAGAAAGAGAAGATATACAATTTCAAAGTGAGCATGATGAGTCAGCTGAAGAAGGTGGCCTTTTTGACGATGATCTATTTGAAGATATAGACGACTACGAGCAATACCAGTAATTTATGAAACACATACAAGACTTATTAGAACAACAGGATCTTTTTTTTAGCTCAAAAAAGACGCTCTCTATTGAATTTCGAAAAAAAAGTCTTGTAAAACTTAGAAAAGAGATAAAGCAGAATGAAAACGCAATTTTAAAAGCGTTGCACCAAGACCTTAGGAAGCCTAAATTTGAAGCCTACACCTCTGAAATTGGATTGGTGATTAATGAGCTTGACTATTTTATAAAAAACATAGCTAAACTCAGCAAACCAAAACGAGTAAAAAGTGCTTTGTTAAACTTTCCCTCTACCGACTACATCTACAGCGATCCCTATGGGAGAGTATTGATTATGGCGCCTTGGAACTACCCTTTCTTATTGGTTATAAATCCGCTAATTGCGGCCATTGCGAGTGGCAATTGTGTGGTCTGTAAACCATCGGAAGAAACACCAAACACCGCTGCTGTTATAAAAACCCTAATAGCTAAAACATTCAAACCTGAACACGTTGAGGTGATTGAAGGTGGCTTAGAAACAAATCAATTTTTACTAAAACAAACCTGGGATTACATCTTCTTTACCGGCAGCACAAGGGTTGGTAAAATTGTACTAAAAGCTGCTGCAGAGCAACTGTGTCCTGTTACTCTAGAACTAGGCGGTAAAAGCCCTGTAATTGTCAATAAAGATGCATCGCTTAAGTTGGCCGCAAAAAGAATCATATGGGGTAAATTATTTAATGCTGGGCAAACCTGTATTGCACCAGACTATATATACGTTCATGAGGCTGTTAAAGAGAACTTGGTTTCTTACTTAACAGAAGCTATTAAAATTGCCTTAAAAGAAGAACCTCAAAAAAGCAGCAATTTTGCCAGAATAGTTAATACAAAACATTTTGATAGAATTACGAGCCTTGTGGATCAGGAAGAAGTTGTATTCGGCGGAAAGTTTGATAAAGAGGACTTGTTTATAGAACCAACTTTAACAAATTCTTCATGGGATTCTAAACTTATGCAGGAAGAAATTTTTGGACCTATACTGCCAATTTTAACATTTTATGACCTTGAAAAAGCAATTCAAACAATCAACAAAAAAGAGAAACCTTTAGCAGCCTATTATTTTGGGAATCGAAAACAAGACAAAGATTTATTTTTGAATTCACTATACTTTGGAGGAGGCTGTATTAATGATACATTAATTCATAATGCAACTAAAAACTTACCCTTTGGAGGTGTTGGCGCTAGTGGTATTGGAGCCTACCACGGCGCAAAAAGCTTCGATTGTTTTAGTCATCAAAAAGGAATTGTAAAAAGAGGCACATGGGTAGATGTTCCCATACGATACAGAGCTTACGAATCGAAACTAAATTTGGTTAAAAGGCTTTTTAAATACTTTTCTTAATGTCAAAGTACCTCATTGTAATTGCAGGGCCAACTGGAATTGGTAAAACCAATCTATCCATTGAAATTGCCAAGAAATACAACGCAGAAATACTCTCTTGTGACTCCCGTCAATTTTTTAAAGAAATGAGCATAGGAACTGCTGTTCCTACTAAAAAAGAACTCGAAGAAGTAAAGCATCACTTTATTCAAAACATAAGTATTGAACAAGAATATTCTGTTGGGAAATTTGAGTTAGATGCGCTAAAAAAAATCAATGAAATACACAAAACCAATGAGGTCGTTATAATGGTTGGTGGATCTGGTTTGTATATAGATGCCGTTTGCCGTGGCTTAGATCACTTTCCTGATGTACCTAAAACCCTAAGAGATGAGTTAAATCTTAAACACGAAAAACAAGGCATTGAAGTGTTAAAAGAGCAGTTGGATGCTTTGGACCCTGAGTATTATAAAGAAGTAGATCAGGCTAATCCTCATAGAATAATTAGAGCTTTAGAGATATGCATCCACACAGGAAAAACATTTACATCCTTCAGGAAACAACAACAGAAAGCCAGACAATTTAAAACGGTTAAACTTATTCTTACCAGAGATAGAGAAGAACTGTATGAAAGGATTAACAAAAGAGTTGATTTTATGATGGCTCAAGGATTGTTGGAGGAAGCTCAAAACTTATACAAACACAAAGAAAATAACGCATTACAAACGGTTGGATACAAAGAATTGTTTGCTTATTTCGATGGCGAATGGGACCTTGAAACAGCCATTTTAGAAATTAAGAAAAACACAAGGCGATACGCCAAAAGGCAAATGACTTGGTACAGACGAGACTCGAATTCAATTTTCTTTAATCCAGGCGATACGCAACAAATTGAGAAGTATATAGAAATACAAATTAAAGCGTAATTTTCAAACCATCTTCCGCTAAAATAGTATTTTCAAACACCTCTTTAGCTTCATCTAACAATACATTTAAATTTGTGTACCTCGCAGAATAATGACCTATTAAAAGTTGTTTAACAGACGCTTGCTTAGCTATTAAAGCGGCTTGCTCAGCTGTAGAATGTTGAGTTCTCTTAGCTAATTTATCCAAGTCCTTGGTAAATGTAGCCTCATGGTAAAGTAAATCAACACCTGTAATACTTTCTACTAAATTTGGATAGTAAACCGTATCTGAACAATACGCATAAGATAGGGATGGATTGGGTTCTAAAGTTAACCTTGAATTTTCAATCACTGTACCGTCTTCTTGCGTAAAGTCGACGCCCTCTTTTAAGGAATTTATAAAATATACAGGAACTTCAAAAGCATCAATAGCTTTGCGATTGATTTTTCTTTGTTTGCTTTTTTCCTTTACTAAAAAACCGCAGACTTCTATACTGTGCTTCATCGGAAACGAAAAAACTTCTATACAAGCATCCTCAAAAAGAAGCTCTTGGCGAGCAAAATTTAAGGCGTGAAATTGCAATTTGTATTTAGGAAAAGTTTTTGAGGCTTTTAATTGTGTGTAAATAACATTCTCTAAATCACGAGGGCCATAAACATGCAATTCGTTCTCTCTGCCAAGTAAATTAAATGTAGAAAGCAATCCTATAAGACCAAAATAATGATCACCATGTAAATGAGAAATAAAAATACGATTGATCTTCTGCATACGAATTTTATTTTTTCGTATTTGCACCTGCGAACCTTCACCACAATCAATTAATAGGGTACGATTTTGAACTTCTACAATTTGAGAGGTAGGATTTCTATATGAAGTTGGCGAGGCAGAACCGCAGCCTAAAATGGTTACTTCAAAGCTCATTATTTAGTGTTAAAAATTGACCACAAATTTAGTGAAAAAAAAGCGCCTTTTGGCTATGGCCAAAAGACGCTTTGCTGAATTAAAAAAAATTAATTCGAGGGAAAATAAAAATTTACTTCTGCATCTAATTTAATCTGGTAACCTTCTCCTGGACTTAAATCTCCAATACCATTAAAATTAAAACTTGGAAGATAAGCTGTACCGTCAAAAGTTTTAACAATTATTATGTTGTCATTAATTGACGAAAGCATCGTTACCAAATTTGCGGGTGTGTCTCTTAAATAACCCAGTAGGCTCCAACCTTGATTTAAATTAAGTACGACGTTCTCTGGAACAACCTTAGTACCCGAAACACTTAAGCTCTGGGCTTGCGATAATTTTATTAAATAAGCCTCACCAACAACAGCATCGCCAATAGCATTGAAATTAAAATCTGGTAAATAAGCTAAACCGGCTGCATCTTTTACAATAATTGTACTTGCTAAAATAGGGGCAACCAAAGAATCTATTGATGGGAATTCAGCTTGAATATACGTAGAAAATATAAACCAGCCTGAGGGTAAATCAAGAACCTGAACATCCGTTGTTGAGTATTCGCACAAATCGTCATCAATTGTAGCCAATGGATTGTAATTTAGTGCAGCGGAATCTGTACATCCTTCAACAGCTTGAGAACAGCTACCGAACTGACCTTCAAACGGAGCCCCACCTTCAAGCAAGACTTGACCGTTAGGAGCTGAGATAGACCATGACACTTCTACTTGCCATTCACCACCATCACAGGTTACATCAATACAAGATTGAGAAGAATCATAACACAACACAAAGGATTCTTGAGTTCCAACATTGGCCGCAGATGTGGTTAACGGAGTAAATTCTATACCGTTTACACTTAATACATTTCCATTCCAGCCATCACCGTAAGAATCTGATAGGGTTACGTTAAGCGTTTCGCCAGTCGTACAATTGCCCTCACAATCATAGCCCTCAGCAGGACCACTACCTCCACAATCTCCACAAGAATCTAATGCTGCACAAGAACCATCATCAGTGGTTGCATTTTCATTGTAATTGCAAGCAGTATCATCCGTACAACCCGCTTGAATGTCGGCTGCCCAAATAATCATTTCCATTGCACCACTAAAGTTTTCTTCACAAGCGTCAAGAATCTGACTCTCAGGCAACTCAAATCCACCACCTGAAGCAGAACTAGGTCTTAGCTCATAAGTGTACCCTAAAGCACCTAAACCGTCGTAAGACCAGTCTGGCATAGTTCCACTTGCTAAATAAAGCGCTCCGTTGGCATCGCCAACACCAAAGGTAAACGGGTAATTATTTGTATTGGAAATTGCATCGTTCATGAGGTTACCTAAACTTACAATTTCTGCATGATCGGGAGTTTGGGTATTGGAATATCCCCAAGGGCCGAGTACCAGTGCAGAATAAGAATGGATGTCTAAGTGTCCTACAAGATTAGGAACGGATTCCATATAATTTTTTAAAACCAAGGCTTCTGTTGCAGAAAAAGGAGCTAAACCGACATATATATCTGAGGATGGTGAGGTACTTGTACTTTCACCACCATTCCAATCGGCATCCCAATTTCTATTTAAATCTGTACCTATAGAACCGTCTGAATTGGGTTGTCTGTTTTTTCTCCAATAACGATCTGTAGTATGAGAATAAACATAGCCATCTGGGTTTACAATAGGAACAATGTAAACATCTACTATATCAAGTAAGCTTTGTGTAAAAGCATTAGCTGCATAGTCTTGAGCCAATTGATCGGCAAAATAAGTAGTTGCCATAACGGTAACCCACTCTCGAGCATGCTGACAACCGTTAAAAAAAACAGCAGGCTTGTCTGCACCACCCGTACTAAACCTTACTCCTTTAATGGCTCTACCTTCGTAAGAATCTCCTAAATTTATTACACTAGCAATGAGACTAGAATTGGCTATTTCAATAAGTTTACTTTGCACTTCATCGTAAGTTCTGTAAATAGTGTACCAATCCTCTCCATCTCTTTGAGCGCGCAAAGTTTCCATTGCAGCATTGTCTTGATCTATTTTCTGTTTTAAATTGTCCACTACAGTCTCAAAAACAATCGCATTAGCACTTAGCCAATTTAAAGCTGTTTGATTTACGATAACATCAGAATTCGAATGGTGTTCTCTGCAAGATAAAAAAGTAGCATCTAAATTCAGTAACGCTGACTCAACATCGGGACTGATACTCTTTAAGTGAATTAGACTTGTATTCTCGTAGGGGACACTATTTTGTGAAAATAAATTAAAGGATAAAAACAAAAAAACTAGGGGGAAAAGATATTTCATAGAATGAATTTTATATGATAGATAGCAAAAATAATTCCAAAAAAAAATAGCTGCACAACGCAGCTATTAGTTAAAGGAAATAGGAGACTATTTATTAACCACTAATCTACCAACAGAACTGCTGTTAGAATTGGCTAGTTTATAGATGTAAACACCGTTGTTAAACCTATTTGTATTGATTGTTACAAGTTCCTGTGAAAAAGAATTTGCGTAAACGCTATTTCCTAACAAGTCAAATAGTTGAAGTTGACAGTCTTTGTTTGCTGATGAAAACTCAAAAGAAACTTGAGTAGAAGCAGGGTTAGGATATACACTAACGTCAGATAAGCTATTCATTTCTTCAAGCCCAACGCCTATTGCAGGCTCTACGTTTAATACAAAGGTTGGGATAAAGCTATTTAAGGCATCATAGTCGCCGTTAAGAACACCATCTAACTGATCGATTCCACCATTGTAAGGTAGCGAAAAGTTAACTGGGAGAGGGAAACCAAAAAACTCTACAGCGACAGATACATCTGCAGTTATAGCCAATTCATAGGTACCTTCTGTAGTGGGTATACCTGCTAACGTAACTTCACCTTGTGCATTGGGTAAAAATGCACAACCTTCTACATTACAATCGTAATCCAATCCGTCAGTTGAGGTAACGCCTGTTATGGTCGCAGAAACAAAAGTCAGTTCTAAATCAACTCCATCAATTTCAATAACATCCGTAGCAAAAAAACTAATAACCTCACTGTACATACTTGATACTTGAGCAGCCGGAA
>Ga0233444_10001927_pt1 | contig 22512 bp, 24 predicted proteins | sample SI_124_October20_6_FD_182792 | JGI IMG/M metagenome (GOLD analysis project Ga0233444, IMG submission 182792) | Seawater microbial communities from Saanich Inlet, British Columbia, Canada - SI_124_October2016_10_MG | ecosystem: Environmental > Aquatic > Marine > Inlet | place: Canada: British... | reverse complement strand
ATAGCGCCCTGGTGTGGATCACAGAATATGATTTCGACGGCTTCCGTCACGATGCAACCAAGCACATCCCGATGAATTTTACGCGTTTGCTCACAGCCAAAATTCGTGCTGCAAGCGATGACCATGTATACCAGATTGGGGAAACCTACGGCTCGGATGAGCTCATTGCCAGCTACGTCGGTAGCGGTAAAGTCGATGCCCAATTCAACTTCAACCTCTACGATGCTGCATTCGAAGCCTTCACGCAAGAAGGAGCAACGTTTGACCGCCTGCGCAAGGCATTAGAGAGCAGTCTGACCTACTATGGCCACCACCATTTAATGGGGAATATCTCAGGAAATCAGGACAAGCCGCGCTTCTCCTCTATGGCCTCTGGACACCTCAGCATGAGTGAAGACAGCAAGCTAGCCGGTTGGACACGCGAGATCCCAGAACCTACTGAGCGTGGGTATAGAAAAATGGCCGCCATGCACGCCTTTAATATCGCGGTTCCAGGTATTCCAATCCTCTACTATGGCGACGAGATTGCCCTTCACGGGGGGAACGACCCGGACAACAGAAAGATGATGCCGTTCGACTTTTCACCTCGCCAACAGCAGCTCTTTGATCGCATTGCGCGACTCAATGAAAATCGGACCAATATCATGGCCTTGAACTACGGTTCAACGACCGTTTACCAACCTGAACCACACCTGCTCATTATTGTACGCAAGTATATGGAACAGGAGGTGCGCTTCTTCTTTAACAACAGTAATGAAGACCGCTATCTAGAAAATTGGGACATCACAGTTCCTGCCGATGGCGAAATCTACCAAACCCGCAATTGCGGCCAATTCAACCAAGATTAATTCACACAACATGAAAAAAACAATACTTATTGCCTTAGCTGCCGCAACAACAATGATTACTTGCCAGCCTGCTGCGCCCGTCGCCCCTTTAGCCGTATACGACGGCCCTAATCGCCCAGAATGGGCTGCAAGCGATAATATTTATGAAGTAAACGTCAGGCAATACACAGAGGAAGGCACATTGAAAGCCTTCCAGTCTCACCTACCAAGATTAGCTGAGATGGGCGTAGATATTTTGTGGTTCATGCCTATTCAACCCATCGGTGTAGAAAACCGCAAAGGCGAGCTCGGCTCTTACTACAGTATCTCAGATTATACAGCAGTAAATCCGAATTTTGGAACCTTAGAAGACTTTCAATCCATCGTACACCAGGCTCATGAACTTGGCATGAAAGTCATCCTTGACTGGGTCGCTAATCATACTTCATTTGATCATGTGTGGGTAGCCGAGCATCCTGAATTCTATACCAAAGATGTGGACGGGAACTTTCCGATTGTTGCTGTCGACAACGATGGAAACCCAACAGATTGGACCGATGTTGCCGATTTAAACTATGATGCACCCGGAATGCGCGAAGCTATGATTAGTGAAATGAACTGGTGGGTTGCTAATGTCGGAATAGACGGATTCCGTTGCGACGTTGCTGGCTTTGTTCCAACGGAATTCTGGAATACAGCAATTACCACATTGCGTGCCACTAACGGCCCGCTTTTCATGTTAGCAGAATGGGAAGATCCTGCGCTTGTAGAAGCCGGCTTTAATGCCGTTTATGGTTGGGAATTTCATCACATCATGAACGAAATAGCCCAAGGTCATAAAAACGTAGGTGCTGTTGCGGAATATGCAGCGAAATGCGACACACTGTGGCCTTCGGAAACTATGAAAATGTACTTCAACACCAATCACGATGAAAATAGTTGGAATGGCACAGTTCAGGAGCGTATGGGTGATTTGGGTAATGCCATGTACGTCTTGGCCTCTATGATTCAGCGAAGCTTCCCATTAATCTATTCCGGACAAGAGGCTGGTTTAAATCATCGCTACCCATTCTTTACCAAAGACACTGTTGGCATAGAATGGTCGTCGCCGCATGCTCAGACAGATTTCTTTGCGCAAATGCTAGCATTAAAACACGAACATCATGCATTGTTCAATGGAGAGCTTGGCTATGACATGAATTTAGACATCGACACTGCAACGAATAGTATGATGATTGTGCGCAGCAAAGAAGGTGAAGAGGATATAGTGGCTGCCGTTTTTGAATTTAGTGAACTGCCGAATCCGTTCGATATACCTCAAAATTTAGACCTAGTAATTGACGTTAATGGCGCCCAAGTTTGGGCTTCAAAATTGGACTAATTCCTTTGTACCTTTAAGCGTCGAAAGAACCACCATATGTACAAAATCACAGGAAAGAACACCTTTGAGGTCGCTCCGGATAATAACCCGGGCGAAGGATTACTAGACGGCACCTACTACAACCTGGACATAGAAAAGATAGACGGACGCACTTGGCATATTTTAAAGGACCATAAATCCTACTACGTGCAATGGGTTGATCGCGCTGAAGACTCCAAGACGTTTACCCTAAAAATAAATGGGCAAGTGATGGTATTGGAGGCGAAAGACCAATACGATCTTTTATTGGAGAAGATGGGAATCGCCGGGGGAGCTTCTTCCAAGGCGACCAAATTAAAAGCTCCAATGCCCGGAAAGGTTCTCGAAGTTATGGTACAGCCGGGGCAAATAGTTGCCAAAGGAGAAGGTCTGCTCATCTTGGAGGCCATGAAGATGGAAAACATGCTCAAAGCCGAACAAGAAGGAACGGTAAAATCCGTGAACGTTTTTGTGGGTGATGCTGTTGAAAAGAACAACGTACTAATAGAATTTGAATAACATGAAAAAGACCCTACTACTTTCAGCGCTCGGCGCCATCGCATTTAGCTGTAGCCAGCCTGCTGAAGCTCCAGCAGAAAACCACGAAGGCCACAACCACGAGAGCATGGCTCCTGAGGAAATGGACGAAGCTACTGGCGGCGTGTTCTTTGCCAACCTTGAAAACGGCGATACCGTGAGCAACCCTGTTTACGTAGAGTTCGGTGTGGAAGGCATGGATGTTCGTCCAGCGGGTGAGATTGTGGAAGGCACGGGCCACCACCATTTATTGATTGGCAATGCTTTCCTCGCCAAAGGTGAGGTGGTCCCTGCAGATGAAAATAACATTCACTACGGCGGCGGACAAACTTCTGATACAGTAACCCTTCCGATGGGTGAAGTTCGTTTGGGTATGCAGTTTGCCAACGGCGTACACGCTTCTTACGGCCGCGACATGAGCGCCTCGATCAAGGTGTTTGTGAAGTAACTCTCAGAATAAAATGACTTAAAAAAGCCACCCCGTTGGGTGGCTTTTTTGCTAATTAAATACCAGTGTACTTATTTTTTTCTTTTGATTAAAAAGCACTATTACATTCAGCGAAAATGCAATCCCCGCGAATAAAATATTACTTGGGTCTAGCACCAAATGGAAGATCATCGCTGTTAAAGTTATAGGGAGTATTATAATGGCAGATAGTAATGAATACCTATTCATTACCAATAAGGCCCCAGACAAAACTTCCAACAACGCCATCAATGGCAAAAGAAATCCGGCAGAGACTATCGCCCCCATAAAGGTTGAGGCTGCTAAAGGCATTTCGGGCATTGGCATAAACTGAAAAACTTTATTACCCCCAACAAATACTAATAGCAGTCCCAAAAGTGTTCTTGCAAGGTCCGCAGTTTTTAAATTTTTCATATGCGCTGAATCTTTGAATGGGATCCGTCGCAATATCCTTCTGAATTTGAGGTGTTGCCGCACTGGCAAATTGGTCGATTTTTCATAGTAAAATATTAATTGTTTAAACAAACATATGTACATTGGTTACATTATGATACTTGTTACCTTTTGGTAACCAATAAAAAACTAGATACCTAATGGTTACTAATGACAGACTAGAAGAAAAATATTGTCCCGTTAAGCGGTTTACGCATATACTTGGGGGCAAATGGAAGCTTCCAATAATTAACTCTATAAGAAAGCATGAACCCGTGCGGTTTGGAAAACTTCATCAGTTAACGAACGGTATATCGAGGAAGGTGCTTTCTAGCCAATTAAAAGAGCTTGAACAAGACGGTCTTATTGTTAGAAATCAGTTTTTAGAAGTTCCGCCAAGAGTTGAATATTCCCTTACTCCTCCCACAAAGAAACTATGTCCCGTTTTTAATGCAATCGAAGAATGGACAACTGAAATTGTCTAGAAAAACAATTTTAGTCTATGGGTGAGCGTTTCCAATTCATGGAAGCATTTATCACTGATCTCTTTATGAAGTGCGTCTACATTCTCCAAGTGATGGGCGGCGCACCGGGCGAATACGGCTACGGCTACTACCTCGCCAACATTCTCGTTTTTGTGGTGCTCCAGCCGGGGCTCATCCTCCTCTTTTTCTTGCTTTGGAGAAGGGAGAGAAGGTGGCGGAAAAGACTGCAATAGTTCATAAATAACAATTCTTGTCACACCTAATCTTTCTTTCGAATTTGAAAAGGAATAAGAATTAATTATAACATAATAGTTATATTTGTGGCAAGGATAAATGAAATTCTAAAGCGGCTCAAAAAGGACGGATGGTTCCTCCACCGTCACGGATCGAAGCATGATATATACAAACACCCTATTAAAAAGGGACGAGTTGTGATTCCTCGACATCCTGGAAAAGAATTGGCCACTGGAACTTTAAAATCCATTTTAAAAGCAGCAGAATTATGACGAGCTATAGTGCAATCATTGAAATCACTTCCACGGGGTACAGTACCTATATCAAAGAGTTGGCAGGGGTTATCTCCGTTGGGGATGAGATGAGCGAGGTTAAAGAGAACATCTATGAAGCCTTAGATCTGTACTTTGAAGATCAGAAGCACCCTTATGAAGTTCTGTTCTTTGTGGATCTACAGCAGTTTTTCAGCTATTTCAAGGTGCTAAACAAGACCGCTTTTGCCCAATATCTTGGGATGAATACCAGTCTTTTTCGTCAGTACACCTCTGGATTGGCGCCGCTTTCCGATGATAAGCTTCAAACCATATCAGAGGGGCTGCAAAGACTATCCTTTGAGTTGAATAATCTCAGTCTGCTATCTCGGACTACTTAATCGTATAGGCTAAGCCAATTCCCAACACCGAACGGCGTTGCCAGGCGTCTATTTGGTCAATGTCCCGAATGAGTTGGACATGAGCATTGACAGAAAACGCCTCTTTAATCTTATACAGAGCGATGATGTCCAGCATAAAATCGGTCGCTGATACCGGACCCCAATAGTTGTAGAAAATATCAGACTTCGCAGTCACCGAAAATACATCGCTAAACTGTTGGTTATAGTTCAAAGTAATCTTAGCACCTGCCTCCAAACGCCATGTAGCGCCCGCTTCCACGCCAAAAGCGGCTTTATCCCTCAAATCAGCATCTAAAACCGTAGTGCTTTTTCCCGCCATTGGGGAAAGAAACAGCTGCCAATTCTCACGTGAGTTGTTTCCCACACCAAATGAAAACTGACCGTAGATGGGCGCACCAAAATTCGATACGGGAATAAGTGTGGTATCCCCCTTCGCGTAACCTGGGGCCAATTGCGTCTTTACATTAAACTGACTCGAAAGGTTCCACTCCGTCACCTTCGGCGAACCTGTCAATGTTGTGGTAAATTCTAATCGGTCCGCATTCTTGGTGAGTGTCCCGGCCTGTCTGCTCAATCCGTAGTTCCCCTCAAGTAGATGCACGGTGGTAAAACTAGGGTCCTTTTTCACCCAATTTTCGTGAATTAGAAAACTAATGTTCGAGCTATTCTCCCCACCCGCATTCCAGTTATCTAATTCCGTAAAAGCACCCGAGACGCTATAAATTGCGTTACGACTGAACACTTTTGTGGTATCTGTAGACTTCGCGACGAATGGTGAAACAACAATCAATAGTATTAGTATGGTCTTTTTCATTTCTCGAAGAAGTAGCTGCTTTAATCAAAGTTAATCACCCGTTTTTTCTTTCCGTTACTTGCCGCATATGGTTGCTTTATTTTGTGTAATTCAGTAGAAACCCCCTTTTTCAAAAATAGCTGCGTTAATGCAGATTCCGCCGCCTCATAAGATTCCTCCGCCCCGAGTATCCATAAAAAGATGTCTTGATTTCTTTTGATTATTTGATAATCGCTAATTTTTGGGTTCGAAAAAGCGACAGTACGTCTTAAAAAGTCGGGGAAAATAGTAATTGTTTCTTCACTTGTTTCCCATTTAAAAACATCGTCCATTCTCCCGTCTATAGAGCCTATTACCTCAGATTTAAGAGCACAACTGCACTCTCCCTTTGTAATCACATCATTCATGGCGTACCTTACAATTGGTTGTGTTGTTCGTTTCAAGTCTGTTATTCTTGGTATGTACTGATTTTCGTTAAGCCACTCTTTCTCAACCAGTATAAAATCACTATTCCAGTGCAGATTGCCTTTCGAACAGGTATGTGCTAAGAACCCCTCGGTGCATTGATAGACTTGGTCAACTTTAATTCCCGCCCAGGTTGAAATTATTTGCTCATCCTTAGGTGTAAGGACTTCAGCAACGCTTATGATTTTTTCTATACTCCAAGGAATATGATCCCGCTCTGATTGTATGATAAGTTCTATAATCACGCTTGGCTGAGCAACAATGATGCTGGGTTTTAGGCGCAACAACTCCTCCCAATGCGTTTCCATGGGCTGGAAAATATTAAAATACTGAAATGCTAATAGGTTACTTCGAACACTCTCATAGAGCTCGCTATTTGCCCTTAAGAAAAATGCGACTTTCCTTTGCTTAAGAGAAACGCCTATTACACGTACTAATACTGCTGCGACCCATGCCGCTCGCTCGCTTTCACTAACTAAAAAAATCCCTCTATTACCCGAGGTGCCACTGCTTAGGCCAACGGTTACACTGTCTATCATAGAGTCTTTTCGATGTCCACTCTCCGCCTCAATGCCAACTTGGAATGCTTTATCAGAACCGATTCCTAGAACATTAATCTTTTGAAAGTTATCCATCAGCAGCTTCTTGTTGCCCAACGGTAAGTCATCAAAATCCTCATACTTCGAATAAAACTCGCTCTTTGATAGCGTGTTCTTAATGAAATTCCTCCTTCTAATGCGTCTTATCATTCTAAAACCATGTTTAGAACGTATTAACCTAGCAGTTAATACTTCGAAGAAAAGGGCAACTATTATTTTAAGCTTAAAGCTCAACTGAATCTGGATTTAATTCCATCAATGTAGAAAAACAATGACAGGGAATTACCGATGTAGAAGGGTGTTGGTTGTGATAACGATGTACCCTTTCAAGACTCTTTTTAAAATCCGACCAACTTGAAAAAAATAATTTGACAATTGGCGATGGTAATTTCATCTCAATATAATTTTCCTTTACCCAAGCAGCATCCGCTATTAAAAATACTTCACCCGAATTGGTTTGAATTCTTGCTCCGATTTGACCAGATGCATGACCAGGGAGTTCGCTAATCATAAAAGACCCATCATTAAATAAATCATACTCCCTTTTTAAAATCTCATGGTGCTTGACAGCAGTTGCTTTTTCAAAATCAATCAATTCAAGCCTTTCCTCGAAATCAGCAGGCAACAAGGAAGGTATAAATCCTCTTTTAACAGCCCAAAATCCGCTTTTTGACCGGATTGAAAGCCATGCCTTAGAATCACAAACAAATTTAGCATTTGGGAAATCAACAAGGCCCGCAATATGATCCGCATGAAAATGCGAAATAACCACAATCGATACATCTTCTGCCCTATAGCCTAGCGCTTCGAGTCTACTTTTTGCATTTTCCTCAGGTGAATGAAACACTGGAGTTATTTTGGCATATATGGAATACGGAAAAGTTTTAGTTTGGTCATAGAACTGATCATGATATCCCACATCAAATAATACGAGGCCGTGATTTGGATGGACTAAAATTCCAATGGTGGCATAAAACCGAATCTTCTCACGTTTTTCTCCTTGAAGAACCTCAGCTCTGTTGGATGTACAGTAACCGGTGTGCGTAAAATGTAGCTTCCAAGTCATGATTCTTTAGATTTATACCAATTAATGAATTCTTCAATGGATTCATCGGTTGATAATACAGGGGTATAATTCAAACGTGTTTTAGCCTTTGTAATGTCAAAGGTCATTGAGCATGATAGCGTTGCTACTGAATATCGCAATAATGCAGGTTCTTTGCCTTTTGTAAGACGAGACAAGCTTTCTAGGACGAACGCTATTATATAAGCTGCCCTTTTTGAAATCCTGCCTTTAACTGCATCAAATCCCAATTCAGTAAGGACTTTGTTAATAGTGGTCCAAAGCTTAATGGGTTCATCATTGGTGATGTTATAATCTTGATTCAACGCGCTTTTGTCTCCTACTTCAAGAGAGCAATAAATTGCATGTGCCACATTTATAACACCGGTTATGTCGCAAACATTTGAGCCGCTACCCATTATTTTTAATTTCCCCTCCAAATGAGCGCGAATCAATCTTGGAAATATTATCGTATCTCCTCTTCCGACCAGTGCTCTTGGCCTCAGAATAATGTGCGATAATCCAGAGGAGCGCAGTGTTTTTTCCGCATGTTGTTTACTCCATGAATATGCGTTTACTGGCGGGAAAAGTGCTGTTTCTTCAGTAATACCGTACCGGTCCTTGTGATTTACATAAATCGAAGGAGTAGATATGTATATGAATCGATTTACTTTCGCTTTCAACGAAGCGTCAATCAACTTTTCTTGAGTAGTAAGATTTGCTGTTCTAAAGGTACTTTTCTGTCCCCAAGGGGCGCTTAAACTTGCGCAATTAACGACGGCAAAAATTGGGGTTTTAAAAAGGCTTTGAACATAATTAGTGTCCGTTAAGTCTCCAAAAAAATACTGAACGCGATCTGAAATGATCATTCTTTCATCGCGTCTTGTGCGTGCGGCAGCAATTATGTGAAAATCACTTTGTTCGACTAAGTACTCTATCGTTCTGAAGCCAAGAAAGCCGGATGCCCCAGTTATAAGTATCCGCCTCATGTCGGTTTAACGTTGAACTTTAATATCATTCCTCCAATCCCGAAACCCGCTGAGGTACCGGCTAACATACAAGTCTGTCCTTGAGTAATTTTCCCTGAGCTCAATAACATGGATAATGTCATTGGTATGGAGGCGGCAATACAGTTGCCATAGTCTTCTAATGTGCTTTCGACATTAACCCCATGTTTTATGAGCGGAAAACAGCTTTCAAAAATTAAAAGTCCCGATTTAGACGCCTGGTGAGGAATGCAATGATCGAGATCTTGAGGCTCAATTGTAACAGCAGAAAATAGTTCTTGCATAAAAACAGGGATCTTTGTTTTAGCAAGTCTTAACAGTTTCTTACCATTCATTTTAAAAGTGTGTGTTTCAGGGGTAAAGGGGTAAAGGCTTGGAGGTTTTTTATTTCCTGATCCTTCAATAATAGTGTCGTAAACCCCTGAGCTGTAACTTCTTAACAGAGAATTCATGATGGTAATATCACTGCCCTTTGTAATAACAAAGGCCGCGGCGGCATCTCCAAATAACGAATAGGTTTCCCTATTCTCCGGGTTTAATCCATTTGAGGAGACTTCTGCTGAAATCAACAGAACGTTAGTCGCCTTCGACAGGGCTAGCTTTTCAACCGCTATCTCTAAACCTGTAATAAAGCTTAAACATGTTGTATCCACATCGATACAAGGAATGTTAAACCGGCTTTCGTTATCCAACTTTGATTTAATAACACTTGCCTGATTTGGTAATGTGTAATCATAGGTAGCCCCGGCAAAGATTAACAAATCAATCTCCGCTATTGATACTCCCGCAATGTCCATAGCCTGTAAAGCAGCATCCGCTCCTAATTCACCATTAGACTCTGGATGATCTACCCAATGTCTTTTTTTGACGCCAGAATAACGTTGAGACCATCCTTCTGGCCATTTCAGGTCGCGCTCTATTTGCGAACTTTCAACGGGTTTAGGCACTGTCCAAGCGTGGCCGTTAATGCTAAAAGAAAGACTCATTTAGGTTTATTTAAATTACTATTTATCTGACTTGTTACTGTTCTAAAAAAGGTCAACTCAATTCTTCCAAAGGAATGCCTTCTATCGTATTTAGAAACTCTTGTGCTACTTTGTTTTTATCTGTCTTCTTAAACGCTATTGACTGTATTCTGTGTTTAGAGTTTATCTCATTAAATAGAGCACGCTCAAGTCCAAAGCCGAGTGCTCTGCAGCTCAATGCAAAGTTTGACAACACCCCTTCATTTGAAATTAAAGCGAAGCCAACGACTCCAAGAGGGCCGTATTGAGTTTCACAGTCCCAAGTGAAGACCTTATATTTTATAAGTTCTGTTGCGTTTAGGGCTTTTTTATTCAAGTTGAATTGATTTGTCTTCGAGCTAAGTTCAATCACTCTTTCAATGTGAGCGGGGTTGTTCTCGAAAAGGTTGTACTTATAATCAATTTTTAAATGTTCTTTTTTCTGTTTCGAGGATGGGCTTAATTGCCGTTTATAATAATCTTTTCGTTCCTCGTTGAAACTTGCATTACCAAACAAGTAAAGGCCTTTTGATTTCAAATCGCGTACAAAGTGCTGGAAATTATTTTTAAATAATTGTCTGTTAGCTAGAGGTAAATATTCTTCTATGGATCCTATTTCAATAGGGTTGTCGTCGACTATAAGGGAATCCTCTGCAGAGATTCCTATTTGGATAATCATCTGATTTATTCTCTCGTGTTTGACGCCCCAGCCGCTATCAATATGAGTGATCCATTGATGCCAGTTTCTATCAATACATTCTAAGGCCTCAATAATACTAGAATGATCGTTTTTTGAAACAATAATTACTTGAGCCCCGTAACTCGCTTGTTTCTTCAGAAACATTTTCAAAGAATGAAAACTTCCGGAAGATGGCTTCTGGTATTCTTCAACTATTGATTCCTTATCTTCTTCCCAAACCCCTGGGATTAGGGTGTTGTCTAGATCTACAAAATAGCATTTTAAGGCCCCTCGCATTTTATAGCGAATAAAGCTCTTTATCTCAATAGCTATTTTTTCAATGCCTACCTTACTCAATGGCATTTGCGCATAATATCCAAACGAGAAATCATAATGCGAGATATCTGAGAGTATAGCATTGCTTTGAAGGTCCGATAAAAGCAATACGCTGTTCGAATGATCGTATTCATCTACAAGTCGTCTTATTTCTGTCGATGAACTCCTTGAATAGTTTTTGTAGAGATCGGAAAAGACAAAAACCACGATAGCGTTTTCAACTGAAGGAAAATCATACGACTCACTGTAGTAATATTTAGCTTGGACTTCTCGTGCTAAATGAGGCTCAACATACAAATCAGAAAAAACATAAATTTCCATTGAGCTTGAAGAGGAATAGGTTAAACTTAAAGTTAGTGTTTATTTACATTCACCTACTCGAATTTATGTTTTACCTTGAGTTTCGTTATGTCTGACAGGCGCTCTTTAAACTTCAATGAACAATTATATTTCGTTAACTCCGTTTTTAAACATCGTGATGCGATACAGGTGCTCGTTAAGTTCGTTTCCAGCAGTCATCAAAGTGGCGTAGCCGCATTAAAAGAAGGTATTGCACTAGTTTCGAATGCGCATAAAATCCACTCGAGAAGAATCAGTGGATCAACGCTTTATTTAAGCAAAAACAGTGAAATCCATATTAAAGTCCACAACCGGGATACGGAGCCTACTCCAAGGGATCCTTTATTCAACGAGCCTGTTAAAGACTCAGGGACATTAATAGAGCACCACATAGTTGTCACCAAAACAAATTTATTTTTGCTTGTGAAGAGCCACCATGTTTTAATGGACGGTGCCGCGTATGTCCAATACCTAAAAGATATTTTTAAGGCCATTCGCGGAATACCATTAACTGGTGATCAGCGTCTCTACTCTGAGGAAGATGCTTTACCGACGATTTTTACAAAAAGTAACGGAATACAAGGGCCTAGAATCTCTAAAGTTAAAGGGGAGTGGCGCTCAAAACGACCCCCAAAAATCCTAACTCATGATAAAGCTATTGGCAATGTTTGTGCTGTATTAGCACTATCGGCATCAAAAGCAATGGGTAGAAAAGGCAACTTTTTCATCCCCTTTGATCTCAGGAAGTTCGGCGTTTGTTCCTCCGGGTTTGGAAACATGACACTCCCTATATATTTGAATGTCAAACCCACAGACTCTTTGGGGGATATTACAGCTCAATTAAACTTTCAAGTTCAGTCTAAAGCTCCTCTAAACAATAGTTTGAGTTCTTTCGGAATCAAAACCCTTCCAAGCTGGTTGCTTCGTCCTTCCGCTAAGGTTGTTCACTTAGTTTTTCGACTCACGGGCTACTATTTCGCGAGTGGGTTTATTTCCGATCTGGGACAGCTGTCCTTACAGCATTTTTCTGGGCCTAATCTTGATGCCATAGACCTCATCCCAATTCCAATGGTAGGTGCTCAAAGCCCCTATACTGCATTTTGCTTATCGCATGAAAACGGGCTTAGAATAGGGCTGGCCGTACACGCTGGAAATGGACTGCCAAAATGGGAAAAAGAAATACAACGCTTTTTTGAATCAACAGATTCTCATCCGGTTGGGGTAGATTTTGCAAAAAACACTCAATTAGGTAACGTAGTGTTGAGTGCGTGGTCGCGCTATCTAAATATGGAAACTCAAGACTGTAAGGCGCAAAGCGATGTCGCCTTCTCCAATCTTGGCGGTGATTCCGTTACTTTGGTCTTAATGTGCTCGGAAATACAAAAAGAACTTTCTGTCGAGGGCAACCAACAAGTGATGTCAGAAATATTTGCCCGGGGCACTTCTATAACCATACGCGAAATGACAAAAATCTATAATCAATGAAAGTTTCATTTCTATACGGAGCAACCTTCACAAGGCTATTGCGGTATCCTATTAAATTTGGAAAAAACATGAGTTTTCGAGCTTGGTTAAAGCTATTTCTGTTTGTCCCTACAAGCATATTAAACTCTCTTTTAGCAATTCCGGATTTTTTCTACAAGGGTCAACGCCCGAAACAATTAATCTTTATCGTCGGGCACTACCGCTCTGGAACGACTCATTTGCATAACCTTATTGAAGCTGCAGGAGATTTAATTGCCCCAACCACATATGAATGTGCTATGCCCGCACATTTTCTTTTTACAAACTCTTGGCTTAAACCAATTATCTCATTGTTCACTCCCAATCAACGTCTCTTTGATACAATGAAGATGAGCGTTGATACACCGCAGGAAGATGAACTTGCGATGGCCAGCTTATGTGCAGCAACACCGTATTTATCAATAACGTTTCCATTCAATGATGACTACTTTAAATCCTGTATCTCATTAAAGTCATTACCGCAGAAAGACATTGATGACTGGAAAGCAATTCACTCAAGGTTTGTACTAAAGCTTGGCAGAAAAACTCAAGGTAATAAAGGGTTGATATTAAAATCCCCTGCTCATTCTTCACGGATAAAAACAATTTTAGAACTATACCCGGATGCAAAGTTTATACATATTCACAGAAACCCTGTTCCCGTTGTTAAATCGAGCTTGAATCTATACAAGGTCTGGTATGAAATGCAATCGTTTGGTGATGTTTCGAGTCTCATAGAGAACAAAGAACATACTTTGCTCGAAACCTATAAAGCTCTAGAAGATGGCTGGGAAAAGGAGCACGCCTTAATTCCCGAAAAAAATCGTATTGAAGTCTCTTTTAATGATATCAACGAAAGCCCAAAATCAACTATTGAATCAATATTCCAACGCCTAGAAATAACGGGGTTTTCTCAAGAAAGGCTCAACAAATACCTCGACTCAGTAAAAAGTCATGTCCCCGGAGCTTACCCCGAGCTTAGCGACGATTTACTCAAGAAAACTTACAGCCATCTTGATGCCTACATACGTAAGTACGGTTATTAAAATGGTCTTTACGCGTTTTTTGTTCTGCTCGATAAATTCCGGAATACTACAATAGATGTATAGCCCGCGGTAGCAATAACCGAAGCAAGAACTTGCTGGAAATCGAACAACTCAACGAAGTACATCGCCAAAGTTAGCACTATCAGGTTCAAGATCCATAGTGACCATCCGTGTCGCTTCCCTTCCTGAATAAATCCAAGAATAATTGTCCCTAAAACAATAAAAATAACGAAAACAGTTCCCGGCAAAATTTCGAGCTGCTGTTGTATTGAGATAAACGATAAGAGCTGTATGTAAAGTAAAAACGAAGCTACATTCAGTAATGGATCGTTGTTTAATTTTACTTTCGGTCTTGGGGACTTCAAGAACGGGAGAAGGTTTACTAGGATGGGACTGCCGGTAGAAAAGGCTTTTCTTAGGCCCAATTTGACTGGGACATGTTCAAGCTCTTGTTGATGAGTGCCATAGATTCTATCCCAAATACTGAATGTCCCTCCGCAGTTTTTATTTAAGTATTCAACGTTGACTCCATGATGCACCTTGTGTAGTGATGGTGTAATGAAAATTTTTTCCATCCATTTTGGATGTTTAATTACATCATTGTGATTATAAAATTGCACGAAATAATGAATGGAAGAAACTAAAACAAATACCTCAACTGGGATGCCAACCAAAACTAGCGGTACAAAAAACGGCAACGATGAAATTGAAGAAAACCATGAATTTCTTATTCCCAGCGAAGAATTAAAGTGTTCGCCCTGATGATGCACCTCATGGATATACCAAAGGAGCGGGACTTTATGATGGAAATTGTGTAGCCAATAAAATTGGTGATCCCATAAAATGAAAGCAATCAAAACTACCCAAAACAATCCAAGGTAATCTGTTAATTGGTATGGTATTAACGTTGCTAAATAATAGTACCCTAAAACCTCTAGGCCTCTTCCAAGCCATAGCAGAATTTGTCCTGAATTTAAATTCATGGAGATCTCTGCCCATGGAATATGCTTGTTAAATGCTCTAAGAACCAATAGCTCTATGGCAACTAACAGTATCAAAAAGGCTGGACCAATAAAAATAGACATAGTCTGGTTTATTTACTCTTAAATGCGCCAATGGCGTCTTTCGCTTCCTTGCTTAGGATGAGTTCACCGCTAATCGCAGCTCGCTCGGCCAACAAGTCGTCCCAATGCTCCGTGCCTTCCCAAAAGACCTTCTTCAGTCCGCGCATGGCGGGGACGGATTTGGTTAACAATCGGCCCGCTAAAGCCTCAATGGCCGCATCCATCGCTTCTGCATCCTCGAAAATATCATTGTACAAACCGCGCTGGAACGCCCACTCGGCAGAGCGCCATTCCGTGGCGTTAATGGCTAAATCTGACATGCCTGCCAACCCAAGCTTGCGCTCACAAGCCGGACCCACGACAAACGGTCCTATACCCACTGCCAGCTCACTGAGCTTCACAGCCGCGTGCTTAGTGGCGTAACAATAATCCACAGAAGAAGCGAGGCCTACACCGCCGCCGACAGCCTTCCCTTGAACGCGGCCGATAATGAGCTTAGGACACTTCCTCATGGCGTTGATCACATTAGCAAAGCCGCTGAAAAAGACCTTTCCTGTCTCCAAATCTTCGATGGCAATGAGCTCGTCAAAGCTGGCGCCGGCACAAAAGGCACGTTCACCCGCACTCTTCACAAGGATAAGTTTCACCGCATCGTTTTCTCCCAATTCCGTAATAGTATTGGCCAATTTCGCGAGGACCTTGCCCGGCAAAGAATTGGACAGCGGATGGAAAAATTCGACTGTTGCCAAACCGCGATCGTCAACTATCACATTTACACCGCCTTGGTTCACTGCTTCGTTCATGGGTTATAGTATTTGGGTATTGTGTTCTGTTGAATTTTCAATTTTCACGAGCATGCTGTGGTACGCCGCATACCACTGATTCCCATGGCTCTTGGCAACTTTATGACGGGCATTCACACGCCACTCGTTCACCGCCTCCATGCTCTGCCAATAGCTGATAAAGATACTGCGGCCATCGGCGTTTTTCACACTCTCGTACCCCACATATCCTGGAACGTCCCCGACCAATTGTAGGGTCTCTTCGTCCAATTCCGCATAGCCCTCTCGGTCGTCTGACGGCAGGTAACTAAATATGTTGGCGTACTGCGCGCCCGGGAACCGCTCGAAATTCATCAGCTCTGGTCTAGTTTCTTCACCATGGTCAAGATGGTCGTTACGGCAACTACCTCATCGGTATCGTCGTACACCTCCACATAGTACTTCACGATGCCCTTAGCCACATCGTCCTCACTGCGCTTCTCCTGATCGATCTTTTCTTTTACGGTCAATTTCACTCCGATAGTTGCCCCCGGGTAGACCGGCTTGGTGAATCGGCATTCGTCGATACCGTAGTTCAACAACACCGGACCTTTCTTCGCCTCAACAAACAATCCTGCCGCCTTGCTCAAGATGAAATATCCGTGCGCCACTCTGCCCTCGAAGATGGTTCCCTCGAGCGAAGTAGCATCCATGTGTGCGTAGAAGTTGTCACCGCTCACATTGGCAAAGTTCGTGATGTCCGTTTCTGTCACTGTATGCTTTGCAGTGTGCACCGTCGCACCCACTTCCAGCTCCTCAAAATGCTGACGGAATACGTGCGGCATGGCCTCAGGGCGCGATGCGCCTGGCTGGTACTGCTGCGTAATAGCTGTGATATCGTCCGGATGGCCTTGGATGGCTGTGCGGTGCAAATAGTGCAACACACCACGCTTTCCGCCCATCTCTTCACCACCACCGGCACGACCTGGACCACCGTGTTTCATAAGCGGCATCGGCGAACCGTGACCGGTACTTTCCTTGGCCATCTTTTCGTTGATGATGTGGATGCGTCCGTTGTAGGCCGCCGCCTCAGAAGTAAATGCAACAATATCAGAAGTGTTCTTGCTCACAAATGAAGTCACCAAAGAACCGCGTCCCATAGCGGTCAATTGAACCGCCTCGTCCAAGGTTTTGTACGGCATCAACGTACTCACTGGACCGAACGGCTCCACCTCGTGCACCTTGGTGTTGGTAAATGGATCGCTATTCACAAACAGTTTTGGCGTGTAGAACGCACCTGCATCTGTAGCGCCTACGAGATCGAGGTCTGGATTAAAGACCAATTCCTGTTCGGCCATCAGCTTGTTCATCTCCGCCTCTACACGACCGATCTGGTCGTGCGTCGCTAAAGCACCCATGCGCACACCCTCGGCTTGAGGATCGCCTATCACGGTCTTTTGCAAGCGTGCAATCACTGCCTCCTGAACCGATGGCAATAAATGCTCTGGCACCATGGCACGGCGAATAGCCGTACATTTCTGTCCAGCCTTCACAGTCATCTCATTCGCCAATTCACGCACAAATAGCGCAAATTCCGCATCTTCTGGCTTTACATCTGGACCCAGCACCGCAGCGTTCAAACTATCCGCTTCCAGGTTGAACGGCACCGAGCGCTCGTTCAAATGAGGAAGTCCGCGCAACACCTGACCTGTAGCTGCAGAACCCGTGAAGGTCACGATGTCTTGAAAATCCACATGGTCCAAAATGCCGCGTCCCTTACCGCTCACCAACTGCAGGGCACCTTCCGGTAAAATACCACTGTCGATGATGGCCTTAACCATCGCTTCGGTGAGGTAGGAGGTATATTCCGACGGCTTCACTACTGCGGGAACACCTGCCATCAGGTTGACCGCAATTTTCTCGAGCATCCCCCAAATAGGGAAGTTAAATGCATTGATATGGACCGCTACCCCGTGGCGCGGCACCATGATGTGGTGACCTATGAACGTACCCTCTTTCGACAATCGGGCAAGGTCGCCATCAACGTAGTAGGGAAGGTCTGGGAATTGGCGTCTCAGGGATGCATTGGCGAATAAGTTGCCTATTCCCCCTTCAATATCAATCCAGCTGTCCACTTTGGTGGCCCCAGTGGCCCAACTCACATCATAGAATTGGCGTTTGATAGACGTTAAATGCAGTGCCAACGCTTTTAGCATGCGTCCGCGCTCCTGAAAAGTCATCTTGCGCAGGGCAGGACCACCAACGTTGCGGGCATAGTCTAAAATAGCCTTGTAATCCAATCCTTCTGAGCTCACAGAAGCAAACTCTGCCCCCGTGATCGCGTGGCGCGCCGTGTATTCCGTGCCGCTGCCTGCCTCCCAGTTTCCAAGGATGTAATTCTTAACTGTGTTCATCTATTTGTGTGTTTGATAGGTTCCTATGTGTTCTGGTCTGTTGGGTTCCAATTCCTTCAGCGGCTCCACCTCTTTCAAGGTATCCTGACATTGCTTCGGAAGCTCCATGTACAACTTCGTTCCTTCCGTCTTCCACTCCAGCATTTCATCACTGACCTGCTTGACCACCTTGCCGGGGTTGCCTACGAAGATGCTCCTTGGCGGAATGACCGTATTCTGCGGAACAAAAGCCAATGCGCCCACAATGGAGCCTTCACCGACCTCAACATTGTCCATGACCACGGCATTCATCCCGATGAGTACATTCTCACCCAGCGTCCCGCCGTGAATAATCGCCCCATGCCCTACGTGCGCCATCTTCTTGAGGCGCGTTTCGGTTTTTGGAAACATATGTACGGTACAATTCTCTTGCACATTCACGCCCTCTTCGAGTACAATCCTGCCCCAGTCGCCGCGAAGTACTGCCCCGGGTCCAATGTAACAATGCGGCCCAACGATCACATCGCCCGTCACATTTGCTTGGGGATGTACGAAGGCCGTAGGATGTACTACGGGAATGAAATCTAGGAATTGGTATATGGCCATCTTATGCGCGTTCTAAAATGGTGGCATACCCCTGGCCAACGCCAATACACATGCTCACCAAGGCATATTTCTTACCTGTCTCCTGCAACTCTAGGGCTGCAGAATGAAGGATGCGACCGCCCGTCACCCCCAGTGGGTGGCCCAATGCAATGGCACCCCCGTTCGGGTTGATACGCTCGTCGTTATCCGCCAAACCAAGCTCGCGCGTGCAAGCCAAAACCTGCGCCGCAAAAGCCTCATTCAACTCAATAATATCCATGTCGTCCAACGTCAGGCCCGCTTTAGCTAATGCCTTCTTCGACGCCTCCACCGGACCAATTCCCATAATCCGCGGCTCCACACCAGCGACCGCTGAGCTCACCACGCGCGCCAAAGGCTTCAAGCCATGCTGCTTCACTGCTTCACCACTGGCCATAAGCAAAGCCACGGCACCGTCGTTCAACCCAGAACTATTGCCCGCCGTCACCGAGCCGTCCTTTTTGAACGCTGCTCTTAGGCCGCCGAGGGCGTCAAGGGTGGTATTCGGTTTCATGAATTCGTCCTCCACAAAAACGATAGGGTCCTTTTTGCGCTGTGGGATCTCCACGGCGAATTTCTCCAAACGGAACCTTCCGCGCTCCTGCGCTCTGGCAGCTTTCTGCTGCGACCAAAGCGCAAAGGCGTCCTGGTCCTCACGGCTAATTCCGAACTGCTCCACGAGGTTCTCTGCCGTCTCACCCATGGCGTGGGTACCGTAGAGTTCCTTCATTTTTGGATTCACAAAACGCCATCCGAAAGAAGTATCATACATTTTGCTTCCGGTATCGAACGCGCTCTCGCTCTTGCTAATCACATAAGGACCACGGCTCATGTTTTCCACACCTCCAGCGATGAATAGATCGCCGTCTCCTGCCATGATGGCGCGGTGGGCATGGATGGCTGCGCTCATTCCTGAGGCACACAAACGGTTCACGGTTTCGCCCGGAACGCTCCACGGAAGCCCAGCCAAAAGGGCTGCCATACGGGCCACATTTCGGTTGTCTTCTCCGGCTTGGTTGGCACATCCTAGAATGACGTCGTCAATGGCGCTCGGATCCACATCGGGATTCTTTTCCATGAGTTTAGCGATGGTCATAGCCGCCAAATCATCGGTGCGCACCGCGGCTAGGGTGCCTTTAAATTTTCCAATAGGCGTACGAACGCCGTCTACGATATAGGTCTGTTTCATAGGTTCCATTCTTTCGAGGTGCGGTATACGGTTCCTTTGAACCATGCTACGCGCTGCCCTGAAGTAGTTGTGATGTCTATTTGATACAACCCTGTTTTATGCGTTTCACTCAATAAGGTTGCAAATGCGGTGAGCTCTTCCCCTGCGCGAACCGCGTGGAGGTGATGTATACTGGTTTCAATAGAAAGACTTTGACGGCCGCTGCCGTTTGAAGCAAAGGCAAGGGCCGAATCTGCGAGAGAGTAGGTGATGCCCCCGTGCGCGATGTGAAAGCCGTTGGTCATTTCGTCACGAACGGTCATTTTTAAAGTAGCCTCGCCAGGTGCATTAGATACGACAGTAATGCCCAGCCATTGGCTGAAAGCGTCGTTCTTCATCATGTGGCCTACTATTTCCTTCGCTTGATCCATGCTATGTGTCGCTTTCTGTTTTGTCTTGAAGTACTGCCATTTCCATCGCTTCGATGGCGCAATCGATCAAGAAAAGTACGTTGCCTTTAGCCTCTTCTGTAGTCGTATTATTCTCTACCACGTAGAGGTACAATTCGCTCAAGGTGTTTGGCGAACTGCTCAATTTAATAAGCGCAGGAATATCCAGGCCGTGCTCCTCTTGGTGCGATTCATAGACTTCCAATTTCTCTTCAATAACACCTTGCCATTTCTCATTGCTAAGCATGGTCAAACGCCAACCCATTTTCTGAAAGGACCATTTTAACAGCAATACCGATTTCAACATCCAACTGTGCGTCCCGTCGTCCATGCCTTCGTCGGCCTCCATCAACGTACCCATAATATAGGGTTGCTGCTCCAATAAGTCCATGAAGTTCTGCTGGTATACGTTGTCCGTCCAGCCCTCTACTTCCATGATTGAATCTTTGAGGCTCACTGCCCCGGCGTTTTGAGGTGTATTCATGTCTACGAATTTAAGCATAAAAAAACCCCGAGCGTTTCCACTCGAGGCATTCCAACTAACACATCAAAATATGAACACTATCACATTTTACCTTTCATCATTCGGTTCCAGTATAAGTAGGGTAATCCATACTTTTTCAAAATCCACATGCTATAGTTTTCCTTTGTTGTATCCACAAATTTACTGAGGAACGGATCGGAATCTCTTTCGTTATTGTACTTAAATTCAGCCAACACCATTTTACCGTAACCCGTTACTAACGGACACGATGAATACCCTTCGTATTGTTTATCACTGAATTTAGCATTCTCCATATGTGCCAACAAATTCGCCGTCACTACAGGCGCTTGCTTACGAATTGCCGCACCAGTTTTCGCAGTCGGCAGCGCTGCAGAATCGCCCAAAGCAAAAACATTCGGGTATTTGTTGTGCTGAAGCGTGTTAATATCAACATCAATCCAACCCCCAGGAGTGCCGTTTGAAAGCGGGCTGTTTTTTATGAAATCCGGAGCGCTTTGCGGCGGAGCTAAATGCAAGAAATCGAATGGGAGCACAAAGGTTGAATCTCCATCCAAACGCTCTCCCAGTCCTTCGCCTTCATTTATAGTACACGCGTTATCGCCCGGTTTTGAGTTTTTAAAATGAACCTCTTTGTTTGCAACATCAATCTTCGAGATTGCGTAAAAGGGTTTAAAATGGATTTCTTTACGTTGAAGCACTTTGGTCAGTGTTTTCGCAAATTCAGGAACGCCAAAGATTACTGATCCTGGAGTCGCAAAAACCACTTCTGTTTTGTTTTTCACACCCTGCTTCGCCCAATAATCGTCAGCGAGGTACATAATTTTTTGAGGTGCACCTCCACATTTGATTGGGGTTGTTGGTTGGGTGAAAATTGCATTTCCTCCTTTGAATTTTTGAACGTTCTCCCATACCCTATTGGGATCCGTATAGTTCGAACAAACCACACCTTTATCTAGACCTTCTTTCAAACCAGGAATACCATCTATGTCAAGCTGTATACCCGGAGCGGCAACAAGGTAATCGTAGGAAATGCTTCCTGAATTTTGTGTGGCAACACTATTCCCTTCTGCATCTATGGTTGTCACTGCATCTTGAATCCAATCGCATCCAGCGGGAATAACAGACTGCATAGGTCGACCTGTTTTTTGGTAATCAAAAGTACCGGCACCTACTAACGTCCAAGCCGGCTGGTAATAGTGCGTCTGTGCTGGATCAATGATCGCAATACTTAGATTTTTCTTTTCATTTTTTAATTGGGCAGCGGTCATGATACCACCAGTACCTGCTCCAATAACGACAACATTATAATGCTTTGACATGGCGTTTAAGGTGTTAGATTGACTCTAAAACTAAACACTTCAAATGACTCGTTTCGTGATAATTATCACCTATGTCACTTTTTAAAGGGTGTTTTTGACCATTATTCGGTGCGGAATGCCATCTTCTAAAAACTCTTCGCCCTGAACAACATAGCCCAAACGTCCGTACCATTTAAGTAAGTACGATTGTGCCATAATCACCACGTCCCGCTCGTGCTCAAACAAATCCCAGGCCCATTCTTCTGCCCGTACCATAAGTTCGATTCCCAATTCCTTGCCACGCGCCGATTTTTCAACAACTACGCGGCCTATACTGACCTGAGGATAGGCGGTTCCTGGAGG
>Ga0233444_10001926_pt1 | contig 22513 bp, 23 predicted proteins | sample SI_124_October20_6_FD_182792 | JGI IMG/M metagenome (GOLD analysis project Ga0233444, IMG submission 182792) | Seawater microbial communities from Saanich Inlet, British Columbia, Canada - SI_124_October2016_10_MG | ecosystem: Environmental > Aquatic > Marine > Inlet | place: Canada: British... | reverse complement strand
ATCGAAGGTTCTTCACCTTCAAGATAAGCTTCCATCAACACATCATCTTGTTCTAGTGCTGTTTCAACTAATAGCTCACGATACTCTTCAACTTTATCCGCCATATCGGCAGGTGGCTCTTCGATGCGGAAAGCGGTTGTATCTTCTTCGTTATCCCATATCCAAGCTTTGCGTGTTAATAAGTCTACACAGCCTACGAAATCATCTTCAATACCAATTGGCAAAACCATCACCAACGGATGTGCACCTAAAACATCTTCAACTTGTTTTACAACACGGTAAAAATCAGCGCCCATACGGTCTAATTTATTAACGAATATAATACGAGACACTTCAGAATCATTCGCATAGCGCCAGTTTGTTTCAGATTGAGGCTCAACACCACCGCTACCACAGAAAACACCAACACCACCATCAAGTACTTTTAAAGAACGGTAAACTTCTATCGTGAAGTCAACGTGTCCTGGTGTATCGATAACATTCAAGCGATGACCATTCCATTCACAGCTTGTTGCTGCTGATTGGATAGTAATCCCGCGCTCTTGCTCTTGTTCCATGAAGTCAGTCGTTGCTTCACCATCATGCACTTCACCCGTTTTATGAATCTTACCGGTGAGTTTTAAGATGCGTTCCGTTGTTGTGGTTTTACCCGCGTCAACGTGAGCAAAGATCCCAATGTTTCTATACTTAGATAAATCGGCGGCCATTTTCCTGTCTCTAAAAAGTAATAAATGTGTGTTAACACGAAGATAAACCAGAGGATTTTATACTAGTTTAATTTTTGATGCACTGATAAAAGAGATTAATAGCCTATAACCGACAAATCACGGTGATTTAGACATTAAATCAATCAAATTAGGGAGTAAATTTAAATCTAGATGCGCAATCTATATCTGATTGCTAACTAACCGGCTTACTTTCGAGTTAATGGTAACCATTGATAACGATAAATCAGGCCAGGTACCGACAACACTAAAAAGGCACAAAATGTCGTGGCAAAAAATTCCCATTGTTGTGGGTGGACGTCGCCAGAATATTGCATCTCTGACATGATCGCAATGACCAAACTCAAAAAGTAAAAAACAAGTAATTCCAACAAGCGCCAAGCCCAAGATTTACCCTTTTCCATCTGAAAGGCTAAAAATAAACGTTCGGTAAACCAAGGGACATTGGCAATTATTAAGATAACTAAAATTAAAATTAAAGGTGTCATCATAATTAAGAGAACACACTCGCACATAGCGCCATTAAGGCTCCAGGGAAAATTCCCAGTCCTAATACAGCCATAGCATTTGCACTCACCATAATTCTCATATCCGTTGGGGCATCAATTTCATAAGCTTCATCCGCCTTATCAAAATACATCACTTTAATTACCCGTAAATAATAAAACGCACCAATCACTGACATCAACACAACCAAAATGGCCACCGACATCAATTCAACATCAACGATAGACTTAATCACTGCCAATTTCGCATAAAAACCGACTAAAGGTGGGATGCCAGCCATTGAGAACATCACAATCAGCATCATTAGTGCAAACCAAGGGTGGCGCTGACTTAAGCCTTTATAGTCGCTAATTTCTTCTGCTTCAAAACCACGACGACTCATTAGAATAATCATCCCAAATGCAGCCAATGTCATCAGCGTGTAGGTCAAAGCATAGAATAAAGACCCGGCATAACCGGCTTCAGTTCCCGAAATAATACCGAGCAGGATAAAACCCACATGAGAAATCGTCGAATAAGCCAACATCCGTTTCATATTCGTTTGTGCAATCGCAACCACATTACCTAAAATGACCGACAATACCGACAACATGATCAGCATATCTTGCCAATATTGTTGTATGTCACCTAAGCCTTCGACTAATAACCGAATCATCATTGCAAAAGCCGCCAGTTTTGGTGTTGTTGCAATAAATAATGTCATTGCAGTTGGTGCCCCCTGATACACATCAGGTAACCACATATGAAATGGCACAGCACCCAACTTAAAGCCGACGCCAATCACTAAGAACACCAAGCCAAAACTCAATACAGTGTTGTCTAGACTTCCCGTCTGAATCGCCGCGGCGACAGCTGAAATAGATAAACTTCCCGTCACACCATAAATAATTGACATACCATATAGCAACATGCCGGATGCTAGAGCACCTAAAATGAAGTATTTCATCGCTGCCTCTGTCGCGACTTTGGAGTCACGGTGCATCGCTACCATTGCGTAAAGGCACAACGACATCAATTCCAAACCAAGATAAAGCGTCAAGAAATGATGGGCTGACACCATCACTGACATACCTAAAGTCGCAAAGACGGCAAGCACATAATATTCGCCTTTAAACAGCTCACGAGCTTTTAGGTAAGAGGTTGAATACATCAACACTGCAATATTAATTAAAAATATCGCTATTTTGAGCACATTGCTTAAGGCGTCACGAATATAAGTATCACTAAAAGCTAAACCTTCTAACCCACCCATATCAAGATAAACCAACACGGCTGCTGCAATCATCGTGATTTGGCTCAAAATATAAGCCAAATTCGCGCCTGCTTTCTTAAAGAAGGCCACCACTAATAAGATCGTACATGCCATGCCCAATAAAAACATTTCTGGTAAGGCAAAAGACATATTAACAACTTCAAACATCATATCGTCCATTCATCCTTACAGCTTCGACTGCAAAACTTGCGTTAATAAATGTTCAACTGATGCATGCATTACATCAATTAACGGCGCGGGCCAGAGTCCTGTCATCAGCACGATGATAGCCAGTACAGACAACATCCAAAACTCACGTCGGTTCAAATCTTGTAGTTCAGCCACATTATCATTACTGACTTCACCAAAGATAACGCGCTTGATCATCCACAAGCTATAAGCAGCACCTAGAATCAATGTCGTCGCCGCTAAAAAGGCATACCAAAAGTTAGCTTGGAACGCGGCCAAAATCACCATAAACTCACCAACAAAACCCGATGTGCCAGGTAGTCCGGCATTAGCCATTGCAAAAAAGACAGAAAAACCTGCAAAAACCGGCATGGTATTGATAACACCACCATAAGCCGAAATTTCACGGGTATGCATTCGGTCATACAAGACGCCAACGCATAAGAACATCGCCGCGGCAATAAAGCCATGTGACACCATTTGTACCATCGCACCTTCAACCGCTAATACTGCACCACTTCCGGTCGAAGAATTGGCAAAAATACCAAAAATAACAAATAGACCTAAGGTGACAAACCCCATATGGGCAATACTGGAATAGGCAATTAGTTTCTTCAAATCAGATTGGACTAAAGCGACAAAGCCAATATAAACAATGGCTATTAATGATAAAGCAATCACGAACCAATCAAATGTCATTGCCGCATCGGGGGTAATCGGCAAAGCAAAACGCAACAAGCCATAACCACCGATTTTCAAGGTAATCGCCGCTAAAATAACAGAGCCACCCGTTGGTGCCTCAACATGGGCATCAGGTAGCCAAGTATGGACTGGCCACATAGGCACTTTGACTGCAAAGGCAATCAAAAACGCGAAAAACAACCAAGTCTGTTCCGTCAAAGTAAGTGCAACGGTGTGGAAATCAAGAATCGCGAAACTGCCCGATACATGGCGTAAATACAATAAAGCCAATAACAGAAAAACCGACCCGAAAAAGGTATAAAGGAAAAACTTAATCGTGGCATAAACACGGTTCGGACCGCCCCAAATACCTATTACTAGGAACAAGGGAATCAACATGGCTTCAAAAAACACGTAGAACAGAATGGCATCTAAAGAAGCAAAAACCGCAGTCATCAAACCGGACATAATTAAAAACGCGGCCATATACTGGCTCACCCGGTCCTGAATCACTTCCCAACCAGCTACCACCACAACGACTGTAGAAAAGGCTGTCAGAATAATCAATGGCATTGAAAAGCCATCAATCCCTAAAGAATAATGGATACCATAGGTTGCAATCCAAGGGATAGTCTCAATAAATTGCATGTCATGCGTTGACATATCAAAGCCGGTATATAAACCAAAGGATAAATACAAAGTCGCAACAGACACAATCAATGACAACGGACGAGTAAAGCCATTATCACCATTCAATAAGACAGCAATCCCGCCAAATATCGGCAGCCAGATCACCAAACTTAATAATGGAATATCAAATAACATCACCTACTCTCTTAAACCACAAAATATTTGAGCAAGACCAACAGTCCTACAATCATGGCGAAGGCATAAACATACAAATAACCTGATTGTAAAAGACGCGCTTTTTTCGACACAAAGCCCACTGTCTTCGCAGCACCATTCACCATGGCACCATCGATTATTGTTTGGTCACCCACTTTCCATAACACGCGCCCTATAAGCCGTGACCCACCTGCAAAGACCACTTCGTTGAAACGATCAAAGCCATATTTATTTTCTAATATTCGATATAACCAATTAAATGATTGATGCAGCTTCGCTGGAATCGAAGGGTTCACCATGTATAAATAATATGCTGTGCCCACACCTGCCATCGCCAACCAAAATGGTAATGCCACAATGCCATGCAGCATAAAGCTGAATACGCCATGATAATTAAGCTGACTTAATACATCATGCTCATCTAACACGAAAATCGCATCGCCAAAGAAATGACCAAACACCATTGGACCGACTAAGAAACCAGCAAATACGGATGGAACGGCTAATAGAACCAATGGCCATGTCACTACTTTTGGTGATTCATGTGGCATGTGCCCATCATGTTTTTCAAACCGTTCTTCGCCATGGAACACAATAAAGAACAATCTAAAGCTATATAGCGCTGTAATAAATACACCCGATAACACAGCAAAGTAAGCAAAGTCACTGCCAGGTAGCGTAGAGGCATGAACGGCTTCGATAATCGCATCTTTCGAAAAGAACCCTGAGAATCCCGGAAAACCAATCAAGGCCAAAGAGCCAATTAATGCTGTCCAATAGGTCACCGGTAGATATTTTTTCAAACCACCCATCTTACGAATATCTTGTTCGTGATGTAGCGCCATAATGACCGAACCCGCTCCTAAGAATAAAAGCGCCTTAAAGAAAGCGTGTGTCATCAAATGGAAAATACCAGCAGCATAGGCCGATGCCCCCAACGCGACGGTCATATAGCCTAACTGGGATAAGGTCGAATAGGCGATGACCCGTTTAATGTCATTTTGAATTAAACCTAAGAACCCCATAAACAGGGCAGTAATAGCACCTATCACCATCACGGAGGACAGTGCAGTTTCTGACAATTCAAACATCGGTGACATTCTTGCCACCATGAAAATACCGGCTGTCACCATCGTTGCAGCATGAATTAATGCAGATATTGGTGTTGGTCCTTCCATCGAATCAGGCAGCCAAACATGTAAAGGGACTTGTGCAGATTTACCCATCGCGCCAATAAACAGCAAAATACAAATTACCGTCATCACTGACCAATCAGCACCTGGCCATATCGTCATTGATTGCGTCGCAATCACACGTGCTTGTGAAAAGACCTCTAAATAATCCAGACTGCCGGCATACATCAATACACCCGCAATCCCAAGTAAAAAGCCAAAATCACCAACACGATTTACTAAAAACGCCTTCAAGTTGGCGTAAATTGCTGTCGGTTTCTTATACCAAAACCCGATCAACAAATAAGACACCAAGCCCACGGCTTCCCAACCGAAAAACAGCTGCATAAAGTTATTCGCCGTCACTAATATCAACATTGAGAACGTAAATAACGAGATATAGCTGAAGAAACGGCTATACCCATCATCGCCCTTCATATAACCGATGGTATAAATATGCACCATTAACGAGACAAACGTCACGACCACCAACATCATTGCCGTTAACGAATCAACCAGAAAGCCAACCTCAATACTCAGCGATCCCGCTTGTAACCATTGATAGACACCATCGTTATAGCTCGCACCATCAAAAATAACGAGTTTAAACACCCAAACCGAGAGTAAAAAGGCAATCGCCACGCCGAGTGTTGTCACGGTATGCGACGCTGTCTCACCTATTTTTTTACCGAAAAAGCCAGCAATAATGCTACCAAATAGCGGTGCAAGAACTAAGGTCAGTAATAGGCTTTCGTTAAGGTATTCCATATTCAACCTTTCAACCTATCTAATTCGCTGACATTAATCGTACTCAAATTACGGAACAATACGACGAGAATAGCCAAACCAATTGCGGCCTCAGCCGCTGCCACAGTCAAGATAAAAAACACAAATATTTGACCAGCAACGTCGCCAGAAAAATAAGAAAAGGCAATAAAGTTCAAGTTAACGGCCAATAGCATCAGCTCAATACACATCAATAAGATAATAATATTTTTACGATTAATAAAAATACCCAATACGGATAAGCTGAATAAAATCGCACCTAACGTCAAAACATCCGATAAAGCAATCATGAGTCTGACTCCTGATCACTCATCGGCTTGCTCGAATCCATTTTGACTATTCGGACACGATCTTGAGCCCGCACTTTAACCTGTTCAGAAACCACTTGTGACTTACGGCTCTTATTATCACGTAAGGTCAATGTAATCGCAGCAACAATCGCTACCGTCAATATCACAGAGGCGATCTCAAACGGATAAACATAGGTGGTATACAACAACAAGCCTATCGCCTTGGTATTACTATAATCATCTGGTTGCGGCGCGGGTGTTGGCACAATATCTAAACCAAAATGGGACGCGCCTAACACAGCCAACATCTCAATCGTAATCAGTGCTGCCACTAAAATACCCAAGGGTAAATAACGGGTGAATCCTTCTTGTAATGACGATAAATTAATATCTAGCATCATTACAACAAATAGGAATAACACCATGACCGCGCCGACATAAACTAGGACCAAGGTCAACGCTAAGAACTCTGCTTCCAATAAAAGCCAAATACCCGCACTGGTAAAAAAGGCCAAAACCAAAAACAACGCCGCCCGTACAGGATTACGTACCGTAATCACCATCGTTGCTGCAAATATCAGCACACCAGCAAAACAATAAAAAAGTATTTGTTCCATATCTATAGCCAACCGCTAACGGTAAGGTGCATCCGCAGCCCGATCAGCTGCAATTTGATCTTCATTTTTATCACCAATGGCTAATAACTTGTCTTTAGTCATAATATTTTCACCACGTTCCTCAAAATGATAATCAAAAATCCGTGTCTCAACTATTGAGTCTACCGGGCAAGATTCCTCACAAAAACCGCAATAAATACACTTAAATAAATCAATGTCATAACGCGTTGTACGACGTGTACCATCCTCTCTCGGCTCAGTCTCAATCGTAATTGCTAAAGCCGGACAAACCGCCTCACACAACTTACAGCCAATACAACGCTCTTCGCCATTAGGATAACGACGCAGTGCATGCAAACCACGAAAACGCGGTGACTGAGGTGTCTGCTCTTCTGGGTATTGCACGGTAATTTTCTTGGCAAATAAATACTTACCCGTTAACTTTAAGCCCAGTAGTAATTCCCAGAGTAAAAAGCTTTTGAAAAAGTGACTCACTGAACGCATCATAAGCTATCCACCTTCACGGCCTGTTCTATCGCAGCAGGTTCAATCACAGCAATCAAGTCACTGGCTTCAGTAAACCACGGGCCAATATCTAACACTTGTGCAGTTGAAACGACCACTAACCAAACTAAGGTCACAGGAATAAATACTTTCCAACCCAAACGCATAATTTGGTCATAGCGGTAACGCGGGAATGTCGCCCTAAACCACAGATACAAGAATAAAAAGAACGATGTCTTAAGCAACAACCAAACTAAACCCGGCACCCAACTAAAAGCAGGTTCTAATACTGTACCTTGGAAAGGTGATAACCAACCGCCCATAAATAGCACAGATGCCAACATAGAAATCAAAATCATATCGGCATATTCAGCTAAGAAGAAAATCGCAAAGGCCATACCTGAGTATTCAACATGAAAACCCGCCACAATCTCAGACTCACCTTCAGCGACATCAAATGGCGCCCGATTCGTCTCTGCTACGCCAGATAAAAAATAAATCACAAACAGTGGAAACAAAGGAATGAAATACCAATGCCAAAAACCGCCTTGTTGCCCCAGAACAATCTCGCCCAAGTTCAAGCTACCTGCAGCCACTAAGACACCGACTAAAGCAAAACCCATCGCGATTTCATAAGACACAACCTGTGCTGCACTTCGCAACGCACCTAAGAAAGCATAACGTGAATTTGATGCCCAGCCTGCGACAATAACACCATAAACACCCATCGACGTAATTGCCAAAATATAAAGTAAGCCCGCATCAATATCAGCCAAGATCAAACCGACATCGAATGGCATAACAGCCCAAGCTGCCAAAGCCGGTCCAATGGCTAAAACCGGTGCGACTACAAACAAATACAAATTAGATTGTTTAGGTAAAATGACTTCTTTGAACATCAACTTAACCGCATCTGCAATTGGTTGTAACCATCCTCTAAAACCAACCCGGTTTGGCCCAATACGCAATTGGATATAACCAATCACCTTACGCTCAGCGTAAGTCAAATAGGCAACCGCGATCATCAGAGGCATCACGATCAACATAATCTTTAATACAATCGGCAATAATGTATTGAGCATAAAATCAATCATGATGATTTACTCCCAACTGCTTTAACTTCAACTGTTGAAAAAGCAGGTCCAAACTCAGCCATTTCAGTAATACCAATAGGCATATGAACACACGCATCCGCAAGTGCCCCATCAATTTCAAAAGCCAGTTCTACAGCGCGCTCACCACAACTCACTGTAATACGGTCAGATGTACTTAACCCGTATTGTTCGGCTTCAGATGCATTCATTCTGGCAACAAAAGCATTCTGGTTTTCTACCGTTTGTGCCAAAGCAGTACTGCGCCTGACAACACTATCGACTTGGTACATCGGTACTTCAGAAATCATTTGTATTCCTGTCGATGTGACACCCATGTTTACGGGGCAATAAGGAATATTTTGTTGCAAAGAGCGCTGCTTTAGCTTCTCACGTACTTCATCACTAACGTCTTGGGATGACACATACTGAAAACCATCTAAATCGGCTAAATTCGCTAATACGCGCAGTACTTTCCATGCAGGGCGACTTTCACCTTTTGGTGATATCGCACCCGTATAGTTTTGCCATTGACCATCTATTCCCACAAAAGTCCCAGAGGACTCTGCAAAACTCGATACCGGTAAAATAACATCTGCATAAGACAACATAGCTTCAGTGACATAACTGTGCATAGCAACAACACAATCAGCATTATTTAATGCCGATAATGCCTGCACAGGATCTGCAGAATCTAACTCAGGCTCTAACCCCAATAAGACATAACTCTTCAAGTCTGCTTGAAAACTTTGCTGTGCATTCAAGCCGTTCTCAGTTTTAGGCAATAATCCCACTAACTGTGCAGCTTTTGAATTTGCCGTAGGTAATACCAACAAAATACTACCGCTGAGGCGTGCGATCAGTGCTAACACTGCTTTAATTTTTGAAGCATCGGGGTGATTTTTAGCTAAATCCCCGACAATAATCGTCGCTTTATCCGCGTTTGATAACTGCATCGCAATCGTTTGATCCGCTGCTTCTGGCACCACACCACTTAAAACTTTAGTCCAAGCCGATTCATCGGTCTTTGCGAGCGGAAACAGTGCTTTGGCGATACCAGATAAGTGATCTAACATCGACTCAATATTGAGAGCTAATTGTGTGTCAACTGGCATCAACAAGTCATTTTCAAAGAAATTCAATTCGTTTACACGTGTACCCGACAAAGCGGCTTGGCGTATTCGGTGCGCCAAGATGGGCTGCTCGCGACGAATTGCGCTACCGACAATAAGCACCGTATCTGATGCCTCAATATCACTTAGTGCTACATCTAAATCATAATTCACCGCATCATCTGAAAAATCTTGCTGACGAACACGGTGATCAAGGTTGTTAACACCTAACTCGCTTAGCAGTTTTTGGAGTAAATACGCTTCTTCCAATGAAGCTGTTGGCGAGGCTAAACCAGCGACTTGCCCGGCACCCGATTGTTCAATGATAGCTTTAATACCTGTAACAGCCGTGTTTAACGCCGTTTGCCAATCTACTTTTTGCCACTGACCATTTTGTTTAACCATGGGCGTTGTCGCACGTTCTTCATGCGTCAAACCTAAATAACTAAAACGATCCCGATCTGATAACCACGTTTCATTTAAAGACTCATTGTCACGCGGCACGACACGCATCACTTCATCACGACGGGTATGAATTTCAATATTCGAGCCAATCGCATCATGTGGTGCAATAGAAGCATGTGCCGACAATTCCCAAGCTCGGGCTTTATAACGGAATGGTTTCGACGTGAGTGCGCCAACAGGACAAAGGTCAATAATATTGCCAGAGAGTTCTGACCCTAAACTCTGCTCTATATAAGTGCCAATTTCCATATGTTCGCCACGGCCAGTCGCACCCAACTCTTTGATACCGGCAATTTCCTGTCCAAACCGAACACACCGCGTACAGTGAATACAACGAGTCATATCCGTCTTGACTAAAGCGCCAATATTCTTATCTTTAACGACCCGCTTACTTTCGCTAAAGCGACCCACACCAGCGCCATATCCCATCGACAGATCTTGCAGTTCGCACTCTCCACCTTGATCGCAAATAGGGCAGTCTAAAGGGTGATTAATCAGTAAAAATTCCATCACACCACGCTGCGCTGCTTTTGCTGTAGCTGATGCCGTGAAAATTTTCATTCCTTCGCTCACTGGCGTTGCACAGGCTGGTAATGCTTTATTCGATTTTTCAACTTCGACCAGACACATCCGGCAATTTGCCGCGATAGATAACTTTTTATGATAACAAAAGCGCGGGATATCAATGCCAGCCTCATCAGCAACCTGAATAATCATCTTGCTCGGGTCAACCGTTAACGGAATACCGTCAATTTCAATATTAATCATAATATTCAGTGACCCTTCTTGCCGGATTTGCTAGACCAAACCATGCAACATTGATGGTCAATATGATACTGAAATTCTTCTTGGAAATGTTTGATAAAGCTCAAAACTGGTGCGGCCGCCGCCTCACCCAAAGCACAAATCGTATTACCGCTAATATTATTAGCCACATCCAATAAACGGTCTAAATCTTCCTGTTTTCCCTGGCCATGCTCTATGCGTTTCACCACACGGTATAGCCAACCCGTTCCTTCACGACAAGGCGTGCACTGACCACATGATTCTTCGTAATAAAATTCTGCGATACGCTCTAACGCTTTAACCATACAGGTTGTATCGTCCATCACAATCACAGAACCTGCACCTAACATCGAGCCGACTTTACTCATACCATCATAGCTCATGAGTGAACCCATCATCACATCGCCCGGGACTATCGGAGTCGAACTACCACCGGGGATCACGGCTTTTAACGTTCTGCCTTCATGCAAACCGCCTGCTAATTCTAATAGTTCAGAAAACGGCATGCCCATTGGCACTTCAAAGTTACCCGGGTTTTTAACATGACCAGAAACACTGAATAACTTTGTGCCGCCATTGTTTGGTAAACCAAGATCATGAAACCACTGTCCACCATGTTGCAAAATAACAGGCACTGAAGCCAAGGTCTCAGTATTATTAATTGTTGTTGGTTTACCATACAAACCAAAGCCTGCAGGGAAAGGTGGCTTATAACGTGGCTGACCTTTTTTACCTTCTAATGACTCAAGTAAAGCAGTCTCTTCGCCACAAATATATGCGCCGGCACCGGGTTGTGTATGCAACTCGAAATGCACACCGGAATCTAAAATGTTTTGGCCCAAATAACCTGCTTCTCTCGCTTCAACTAAAGCCGCTTCAAAACGTTCAATCGGTTCAACAAATTCACCACGGATGTAGTTATACCCAGTTTCAGCACCAATCGCATAGCCTGCAATGATCATCCCTTCAATTAACTGATGGGGGTTAAACCGCATAATATCGCGATCTTTACAGGTACCCGGTTCTCCTTCATCCGAATTACAAACAATATATTTATCGCCTGGGACTTTACGCGGCATAAAGCTCCACTTTAAACCCGTTGGGAAACCAGCCCCACCACGCCCACGCAAGTTAGATATTTTAATCTCTTCAATAATATCTTCGGGTCTTGTTTTCTCTTTTAAAATTCTTTCTAAAACTTCATAGCCACCGACACGACGATAAGATTCGAGCGACCACGGCTCGTCAAATTTAAGGGTTCTAAAACAAACTTGATTTTGAGCCATTACGATAACCCATCCAATAAGCTATCGACTTTCTCAACCGTTAGTTTTTCGTGATAATCTCGATTAAGCTGTAACATCGGAGCACCACAACAGGCACCTAAGCATTCCACTTCTTTTAATGTCACCTGACCATCTGCCGTGGTCTCGCCAAAGCCGATTCCTAAACGCATTTTCAAATGGTCAACAATCTCTTCCGAACCACATAACATGCAGGAAATATTCGTACACACACTGATTTTATTTTTACCCGTAGGCTCTAGCTCATACATGGTATAAAAAGTCGCTACTTCATAGACACTGATAAACGGCATATCAAGATAAACGGCCAAAGCATCCATCAACGGCTTAGATAACCAGCCATCATTCGCATCTTGTAATAAATGCAATGCCGGAATCACCGCCGATTGCGATTGGCCAACAGGATATTTCGCAACCCAGGTATCAATCTGTTGACGTAAATCAGCATTAAATAAACTTTCTTTAGGGGATGTTAATTGCAACTCACTCATCGATCGATCTCACCAAACACAATATCCATCGTACCAATAATCGCCACCACATCAGACAACATATGCCCTTTGACCATTTCATTCATCGCCGCTAAATGTGGAAAGCCAGGGGCTCTAATCTTCAAACGATAGGGCTTATTTGCCCCATCAGACACCATGTAGACACCAAACTCGCCCTTCGGGTGTTCAACAGCAGCATAAACTTCACCTTCTGGCACGCAATACCCTTCTGTAAACAATTTGAAATGATGCACCAAGGACTCCATATCCTGCTTCATTTCAACCCGGCTTGGCGGAGCGACTTTATTATCACCCGTAATAACTGGGCCCGGATTCGTTCTCAACCAATCAACACATTGTTTAATGATCCGATTAGATTGACGCATTTCTTCAATCCGCACCAAATAACGATCATAGCAATCGCCCTCAACACCGACGGGAATATCAAAGTCCATACGATCATATACTGCATAGGGCTGCTTTTTACGTAAATCCCACTCAACCCCTGAACCACGAAGCATCGGGCCACTAAAACCCATCTGCATTGCACGTTCCGGTGACACAACACCGATACCCACCGTCCGCTGCTTCCAAATTCGGTTATCGGTCAATAACGTCTCATATTCATCGACACAATTAGGAAAACGTTCCGTAAAGTCCTCAATGAAGTCTAGTAAACTGCCTTCGCGGTTTTTATTTTTTTGCTTAACTTCTTTTTCACTATGCCACTTTGATGCTTTGTACTTTGCAATTGAATCTGGCAGATCACGATAAACGCCACCAGGCCGGTAATACGTTGCGTGCATCCGCGCCCCCGATACCGCCTCATAACAATCCATCAAATCTTCACGTTCACGGAAACAATATAAAAATATTGTCATCGCACCGATATCAAGGCCATGTGTTCCTAACCACATCAGGTGATTCAAAACCCGCGTAATTTCATCGAACATGACCCGAATGTATTGCGCCCGTTCTGGCACTTGTACACCCAACAACTTCTCGATGGCCATGACATAGGCATGTTCATTCGATAGCATCGAAACATAATCCAAGCGATCCATATAACCAATACTTTGATTAAACGGCTTAGATTCCGCTAATTTTTCAGTGCCACGGTGCAATAAACCAATATGTGGATCAGCACGCTCGATCACTTCACCATCCAACTCGAGAATTAGGCGTAAAACCCCATGTGCTGCAGGATGTTGAGGACCAAAATTCAGTGTGTAGTTTTTAATCTCAGCCACTAACTTTGACCCTTCTCATAGCGATTATCATCACGAATCACTCGTGGTACCAATATCCGTTCTTGAATGCTCACAGGTTCATAAACCACACGCTTTTTATCAGCGTCATAACGCATCTCAACATTACCAATGAGGGGGAAGTCTTTCCTAAATGGGTGACCGATAAAGCCATAATCAGTCAAAATACGACGTAAATCTTGATGACCATCAAATAAAATACCAAACAGATCAAACGCTTCTCGCTCGAACCAACCGGCACTTTCCCAAATAGCAGTCACACTATCAATAATGGGCGAATCCGCATCTAGACGTACTTTTACCCGCAAACGTTGGTTATGCTGTAACGATAGCAAATGATAAACCACAGCATAGCGGTAACCGTCATCAACTGATTCAGTATTTTTTGACGCATCAACTGCACGGCTAAAACCTTGATCTGTTGCAGTCTTAGTCAACCAAGCAGAGCCACCATAAGTTGAGTAATCAACACCACACAAGTCCATTAACTGCTCAAAACCAAACTCATCTCGTAACGTTTTACACACAGTGATTATCTGCTCGGCAGCGACGTAAATCGTCACTTCACCACCGACCAACTCACAGTCTAAGAGAACATCAGCCAAAGTCGATGCTAATTTTGATTTCAACGCCTGGCTCATCTATCGACCTATTGTCACCTTAGCCGGTTTGGCAATTGTTTCGGTACGTCTTATTTTCTTTTGCAATTGAATAATGCCATATAACAAGGCCTCTGCCGTTGGCGGACAGCCAGGTACATAAATATCGACCGGCACAATACGGTCACAGCCTCTCACGACAGAATAAGAATAATGATAATAACCACCACCATTAGCACATGAGCCCATCGAAATCACCCAACGCGGTTCAGACATTTGGTCATACACTTTGCGTAACGCAGGTGCCATCTTATTAACCAATGTTCCGGCCACAATCATCACATCAGACTGCCGCGGACTAGGACGGAAAACCACCCCAAAGCGATCGAGGTCATATCGCGAAGCACCTGCCTGCATCATTTCAACTGCACAACATGCAAGGCCAAAAGTCATTGGCCATAAAGAACCTGTTCTAGCCCAGTTAATCAGTTTGTCTGCAGAAGTAGTAACAATACCCTCTTCTAAAATGCCCTCTATTCCCATTCAAGCGCACCTTTTTTCCATTCGTATATGAAACCGACAACTAAAATAGCCAAGAATAAAAACATCGCTAACAGGCCGAATATACCGATATCATTGAGCACGACAGCCCATGGGAATAAGAAAGCAATTTCCAAGTCGAAGATAATAAAAAGAATGGCTACCAGATAAAAACGGACATCAAACTTCATCTGAGCGTCTTCAAACGGTTCAAAACCACACTCATAGGGAGATCGTTTTTCGTCATCAGGACGCTGAGGTCCCAGAACAAAGCCTGCAAGCAGTGGCATCACACCGAAGCCGATACCAATAATCACAAATAATAAAATGGGGAGATATTCCGCCAACATACGGGCTCTTCTTTATAAATTACTACTAAACACAACTTGCAATACTGTTCATGTACAAAAGTAGCCGCAAATTGCCGACTGAATTCAGCCAAAAGGTCATGCTGTAATACTACACAGAATAATGTAGAAAGAGAAGTCAATTTCGCAATTCAAAATCTAGCTCACCCCCCATCCAAGAATGGTCTAGCAGGCGATAACATCAACAATAACAAGGCCACCATTTAACTTATAATATTGAAAACAATCATTATTTTATAACTATAGTGGCCATTCTAATCCAGTAAAATGTCCATTCCTTTCTCGAACAGGGACTTTTTTAATCAGCTGTATCTTATCTGTTAAGCATCATGCTCTATAAGTGTTATTGGTGACTAAATTTAATCAATGCTTAATTTGAGTGTGCTATCCACTTATGAAGTACTTTCTCGGCTGCGGGCTAACCTATACCCCTCGCAATTCCATCGATTTACCCATCGAACTTTTTCTCTTTTAAAGCATGCCTTCTTTGATAATAAACGCAACTATCTCTGCTAAACCTTGATGAATCTTCAGGTTAGTAAATACGTAAGGCTTGTCCACCCTCATCCGTTTGGTATCACCTTCCATAACCTCTAGCGAGGCACCTACATAGGGGGCTAAATCAATTTTATTAATCACTAATAAATCAGACCGTGTAATGCCCGGACCACCTTTCCTTGGAATCTTTTCACCTTCGGCAACATCGATTACATAGATAGTGATATCGGCTAACTCTGGGCTAAAAGTAGCAGATAGATTATCTCCACCACTTTCGATAAAGATCAGATCCAAATCTGGAAATTGAAGGCTTAAGTCTTCAACCGCAGCCAGATTCATTGAAGCATCCTCTCTAATCGCGGTATGTGGACAGCCTCCAGTCTCAACCCCAATAATCCGATCAGCGGAAAGCGCTTCACTTTTTGTCAAGAATTGCGCATCTTCTTTGGTATAAATATCATTAGTGACCACTGCTAATTGATAATCATCTCGCATGGTTTTACATAAGGCATCAAGTAAAGCTGTTTTACCTGAACCTACGGGGCCGCCGACACCAATGCGTAAAGGCGTTTTTTGTATATTCATATTACTCTCTATTATCAGGACCTAAATAAACGTGTGTATTGTGTTTCATGTCGTGCACTTGCATAGGCTAACGCTGGCGATGAACTACCAATATCGTCGTCGCTTATAGCCATGCCTCTTTCAACAGCGTCAGCGAGAGGCTGTGCTAAATCACGTAAGATTCGTTGTCCAGCCATTTGACCGAGTGGAATTAACTTAACGCCTGAGATCACAATATTTTCCAGCCATGCCCAGGCAAAACCTTGCGCGCCCAAATTTGTCGAAATTTGCCAATGATCCAAGGCTAACGCAAAACCTGCTGTCTGAGACTTAGCCAAAACGCGTTTCCATTGTCGAGCTGGCTCTATATCTAAATCCTCTAGCAAGCGGACCATCGCCCTACCTCTGTTCATTTCCTCCAGCCTTAACTCACTGGTTTCACGATGTGCGAGCAACCTATCTATCCATCGAATTAAAGCGAGTTCATCATTATTCGCACAGGCTTGTATCATTCTTAATAAAATGGGTATCTCAAGATACTGAAGATTAGTCTCTATCAAATCAGCTAACCAATCCCGTAACGCATCTTCCGTACAAACCCACCCGCATTCAACTCCCCACTCCAGGCCCTGTGAATAAGTGAACCCACCGACGGGTAGTGCGCTGCTCGATAATTGCATCAAACGGATTAAGTGCGTTTCAGCAGCCTGACTCATTTAAATAGTTGCATTAACGGCGGCTATTAATACAAACAACAACAACCGTTATTGCCAGCGCAATCGTTAAAGGCCATGCATGCTCTGGACTTGCTAAAACATGCCAAAGATTCTCCATTAGCGTTTGACCATGTGCTTCATGAGCCAAAGCGATACTTGGAAATAAAATACTCATCGATAATAAAAATTTTCTCATTGTACTTTCCTCTCTAATTTATGATGGGGTCAATGATGTTAATGGCCACTGGATACATGACTGGCGTAGGCGCCTGACTCCGGTTCAAATGGTGCTTGACCAACGGTCACTGTTAAGCCTAAGCCTCTCAGCATCTCGTCTAAAACATGATCATGTAAATATTGAATACGTCCAGGGTTAATCTGAAGAGCGACATGACGGTTACCAAGGTGATAACACGCACGTGCTAACATCCACGCATCACTACTACTCACTGACGATACTGTTTCATCTGCAGCGATAATCTTGACAGTAATGCCGTCATGACTCGCTAGTAAGTCACCATTTTTAAGTATCTGTCCTCGTTCTAGATATAGGCCAACATCTCTACCATCATCTAGAACAGCACGTAAGCGGCTTTTCACTCTACTTGCTAACGGCGACGACTTTTAACTATTCGCATCGATGCGCTTGGTATAGATGAGTCGCTCATGTTCGCCTTCTCGCCCAGCCTATTTTTGATAGGATAATTCTGAAAATAGAAAACTACATGCACAGATTGAGCCCTAAACCTATTACATTGTTTATTATGTATTTTTTATATTTTTAGTTTGGGTTACGATGACAAATGTACGGTTGACGCACACATATAGTGCCTTCCTTGCACTAAAAAAGTACTAACACTATCAATGATCTTGAAGTTATGCACCACTTCTCATTGACATAAACTAACTAAGAAATGGCGGGGGAGATTGCAAAGGGAGTAAGGCATAGAATGCCATCCTGATTCCATATATTAGGAATCTTAGCAAAAGGTATGAATATCAAGGAATTTGGAAGGATGAAACACGTCCCAGGCATACACAGGACATGACAAAAGCTTACTCAAAAAAATAAGTCTCTATCCGCTTATTTATCTCAGTTTAAAGTATGGTGCCGACGGGCGGAGTCGAACCGCCACGGACTATGTCCACCACCCCCTCAAGATGGCGTGTCTACCAATTTCACCACGTCGGCTTAAGTTGTTAAGGTAATTCTGGCAAATCAGCTGGCACGGCAGGGGCTGGTTTAGATTCAACCTGATCTGTCGTTACTGTTGTAGAAACTGTTGGCAGCTCGGTCACGCTTTCTATACGGTTCGCTTTATTTGCAAAATACGCTAGGCTCAAACTAGTAATAAAGAAGAGCATTGCTAAAACGGCACTACTTCTTGATAAGAAAGAAGCAGAACCTTGACTACCAAATAAGCTCGATGATGCACCGCCGCCACCGCCACCGCCAAGTGCTGCAGCACCTGCATCAGCCCCTTTACCGTGTTGGATTAAAATCAAACCAACCAGTAACACCGAAATAGTGATGTGTATAAATAGAATTATTGTAGCCATCTTTTACTAACCTAAACCTGTTGTGCCGCCGCCCGACAAATAGCAACAAACTGATCGGCAATTAAAGAAGCACCGCCAATCAGGCCACCATCAATATCTGGCTTTGAAAATAATGAGGCCGCATTATTACCTTTAACGCTGCCGCCGTAAAGTATTCGTAAGTTATGTGCCGTCTCAGGACAATGCTTAGCAACTCGCTCACGCATGAACTGGTGGACGTTTTGAGCCCATTCAGGTGAAGCAGACTTACCTGTCCCAATAGCCCAAACCGGTTCATAAGCAAGGACAGTCCGCGACAATGCTTTTGCACCCTGATGTGCGATTAAAGTATCCAACAATCGAACAACAACTTCCTCAGTCTGTCCAAGATCATGTTCTTGTGGACTTTCGCCAATACAAATAATAGGCGTTAATCCAGACGATGCAGCCATTTCATATTTTTCAGCAACCAACTGATCCAAGACTAATTGATCAAGATCCAGCTCATCATAAAGACAGCGTCGTTCAGAATGACCAATTAAAGTATATTCACAGTTAAAGTCACTGATCATTGCTGCTGACACTTCACCTGTGTAAGCACCATCTATATACGAGGATACATTCTGTGTTCCCCAATGAAGTCCGGTTCCCGTTAAGGCTTGTTGGACCTGATGGATATAGACTGCTGGGGGGAAAATAGCCACATCAATATTAGCAAAGTCATTCGCCGAAGCTAAAATATCCGCCAACAAACTTTGATTGCTTGCACTTGTTCCATTCATCTTCCAGTTGCCAGCAACTAAAGGCTTACGCATCAATTCCAACCCTATAAAAATAATTTAATATTAAACAGCCTAACGATGCGACACCAATAAATCAAAGTTTTTATTATATGCTTATAATTTATTTAGATTAAGAACGTTCGATACTGGTTTGAATCACATTCGCAATCTCAGTGGCTAGATGTTGCGTTAATGTCGCATCACGACCCTCAACCATCACTCTAATCACTGGTTCAGTACCCGAAGGCCTCAACAAAACACGACCTTGGTCTGCTAATTTTTCCTCTGCCATTTTAACAGCATCTGAAATAGCTTGATCAGTTGTAAGATCAATCATTTTCTTAACACGCACATTAGTCAAAGTCTGCGGGTATTTCGTCACTAAGGATTTAAGTTCATGAAGCGTATTATTAGTACGTTTAATTTCACATAGCACTTGCAACGCAGCGATAATACCGTCACCCGTTGTCGTCTTATCTAAGCAAATAATATGGCCGGATGACTCGCCACCGACAACACCACCCGTCTCTTTCAACTTCTCTATAACGTAACGGTCACCGACTTTCGAACGATGTAAGTTCATACCATGTGCGGCTAAAGCCTGCTCAAGACCTAGGTTTGACATCAGAGTACCCACAACTTCTGAACTGCCTTTTCCACGTAACTTTTGAGAACGAGCAATAATAAATAATAAATCATCACCATCAACAATTTGCCCAGTATGATCAACCATAATCAAACGATCACCATCGCCATCTAAAGCAATGCCTAAGTCGGCTTGGTGCTCTAATACAGCCGCTTGCAATAAACGTGGTTCTGTTGAGCCACAGTTCTGATTTATATTAAAACCATCTGGTTCGGCACCCATCACGACAATATCTGCGCCCAACTCTTTAAATACATCAGGCGCAACATGGTACGTCGCACCATTGGCGCAATCAACAACCAGCTTCATCCCTGTAAAATTCATCTTGAGGGGAACTGAACTCTTACAAAATTCGACATAGCGACCACGCGCATCTTCAATACGAACTGCTTTACCGAGTTCAATAGATTCAACTGTTGTTAAAGGCTCCTCCAACATCGCTTCTATTTCAAGCTCGATCTCATCCGATAATTTTGTACCTTCGCCTGAAAAGAATTTAATCCCATTATCATGGTAAGGATTATGCGATGCGCTGATCACAATCCCAGCCTGGGCATGAAATGTACGCGTTAAGTAGGCAATACCAGGTGTCGGCATCGGGCCCAACAAATAAACATCTACGCCCGCGGCTGACAAGCCTGCCTGTAATGCTGACTCGAACATATAGCCAGAAATTCGAGTATCCTTACCAATCAGCACTCGGCGATTCTTTTTTTCTTTCGCCAACACACGACCGACAGCCCAACCTAGCTTTAATACAAACTCAGGGGTAATCGCGCCATCACCGACCCTGCCACGGATCCCATCCGTTCCAAAATAACGTCTTTGTTTCTTAGTCACACTCTTCTACCTGCATTACATGATTACATAAATTAACAACTTGAACCGTCTCTCGGACATCATGTGTCCGAACGATCTTAGCACCCTGCCAAACAGCTAAAGATGCCAAAGCTAAACTACCAGCCAAGCGTTCCTCAACCGATACATTTAACAACTTTCCGATGATAGATTTCCGTGAAACACCAATCAAAATAGGCAAATCAGCTTCAACAAGGCGACTCAAATATTTCATTAATTGTAAATTATGCCGAGCACGCTTACCAAAACCAAAACCCGGATCTAGAATAAGTTGATTTTTATCAATACCTGCGGACTCGCAAGCCGCGACCCGTTCAAGTAAGAAAGTAATCACCTCATCAACAACGTGATCATATTGAGGATCATCCTGCATTGTCTGTGGTGAACCTTGTGCATGCATCAAACAGACCGGTACCGCTAGCTCCACAGCAGCGGTTAACGCACCATCGACTCGTAATGCCTGCACATCATTGATTAAGCCAGCACCAGCTGCTACAGCCGCTCTCATCACTTCAGGCTTACTCGTATCAATAGAAATTGGTATGGCAAGCTCTGACTGGATCGCTTCGATAACGGGTACAACCCGTGCAATTTCTTGTTCAACTGGAACAACTGCAGCACCCGGACGCGTCGACTCGCCACCGACATCAATAATAGCCGCACCATCAGCCACCATTTGCTTTGCTTGTTTTAACGCTAAGTCTTGTGCAAAAAAATGACCCCCATCCGAAAACGAATCAGGGGTCACATTAAGAATGCCCATGACTTGCGGATAAGTCAGATCAAGAGACTTACCTCGACAATCAAGGATCATTGAAGCCCTTTAATAATTGCGTTGGCTAATGCAACAAGTCAGCAGGTTTACCTGCAGTTTCTGAATCAGTCGCATCGGCTGAAGGCGGCGGTGTAGGAGAAGAGTTATCATCGCTCCATCCTTTTGGGTCACCTGGTTCACGACCTTCCATTATCGCATCGATCTGGTCAACATCAATAGTTTCATATTTCATCAGTGCATCAGACATCGCATGCAATATATCGATATTGTCTGTTAATATTTTTTCAGCACGATCATAATTACGGATGATTAATGTCCGAATCTCTTCATCGATTTGTTTCGCCGTATCTTCAGAAATCACTTTATGATTCTCACGGCTTTCAACATAGGCCTGTGGCCCCATATTTTCAGAAAAGCCCCATTTTGTTACCATGCTCCTAGCAATATCAGTCGCAACTTCAATATCGTTCGATGCACCCGTTGTAATGGCATCAACACCAAAAATAAGTTCTTCAGCTAAACGACCGCCGTAGGCCACCGAC
>Ga0233444_10001924_pt1 | contig 22568 bp, 18 predicted proteins | sample SI_124_October20_6_FD_182792 | JGI IMG/M metagenome (GOLD analysis project Ga0233444, IMG submission 182792) | Seawater microbial communities from Saanich Inlet, British Columbia, Canada - SI_124_October2016_10_MG | ecosystem: Environmental > Aquatic > Marine > Inlet | place: Canada: British... | reverse complement strand
AGCTGATTGAGAAGGACTCGGTGGGGCAGGAATCCATTCAGTGCCTGTCCACATCCATTTACCATCTGGGCTGGTTATCAGGTCGGACATGCACATGGATATGAGGCTTGATTTAGAAGCCTTGCTACTTGAGTGTTACAAAGCGAGATGATTAAACAAATCCCCCACAAAATATGCTTAAACAGCCTAAATACACGGTATTTCACGTTTTCAGGTTGGGTTCAGGAAGGTTTGCAGTTGGCATCCAGCCACAGGGGGATTGTTGATACATCAATGTCTCAAGGGAACCATATGTCAGAGCCCATCTTATCCGATGACGGGTTCTGGGAATTTAATGAAGGAGAATGGGTTCCTACCGAAAAGCAACTGTCTGCTTTAGAAAACGGAGCAATACCCTTTGATGCTATTGATAATGATACAACCATCCTTACTGAAAATAAGTCTATCACGTCTCGCTTCTCCACATTTTATTCCAATATTAGTTCCGAACATCGACTTTATTCATTCATTGGGATTTGTATTTCAGTTCTTTTTGTATCAGCGATAATCGTCTTAGCATCACTTCCAATCAATTCAATCACTTCTATCGCAGTAACAGATTGCTCAATGGATAATTCATTCCAAGTATTTGCAGCTGCAACCATCGGAAATAGTCCTTTGGCAGAGGAAGAGAACTGCCCTCATGAACTGGAGATTGCATCTTGGAATCTGAAACAATTTGGGCAAAGTGATGCTAATGATGATACAATCGTTTCGGAGATAGCATTACAAATTAGTCAATTCGACATTGTAGCAGTTCAAGAGATTAAAGACCTGAACCCTGGAACGGCACCATATATCCTTCAAGATGAGGTAGAACATATCTCGGAGTACGGAATGGTATTATCGAATCGAACCGGTGCATTTTGTCAGCAGAAATCTAGTTCGCAAATCTCTGAACAATATGCATTCTATTACGACATCTCAACGATTGATTCACTTGATAGTGGGCATCACTATCCAAACGATGATTGCGAGTTCTCTAGAGAACCATTCGCTGCTAGGTTCTCATCTGTAGAATATGATTCTGAATTTGTTCTAATAACCCTACATGTCAAACCTGATGATGCTGTCAATGAAATTTCTGCATTAGTCAATGTTTTTGAGTGGGCTAAAGTCCAGTACCCAGATGAAGATGATTTCATATTGCTTGGTGACTTGAATGCAGACTGCAATTATGCCTCTCCATCAGAACTTGACGAATTAGCAATCCGAGACAGTGAATATCAATGGATTATACCAGATGGAGAAAATACCAATACTGCTGAATCCTCGACATGCGCTTATGATCGGATTATTTTCAGTGATTATGGGTCAGGAGAATATCTCGACTCATACTCGACATATTGTGAGATTGATGTTTCTGACCATTGTATCATTTCGGCTAAATTTTCAGCGCATGAGTCATAGATAGAATACCTACGAATGTCGAAGAAGTCTCTGAGCAATCACCAACAGGTAGTCCCGCAACTCGTATCAGAAACTGGTTATTTGGCTAGTTACATCGGCGAATGATATTTCATCCAACAACAATCGTTGCAATTGGGCCCGATACCAAATAACTCAACCTTCCGGGGGACAATCTTCTTCCTTGATTTTTCATTTATCTCGGGGATTTCAAAGTAGTTAGATTCAGTCAATATTTGACCGCATCTCTTGCACTTCTTCTCTTCCATATTTTACTCATTATCAGTATTCTATTTCAAATTATTCAGCACTAAAAATCAGGGGTAAACCGGGGAAAAAATGCAAAAGTTCGAATTGTCCAAAACTGTCAATTTACTCGCATCTACACCGGCTCTCAGTAAGCGTTTACTCAGGTAGTTCAAATCCCCCTCTCGGCGCTCACTATTTTGACCTATGATTACCTTTTCCCAAACTAAATTTTCACTCTACACGGCGGCAAAGTGCCACCACAATAAGCAGAGATAGAGTGCTGAACATTGTCAATCCAGGCAATAGAGCCGGACTTTCATCGGTATAGCCTCCTCCCCAGTCATGGTATAACTTCACAGTTGGTCTTTCATCGCCATCTTCGTAATCAGTGTATACAACGATGGTATCTCCAGAGTCAATGTAATTATTACCATTCATATCATAATAATCAAATACCCAATTATTACCTAACGGGTCTGTTGTTTCGCCAGATTGCGTTTGAGATAAATCAAATGACACATGTAAAGTAAATTCTTCTTCACCATCGTCATTATATTCCACAAAACCAAGATCTAGTCTGAATTCATCAAGATGGTTTTGGAAATTCATTTCATCTTCGATTATGAAGGAATAAGGACTCATCCCATTGTAGGTGCAATAATTACAATTGCTAGCCTCTGCGATAATTGATTGACTCTCATCTTCACCATAAGCTTGTGAACGCTTGAACCAGAATTCTGTTCCTGATTCTTTATCCCAACCATCCCACATTTCCAGGGTCTCTGAAAGAACAAAATACAGATATTCGTCATCCATCATAACTTGTGATAGATTCGTAGTAGTTTCACATGAATCTGTTGATTCCACGTATACCGCAATTGTCGTATAACCAAGATTTGTGCATTGCAAATAGTCATTAGCAACTTGGGTATCTTCATCAATTCCAGAAGTACAATCGGCTACTCCATCGTTAATTGCAGCAAAAGATATGGTGGTAGTTCCTTCATCACAATAAAACATAGAGATGTGTTCTGAGACATTAAGAGATGCGGTAATGAGAGCATCATCTTCGATTCGTAAGGTGTGGAAAATTGGAGTTCCTGAAGGTGCATAAGACCCAATCCTTTTTGTCGTGCTAAAACCATTATTCCAAAAATAATCATCTTCAACATCATCTGTAAATGTGTGGATCATTTCACTACTCGGATATTTGTCTTCACACCATTCTGGAAGAACGACTATTGGAGTACTTTCTATTGAAGAATTAATTTCATCCTCGCTAACAATCTGGTTTGCAGGAATATTGTAGGATAGTTCACAATTCCAAACATATTTCGACGCTTGATAGTTTGTTTCTACCAATAATGGGGATGCTGCTGGTGGATAATCATCAGACACTTCCACAGTTATTTCATCATCATCCAATATCGAAATTGATGATACAGTATTCTCAAATTCTGCGCCGAGGCCTTCCGAATCTACTGCCTCTGCAATGAAATTAACCATCTGTAGATTTTCATCGAAGTTGATGTAAATTATTCCTTCTTCATTGGACGCAGATATAGTTTGGTAACCATCTTCAACGGTCATAGTCCATTCTAACTCTGTAAATTCCAAATCATCTGGAAATAATGTTTTTTGTCTACCATCTGCAAGTATTGCATCAATCTCTTCTTGAGTTACCCCCTCATCAGTACCATCTTGACAATGCACGAATCCATCGTTGACCCAATCTATTGGGATGTCATATTCCTCTTCATCACAAGTAAAGTAGGGGTCCATAGAGATGTCGTCACCGTTTCCTTTCTTGATTGCAGCATTTAGTAAATTGTTGGAATCTCCAATTTCATCATTAACTAAATACCACTCATCTTCAGAATATACGTTGATTATATCTCCTTTCTGTTTTACTTGATAATCACCATATTCCATGCCGTTTAATTTGTATTTGTATGTATAACTTATCGATTGGTCCTCGGAATCATACATTTCGATAATTGTTACTTCAGTGCTAACTGAGTCACCTTCAATAGTGGAATCCGTTTCCATGACCATTTTTACCCCGTATGTTTCACCACCAGACCTTCTATTTTCTAGATCCGTGATCTGAGTAAGTGCTGCATTTTCCAATTCAGTTTGTGCAGCAGGCATTACACATGAACCATCATCTTCATCGGCATCTGGATTATAATTTACTGCATCTGAATCTGTGCAGTCTGAAATTATTTCTTCATCATCACCAAAACACCCAGCTAAAGATGTCGAAATGAGTAAGCACGCAACTAAGGCATGGATTGGCTTCATGGTCAAGCGAAGTGGTGACAGTCAATAAGTACACTGATTTTAGTAAATACATTATTTACCAATGTGTAGTTGATAAAAATCCATAATTTGTAGCAATCTGAATTAAAATCTCATATTCCCAGATGATTTGCGATTAATTGATAGTTTTAGACTACAAGGGCATATTATGTCCGACCACGTATTTAGCCCCGATGGCAAATTTATGTGGACGGGGAATGAATGGGTACCATCACCACCATCATCAAAAGGAAACCACATCAACATGCAAGATTCTGTCATCAGTGGAGACGTAGTCAGTAATACGGTAATCAATAACGACCCTGCAGCAGTTACTACAGCGGTTATCACAGCACTACAACAGTTGGGGTTGCTTGGAGAAAATGCTCCCTACCAAGCCCCACCTACTCCCGAAATTGAACTACCTCAATCCTTCCAAGTTGGAGACCATGTTGAGTACCACAGTCCAACAAATGCTCGATGGCTAAATCGATGCAAAGTTGTAGCGATTAATGATGATGGAACCTACAAAATTGAAGTCCCTAAGGACACGATGATTGAAACAAAATTGGCCGTTGTAATTGGGACTTCGCCAGGAACTATCCGCCCTGCTAGCATACCCTTCAAATCAGGAGATCGAGTGTTTGTTAATTGGAAAAACCATGGTCACTATTTCCCTGGAAAAATCGACAGTGAAAACTCAGATTTGACATTCAATATCCATTTTGATGATGGAGATGTAGAGCACGGTGTAGAATGGGGAAGGATTGAACCTCTAAATGAAACATCCAAAGAAGTTCAAGATTATATCGAAAATGATTCTCAAGAAGAAAGAGATCTTATCGAAGCATTCCAAGTTTTCGATTCAGAGAATAGCGGAACAATTTCGGCGAGAGAATATTTCTCAATTCTCACTGATATGGGCGACGACCCAATATCAATGAATGATGTATTACGTGAATTTAACGAAATGGGAATTGGATTAGATTCGGAAATTGACTATCGTTCTCTTGCTAAATTCATGCTGGGTTCTGAAGATTCGGAAACTTCGCAAATCAAACCTGAAGTCGTTATTCGAGATGCTAGAATTTCCGATGGTATACTACGAGGATATGCATATGCGCATCCAAAGTTAGGCGAAGGTGCTGTCAAATCATCAGCCATTGAATCTATCACATACGATGCTAGGGCGACTGCTAAAGTTGAAACTAGGAACACGACGTATGTAGTTGGCCCTACAGGGTGGACTGAAAAACCAGATGACCACCCATTCACCAATCCATATTCTGAAGGTATGCAAGTCAAAGTTGAGTGGAACGAAAGTTGGTGGGATGCAATTATCAGAGAGATTAAAGGAAATTCCTATCTAATTCACTACATTGGATTTGATGCAAGTTGGGATGAGTGGGTAGGTAACTTACGAATCAAAGGCAATTAGAAATCGAATATTTGCAAGTATTGTCGAGTGGAATGTTCTACTTGAATCAAAATCTGCCCTGAATTTACACACCTCCTACGGAGGTGCAAATGACCGAAATAACTCAAAGGGAGAATGCTCACCGTGTAACATGGCGGAGGACATAGAGGTGGAGATTAACCTACCAGTCCTTGACCATGACGGAATGCCTTTTCGCCTAGGTGACATTGTTCTCGACAAAAAATTTGGAGACCTTCACCCTGTGTTAGAACCAATTGACCAGATGCGACACGAATGGAAATTCCAATTTCGCCTTCTACGAAAAGAGTGGGGACAACCTCACTTCCTAACGATGTTGACTGGAGTTTTAGCTTTCTTACTAGGTGCTATATCAACTGAACTTTTCGATGGGGGTGACCCCAAAATCACAGGTATTGCTGGATTCAGTGCCATCGGTGGTTTCGCTTTTTTCCAGTTAATAGCATCCGCAATATTGTGGATTTGGTTTTTCGTACAACTTTCTGTTAATTTCCCAATCATGCGTGGACACATCATCAACGTGATGATCATCTGGGGCTCTATATTTGTGTCACAAGTTGTACTACACGTAAATTCTCCAAACTTCCCAATCGGCGCTGATCTTGGAGATGCTTTAGGCGGCGTGATTCTCGGTGCAGTTGGTTGTTTCTTCACTTATTTCTTCTGGAAGGCTGTTACTGAGACTAGAGACTTGCATGTTATGGAACATCATGTTCATACAGATGTTAGAGTCATGGAGGAGGCTATGGCTGAACATAGTTTATTCTCATGGACAATCATGGTTTGCTCTTGGGTATTATTGCTAATCATCAATGGATGGTCCGGAGCACATTTCATAGCAGACAGAATTGCTGAAGATTACGCTGTTTATGCAATTCACTTAGTCAGTGGCATTTTCTCAATATATATCTTAATGCACATGTTATGGTTCCCTCAAAGAATGCTTGGAGAGGGCACAAGAGTTCAGACCAGAGCTGCTGCTGCTGCTGATGCTAATTTGTTAATGGATGGCGTCATCTTAGTCAGTGAAGGAGAATGCCCCTCTTGTAAGGCCAGTGCTCCAATTAGCCAGAATGATAGTGGCGACACTGTAGTAGATTGTGCAAGTGTTGAATGTAATAGCAGAGGTCCTGCTGGCAATAATTGTGAAGGGTGCTCAGAGAAATATCCTACCAGGCACACTTGTTCAAATTGCGGAGTCAATAGTCCAGTAGCCGACTACATACCTGATTCGGAGGCTTGGTGATGTTCAAGGATAAGCGTGAGGATTTCCCCACTTTATGCGGAGAGAACCCACCGGTGTACCTCGATAATGCATGCATGACATTGCGTCCTAAATCAGTTATTGATGCAATAAGGTCATACTATGAAGAATCCCCTGGATGCGGGGGCAGGTCTGTACACAGATATGCAACTACAGTCACCAGAAAAATGGTAAGTTGCCGCTCAAAAATGAGTAAGATGTTTAATGCAAACTCTTCAGATGAAATCATATTCACAAAAAATGCCACCCACTCGCTAAATCAGGTCGCTAAGGGCCTTAGTTGGAATAAAGGCGACGTCGTATTAACTACAGATAGAGAGCACAACTCAAACCTAGTTCCGTGGCTTCAATTAGAACAAGAACAAGGTATAGATCACCGAGTAGTTCGTTCTAATTCCGATAATACATTTAACATGGAAGCGTTTGAAAAAGCATGCGCAAATGCAGGGGATAGGTTACGAATGGTATCTTTATCTCATGTCGGAAACTTGGATGGAGTCGCAACTCCTGTTAAGCAAGCCGCTAAGATTGCAAAAGATTACGGCGCCATGGTTTGTATTGATGGTGCACAATCCACACCTCACATGAAAGTCGATGTGCAAGATTTAGGCATTGATTTCATGGCTTTTTCGATTCATAAGATGATGGGGCCGTCCGGAATGGGCGGACTATGGGGTAAAATGGAACTCCTTGAGAATATGAGATCAATACAAGCGGGTGGAAGCACTGTAGATACATCTTACTATGATTCGATGGTATGGTCTAAACCTCCTGCCAGATTCGAAGGCGGGCTTGGAAATTATGCAGGCATATTAGGTACGAGTGCTGCCATTGATTACATTTCAGAAATCGATTTAGACAAGGTCAATGAACATGAAGTATCTCTGAACAAGGTGATGACTTCGATAATCAAGGATGTTGATGGAATTGAAATTATTGGCCCACAGGATCCCGCTCTTCGAGGAGGAATTTGTTCCCTACTTTTCGATACTATTGATGCCCACGACATTGCAATACTACTCGATGAAGCTGCAGATGTGATGGTACGCAGCGGAATGCATTGTGTTCACTCATGGTTTAATGACAAAGGTATCGACCAAAGTTCGCTTAGAGCAAGTGCATATTTGTACAATACAGAGTCAGAAGTTCGATTGTTTGCTGAAACACTAGTTGAAGCAGTAGAAGCACTGGGTTGAGACCAATGGTTGGCCAAACAACGATTCCAGATGCCGAGATTCCGGATGACATTGATTTCATCCAAAAGGTAACCGTCGTCGCAATTTCTGTATTTATGATTGCCATTGCATGGGTAATCTGGCAATTTTTAGTTGATGAATTAACTGCAGGCCCATCTGCAAAAAGTATTCAACGAGAGAAAGATTTTGATGAACTAATTCACTACGATAGAGTTGACCAACTTTCAGGAGATGGTGTGGACGTTTGTATGGTTGATTCGGGAATAGACATTGGCCATCCAGATTTGGATAGTTTTGTACTTGCGGGTTGGTCAGATTTTGTCAGTAGCAAAAGCGAACCGTATGACGACAATGGTCATGGCACTATGATGGCTGGAATTCTAGTGGCAGATGACGGATACACCGGCATTGCCAGAGATGTCAATCTATATGTTGCAAAGGCACTATCTGGCTCAGGTCAGGGAGATGATACGACCGTCGCTGAAGCCATTGATTGGTGCGTAACAACTGGAGTCGACATCATCTCATTATCACTTGGAGGGAACGCATCTGGATTCTCGATCATACTAGGTGACGCTGTTGAAGATGCAGTCGATGCTGCCTATGATGCAGGAATTGTTGTCGTCGCTGCAGCCGGTAATGATGGCCTGGATGACGATGGTGATGTGGCATCACCTGGTATTGTTAACTCCGTCATTTGTGTAGGTGGCGTTGACATCAATGGAAACATTTGGGATGGATCATCTGTAGGAGATAATGATGTAAGAATATGGCCTCCAAAGCTGGCTAGAAACAGTCCAGATGAGAAGCCAGAGGTAGTCGCTCCTGGCCACAAAGTCCCTGTGATAATGATTGGAGAAGATTGCTTCTATGATGATTACTGTTGGGGCACATCGAATGGAACCAGCGCTGCAACTGTGTATGTCACAGGGGCTGTTGCACTTCTATTCGAGGAATATCCAGACTTACAAGACGGTGGAACCGATATGCTTGATAATCTGAAGCAATGGATTGCAGACTCCTCTAAAAAACGAAATGGGCAAGACAACCATGACGACTATTATGGATATGGATTACTACAAATCGATGCACTTCTAGATGAAGCGGCTTGATATCAATTCCTCGGCAACCATGCAACTATTGTTCCACCGAATAGCGGAGCGAATGCAAGATGATGGGTTTCATTTGAACTTCGAATCAATTCCATCCATTCGTTGAAACCAACTACTTCGGGATCATCAGTGTCTCTATCACCTACAGGCGGAGTAGGTTCAACCGTAAACAGGACTCCATTCTTCGACAGTAGAGGTAACATCGAATTAACTTCATTAGCCAATCTGAGCATTGGAGAATCTACGATTATTACATCGGCACTAGGCAGCATTGGTGCATCCCCAGATTTGGATATCGACCAAGCTTTCAATTCGCTAGCAAGAAGTGATGGTGAGCCAACAATGATACTCGATGGTACTGAAGAATATCTCTCTTTAAGTCGTGTGAGTATCACAGCGAACCTGTTTCCTTCCTCAATCATTTGGAATTGCTCTATCTCATTCTTATTTTCATAATGATCAAGAATCCATGCAGACAGATGGCCGATACCCGCTCCTGTTTGGATTATGTTTTTTGGTTCAATTAAAGATATTGCATCACGAATCCTTCTTCTCACTGAGATAGACCAAGTTGAAAGACCCATGTGCTCGAGTTGAAGGCCGATATTAGCCGCAACTTCTGGTTCATCTCGGGACAATTCTTTGTTGGCAGTCAGCACAGCCGCCAAAACATCCTCGCGCATGTTCACTGCTCTTGTCTCCCCTTCACAAGCCTTCTCATATGCCGACAGCCTCAAAGGTGAAGGGCATGGCCCGCAAATAGGGAGGAGTACACATGGACGACGAGTTTGATGACGACGCTGAAGAATATGATGTTGAAGAACTTGTAGAGAATGTTACTGACTGTCCCGGCTGCCGTCAACCTTGTGGCCATGAAATTCTCAAAGAGAAGAAAGCGGGCACTGGGATTGATTATTTGTTGAAGTGCGAAGAATGTTCGCACATTCACACTGTCCAAATGAGACCACCTAAGGCAGTAACTGTTCCGTTCCTACTCAGTGAAGGATCGCAAACCGTGGTCGTAAATATCGAAGTTGACGATGATGAAGTACTCCGTACAGGGGATATTTTCGAATATGCTGAAGCAAGTTGGGAAATTAATCGAATCGAAAACAAAGAAAACAATCCTGTCAAAAGATTGGTAGCATCAGAAGTTGGAAGAGCTAATGCAATCCGGTCAGACATTGTGATGGTACGATTGACACTTACCAAAGGTGAATTTTCAGACAGCGATGCAATCTTCGTCGAGCGTGACAAAATGTTCAGAGCAGGAACAGTCATGGAACACGGTGGAGAAAAATGGAGAATCCGTGCCATACACACTGGCGCTGGTAGAACAATGACTGGAAGAGTTGTTGCTCACGACATTAAGAGGATATACCTTCACGAACCTCCGAAACCAGAGGAAAGGGAGATTCCAAGAACTCCTCGTGAGCGAAGGCAGGCATGGAAAGAAGGGCGACTTGGCGAAAATCCAAATCCGGAATTACCAGATGCTGAGAAGTCAGGTAAGCCTAAGCAACAAAGGTCAGGCCGAAGACAAAGGAAGAGACGTGAATAATCACGGGCGATTAGTCCAAGGCATGAGGAATGCTTTGGCAACTTGTGTACCAATTGTTGGATTTTCCTTCAGACGGCGAATTGAGTATTCGTACCACTTTTCACCATAAGGAATGTACACTCTAGTTCGGTGTCCTTGATTATTTAATTTCCTTCGTAGTGGCCCTCTAACACCCAACAACATTTGGAATTCATAGCCCGGACCTTTCTGTGTACGCTGCTCACCTGAATTATCACGCGGATCTTTGTTGTTGGGACCAAGCCCTCTGGCCTCCAAAGTTTTCAATGTATGATCTATCACTGGATGGTCGTGACTTGCTATGCCAACATAGGCGCCTGCATCTAACATTGCATCGATACAATCGTTAGTTGCTTGAATGATAGGCTGCCTTTCTGTGTGAGAGATTTCAGAGGGCTCGAGATAAATCCCTTTGCAAATACGGTAATCCGCATAAGGCCCTATCTTTTTGGCGATATTTTTGATGTCATCTGGTGTTCTGAACAAACGTCCTTGCAGCACAACGCCGACGTTTTTCAGTCCTTTATCATGCATATCTAGCATCGCTTGAATTGTGTCATCTGTCACCCTGTGGTCTTCCATATCAAGTCTGACAAACATATCGTGTTCGCTTGCCATAGAAACCAATGCTTCGATGTTGTTCATTCCCCTTTCACTGTCTAAAAGTAAACCAAATGCTGTTGGCTTAATCGATAGATTAGCATCGAAATTGTTCTCGCTTATTGCATTGATAACTCTCTTGTATTCTTCCAAGAAAAATGTTGCTTCATCCATTGAGGTTATCTCTTCACCCAACACATCTATTGTGAAGCACGCACCTTCTTTCGAGAGCCTATGCATCACTCTGACTGCATCTTTCAGTTCCGGTCCAGCCACATATCTACGACTAACCCAGCCAACAAACCACCTAGGCATGCGGATGGTCATCCCGACTACCATACGCGAAAATAGCCCGACCATGTTCCACGCTAGGGACGGCGATTCTTGACCGTTTTCATCCTATGATTTCTGCACTTTTCAAAAGAGGCACATTCAATTCGACTAGTAATTCACGGATGGCCTGTCTTTGCCAGCCTTTGAAGGCCTTCTTGTCCATACTGCAGACAACATCTCCACCAGGATAGCCAGCTCTAGTTGCAGCAATCGCTTTTCTGATGCTATTTTCCCACATTCCTGTAATGTTTCCAAATTCATCTTTTTCAAATGGCAGAGCATATGTTGCTAACATATGACCGATCCAGATTCCATCATGGAGGCCTAGCATATTTCCTCTCGGAGCATAATGACCTCCACCTAATGTGACCACAACTCTACCATTGCCATCCCATTTACCTAATCCTTCAGACCCGTCTAGTCCTAGACCTCGATAAATTATTCCTGCCAAGACTTCAGCAGCCTCTACATGCCCCCATGTTTCGATTGTTGAACCAATCTCAATGAATAGCGACGGTGTTTCAACCCAAGGGCCGTGGTGTGTTGTTTCCAATGATAAATCAAAATCATCCAAGTCGGCTGCAACGCGATTCATTTCTCGCCACCATGCTGCAATGCGGGGGTTTGGGGGAGGGCAATCGGCTGCCTTTCCACCGAATTCAGGAACTTGGTTAAACGGGACCTGCATTGTACCAATTGGATGGAGTGTTAGTGAGGCATTTCCACTTGCAGCCGAATGCCTTGATGGGAAAATTAGTTCACTTGGTTTCTCGCCAGTAGCCAATTCCCATCTCTTGTCCAAATCATCTTCCCATAGACAACCATCATTCATCCACCACATTCTTACGTGCATGAAAGCGTAAGTAGGCCTCCCTTCCACAGGTTCAAGTTCTTTCCAATCACATAATTTGAGTAACTTTTCAGCCTGATTAGTGGATGCAATATCTCCTCCGGACACGACAATCAGGCTGACCATGCATCTGCGTATGGTTTTGGACTATTGAAGGAATGGTTCACAAGCCAAGTCCTCATCGGCGGGTCATGGCGAGTGCACCTTGGAAGATTTTCCGAAAAAATGGCACAGATATTGTCATTGATGTTAATGGTGGAATAACCATTGATGGACACACTGCAAATCCATTCCCATGTGAAATAACCAACGCTGCCCTTTGTGAATCCGGCATCGTTGCAACATGGGTCGACCATGAGTTAAGGCTAGCAAGAATGGCTTTATTGACACTAGAAGATAAGTTGGAAAATGGTCCAACAAAAGCCGAACTACGAGTGAATCGGGACTTAATGGTTAGAGGCGCTGAGTGGTGCCACATCGTTGACGCAGAACCTTTGGCTGTTGTGTCAAATGGCGATAAAATTGTTTTCGCATTATGGTCAAGGGGCATATACTGCATTGACGAATCTGCAAACGAAATGTGGAGACTCCCTCTATTAACTGATGAAGAGAAATCACCACCTCGATCTAATGAAGTCAGTGAAATTACAATCTCAGATGATGACATCATTGTTTGGTCCAGAGGTGGGAAATATCGAAAGATATCCCTCAGCGAAGGTGTAATTTCGTCAGAAGGTACAATCGGGGTTGAATGTGATTTAGAAAGAGTATTCAATGCAGATAACAAATACTTACTATCTTCAAAAGATGGTTGGGCTTGGGAATTGGAAGACGGAAATATTACGCTAGCTAGGAAATTTAGAGGCACCATTCAAGATGCTATACACGATGGAGACGATTGGAGAATTATATCTTGGAGAGAGGATTCACTTCTAAGAGGTGAATCACAAATTCGTGAAGAACTAGGCGTTCAAATTATCAAAAACGACGAGCAAACCTGGATGGTATTAGACAACCAGGGGGAAATCACCCCACATATGGGATGAGATTCACTCATTAGATTGAGTAAATCCACAGCGCCCACATGATTTGCGGTCAGCGTGAGATGCCAAGAAAACACCAGGGCCACATTCAGGACAGAATTCTGCCTTACGAACTAGTGAACCATCTTCTACAGCATACTTGGACCACTTTGCGCCAGCCTTAGGACCGTCAGACATCAAGCCTCACCTCCGTCTTCTGAGGATTCTTCTTCAGCCGGTGCTGCGTTTGCAGTACGTAGGCCAGAGAATCTTTCGTGAATGTAAGATGGTTCAACTTTCATTGATTCAGCATCTGCATATACGAATCCAACACCAGTGGTTGAACTCATACCGAAGCGTGTGTTTACGTCCTTGATTACAATCAGATCACGGTTTGAACCAGGTTCTAGTGAAGCAAGTCCATTCAGCATTTCAGCACGAGATGGCGTAGCAGCACCTTCGTGGTTCCATCTGAATTCGATCTCGACTCGGTTGAGTAGTGGGTTTTCTTTACGGTCAATAATTTCCATTTTTATTCCTCCTTCAGCGGATGTTTACCTTGAGTGCGTACTTTCCAGGGATTTCTATGTTGAGACGGCTAGCAATCTCAGAGCGAGATGGGTCCATCACAACAACATATCCTGTCCAATCAGATGAAACTGGAGCGGACGGATGATGAGAACATTGGTCGATATCGTCAGGTAGAATTTGGTGACATTCGCCACATGCAAAGGGATTTTTAGCCATTCAAAACACTCCTATTCAGTTCTGGTCCTCGTGGATCCATTCGTGGCTACCTAATCCTGTTTGTTTACAGGTTAGACCAATCTTTGAACGACGTGGGTCGCTTGTGTCAGGAGAAAGGGAAACTACCCTCGCTCTAACAGAGCTTCCAACACCCAACTTTCGTCCACTTTGACGACCTTCTAGAATACCCATACCTGCGTTGATGTCAACGTGGTCTTCCATAATTTGTGACTTGTGAAGAAGTGCTTCCATTGGACCGATTCTAACGAATGCTCCGAAATCGTTTACTTCAGATACAGCGCCTTCAACAACCTCGTAATCTTCAATGCAGAATAGTACTGCATCGAAACGAACTTCTTGGTAAATTGCTCCATCACCGTGAATGATTCTTCCTCTACCGATAGGTTCGTGGTTTGAGGTTACTAGAACGAAGCGGTTGTTGTCATCGAAACGACCTTCGAATGCAGATGCTGCAAGACGATCAATATGTTCGTTTAGAGACTTCTCCTTACGGATGTATTCCGCTGGGATACGAATAGTGTCCTCTTTTGTGACGACTTTGTACATTTTTTCACCTCATGTTCTCCTCAAACCGGTTCACTGCAGGAGAGACGAGTGAGGTTCTTGTACCTCATCCGTCCTTCACCGGCTAGTGCCTCGGGAGAGAAGTGTGACCGAAGTCATTCACGCCACCAGCGACCCCTATTTGAATGATACCCCACGTAATCGAGGCATGATGGCCTAGAAATCCGTATTTTTGGCTACAGAAATAACCCCTAATTATCGCTTTCTCATGGGCCCGTAGGGCCCAAAGCCCTAACAACCTCGCTTGGCCCCGTAATCTTAGGTGGGACTGGTGAAAGCGCAATTTCGGGCAGTTCTAATGTTACTCATCCTAGTTACTTCTACCATACTAGTCCCCATACCAACATCTGCAGATGGCGATGACGGAGATGAAGCTTGGGACCCACTCTCACAACCTTGGGCTCAGTATGGTAGAGATCCTGGACATTCCAGAATTCTACCGGGTCATGGTGATTCGGGATTAACGACTATCGAGACCCCTGCGATTAACTGGGAAGCGTTCGACACAGGAGATGGTGCAGATGGTTACGGTGTAGCGATTGCAAACTTTTCAACTTCAATAACATCACCAGAAGGTGCGAAAGAAAGGTGTGGCGAAAACCATCTCTTTGCAGTATTGACACATACTGAAAATGTTGATGAACGTCATTTATCAATTATTGAAGGTAATACTGCAAAGGTAGCGTGGGAGGTAAACCTCGGAAGTGTCGACATAATCCGCTCCACTCCAATAATTGTAGATGTGGATGGAGACTCAAAACAAGAGATTGCAATAGTATATGACTCAGACAATGCGTTAGAGGTAGACCTATGGGCTCCTGAGATAACTTGCGATGAATCGGGGTGGTCTGTATCTGGCCATTCCAATGAAAAGGTGTGGTCTTGGTCAGATGCTGATTTACGCATAGGAATAGAAAATGCTCACTTCTGGACATCCCCTGAATCTGTAACGCAACCATTGCTTGCCGATTTATCTCTTGACGGCACACCTGAACTTATCATCGCAGCAGTCGACACCACAACTAACGAACCTACTGTTGTAGCACTTCCATTGGGACTTCAAACTCCCGAAGAGGATTGGAAGGTTGCATTAGATCGAGGAACACACCCCTCCGACCCGGCATTTGCTGCACTAGACGACAATAGTGGGTCGATTGTCCTAACCACTGTAGATGAAAACAGCGGTAACTTTTGGATTTGGAGAATTGATGGACCAACTGGCTCGTTAGATTGGGAAAGAGTTTCCATTCAAGGTACAGATAGCGACAGTAACACACCACGCATTCGACTACCTGGGCCAGTAATCACTCAACTCGACTCTGATGCTGCGCCTGAGATGATTCTCACATTACCTTCAGATGAAAACCAAGATGAGGATGGAATGGGAGCTCAATATATTGGCATGGAATTAACCAGTACAGATGAAATCTGGAGATTCAGAGCCAAAAACGGTTATGCTGATGCGGAACCTGTTGCGGTTGATACAACAGGTAACGGAATAACAGATCGAGTTTGTTGGGTAACGTGGTATTCAACAGGAGTAGGCACGACTGACAGAGATGGCCTTGCTGGATGTCATGACATTACAATCGACCCACCATTTAGGGAGTGGTCAAGAGTATTGCAGAGTGGCAGTGGCAACGACAACGAAGGTGAAGTGGCTATCTCTTCACCAATTGCAATCGACTTGGATGGGGAAGATGAACTGGAATTGCTAGTTGCATACGGCAAGAGAATTTTTGCTTTTGATGGAAACACTGGAACTTCAGCAGATATTGGCGTTGGTTGGTCATCACCAATAGATATCACACATAGGACTTGGGCAGCACCGGCTGTTGCAGATTTGGATGGGGATGGATATCTTGACATTCTTGTCGGAGACACCCTCATCAGTGAGGCTAAACCAGATTTGGCACCGCTAGCAGATGGTAGAGGCATTGGGTTTACTCCTACTGACCCGGACCCTGGAGAAATGGTAACTATCTCCGGCCAGTATTCGAATATAGGAATAGTAGACACTGACGAAGCAGTAGATGCTGTGCTAGTGATGGATGGTGTCGAAATAGAAAGAAGTAGAGTGAATGTCGCTGAAGCGACTGCGCCATCGGGAGAAGGCGGACCTATCACATTCAGCGTGGACATAGAAGCCACACTTGGAGTTCACACTGTGGAGCTTTTACTTGATGTCAACAATAATCTTACACAAACACGTTACGACAACGATAACTTCAGTACGACATTAGTGGTACTCGAACCTTATGTTGCACAAGTTCAAACTCCAGTTGAGGTGTCTAGGGCACTTCCTGGCAGCACCCAGATTGTTGATGTGACGGTAACCAGTTTGGGAAGCAGAAATGCAGCATGGACTCTAAATTATGATGATAGTATGCTACCAAACGGATGGTCGTTTAGCCCAATTAGTCAAAGTGACCTATCGGTTAATCTTGAAAGGGATACACCAGAGATCGTACAGTTCGAATTTTCTGTCCCCCAAGATGCAGTAGGTTCTGATGATGCACAAATCCCACTCACTTTAGTTCTAGATCAGAACCAAAATATCACAGCGTCTGCGACTCTACCGCTAGAAGTTGAAAGAACACGTGGCCTTTCCTTGCAGGGCCCATCAGGGTTACCAATGGGAATAGGATATGGAAGACCGGGAGATGTTGCCCATGTTTGGTTACTTGTTGAGAATGTTGGGAACGCACAAGAGACTACTGAAATGCAGTGGTCTGCTAATACGTGGAGTGCAGACACAACGCTAGTTGATTACAACGGTAACACACAATGGGGTATCGAGTTAGATCCGAATGCAAAAGAGGAATATCTAATCGAATTCGAGATTCCAAGTTCTAAGAGTTTAGGCGACACTACTTCTGCAGTGCTTACACTGTGTATTGGTTCAGGAATAGAAGAAATCTGTGAAGACTTCTCAGTGACAGTTTACGCTAGTGATGTCTCCAGCAATGTCCCTCACATTCGTACAGTTCCGACTACTGGCTTAACATGGGACTTAGAATCTAATTATGCAGGTACAGATTTTGTTTGGGATATGTCGAGTGCGGGAATGCTCAAAGAAGGATGGTCTTGGAGCACTAGCGGCAACATTGCGATAAACGGTACAATGCTAGAGATGAGTGGACAAAATGGACAATTACATCTAGATTTACCATTTGATGCACCGCCGATGAGGCACTACTTCAACCAAAGTGAAGAAAGTCTAGAAAACGCTGATTTCGTCATTTCACTTCATGTGCTACAAGTTTTCCGAGCAGAAGCAGAAGTAGTAACTCCGGATAATGGATCTATTGTCAATGTAAGCGAGAGAACCAAACTAATTCTCAGACTGCAAAACCCAGGTAACGGAGAAGATACATTTACTCTAAGCGGAAGTACGTTAGCTGGCAATCTATCTCAAGCACCAAATGTGACATTCGAAATCAATAACCCTGTCAGAACATTAGGCCCAGGTGGAATTAGTATGGTCCCTGTTTGGATTACTCTTCCTGAAGATGTACCTGCACGGGAGAGTTTCCAGATAGTGTTTGACTGGTATAGCACGGGTGACCCGCTGGTTGGAGATAGTGCACAAATTACGATTGAAGCCAGACCTGACCATCGGTGGGATATCGTAGTTCAAGAAGGTAATACTGTTCAAGTAACCCCTGATACGGAGTTGAATCTCTCAATAGATTTGACTAATATTGGAAACAATGATGACCTTCTAACTTTGACACCAAATTTCTCTGTAACTTATGCTGGTGGTGACAGTTCACAATGGAGTACCGAAATTATCAATTCAACACGACTAGATGTGCAAGAACAGGAAACTGTCAATTTGCTGATTCAAATTCCTGCCGATGCATGGGCGGGAAGCGTAGCTAATTTGACACTAGTCGCATCATCTAGCGGATTTGACATCGATAAAGAAATCAGTATCTTGCTAGAAGTCAAAGATGTTGCAGGTTGGGGCCTCGACTTGTCGAATACATCTCTTGAAGTCCCACCCGAAGGAGGAGAACTGGATATTATCATAGAGCAACGTGGTAATACACCTGCTGAACCATATTTCGTCAAAGCCGGACAGGGATGGAACATTACTCTGCCAAACAATGGAAACGAAATCGAACCGGGACAAACCGGAATTGTCACAGTATTCGTCACACCCCCTAGCGACGCAGTTGCGGGTGAAGTAGGGGTCATCAACATTCGAATCTCCAATGGAGATGGCAGTGGCCAAGTTGTTGAACAAGTTCCAGTAAGAGTTGGTACCGCCCCTGGAATCATAATAGATTCAGCCGAGTCATGGAAGGTAAGGGATGGGAAGTCATCTTGGCCAACTGCTTGGATTGAAAATACCGGTAACGACGTAGCAATAATGGACATATCAGTAGCCAATGTACCAACAGGTTGGACATTGACTGGAGAAGAAGTAGTCGTTGTAGCACCCGGAGAAATAATGGGAATACCGTTGCAGATTCAACCATCGAACACATGGAATGGCAATAACATCCAACTTGACATTCAACTTGAACATCCAGCTCTAGGCTTACTAGTACATTCGATAACAATTACCGAAGGAGACACTGTTCTCTTATCGAGCCCAGTGCATACTGGCCGGTCTGGCGAAAAAGTACTGGTAATCACAGACTCTGTTGCAAATGGGATCGAAGAGGATTTGATACCATTGCCAGAAGTACGTATGAATACCTCGCACAAGGGTATGAAAGTTCACCTAGTAGGAATACCTGCACCTGTTCATGATTCTGATTGTGACAATATATTTGGAAACCTTGATACTCTTGGTCTGCAACCCACTTCCAAAAAGTGGACAACATGTTTGATTACTGCAAACGAAGAACACTCCTTAGTTGCTAATGCTTGGCTAATCTCAAACAAAGGTGAGATTTTAGACAGCAGAACAATACGTCTAGGCCCAGGCGTTAATACAACAATCAACCTTTCAATTAGTTCATGGGACCCTAGTCCTGGATTAACATCTGTAGATGTGGTAGTAGTTGACTCCAATGGAATTACATTACATTCCTCATCCTCTAGTCACATATCTAGGCAATCTGGATGGAATATTAAGGTGGCCAATCTTGTTACCGATGACAAATATATTGATGTTGGAATCGACAGACAGGGATATGAAATAATGGAAGGTTCAGTTTGCAAGGTTGATATCGAATCAGAAAATGGTTGGAGCCAATCTGTTGCAATTGATATTTACGGGAGTAAGTATGCTCCAAGTGTGAGAGTTGACCGCCCATCGGAAGTAGGAGACAAGGCTGAAGTTACTGCAACTGTATCATGCTTAGCCCCGTGGGATGTAGACGACAATCAAGAGGACGACTCCACATCAGTTTATGCTAGTAAATTACCGATTGTCACCTACGAGTCCAGTGATCTTTACTGGACTGTTGGAATTTCGTTAATGCTTGTAGTATTGGCATATCTGGGAGGGGTACTGAAATTGAAACAACCTGAGCAGATTGTTGAGAAGAAAGAGAGTCCGAAAATCAAGGTTGAACCAAAAAACGAAGTCGAAGAGGTTGTTCAAATCGACGATATGAGTTTGGAAGAAGAAGTTGATACTGTACGCGAAGACATTTCGGAAGAGCCCGCTATTGTTGAAGAGCCAGAACAAGAAATTACTGTCGAGGAAGAAGTAATCGATATTGACGACGGAACTGCAAGCGGTAAACTCTCAGCTCTAAGAAGAGAAATTGACACTGACTCAGATGGCAGTCCGAAATCTAAAGATGATATTTCTAAGAGGCTAGATTCTTTCTTTGCCAACCGTTGACTTCATCCATGAGTGGCATCTGGCCCGTAACATGGAAGAAGCAATGGAGACAACAACACCATTTCTGACCATCGACCCGATGATTTCATCCCGCCTCACCCCTGTGTTTGATGCACTAAATGGTGGGAATTGGTCTAAGATGATCGATAACGACGGAGACTTACTGATTAGACTGGCGGCCCAAGGCGTTTCCAATCCTGAAAAAAGACCATCAATTCCTTGGGATGATGCAAATCTGTTTTTCCTATCATGCCTAGATACAACAAAAAATGGACGATCAAGGCCATTGGAAGTTGGGATTTCAAAGGAGCGTTTTGGCAGATTCCCTTACGGTGATGGTTCAGCAATGACTTACTTACGTGAATGGATGAGAGAATACAACCATCCAGATATCTTTGCAGAACTTTCAACATTATTGGATAGTTTAGCAACTAGAATGTCAGGCACAAGTATGGAAAGTGGAATTGGAAGAATGAATATCAAAGGTTGGCTAAGTCTTGAGGACATTACCAAATTACGCAAGGGGATTACTGCAAAATGTTGGAGGCCGGCTGCTGATGAGCCACTAGATGGTGGTTGTCAGGATGCTGCTAAGCATCTACTAGCATTCCTACGTGCTGCTGAAAAGCGAAAGGTAGGAATTGCACTTAGAATCCACGGTTAGAACTCTGTACCTGTTAGCCTTTCATACATAGATGCATACAGTGCTGCAGTCTCATCGATTACCCCAGCAGGTAATGCAGGAATAGGTGGTTCTGGATTTCCACTTTCTCTAGCAATACGCAGTTCCTCTTGATGTCCGGTTCTGACATAATGCTGCCTAACGAATTCTTTGGATAACTGAACAATATTCCCATTATCATACTCCACAGCATCCCACCACCGATCTTCATCTAATGTACCAAATGAATCCACGAGGACAGGTACACGTCCAGGGCCAAGAGCAAATTCCTTCTTCCCATCTACGTGAATCAATCCATGTTTCATTGCTTCTCTCTCGATAAGAGCATCTACCTTGATCACTACTTCGATTAGAGATTCTAACTCCTCTGCTGTGATATTAGCGATTTCCAATGCTTCTGGTGTATCAATTAGACGATCAAAGGCTTCGAACTTAGTAGTCACTTCGATGTAAGGTGCTGGTAATTTAGCACCTTGTTCCAAAACAGTGCCGGATTCAAAGCCTAACTCTTCGGAAGTCAATTCTCCTCTCTTGTATCTTCTCCAACCAGAACCAGCCAAATAATGACGGCAGACAATCTCTAATGGAACGAAAACCCATTCGCCATCACTTGGAGTCATGCCTGGTTCACGATAGATATCGACACGACGTACCAAACATCTGTCAGGGGCATTCCTTTCAACGATGTGAGTGCGACAAATACCCTCTTTTTCAACCAAGTCAAACCAATGACAAGTTGTACGATTTAGTGATTCACCCTTACGAGGAATGAGAGACGGTATGATTTGGTCAAATACAGAAATTTGGTTAGTGTAGCGGAATTCAAGGATGTCTGGATCATCAGTTGACCAAACTTCTTTCACTTTGCCGGAATAGAGACATTCTCCCATGAGACTAATGCTTGCGCATACCGCCTTTCAACATTGGCACGGATAAATCAAATTAATCCGAGAGCATCTTCGATGCGATTCAACTCAGGACCGGTTGTCTCACGGCCAGAAATAGCGCCATTATTCGAAGCAGCTAATCCTGCTCCAACATAGGGTGAGCCGAATGCTACAGTACCAACCATAGGTGGAACTTCGAGAAGATTTTCAATCATCTTAACTTCATCAGGATGAACATCAGGGTGCAGCAAGACACCATGATCGTTAGCAACTCCTAGCGAGCCCACTACATCTTCACCAGCGATTGAAGTGACACCTACTGGGACACCAAGAACTTCAGAGATGATTTCAAGACCATCATCTGGTATTGCCGGAGAAGCAATAGCTCCGTTTCCATTACAAAGTATCAAGTTTCCTGCAGTATTTACTCCACCTTCCATCACTACTACG
>Ga0233444_10001922_pt1 | contig 22588 bp, 19 predicted proteins | sample SI_124_October20_6_FD_182792 | JGI IMG/M metagenome (GOLD analysis project Ga0233444, IMG submission 182792) | Seawater microbial communities from Saanich Inlet, British Columbia, Canada - SI_124_October2016_10_MG | ecosystem: Environmental > Aquatic > Marine > Inlet | place: Canada: British... | reverse complement strand
TATTGCTTGTTGTATGTTATGGTCCGTTAATACGCCAAATATTACAGGTATTTCTAATGTTGTATTTAAATGGCTTATTCCGTTACTTACGCCCTGACAAACAAAATCAAAATGCTTTGTTTCTCCTTGTATAACAGATCCAAGCGTAATAACAGCATCTACATTAGTTGTTTCGGCAAGCATAGCAGCTCCAAATGTTAACTCGAAACTACCTGGTACGTTTATTCGTATAATGTCTTCTGCTAAAACACCATTTTCTAATAATGCATTTTGAGCTCCATTGTAAAGCCCTTCGGTAATTTCTTCATTCCACTCAGAAACAACAATTCCAAAACGCATTCCTTCTGCATTAGGCACAGCGTTTGAGTCGTAATGAGATAAGTCTTTAGTTGCCATCTTTAGTTTGCAGCATTGATACGAGCAATGTATTTCCCAATGTTCTGACCTTCTCTAGATGAGCTGTAATCGTCTTGAATACGCGTGTAAAGACGTAATGCAAGTTCTTTGTTTTCTAGAAAATACGCCGTATTAGCAGCTTTCATTAAGAAAATTGGAGTGCTAAAGTTGTTTTCTCTTAAATCTGCAGCTTTAATGTAATAGTTTAGCGCTTCTTCATTCTGATCTAGATTTGAAAATGCATCTCCTATAGCTCCTTTAGCTATGGGTGCAAGGATTTCGTCTTCCGAAGAGAAACCATCTAAATACTCTATAGCTGTTTCATTATCTCCTAAGTTTAAATAACATATACCCGCATAATAATGAGCTAAATTTCCAGAATTCGTACTTCCGTATGATTCAATAATTTCGAGTAAACCAGCAAATTGTTCGTCTCCATCAAGAGCTTCTTGATATTTCCCAAGTTCAAAGTTTTTTTCTGCCATGTACATTTCTGTTGAGGCATTTTCTTCATTTGGTTGAACGTAAAAGCGATCGTACGCAAAGAAAGCACTAAAACCTACAGCTATTGCTAAGACAATAACCAGTAAGCTGTTTTTGTTTTTCTCCACGTAAATCTCAGCCCTAGTCAGGCTTTCTTCTATTGTTTTTAATTGCTCTTCTTGGTTTTGTGTTTTATTTTCAGCCATCTTGATCTGTGTTTTGCGTTTTAATGAAGCACAAAAATAAAAGAATTTATTAAATCATGACTATAAATATAAAATCAGTCTTATTTTTACCGAAATTAATTTATAAATGCACCTCAATTCACTCTCTTTAGTATCCTTTAAAAACTTTGAGGAGTCTCTCCTTAAATTTTCTTCTAACATAAATTGTTTTGTGGGTAACAACGGTTCTGGTAAAACCAATTTACTCGATGCGATTTATTATTTGTGCTTCTGTAAGTCTTATTTTAATAGTGTAGACACGCACAACATTCAACACAGTAAACCTTTTTTTGTTGTTGAAGGTGTTTTTGATAGGAATGAAGGTATTGAAAAAGTCTTTTGTGCTGTAAAAAGAGGCAAAAAAAAAGTTTTTAAAAGAAATGCAAAAGAATATGAGAAATTGGCAGATCATATTGGTGTTTTTCCTCTTGTAATTATTAGCCCCTCTGATAGAGATTTAATTGTTGAAGGAAGTGATACACGACGTAAATTTGTAGATGGAGTGATCTCACAATCCGATAAGATTTACTTGCAAAATTTACTTAAATACAAGCAGGTTATTGCACAACGTAATGCGCTGTTAAAGTTTTTTGCTGCAAATAGAACATTCGATCCGCTCAGTCTTGATATTTACAATGAGCAAATGATTGATTTGGCTTCAAAAATTTATACAACTCGAGTTGCGTTTATGAAGCAATTTACGCCTGTATTTCAAACTTATTATAAGGCTATTTCTGGTTCTTCTGAAGTGGTTGATCTCGTCTATAAATCTCAACTTCATGAAAATAGTCTCTCTAGTTTATTAAAAGAAAACCTCACAAAAGATAAAATTCTTCAATACACTTCATGTGGAACTCATAAAGACGATTTATTGTTTAATATTGGTGCACATTCTATAAAAAAACAAGGTTCTCAAGGGCAGCAAAAAACGTATTTAATTGCGCTTAAACTTGCGCAATTTGATTTTATAAAAAACGTAGTGGGTTACAAACCTCTTTTGTTATTAGATGATATTTTTGATAAACTCGATCATACAAGGGTAGAGTCCGTTGTTCGTTTGGTGTCTGAACATCATTTTGGTCAAATTTTTATTACGGATACTCAAAGAGAAAGAACCGAAGAAATTGTCCGTAAAATTGACGAGACTTATCGTATCTTCGATGTAGAAAATGGTGTTGTTTTATGAGGCGATCAAGAGAACAATCAATAGGGGAGGTGATCAAAGACCTCTTAAAAAACTACGACATAAGCTCAAAGTTTAACGAAGCTCACATTGTTACTTTATGGGATACATTAATGGGGCCCTCTGTTGCCAAGTACACGGTAAATATTGAGGTAGAAAAAAACGTCTTATTTGTTCAGTTAAATAATGCTGCATTAAAACAAGAACTCACTTACAAAAGAGACGAAATAAAAAAAATGCTTAATAAAGAAGTAGGTCAAGAGGTGTTACTTGATATCCGAATTTATTAAGTTATCCTCAAATTCTTTTTTTTATGATTGGCATGTCTTTTGTTCTTCTTGTTTAAAAACTCAACCCTCCGATGTTAAGATTTATTATTTTACTTCTTTTTTTGCCATTTTTTGCAACTGCTCAAACTACGTGCATAGATTCTATTTTTAAAAATGCGGGGGAAGTTTATTTTTCTTTTGAGGTAAACTCAAAAGAAGAACTAAACTCAATTTCAAAAATCGTCTCTTTAGATCATGGGTCTAAACTCCCAAAAGTTTTTGCCTATGCAAATGAAAGAACCTTTACGCAATTTCTAGCTCTAAATATTCCCTATACTTTGGAAGCCTCTCCAGGAAGTCAGTTTAAAGAGCTAAATATGCTGCTTTCTCTCGAGTCAAAGCAACTAAATAACTGGGATTTCTATCCGTCTTATGATGTTTATCTAGAGATGATGTATGCTTTTGAAGAGCAGTATCCAGATTTATGTAAAGTAACGTCTATTGGAAGCACTGTTGATGGAAGAGAGCTATTGGTTGCAAAGTTGACAGACAGTCTAACGGTGGCTCAAAATGAACCTAAGGTTCTTTACACCTCATCTATGCATGGTGATGAGATTTCTGGTTTTGTACTCTCCCTTCGTCTAATAGATTTTTTACTTAAAAACTACGAATCAGATCCCGAAATACGTTCAATCTTAAATAATGTAGAGCTTTGGATTAATCCTCTGGCAAATCCAGATGGTACGTATAGAAACAATAATAATTCAATTTTTAATGCTTCGCGTTACAATGCGAATTGGATTGATTTAAATAGGAATTATCCCGATCCCGAAGACGGTCCGCATCCAGATGGCAATCCATACCAACCAGAAACCATTGCATTTATGAATTTTACAGACAGTGTGGGATTTGATTTGTCCTCAAACTTTCACAGTGGAGCGGTGGTAGCCAACTATCCTTGGGATACATGGTCAAATATCACGGCTGATGTTGATTGGTGGCTTCAGGTTATGACTCAATATGCTTCTTTAGCTCAGCAAAATTCTTCCAACGATTATTTTTCTCAATATGAAAATGGAATTACAAATGGGAATGAATGGTATGAAGTTGCTGGTGGAAGACAGGATTATATGAATTACTATGAGCATTGTAGAGAATTTACATTAGAACTTTCGGATGATAAAACACCCATTGGAGCTGATTTACCTTTTTATTGGGAGGCTAATAAAGCCTCTCTATTAGCTTATATTCAACAAAGTATTTTTGGTTTGCGTGGTGTGGTTACAGACTCTTTAACTGGTGAAGCGCTATTGGTAAAGGTTTTTATAGAAAACTATGATATTGATAATTCCGAAGTATATTCTCATCTACCTATTGGAAACTATCACAGGTACCTTTCGTCTGGAGTTTATTCATTAACTTTTTCAGCAGATGCGTATGTTAGTAAAACCTTCAACAATGTATCGGTATTAAATAACGAAACAACTTTTTTAGATGTGCAGTTGGTTAAAAATAATTTAACTACAAAAGAATTAACAACTCAACTAAAAATATACCCTCAGCCAGCAAGTGACTTTGTTTTTGTAGCAGGAATTCCTGAGCAAGCAAATAATGTTCATCTTATTGATGCTACAGGTGCCCGAGTAAGGTCGATTAAATTAAAAGGTTCAAGCATTGTATTGACGAAGCGTAACATAAGTACAGGTCAATATCATTTTGTTTATTATGTAAATGGTGTTCAATATTCAAAGTCGTTTATTTTTGAGTAGTTTGCTTTTCAAAATACATCTTTTTGCCTAAGTTTTAATTTGTTTTTTTTACATAAAGATAAATAAGTCAGTATTATAGTAGGTCAATCATTTATTCTGTGTAATTTCGCAGTCTTAAAAATCGACCATGAAATCAATACGAAATATTGCCATTATTGCACACGTTGACCACGGTAAGACAACCTTAGTTGACAAAATCATTCACGAATGTCAAATTATGGATCCCAGAAAGGAAACTGGGGAGTTAATTCTAGACAACAATGATTTAGAGCGAGAGCGTGGAATTACAATTCTTTCTAAGAATGTTGCAGCCAATTATAAAGGTGTTAAAATTAATATTTTAGATACACCTGGTCACGCCGATTTTGGTGGTGAAGTTGAGCGTGTATTGAAAATGGCAGATGGTGTTTTACTCCTTGTAGACGCTTTTGAAGGTGCTATGCCTCAAACACGATTTGTACTGAGTAAAGCAATAGCATTAGGCCTTAAGCCTATTGTTGTAGTAAATAAAGTTGACAAAGAAAATTGTACTCCAGATATCGTGCAGGAGCAAGTTTTCGATTTAATGTTCAACTTAGATGCAACCGAAGATCAATTGGACTTTGTTACCATTTACGGTTCCTCTAAACAAGGATGGATGAGCACTGATTGGACAAAGCCAACTACAGATATTATTCCGCTCCTAGATGCCGTTATAGAAACCATTCCAGAGGCGCCTTACCAAGAAGGAACGCCACAGATGCAAATTACCTCTTTAGACTTTTCTAGTTTTAAAGGAAGGATAGCCATTGGTCGTGTTTTTAGAGGTGATTTAGAGAAAGGTAAAGATTACATGTTGTGTAAAGACGGTGTAAATAAAAAGGTTCGTATTAAAGAGCTCTTTGTTTTTGAAGGCCTAGGTAGAACCGAAGTTGATACTGTTCGTAGTGGAGATCTTTGTGCTATTATTGGTTTAGATGACTTTGAAATTGGAGATACTTTAGCTGATTTAGAAAATCCAGAAGCATTGCCAAGAATATCTGTTGATGAGCCTACAATGAGTATGTTATTTACGATTAACAACTCTCCATTCTTTGGAAAAGAGGGTAAATTTGTAACGTCTCGTCACCTCAGAGATCGTCTTTTCAAAGAAACAGAAAAAAACCTTGCACTTCGAGTAGAAACGACAGACTCCGAAGATAAGTTTAACGTTTTTGGACGTGGTATTCTTCATTTATCAGTTTTAATAGAAACGATGCGAAGAGAAGGTTATGAGTTGCAAGTTGGAAAACCTCAAGTAATTGAAAAAATTATTGATGGTAAAAAATGTGAACCCTATGAAACTTTAGTGATTGACGTTCCCGAAGCATTCTCCGGTAAAGCTATTGAATTGGTTACGCAACGCAAAGGTGACTTGCTGATTATGGAACCCAAAGGAGATTTACAACACTTAGAGTTTGATGTACCTTCGAGAGGATTAATTGGTTTAAGAAATAACATGCTAACGGCAACTTCTGGACAAGCAATTATGACGCATCGTTTTAGAGAGTTTCTTCCCTACAAAGGTGAGATTTTATCTAAATTAAAAGGTGCTTTAATTTCTATGGAACAAGGAGCTGCTACTGGTTTTGCTATTAACAGATTGCAAGATAGAGGCCGTTTCTTTGTGGAACCTACTGATGTTATTTACAAAGGGCAAGTTGTAGGAGAGCACTCGAGAGATAACGATTTAGAAGTAAACCTTGTAAAAGGGAAGCAGCTTACAAATATGAGGAAATCGGGTTCTGATGATGCAATGAAAATTGCTCCTAAAATTGTATTTTCTCTTGAAGAGTCAATGGAATACATCAGCGATGATGAGTACTTAGAAGTTACTCCAGAGAGTTTAAGAATGAGAAAAATCAAATCCTAATAATTTTTAAATCTTGAAAAACGATCACGAAAGTGGTCGTTTTTTTTTGTAAATTTTTTATTTGAATTTAGGTAAATTGCACAAGTAAAGAGTTAAATAAATGCGTCAAGAAAAATTGTGTGTTGACTGTAACAATTGGACCGACTCAAAATTGAAGAGTTGTCGTTATTGTGGCGTCGAGTTGTTTGAAAAAGAGCGAATCAATCGTCAAAAAATTGCAGCTCAACCAGACCCGTTTAAAATAAACGTACTAAAAATATACGCTAAGGATTCGTATTTAATTATTTTTGGAAAACGTATCATTCAATTCGTACAAATCGTTTTTTTTGGCATTATTTCAGTTTTAATATGGATCGCAAGTCTATTGCCAGGTTAATTTTATTTCATCCTTTTTTTGTACTAACCCTATTAGTTGTTATGCTAAATGAGTTGGTAAGCAATGATTGTAAAAGTCGTTTTATCGTTTATTATTTAAATGATTTGTTAGCTCCAATTGTCATACTAACGCTTACGTCACTATTTTTGTCTCAATTTCAAAAAGAAATTTACAGACTCTCTAAAAAACAACTTTTTTTCTTTTTTGTATATCTTTCCTTTACTTTTGAATACTTCTTACCACACATAGCTCAAGAGTATACAAGCGATAAATTTGATGTTGTTGCTTATGGGCTAGGTACTTTACTTTATCATAATTTAATTAATAAAAATGAACTTAAAAGATCTAATTGAAAGAAGACGTAATGTAAAACCCTCTTTTTTTACAGGCGAAGTAATTCCGGATTCAGATGTGTTGGCGATTTTAAATACGGCTAATTGGGCTCCAACACATGGGTATACTGAGCCATGGCGTTTTGTAGTTTTCTCAGGTAATGCTTTAGAAGATTTTGCGAATTTTCAATCGAAATTATATGAGAGTTTAACTCCAAGTGAGCGTTTTGAAGAGCGTAAATTTACTAAGCTAAAAGAAACACCTCTATTAGCATCTCACATAATTGCTATTGCTGTTAGCCCTGTCGAAAAAAGTAAAATTCCACTTATTGAAGAAATCGTAGCAACCTCTTGTGCGGTTCAAAATATGTTGCTAACAGCTGCTGCAAACAGTATTGCCGTTCATTGGACTTCTGGAGGCATGACTTATACCGAAGAAATGAAATCTTTTTTAGGATGTAAGACTAAGGATTTGATTCTTGGTTTTCTGTATTTAGGGAAAGCTCCCGATAAAATTAATAAAGAAGGCAAACGGGTTTCATTAATTTCCGAGAAAATAACTTGGAATAACTAAAGGATTTAGTTGAAGGTACTTCAGCTTCTATTCGAGCTGATTCATTTCGCTAATTTGTATCAGCTTCTAGTGTTTGAAATTTGTTTAAACAAAAAAATACAGACTGATAATCCCCGCGAAGATTATTAATTTATGAAGCTTAGCTATGCGACTGTATTCATAACCTGCCTTTGCTTTGTATATCCATATGTTCATTAAGTACAACGGACCTACTAAAAATAAAGCAGCAAAACTTAAAGGGTAAATTTCGTGGGTAAATTTGTATACAGCTACCGTAATAACCATAGAGGCTAAAAGCATACTCAGCCATTTAAGAAATTCTTTTGTTTTTGGAATTCCCCAAACCGTTGCTAAGGTTTGTATTTTAAATTCTTTATCTCCATTATAGCCTTTTAAGTCTTTTATTATTTCGTGCATCCAGCTGCTTATAAAACCAAACAATCCGTAAATTAGTAACAGCACAATAAGTTGCGTGTCATGCGTTGTTTTTTGCATGAGTTCAATGGTGGGTATCGAAAAGATGAAAATTGCAGAAAGCAACGCAATAGTTAAATTTCCTATTAAAAATTTACGTTTTAGTTTTAAACTATACAACCACAAAGTATATGCGGAAAATATTAAAATAGCACCAAGTAATACAGATCTAATATTGTACGCTAGATAAATTCCAATTCCAACACCAGATACAGTAAGAAGCAAATGAAGAATTAGCGCTTTTCTTCGTTTTATTTTTCGGCCAATGAGTACCTCTTTATTTCGGGCATCTACCTTAATATCAAAATAATCATTTATAACGTAACCTCCGGCTGCAATTAATACAATACTGTAGACTAGTAGTGCAAAATATAGATCGCTTAAAACAGCACTTTTACCATATACCGGTATTACTAAACTGTACCGGATTAGGTACTGAATTAGTGCCATTGCTATTAAATTGTGAAATCGAATTAGTTTTAAGTAATGCATTTTAACTTAATCTAGTATTTCTATTTATTAGGTTTGAATTACGCCTACGTTGTAAGCCTCTTTAATTGGTGCATTGTTGGCCATTTGTATACCCATAGAAATCACTTTTCTTGTTTCCAATGGATCTATAATGCTGTCTACCCACAACCGAGAAGCAGCATAGTAGGGGCTCATTTGTTTATTGTATCTATCGTTAATTGTTTTTAAAAGTTCGGCTTCTCTTTCGAGTGTAATCTCCTCACCTTTAGATTTTAAGCTGGCTTTTTCTATTTGAAGTAAAACTTTAGCTGCTTGTGTTCCTCCCATAACAGCAATTTGTGCCGTAGGCCATGCAACAATTAATCTTGGGTCGTAAGCCTTACCACACATTGCGTAGTTTCCTGCCCCAAAAGAATTTCCTGTAATAACAGTAAATTTTGGAACTACAGAATTAGCCATGGCATTAACCAATTTTGCACCATCTTTTATTATACCGCCATGTTCAGAACGAGAGCCTACCATAAAGCCTGTTACGTCTTGTAAAAAGACCAATGGGATTTTTTTTTGATTACAGTTCATGATAAATCTAGCCGATTTGTCCGCTGAGTCTGAGTATATAACGCCTCCAAACTGCATTTCACCTTTTTTAGATTTAACAACTTGTCTTTCATTTGCAACAATTCCAACTGCCCATCCTTCTATACGAGCGAAGCCGCAAATAATACTTTGCCCATATCCAGCCTTGTATTCATCAAAATCGGAATGGTCTACTAAACGAGAAATTATTTCTCGGACTTTATAGGGCTTGTCTCTTTTTTCGGGTAAAATACCATATATTTCTTTTGGATCCTCTTTTGGATCTTTACCCTCAATTCTATTAAAACCGGCATTTTCTCCATCACCAATTTTCCCCATCATACTTCGGATTCTGTCTAAGCAATCCTGGTCGTTTTTTGCTTTATAGTCGGTTACTCCAGAGATCTCAGAATGCGTAGATGCACCTCCCAATGTTTCATTGTCTATATTTTCTCCTATGGCAGCTTTTACTAAGTACGACCCCGCAAGAAAAATAGAGCCTGTTTTGTCAACAATCAAAGAATCATCACTCATTATGGGGAGGTAAGCTCCTCCAGCAACACATGAGCCCATAATAGCTGATATTTGAGTGATGCCCATAGACGACATTCGTGCATTATTTCTGAATATTCTACCAAAATGTTCTTTGTCAGGAAATATTTCATCTTGAAGAGGTAAAAATACACCAGCACTGTCTACCAAATAGATAATAGGCAGTTTGTTTTCCATGGCAATTTCTTGAGCTCTTAGGTTCTTTTTTGCTGAAATTGGAAACCATGCGCCAGCTTTTACTGTGGCATCGTTGGCCACAATAATACACTGTTTTGAGGATACATATCCGATTCCCATAACTACGCCTCCAGCAGGGCATCCTCCGTACTCTTTGTACATGTCGTTGCCCACAAATGCACCTATTTCAATAAAATTGGATTCTTGATCGATTAAGTAATCTATTCGTTCTCTTGCCGTAAGTTTTCCTTTGCTGTGTTCTTTTTCAATTTTATTTCTCCCTCCTCCGAGTCTTATTTCAGAAAGTCTTCTATTCATTTCAGCAATCTTTAATTTGATTGCGTCTTCATTTTTGTTAAATTCAATATTCATTATATACAATTTTAAGTTGTAAATATAAGTGATTTTTCAAGTTTTAGACTAGTTGGATAAAATATTCAAGCATTTACTTTTTTAGTAATTAGATTTATAAGTCTTGTCTTTCTTCAAGTGAAATGTTGCACTATAAATATACGAATTCGCAGAAATTACTTAATGTAATAAGTATATTTGCACCGAAAATAGCTCTTATATGCAAGTTGAAAATGATTCGGATAGTGCTCCTAGCTTAGATGAAATTGCTAAGTGTATTTGTGTACTTGAAAAATTAGTCCAGAATACAAATTTATTGACTGATTTGAATGAGAAAGAGCGCGTTGCTCTTATGAAAGCTGCGGGTTTATTGTCGCGTCCCTCCAGAGATGAGCAAACGAAGCGAAGAAAGGATGCAAGGAAAGCTTCAAAACGTAAAATGATTGAACGTGATAAGCATGCCCGTAATGAAACAGGTATTCGATCTGCTAGAGAAGCGAGTGTGTTTGTTGCGCCTAAACTTTTATCCGTTCCAAGCGAATTATTAAATTCATCTAAAATACTTGAATCTCCACGGAACTGCTATGTTTGTAAAACGATGTTCACCAAGTTGCATCATTTTTACGATACTATGTGTGTAGATTGTGGCGATTACAACTATGCAAAACGTTTTCAATCTGCAGATTTAACCGGTCAGGTAGCAGTAGTTACAGGTTCTCGTTTAAAAATTGGTTACCACATAACATTAATATTATTAAGAGCTGGTGCTACAGTGGTTGCCACAACTCGTTTTCCTGTTGATTCTTCTTTGCGTTTTTCCAAAGAGGAAGATTTTAGTCAATGGAGCCACCGTTTAAAAATACATGGTTTGGATTTACGACACATACCAAGTGTAGAAATCTTTTGTAATTTCATAGAAAAGCAATACGATCGTTTGGATATATTAATAAATAATGCAGCTCAAACTGTACGAAGGCCTGCAGGATTTTACCGCCATTTAATGAGTAATGAAACTACTTCATTTGAGGATTTACCTAGGTATGCTCAAGTGCTTCTAAAAGACCATCAGTACTGCTTAAACGAATTGGAAGCTATAAGTTCCTCATCAGAAGGAAAGAACAATACTTTACCTGTAGCTTGGCATGGTCCAAAACCCGGTATCGGTTTAAGTGCCTCGGCCCAACTTTCACAAATTCCTTACAGTTTTGATAACTCTATTAGACCTGCTGAAGTATTTCCCGAAGGAAAGTTAGATGAAGATTTACAACAAGTCGACCTTCGTAAGACCAATAGTTGGAGGTTGCGATTGGGCGAAATTGAAACTACTGAAATGATTGAAGTTCAATTAGTGAATTCAGTTGCTCCTTTTGTTCTTTGTAACAGATTATCGTTAGTAATGCGCAAGGAAAATACGGGTATGAAGCACATTATAAATGTATCGGCTATGGAAGGTAAATTTCATAGGTTTAAGAAAGAAGATCGTCATCCTCATACCAATATGGCTAAAGCTGCATTAAATATGCTAACCCATACATCTGCTGCGAGTTTTGCAAAAGATGGTGTTTATATGAATGCTGTGGATACAGGTTGGGTAACAGATGAAGACCCTGTAAGCCTATCCGAGAAGAAAGTTGAAGAGCATGATTTTCAACCTCCTTTGGACATCGTCGACGGAGCTGCTAGAGTGTTAGATCCTTTAATTGACGGTATTAATTCAGGTAAACATTGGTGTGGTAAGTTCTTAAAAGATTACCATCCCATTGATTGGTAGTTTTTTTAGGTGTAAACTTTACAGAAAGGATTTCAATTCTTTGTTTAATTCATGAATGGGTAAGCCAACCACATTGTAGTAAGACCCTTCTATTTTTGAAATGCCTACGGCTCCAATCCATTCTTGAATTCCGTAGGAACCTGCTTTGTCGAAGGGTTTGTAGGTGTCGATATAATACTCTATTTCAGCACTACTTAGTGCTTTAAAGAAAACCTTGGTGGAAGTAGAAAATGAAGTTGATTTGTTACTTGTTTTTATACAAACGCCCGTAATTACATCGTGACTTTTGTTGGATAAGGAACTCAGCATTCGGAATGCTTCATTTTTGTTTTTTGGTTTGCCAAGTATTTTACCCTCTACTAAAACGATGGTGTCGGCAGTAATTATAAGCTGGTCTTTTCCCACCTCAATAAATGAATCTGCCTTAAGATTAGCCAGGTATTCTGCTACATCTTTTTTGTTAAGATCTTCTGAATACAACTCATCAACTTCTCTAATTTCAACTGAGAACTTCACGTCTAAAAGCTCTAAAAGCTCTTTTCTTCTTGGAGATTTTGAGGCAAGTATAATCTTTTTCATAAAAAACTTAGCCGGCTATAACATCCAGGCAAGTACAGAACCTAAAGCAATGGCAATAAGTTTCTGAAAGTTGAATTTGTGTCCCTCAGAACTTTCAAATAATATTGTGGTTGAAATGTGTAAAAATATACCAACTACAATTGCCATAATTTCTTTATGGTAATAACTTAGCTCATGTATTAAATTCCCAGAGAGTGTACCTAGTGGAGCCATAAGGGCAAATATTCCAATTAGGGTAAATGATTTTAATTTTGAAAACCCAGCTTGTGAAAATAGACTCATTAATACAATTGTAACGGGAATTTTATGAAGCGCAATTCCTGTAAGTAACGAACCTTCAAATAAATTGTGGTTGTGCATACTAGGTTCATTTCCACCCAAAGGCATACCTTCTAAATAGGCATGAATAGCTAAACTTATGAGCATAGAAATAGGTACTGTTTTATTACTTAAATGTCCATGCCCATGTTCTATACCTTTCGAGAAAAACTCGAGAATTATTTGTAAAATAAATCCAATTAATAGAAAGAGTCCAATTCTTTTCCCATCGTTTACGTAAATTTCAGGAAGAAGGTGGAAAACTGAAATAGCAAATAAGTAAGCTCCAGAAAATGCCAATAATAATTTTATAGCACTGGCTTTCAGATCTGTTATTAATTGAACTAAAATTATTCCAATAACTACTGAAATAATTAAGACGAAATAAGTCATTTATTGCGGTTTTATTAGGGGCAAATATAATAAGAAAATGTGTCTTTTTAAATTTATTACTTCGGATCTTAGTTAGTGCTATTTATTTACTCTCATTACCAAAATCAATCTGTCAGAAGTTTTTTCCTCGAAGGAGTTTAAGTTATAGTCGCCAAATGTATTTACGATTGTAAGATCTGCTATCGCTGCCATTTTTTTGATGTCATGTAAATTAAATGCCGAGACTCTTTCTTGGAAATGATAGTTTTTGTCATTGTCTTTTAGATATATGTCTTTGCGTATGTTTACCCCATCATAACTTCTTTTTAAGTTAAAAGTTATGCCCTCTAGCTGTTTAGATTCTTCTGGGACTAAATTTTTAATCACTTTACTAGCGTTCATGAAATCAAGTACAAATAGGCCATTTTCTTTAAGATTTAGAGTAACCCCTTTTAAAACGTCTATGTTGTCGTCTTGGTTTTCGAAATACCCAAAGCTAGTAAAGAGATTAAATACAAAGTCAAATTCATCTTTTTTGTAAACTTTACGCATGTCATGAACTTCAAAGTTTACGTTTGTAAGCTCCGTTTGTTTTGCTTTTACGATACTTTGTTCTGCTAGGTCAATACCAGTAGTTGTGAATCCTTTTTTTGCCAAGTGTGCAGAATGTCTTCCTTTACCGCAGGCCAAATCTAGTATTTTTGCCTTGGGTTTAATTTCAAGGAATTCACACAAGCGATCTATAAAGTGTATCGCTTCCTGTTCATCTCTATTTTTATAGAGTGTATGATAATAGGAGGTGTTGAACCACTCCTCAAACCAATCTTTAGTCATTAAATTAGAAATTTATGCAGGTTAAATAGTTTTACTATGGCTAGGGTTATCATTACAATTAGAACATATCTTACCCATTTAGCAGCCGATTCATTTTCTAATGCATATTTTGTAGCCAACCATCCGCCAAAGCCTTGTCCAATGGCTAATGCTATTGCCGGTTTCCAGGCAACTTGGTCGTTGTAAATGTAAATGAGAAGTGCAGGTAAAAGTAAAATAACACAAATAATAATTTTTATGAAGTTAGCGTCTATTATACTGTATTTTGAGAGCAGTACTAGTGCAGCTAAAAATAAAATGCCCATGCCCATTTGTATAAAGCCTGCATACCAACCAATTCCAAAAAATAAAACAAAATTAAGTATGGATTTGTTGTTTTTACGAGCGGCAGTTTCTATAAGCCATCTTTTTGGTTTTAACAAAACAATACCGAGCATAAACACCATTAAGTAGCCTATTACTTTTGTAAGCAGTTCGTCGGTTACCTGAGTTGCGTATGTGGCTCCGATAATACTTCCTAATATTGAGGGAATCATTAGCCAAAGACTTTCCTGAAGTAGTGGTTTGAATTTTGAGGATTTTCTAAATGTAAATACACTGACCAAACATTGTACAAATGCCCCAACTCTGTTTGTTCCATTTGCCAACCCTGCTGGTAAACCAGTAACGAGTAATAAGCTTAGTGTAAAAACAGATCCATTTCCAGCTAATGTGTTCACAATACCAGCCATTAATCCGGCCAAAAGTAAAAGTGGGTAAAAATACCAAGCTAATTCCATACTTTTTTAAATATCGTGTAAAGATGTTAAAAATCCGGAGAATTTCTACAAAAAAAATGCCCCAGCTTGGCTGAGGCATCTAATTCGTTAGAAATCTTTTATTACTTGATCACAACTCTTTGTACGTTTTGAGAAGTTGAAGTAGTTACTTTTACCAAGTAAATACCTGCATCAAAATTAGAGATGTCGATTGTTTCGTTAATCGCTCCTTCAATAGTTTTAGAAGAGATTACTTCTCCTAATATGTTAATTACGTCTAAAGTATAGAAATCATTTTTATCTGTTGTAACTGTAAACACTCCATTTGATGGGTTAGGAACAACGGAGAATAAAGTGTTGTTTTCATTTTCGTCTAAATCAACATAATCTCCTAGAGCCATACGAATAGCAACAGCTGTTCCGTTTGTATAAACAGTAGCATCATCTGCCGTGAAATATAGACTTGCATAGGGTGGCTCCCATACTGTTTCATCATCTAATACTTGAAGTGCATCTGCGTTTCCACCAGCCGTGTATAGTTCGGCACATGCATAATAAACACCTGGTGCAAGTGTTGTTTCTGGTAGTGGTATATAGACAAGGTTATTGTCAATATTATTTTGAGTAACTGTTACACCATCTTCGTTTTCTGCGATTCTTCCAGAATAAACATCAGCAGACTGGTTTAAAGAACCATCTTCATTTAACAAACTTGATTCAGGAAGTAAAAAAGAGAATATTTGACCGCCAACAGTAGACTGACTACTTATGGCAACTTCTAGGCCAACAATTGAGGTTTCTTCCAAAATTACATAGCGTGCAAATAAAGTATTTCCTTCACCTTCACCAGTATTACCTGTTCCGATGTTTGTAATTGATAAATCTTCATCATCATACACACCAATACCATCTAAAGAAAAAAGATTTTTACTAATTGCAAATTCTCTAGAATAAGTGTTATTTCCAAAGTATTGACCTTCTTCATTATCAGCATCAGACGTTAAGGTAGCGTTCAGTGTGTAAATACCCTCAGCTAAGTCTACAGGTACTGCAGTTTGTAAAAGGTCAGTTGAATCTTGTTCTAATGATGGAAAGGATTCTACGTTGGACGCCATAGTTGCTCCAGCTGAATTTTCAATTGCTATTGAAAGCTCTATTCCTGTTTGAGTAGCACTACCAAAATTGAATATTTCACCTCCTAAAGCCAAAGAGTCAGAAAGTTGAGATATTGGTGTTCTTCCGTATTCAGAATTAAAAAAAGTAGAAGCCCATGCTTCATTTAAAACGATGTCGTTTGCTTGGAGATTATTAATTGATGCATCATCTACAAACCAAGAATAGCCCCAAGTACCTGTGTGGTGAAAACGTACCCATACTTGTGATTGACCACCAGCTGAACCACTAATATTTACGTTTGCAGTTGTTGGGTTTGATTCTACTTCATCGTTGTTCACAAAATCTTCCCACAGTGCATAAACATTTGGGTTTGTGCTTGCGTCAAAACTTGCAGTTAATTCTGGCCAATCGTTATTGTTAGTGCTTGTAACAATAAAACACTGAGTATCAAATTGTCTGTAATTAGTTTCAAAACTTAAAAGTATACTGGTGTTACCAGATAAATTAATTGGACTGGCAGTTGTCATCCAAGAAGACTCTAAATCACCAGAGTTCGCTGCTCCATAGGCATCTGAATCAAGCATTGCAAAACCATTAGCTGCAGTAGAAGAAGCTACTGGAGCTGTAATGTATTCTCCAGAATTGGAAAGGTTTTGTCCAATAACCCAGTCTAAATCACAGCTTGATGCATGACCAAGTGTCCAAGTATTGGCATCGGAAAAATCATCAGACCAAATAGCTGCAGACTTATGAGCTGTTGGTGTAGTTGTAATTTTTTTGTTGGTTTTAGTAACAAAATTATTTTTTGATAGTTCAGCTTTTTGAGCAAAAAGCGAGGAAGCTATAACAAAAGCTCCTGCTAATAGTTGAATTTTTTTCATAAGGGAAATTTTATTTTATACAAAAATAGTGTTTATCTTTAACTATTACAAGTAGTTTTAAGAGTATGATTCTAGGCTAGGGCAGCTGCAAATTAAGTTACGATCTCCGTGGGCTTGATCAACTCGTCTTACGCTAGGCCAAAACTTGTTTTCGCCGACCCATTTTTTTGGGAAGGCTGCCTGTTTTCTAGTATAGTTATAGTGCCACTCGTCAGATGTGCATTGGTTTAATGTGTGTGGTGCATTTTTGAGAATGTTATTTTCTATAGGGTATTTACCCGTAATAACGTGTTCAATTTCTTCTCTTATAGATATCATTGCTTCGCAAAAGCGATCTAGTTCTTCCTTACCTTCACTTTCTGTTGGCTCAATCATAAGGGTTCCTGCAACAGGAAAAGAAACAGTTGGCGCGTGGTATCCATAATCCATAAGTCGTTTGGCTATGTCGGTTACCTCTATTCCGCTGGCTTCTTTTAAGTCTCGGCATTCAAGAATCATTTCATGGGCAACTCTTCCATTTTCTCCTGCATATAGAATCTTAAAATGCTTTTCTAGTTTTACTTTCATATAATTAGCATTTAAAATAGCATATTTTGTCGATTCTTTTAATCCTTCTGCACCTAACATTTTAATATATGCGTAAGATATTATTAGAATTAAAGAGGATCCCCATGGGGCTCCTGATATAGACGAGATGCTGTTTTTTCCTCCACATTCGATGATGGCATGACCGGGTAAAAATTCAACCAATTGAGGAGCAACTCCTATTGGGCCAACGCCTGGGCCTCCTCCTCCATGAGGAATAGCAAATGTTTTATGAAGATTAAGATGACATACATCTGCTCCAATTGCTCCAGGAGAAGTTAAGCCTACTTGCGCATTCATATTTGCACCATCCATGTATACCTGTCCACCATGTTGATGTATGATGCTATTGATTTCTTTTATAGAAGATTCAAAAACACCATGCGTAGATGGGTATGTAATCATTAAAGCTGAAAGCTCATTTGAGTGTTTTTCTGCTTTATCTTTCAAGTCTGCAACATCAATGTTACCCATTTCGTCACATTTAACAACAACAACTTTCATTCCTGCCATTACTGCAGAAGCTGGGTTTGTGCCATGAGCCGATGAGGGTATTAAGGTAATGTTTCTTTGATAATCGCCACGCGAGTGATGGTATTTACGAATGACCATTAGACCTGCATATTCTCCTTGAGCGCCCGAATTAGGCTGAAGAGACATTCCGGCAAAGCCTGTTATTTTACATAAATCTTTTTCTAATTCCTTAAAAATTTCTTGATATCCTGCCGCTTGTTCTACCGGAATAAATGGGTGTAAAGAACTGAAGTTACTTTCGTTTAATGGAAGCATCTCTGATGCGGCATTAAGTTTCATTGTGCATGAGCCTAGAGCAATCATCGAATGATTTAAAGATAAATCTTTGCGCTCTAAGCGTTTTATGTACCGCATCATTTCTGTTTCCGAATGGTAAGAATTAAAGACCTCATGAGTCATAAAATCTGTAGTTCTGGCCAATGAATCGTCAAGGGTAGAAGAGTCGTAAACATCAATAATTCTATTGTACTCTATTTTTTTTGCAGCACCTAAAACTGCTAGTATATCATTTAAATCTTGAGTGGTTGTTGTTTCATTTAGACTAATGCAAATAGAATGTTCATCAAGATAAAGGAAATTTATATGCGCGGCTAAAGCGATTTCATTAACTACTTCAGCTGGTACAGATTTTAAGTCAATTAAAAGTGTATCAAAGTACTGACTGTTCACTTGATCAAAGCCAAGTTCTTTGATTCCAGATGCCAATGCATTTGCTTTGTTGTGAATGCGTTTTGCAATGTTTTTTAACCCTTGTGGGCCATGAAACACCCCGTACATTCCTGCCATAACAGCTAAAAGAACCTGAGCTGTACAAATGTTTGAGGTTGCTTTTTCTCTTTTAATGTGTTGCTCTCGAGTTTGAAGAGCCATGCGTAAAGCGGGTTTGCCGTCTAAGTCTTTTGATAAGCCTATAATGCGTCCTGGCAAGTTTCTTTTGTACAATTCTTTGGTGGCAAAGTAGGCCGCGTGAGGACCTCCATATCCAAGTGGTATTCCAAATCGCTGAGAAGTTCCACAAACAATATCTGCTCCCCAAGAGCCTGGAGATTCTAGCAGTGTTAGCGAAAGTAAATCTGCAGCAACTGCTACTCCTGCACCTTGCTCATGAGCAGTATCAGTAAATGCTTTGTAATTATAAATTTCACCTGTAGCTGAAGGGTACTGTAACAAAGTTCCAAAAGTTGCTTCGTCACATTTGTAGTCTCTGTGGTTTCCAATTATAAGTTTAATGCCCAGAGGTTCTGATCTGGTTTCTAGAAGACTAATGGTTTGGGGCAAGCATTCTTCAGAAACAAAAAAAACATTGGCATTATTCTTACGTTTTGATTTAGACCTACCGTTAAATAGTAAAATCATTGCTTCTGCAGCTGCTGTAGACTCATCCAACAGGGATGCATTCGCTATTTCCATACCAGTTAGGTCAATAACCATCGTTTGGTAATTTAATAGCGCTTCAAGTCTTCCTTGCGCAATTTCAGCTTGATAGGGTGTGTAAGCTGTATACCAGCCCGGATTTTCGAGAATATTTCTTTGGATTACACTTGGTAAAACGGTGTTGTGGTAACCAAGCCCAATGTATGTTTTAAACTGTTTGTTTTTCTGAGAAAGCTCTTTTATATGGATTAAAAACTCTTGCTCGCTTAACCCTTCTGGAAGGTCTAACTCTTCATTTAGTCTTATTGAAGTGGGGATGGTTTGATCAATTAGTTCGTTAACGGAATTTACACCTATGGTGTTTAACATTTCTTTAACCTCATGAAGTCGAGGTCCAATGTGGCGAAGTGAAAACGAGTTTGTGTTCATTGCTTAGTACCTGTTTTAGTCATTATAATTATTTAATATTTTATTGTGCAAAATTACAAAATATTAATGTTGGTTTAAATCTTTACTCAAAAAAAATAGATTATTTTTGAGCGTATGAGAATTCTTGTTAAAATAGCTGATTTGCTGGTTGTGAGTAATCTATATGTTGCTACCGGAACTTACGCTCTTACTTGGTTAACTTTACAGTTTTACGATTGCCCAAATACAGATGTGTTGTGGTTTGTGTTTTTTTCGACTTTGTTTGCATACAATTTTATGCGACTCTTACGGGTTAGGCCAATGTTGCGAGAGGGAGATTCTCTTCGTCATAAAAATATTTTTTATTACAAGCCATTTCTATGGATCTTTACATTTATCTCTGCGCTCCTATCTTTTTTATTTTTTTGTCAGATCTACCATTATGCTTTTTATACTCTACTTTTTATAGGACTCATATCTATTGTGTATTCTTTGCCAGTATATAAAACAGGTGATCTGTGGTATAGGTTTAGAGACATTCCGTCCTTAAAAATATTTTTAATTTCTTTTGTATGGACAGTTGCTACATCGCTATTGCCTATGCTTGTTTGTGAGGTCTCTATTGACTGGTCAAGGGTGTTGGAGCGTTTTCTTTTTGTGTTTGCGATTACCATTCCTTTTGATATTAGAGATCTTAGTTTTGATGCTGAGCGATTGGCTACATTACCTCAATTGTTAGGTCAAAAAAAGTCGAAGATATTAGGCGTTTCAGCTCTGGTACTTGCTGAATTAATTCTCTTTTATGATTACTTTTTTAGAGACCTATATTCTTTAAGTGCTATGCTGTTTATTTATTTGTCCTACGAGTGTTCTATATACATGGTTTATAAGAGTCGTGCTGATTTACCTGAACGTTTTTTTACGATGGGTGTAGAGGGAATGTCCATTCTTGTCGGCTTGTTTTTTTACCTTTCAAAGTTTTTATTGTAGAGCTCTGTAATTGTTGTAATTTTGCTTTTTTAATAAGAGAACTATGAATTGGGAATTTTCAGAGGATTTTGCTCGTAAAATGGATCAAGAAGATCCATTGTCTTTTTTAAGAGATCGATTTTTTATACCAAAAGTTTCGAATGAAGAAGCTGTTTATTTTACAGGAAATTCTCTGGGGCTTCAACCAAAAACAACAGCTTCTTTTATCCAACAAGAATTAAAAGATTGGGCTGAACTTGGTGTAGAAGGTCATTTTCATGGAAAAACACCTTGGTTCGATTACCATAAAGTGTTGACTAATACCAATGCCAAAATTGTGGGGGCTTTAGATTCTGAGGTTGTTGTTATGAACGGTTTAACCACCAATTAACATCTTTTATGGGCCTCTTTTTACAAGCCAACAAAAAGTAGATTTAAAATCATTTGCGAAGCAAAAGCCTTTCCATCCGATCAATATGTAATGGAAAGTCAAGCCAAATTTCATGGGTTTAATCCTGATGATGCAATCGTAGAAGTTGCGCCTCGTGATGGCGAATACACAATTCGTACCGAAGATATTCTTGCAAAAATTGAAGAATTAGGGAGTGAAGTTGCTTTGGTTTTTTGGGGAGGTGTTAATTATTATACCGGACAGGTTTTCGATATGGAAACAATTACGAAATCTGGACATAGTGTTGGAGCAAAGGTAGGATTTGATTTAGCGCATGCGGCCGGAAATGTGAAGTTACAACTTCATGATTGGGGTGTAGATTTTGCTGCTTGGTGCTCGTACAAATATTTAAATTCTGGCCCCGGAAATGTGTCTGGTGTTTTTGTTCACAAACGTCATGGAGAAGATTCGAGTTTACCACGATTTGCAGGTTGGTGGGGTCATGATGAGGGAAATCGTTTTTTAATGGAAAAAGGCTTTGTGCCTTCCAAAGGGGCAGAGGGGTGGCAGTTAAGTAATGCTCCAATATTTGGGATGGCTGCGCATAGAGCTTCCTTAGAAATTTTTGAAGAAGTAGGTATGGATCAACTCATTGCTAAATCACGTCTGCTGGTTGCCTACTTAGAGTACATACTTGCTCAGGTTGCATTAAAGTTTGACAATTGCAATTTTGAATCTATAACACCAACCAATCCCGAGGAGAAAGGCTGTCAAGTATCCGTTCTATTACACGGACAGCGCAAAGAGTTGTTTGATAAACTGACTAAGAAAGGCGTGCTTGCCGATTGGAGAGAGCCCAATGTAATTCGTATGGCTCCAGTACCTTTATACAATTCATTTGAAGATATTTTTAGATTTGGAAAAAAATTAGAAGCTAGTTTATGTTAGAAAAAAAGTTTACGGTTGCCGGTGCTGGGTTAGTAGGTTCTTTGTTTTCTTTATACCTCGCAAGAAAGGGACATCATGTTGACGTTTTTGAACGAAGAAAAGACATGCGTGCTGTAAAATTAGGTGCAGGAAAGTCTATTAATTTATCTTTATCTACCCGAGGTTGGAAGGCTTTAGCTGGTGTTGGTATCGAAGAGGATGTAAAGAAAATGGGCATTCCAATGCACAAACGAATTATGCATGCTTTAGACGGTTCGTTAACGCATCAGCCTTATGGAAAAGATGGCGAAGCTATATATTCGGTATCTCGTGGAGGTTTAAATGCCTTGTTAATGGATTTAGCCGAGCGCGAAGAAAACATTAATTTTCACTTTAATGAGAAATGTATTGATGTGGATCTAAAAGAAGCCCAAGCTACTTTTGAAAATACGCTAACCAAGGAAATAACAGAAGTAAAAGCAGACCATTTAGTTGGTGCAGACGGTGTTTACTCTGCAGTTCGAAATAAAATGCAACGTCAAGATCGCTTTAATTTTGAAAAAAGGTACATAGAGCATGGGTATAAAGAATTGGTGATTCCTGCGAATGCAGATGGAACTCATCAGCTCGAAGTGAATGCCTTACATATATGGCCTAGAGGAAATTATATGCT
>Ga0233444_10001915_pt1 | contig 22630 bp, 22 predicted proteins | sample SI_124_October20_6_FD_182792 | JGI IMG/M metagenome (GOLD analysis project Ga0233444, IMG submission 182792) | Seawater microbial communities from Saanich Inlet, British Columbia, Canada - SI_124_October2016_10_MG | ecosystem: Environmental > Aquatic > Marine > Inlet | place: Canada: British... | reverse complement strand
GAAGAACCTAAAACAGAAGCGAAAAAGGAAGAACCTAAAACAGAAGCGAAAAAGGAAGAACCTAAAGCAGAAGCGAAAAAGGAAGAACCTAAAGCTTAACAGTAAGGTAGTAAAAAATGCTGGAAGTAAAAATTTTTACTTTATATCCAGATTTATTTCCTGGTCCTCTTGATACGGGGATTTATAAAAAAGCTAAGGAAAATAAAATCTGGGACATTAAAGTCATCAACATAAGAGACTATTCAACAGACGGTCGAGGATCCGTTGATGACACACCATTTGGTGGAGGTAGCGGAATGTTATTAAGACCAGATGTAGTCGCATCCGCCTTGGATAAAAACACTAAATCAGATGAAAAAATTATTTATCTTTCTCCAAAAGGAAAAAAATTTGATCAGCACGAAGCAAGATCAATTAGTAAAATTAATAAGCTTAATATTTTATGTGGTCATTTCGAAGGGATTGATCAAAGGTTGTTAGAGACTAGAAATATAGAAGAATACAGCATTGGTGATTTTATTTTATCAGGAGGCGAAACAGCCTCTTTTGTTTTTGTAGACGCTCTAGTAAGACTTTTGCCAGGTGTACTAGGAAATGAAGAGTCTAATAAAGAAGAAAGCTTTGAAAATTATCTATTGGAGCACCCTCAATATACAAAACCTAAAGATTGGGAGGGTAAAAGCCCGCCAGATATACTATTTTCCGGAGATCATGCCAAAATTAAGGGGTGGCGTTTATCTCAATCTGAGGCTATAACACGTCGCCAGAGACCTGATCTTTGGAAAAAATATTTAGATAAAAAAAATGAAAAACATTGAAGATATAAATAAAGCTGCGATTCAAAAAATAACTGCAAATAAGAAAATTACCGATTTTTCTCCAGGTGATACTATTAAGGTTGGCGTAAAAATCGTAGAAGGAAAAAGAGAAAGAATTCAATATTTTGAGGGTGTTTGTATTGCTAAAAAAAACAGAGACCTTAACTCTTCTTTTACTGTCAGAAAAATTTCATTCGGAGAAGGTGTTGAAAGAACATTTGCCCTTTACAGTCCTAATGTAGACTCTATTAAAGTAATAAGATCTGGAAAAGTTAGAAGAGCTAAACTTTATTACTTAAGAGATAGAAAAGGAAAATCAGCAAGAATTGCTGAGAAGATTAAGAAAAAAATTGGTGTAGATATCTCTGTTAAGACTTCTGCGCCAGAAGAAAAAGCAGTTAAAATAGTAAAAAAAGAAGTTCTAGAAGCAGATCAAGCTAAAGACGATAAACCAACTAGCGATAAGAAATAAAAATTTCTAATGTCAAAAACTCTATATGATAAGATATGGGAAAACCATCTTGTTCATAAACAGGATGATGGAACTTGTTTAATCTATGTTGATCGTCACTTAGTTCATGAAGTAACTAGCCCACAAGCCTTTGAGGGACTTAGATTAAATAAAAGAAAAGTGAGAAGACCAGAATTAACTTTAGCAGTACCAGATCATAATGTTCCAACTACTGATAGATCTAAAGGTATTGATGATCAAGAGTCTAAAGTCCAAGTTGATACGCTACGTAATAACTGTAAAGAATTTGGTGTAGAACTTTTTGATGTTAACGATAAAAGACAAGGCATTGTTCATATTATTGGACCAGAACAAGGATTTACTCAGCCAGGTACAGTGATTGTCTGTGGAGACAGTCATACAGCTACACACGGAGCCTTTGGAGCCTTAGCATTTGGCATCGGAACATCTGAGGTTGAACATGTTTTAGCTACTCAAACATTAATTCAAAAAAAATCTAAAAATTTAAGAATTAATGTTAATGGAAAATTACCAGCTGGAGTTACTGCAAAAGATGTAATTTTGAAAATAATTGGAACGATAGGAACTGCAGGTGGAACAGGTTATGTAATTGAATTTGCTGGAGATGTGATCAGAAATTTAAGCATTGAAGAACGAATGACAGTTTGTAACATGACTATCGAAGCTGGTGCAAGAGCAGGATTAATAGCACCTGATAAAAAAACCTTTGAATATTTTAAGAATAAACCTATGTCTCCAAAAGGAGAAACTTGGGACAAAGCATTAGCATATTGGAAAACACTACATTCAGATGATGACTGTAAATTTGATAAGGAAATTAATCTTAACGCTCAGGAAATTGAACCATTAGTAACTTGGGGAACATCACCACAGGATGTTGCTCCTATAACAAGTGTAGTTCCTGATCCAAGCAAAGAGTCAAATGAAGATAGAAAAGCTGCTATGAAAAGGTCTCTTGATTATATGGGTTTAAAAGCAAATACTAAAATATCAGATATTAAAATAGACAAAGTATTTATTGGCAGTTGTACCAATGGTAGAATTGAAGATTTAAGAAATGCAGCAAAACTTCTAAAAGGAAAAAAAGTTGCTGAAAATGTTGATGCCATGGTTGTTCCCGGATCAGGTTTAGTTAAAGCTCAGGCTGAAGAGGAGGGATTAGATAAAATTTTTAAAGAAGCTGGATTTGAATGGCGTGAGCCGGGTTGTTCGATGTGTCTTGCAATGAATGCTGATAAACTTAAACCAAAAGAGAGGTGTGCGTCAACATCTAACAGAAACTTTGAAGGCAGACAAGGTAGAGGCGGTAGAACTCATTTAGTTAGTCCTGGGATGGCAATAGCAGCAGCAGTTAGCGGTCATTTAGCTGATGTAAGGAAAATGCAATAATGAAAAAATTTATAAAAGTTAAAAGCATACCTTCATATCTACCTCTACAAAATATTGATACAGATATGATAATTCCTAAACAGTTTTTAAAAACAATCAAAAGAACTGGTTTGGGAAAAAGTTTGTTCTATGAAATGAGATATGATGAACAAGGAAACTTAATAAAAGATTTTATATTGAACAATGAACCTTACAACAAGTCAAAAATTTTATTATCTGGAAAAAACTTTGGATGTGGTTCTTCAAGAGAGCATGCGCCTTGGGCTCTATCTGACTTTGGCATCAAATGCGTTATTAGTTCTAGTTTTGCAGATATATTTTATAACAACTGCTTTAAGAACGGGATCTTGCCCATAAAAACAGATGAACAAACAGTGCTTGAGTTAGCAGAGTATTGCAAAAGAAAAGAGGAAATAGATGTTAATTTAGAAAGTCAAGAAATTAAATTTGGTAATAAAGTCGTAAAATTTGATATCGATGCATTCAAAAAGAAATGTTTAATAGAAGGATTGGATGACATTGATTTATCAATGGGAAAAGTAAGCTATATCAAAAATTTTGAGAAAAAAATTTGCGAAGAAAAACCATGGTTGATGAAAAATGATTAAAATAAAGAATAGAAAAATATTATTACTACCTGGGGATGGTATTGGGCCGGAAGTTGTAAAAGAAGTTAAAAAAATTATAGAATGGTTTAATAAGATAAAATCTTTAGATTTTAAAATTGAAGAGGATTTAGTAGGTGGAGCCTCATATGAAAAGCACAAAAATCCAATCACTGATGAAGTTTTTTATAAAGCCCTTGAAAGTGAGGCTGTTATTTTAGGAGCTGTAGGAGGACCTAAGTATGACAATCTTGAATTTGCAAAAAGACCTGAAAGAGCTCTATTAAAATTAAGGAAAGAATTAAAATTATTCGCTAATTTACGCCCAGCAATTTGCTTTAAGCAACTAGTAGACGCATCTTCATTAAAACCTGAGATTATTTCTGGTCTAGATATAATGATTGTAAGAGAACTTACAGGTGGAATTTATTTTGGGGAGCCTAGAGGAATAGAACCAATTGAAAACAATGAAAGAAAAGGAATTAATACTCATACTTACACTACAAGTGAAATACAAAGAGTGGCAAGAGTTGCTTTCGATTTAGCAAAAAAAAGAAAAAATAAAGTCACTTCTTGTGAAAAATCAAACGTAATGGAAGCAGGTGTTTTATGGAGAGAAGAAGTCCAGGCTCTTAAAGATACAGAGTATCAAAAAATAGAATTAAGTCATATGCTTGCAGATAATTGCGCAATGCAGCTTTTAAGAGATCCAAAACAGTTTGATGTTATTGTAACTGATAATTTATTTGGAGATATTCTCTCAGATGAAGCCGCAATGTTGACGGGCTCACTTGGACTGCTTCCTTCTGCTTCTCTAGGTGCTAAAGATAAAAATGGAAAAATTAGATCTATGTATGAGCCTGTTCATGGCTCAGCCCCTGATATAGCAGGAAAAAATATAGCTAATCCTATTGCAACAATCTTAAGCTTATCGATGGCTTTAAAATATTCTCTTGATTTAGATAAAGAATCTGGACAATTGGAAGAAGCAGTTCAAAGCGTTCTAGATGATGGTCTGAGAACAAAAGATATCATGTCTAAAAACATGAAAGAAGTTTCTACTTCAGATATGGGTGATGCAATTATAGCAAAATTGAAATAAAGTAGTTTTTAATATGAATTTTGCAATAATTGGGGCATCAGGAAATGTGGGAAGAAAAACCATTGAAATTTTGGAAAAATCCAAAATATCATTTAAAGAATTATTTTTAGTTGCTTCTATAAAAAGTGTGGGAAAAAAAATTAAATTTCGAGAAAAAGAAATTGAAATACAGAATTTAGAAAATTATGATTTCTCGAAAGCTCAAATTACTATATTTGCTGCTGGGAGTGAAATTGCAAAAGAGTGGGCTAGAAAGGCAGCAAAAAAAACTATCGTAATTGATAATTCTAGTTTTTTTAGAATGCAAAAAAATATTCCTCTAGTTGTTCCAGAAGTTAATTCAGATGCTCTAGAAAAACATGAAAACATTATAGCAAACCCAAATTGTTCAACAATGCAAATGGTTTTAGTACTTAAACCATTGCATGATGAATATAAAATTACAAGAGTAGTTGTATCTACATATCAAGCTGTATCAGGAGCAGGTAAAGCAGCTACGGATGAATTATTTGATCAAACGAAAAACTTTTTAGAAAAAAAAGATATTGCTCCTAAAAACTTTACTAAACAAATTGCTTTTAACTTAATCCCTCATATTGATGTTTTTGATAGGGATGGCTATACAAAAGAAGAATTAAAAATGACAAATGAGACCAAAAAAATATTAGATGAGAACATAGATGTAACAGCCACATGTGTGAGAGTTCCTGTAAGAACTGGACACTCAGAGTCAATTAATATTGAGTTTGAAAATTCATATGATTTAAAAAAAATTATCAAAATTTTAAGTAAAGCTCCAGGATGTAAAGTTATTGACGATAGAAAAGATGGTGGATATATAACTCCACTTGAAGCTGAGGACGATAATATGACATATATTTCTAGAATAAGAAAAGATAATTCTAATGCGAAAGCAATAAATATTTGGGTAGTTTCAGACAATTTATTAAAAGGCGCTGCTTTGAATGCGGTTCAGATAGCAGAGCATCTAATGAAAAAAATTAAAACTTAGTTTATAATTAAATTATGCAATATAAAAACAATCCACTTAGCCCTCATCTTCAGATTTATAAATGGCAAATTTCATCACTATTATCTATAGCTCATAGAATAGTTGGAGTGATAAATATTATTGCTATTACTGCAATTTGTATTTGGAGCTTGTTATTATTACTAGGTACTGAAAGTTATCAGCCTATAAATTTTTTTTTAAATACTGTCTTTGGTAAATTTATAGCAGTTAGTCTCTGTTGGACTTTTAGTTTTCATGTCCTAAATGAATTGCGGCACCTTATATGGGATCTTGGTTATGGTTTTGATTTAAAGATTTCAAAAATCACTGGAGTGCTTGTTTTAATTGGTTCTTTTTTATTTACAATTTTATTTTATTTAATAGGAAAAAATATTTTTTAATTATGCACTCATCAACAAAAAAATGGTTATTTACTAAAATTAGCTCATTAATTCTCTTACCATTAATGGTTTGGTTTATTATTAATTTTGTATCTATATATAATAAGAACTATTCTGAAGTAGTCCTTTTTTTTACTCAGCAACCTACAAAGATTATATTTTCAATTTTTGTTATTTTTGCTTTTTTTTTCTCATCATTAACGATAAGTGAGATTTTTGAGGACTATATACAGGATGAAGAAATCAAAAATGTCGCAAATAAACTGCTCAATATATTTGCTATAATAATACCTTTATTAACTATTATAGGTATATATAATTTATCATAATGAACACTTATAAAATTATAGATCATGAATATGACGTAGTAGTTCTTGGAGCAGGAGGATCTGGTTTAAGAGCGGCAGTTGGTTTATCAGAAGCAGGTTTAAAAACAGCTTGTATTTCAAAAGTATTTCCCACAAGAAGCCATACATCAGCTGCACAAGGAGGAATTTCAGCAGCCCTAGGTAACATGGGTGAAGATGATTGGAGATGGCATATGTATGACACAGTTAAAGGATCAGACTGGCTTGGCGATCAAGATGCTATTGAATATTTATGCAAAGAAGCACCTAGAGCGGTAGTAGAGCTTGAAAGGTATGGCGTTCCATTTAGTAGAACTGATGACGGAAAAATTTACCAAAGACCTTTTGGCGGAATGACAAAAAATTATGGAAATGGAACTGCGCAAAGAACGTGCGCTGCAGCCGATAGAACAGGGCACGCAATCTTGCATACTTTATATGGTCAGGCTCTTAAACATAATACAGAATTTTTTATTGAGTATTTCGCTTTAGATCTAATTATGAAAAATGGTGAGTGTAAAGGTGTTATAGCTTGGAATTTAACTGATGGAACAATTCATAGATTTAGATCGCATATCACAATTATAGCAACAGGTGGTTATGGAAAAGTTTATCAATCAGCAACATCAGCTCATACTTGCACAGGAGACGGTAACGCCATGGTTTTGAGAGCAGGTTTGCCATTACAAGACATGGAATTTGTTCAATTCCATCCAACAGGAATTTATGGGGTTGGATGCTTGATCACTGAAGGAGCTAGAGGTGAGGGCGGATTTCTTGTTAATGGTAAAGGTGAAAGATTTATGGAAAGATATGCCCCGAACGCAAAAGATTTAGCATCAAGAGATGTTGTAAGTCGTTCAATGGAAATGGAAATTAATGAAGGACGTGGGGTTGGAAAAGATAAAGATCACATAAGTTTACATTTAGACCACTTAGATAAAGAAGTTTTAGATGAAAGATTACCAGGAATAACAGAAGCAGCTAAAACATTTGCAAATGTTGATATAAATAAACAACCAATTCCAGTTGTGCCTACTGTTCATTATAATATGGGAGGCATTCCAACAAATTACAAAGCAGAGGTTTTAACATTAAATGGTTCAGAAAAAACAGTACCTGGCTTAATGGCGATAGGAGAAGCTGCTTGTGTTTCAGTTCATGGAGCAAATAGATTAGGTTCTAATTCTTTAATTGACCTTGTGGTTTTTGGAAGAGCCGCAGCAAAAAGAGCTTCAGAACTCGTACAATCTGGAGATCCACATGAAGAAGTTTCAAACTCAGAAACAGATAAATGTTTGAATAGATTTGATAAAATTAGAAATTCAAGTGGTTCTACAATGACATCAGAATTAAGATTGAAAATGCAAAAAACAATGCAATCAAAATGTGCAGTTTTTAGGACTGAAAAAACATTAAAAGAAGGTGTTGAACAGATCAGAAAACCTTATGAAGGCATGAATGATATTTCGGTGAAAGATAAATCACTATTATTCAATACCGATCTAGTTGAAAGTCTAGAATTTGATAATTTAATACGTCAAGCACTTACAACAATGGACTCTGCATATAATAGAAAAGAAAGTAGAGGTGCGCACGCGAGAGAAGATTTTAACAAAAGAGATGATAAAAATTTTATGAAACATACTTTAGCTTGGCAGAGTGATAAAAAAGTAGAAATTAAATATAGAGATGTTCATTCAAGAACTTTAACTAATGATGTTCAGTATTTTCCTCCAAAAGAGAGAGTTTATTAAATAATGGTTCAATTTAACTTGCCTCAAAATTCTAAGATTGAAGTAGGCAAGCATTATAAAGATACATCGAATTCCAATAATTTAAAAAGGGTAAACGTATATAGATGGGATCCGTCTACAGACCATAATCCAAGAGTTGACACATTTGAAGTTGATATGGATAACTGCGGCCCAAAAGTGTTAGATATATTGTTTAAAATTAAAAATGAAATTGATCCATCATTAACTTTTAGAAGATCATGTGCTCACGGAGTCTGTGGCTCATGTGCAATGAATATTGATGGAGTAAATACATTAGCTTGCATCAAGTCTCATACAGATATTAATGGAGATTTGAATATATATCCTCTTCCGCATCTTAAAGTTATTAAAGATTTAATTGGAGATCTAACAACTCTTTATAAACAATACGAGTCTATAAAACCTTGGCTTGAAACAGCACAAACTGGAGAAGAAAAAACAGAATTAAATCAATCTCAAAAAGATAGAGAAAAACTAGATGGATATTATGAATGTATCCTATGTGCTTGCTGCTCCACATCATGTCCAAGTTACTGGTGGAATGGAGACAAATATTTGGGACCAGCAGTACTATTGCAAGCTTACAGATGGATAAATGACAGTAGAGATGGTGATAAAAAAGAAAGATTAAAAAAAGTTGCAGACGAATTAAAATTATATAGATGCCATACTATTATGAATTGTACTAATTCCTGCCCAAAAGGATTAAATCCTGCAAAAGCTATTGGATCTATTAAGAAAATGCTTGCAACAAGCTAAAACCTTATTTATTCAATTACATCATGAAAACTATTCAACACTTTGTTAATGGAAAGTCATTTAGTGGCGAGTCAAAAAGAACAGGAAAAATTTTTAATCCAGCCACAGGTGAACAAAGTGCAGAGGTAAAGTTAGCTACAACTAAAGATATAAATGAAGCAGTTACAAATGCAAAAAAAGGATTTGATGAATGGGCTAATACACCTCCGCTTCAAAGAGCGAGAGTAATGTTCAAATTCAAGGAATTAATTGAAAAAAATTCAGATGAACTTACAAAAATAATAGTTGCAGAACATGGAAAAGTTTATGAAGATGCGAGAGGATCGTTAACAAGAGGTTTAGAGGTTGTGGAGTATGCATGCGGTATACCTCAAATGCTAAAGGGTGAATTTACTGAAAATGTAGGAACAAACGTAGATAGTTGGTCTGTAAGACAACCGCTCGGTGTTTGTGTAGGCATTACACCTTTTAACTTTCCAGCAATGGTACCTATGTGGATGTTTCCAATGGCAATAGCTTGTGGAAATACATTTGTTTTAAAACCATCTGAGAAGGATCCTTCATGCTCAATGAGATTAGCAGAGTTATTAAAAGAAGCAGGCTTGCCAGATGGAGTTTTTAATGTTGTAAATGGTGATAAAGAAGCTGTTGATGCATTAATTAATAACAAAGATGTAGCTGCTATGAGTTTTGTTGGCTCTACACCTGTTGCAAAATATATTTACGAAAATTGTGCTAAGAACGAAAAACGAGTCCAAGCACTAGGAGGAGCAAAAAATCACTGTGTAGTAATGCCTGATTGCGATCTAGATCAAGCAGTTAATGGCTTAATGGGAGCCGCATACGGATCTGCAGGAGAAAGATGCATGGCCCAATCAGTTGCTGTTGCCGTAGGTGGAATTGGAGATAAGTTGGTAAGTTCTTTAGCAAAAAAAATAGAAGTACTGAAGGTTGGACCTGGCATGGATAAACAATCTGAAATGGGACCGTTAGTTACAAAAGATCATTTAGCAAAAGTTAAAAGCTATGTTGATATTGGTGAAAAAGAAGGAGCTAAGTTAGTAGTTGATGGACGAGATTTTAAATTACAGGGCTACGAGAACGGATATTATATTGGAGGATGTCTGTTTGACTATGTAACTAAAAATATGAGAATTTATAAAGAAGAAATTTTTGGTCCAGTTTTATCTGTTATAAGAGCAAAAGATTTTGATGAAGCATTACAATTAGTAAATGACCATGAGTTTGGTAATGGAGTAAGCATTTTTACAAGAGACGGCGACTCGGGAAGAACTTTTTCAAATAAAGCAAAAATTGGTATGGTTGGTATTAATATACCCATACCAGTACCAATGGCTTTCCACAGTTTTGGAGGTTGGAAACGATCCTTATTCGGTGATCATCATATGCATGGACCTGAAGGTATAAGATTTTATACAAAATTAAAAACAATAACATCGAGGTGGCCATCCGGACAAAGATCTGATCCCGAGTTTGTTATGCCAACGATGAAATAAAAAGGAGATAAATGAGAAAAAAAATTACTTTAATAGGAGCCGGTCAAATAGGAGGAACATTAGCTCACCTAATTTCATTAAAGGAGCTAGGCGACGTAGTTCTTTTTGATGTTGCCGCAGGCTTAGCTAAAGGTAAAGCTTTAGATATTGCCCAATCTTCTCCTGTTGATGGGATTGATGTTAATTTATCAGGAACAGACAGCTACGATGATACAAAAAACTCAGATGTGATAATAATTACAGCAGGAGTTCCAAGGAAGCCAGGCATGACCAGAGATGACTTACTTGGAATAAATCTTAAAATAATCAAACAAGTAGCTGAGGGTATTAAAAAGACATCACCTAACGCTTTTATAATATGCATTACAAACCCATTGGATGTAATCGTAATGGCTTTACAAAAATACTCTGGTTTACCAAAAAGCAAGATAGTAGGTATGGCTGGAATTCTAGACTCTTCAAGATTTATTTACTTTTTATCAAAAGAATTAGAGATACCAGTAAGGAAAATTAAATCATTAGTTCTAGGAGGACACGGAGATAGCATGGTCGCTATGTTGGAGCATACAGAAATAGATGGTAAAAAAATTAATGATCTAGTTAAAGATGGAAAAATTTCAAAAAAAAGATTAGACGAAATAGTTGATAGAACAAAAAAAGGTGGAGCTGAAATAGTTAAATATTTAGAAAAAGGGTCGGCTTTTTATGCGCCTGCAGCAGCAGGAGTTGAAATGGCAGAAAGCTATTTAAAGGATTTAAAAAAACAGCTTCCTTGCGCTGCTTATCTAAACGGTGAATATGATACAAAAAACTTATATGCAGGTGTACCTGTAATTATTGGATCTGGAGGAGTTGAAAAAATTGTTGAATTAAAACTCAACGACGAAGAAAAGAAAAATTTTCAGAATTCAATAAAATCTGTCGAAGATTTATTTATAGCAGCTCAAAAAATAGATCCTGATTTAAAGTAATTATTTTTTTTGGTAAACTGCAATAATGCATTTTCCATAATTATATCGCGTTATGAAATCAATAAATATTGTTAATGGAGTAAATATTTTATCCCATAGAAATATTTTTAGGTCTGAAGGGAAAGTTTCTTTTTTATAAAAAAACTTATTAAGAGAATATAAAAGGTATCCTAACATATCTACATACTTAAAATCTATTAATTCAAGGTCAAGAAGTTCTTTTTTAAAAAAATCTTTTTCATATCTTCTAAAATGACCTACGGCTTTATCAAGGTTTCCATAAATCTTTTGATGTGCAGGAACCATTATAATTAAATGACCTCCTTCATTTAATTTTTTTTTTGCCATTTCAATTTCTTCCAGGTCATTTTCAATATGCTCTAAAACATGAAAGTACAAAATTGAGTCAAATCGTCCCTCAACATGATTAATTGATGTGTGCATTACTTTTATATTAGTATATTTTTTAAAATTATTTTTAAGACTTTGAATATTATTAAGATCTTTTTCTGTAAGAACAATATTTTTTAAATCTGGACGGAAATAGTTTCTTGTAAAACTGCCACAACCAGCTCCTATTTCGATTACATCTCCTTTGATATATTTATTAATAATAGAAAGACAATATTTAATATGAAAATTTGCATTATCAAATATTTCCGTAGCTGTTTCAGGATATTGTTCCATTTTAAATTTTATTATTATACTATGATTATATAAATTATTTCAATTATAGAATGTATATCTTGCACAAAAATAAAAATAATTCTACTAATTTTTTTTTCATAATAATTTTATGTTTATTTTCTTTTTTCATAAATTATCATTATGCAAAACTAGGTTCTTTTCCAATTGACACCTTTTTACATTATGATAGCGCACATGGAATTTTAAATGGTGAGTTGCCTATTAGAGATTATTGGGTTGTATCTGGTTTAACAGTTGATTTTATACAATCTTTATTTTTTAAAATATTTGGCACAAATTGGTTTGCGTATACATTACATTCTTCTTTGTTTAATTGTTTAACAACAGTTTTAGTGTATTTTTTTTTTTTAAAATTAAAAATAAATAATTTAAAAGCTTTTTTATTTAGTATTAGTTTTGCTATTTTATCTTACACAATATCTGGTACACCTTTTGTAGATTTACACGCAACATTTTTTTTACTCATTACAACATTACTCATTATAAATAATTTAAGTACTAAATTTTTTTTTCTATGGGTTTTGATAGTATTTTTAATTTTTTTGAGTTTTTTATCTAAACAAGTTCCAGCTACCTATGCAATATTTGCATATTCAATTATATTATTTTATTTTTTTATAAAAAAAAAAGACTTTAAAAAAATAATTATTATTATCTTGTCTGCTATTTCCTTTTTAGCTTTGCTGATCATTTTATTAAAATTTAACAAAATTGATCTTAAAATGTTTTATATTCAATACTTGGATTTCCCAAGATCAATTGGATCTTATAGAGTAAATAATTTTGAATTTTCAATTAATACTTTCTTTAATAATTATAAATTTATTATTATTCCAGCATTATTGCTTGCATTTATTAAGATTAAAAAGAACCTAATTATATCTGAAGAAGTTATCGGTTTTTTAATATTTCTAGTTTTTACAATTATTTTGATATTCCATCAGTTGATGACAAAGAACCAAATTTATATTTATTTTTTAATTCCAATTTTATTTGGATTTTTAGAAAGAGAGATTGATTTGTCTAATTATAAATTAAAAAAATATTTTTCAATTTTTTTAATCTTAGTTTTAGCCTTCATTACAACAAAGTATCATCTAAGATATAATGAGAGTCGAAAATTTCATGATTTAACAAATTTACAATTAAAAACAGCAGTAAAAGCCAATAAAATACACTCGAGTTTAGCAGGTCTTTATTGGAAAAACCCACATTACTCAGGCAATGCATTAGATGAAATATCTATTTTAAATAGAGCGCAAAAAAAAATATCTAGCATAAAAGATGAGGAAATAATGTTAATTTCACATTATAATTTTTTAGATAGCATTATTAGTAATAATCTAAATAAACCAAATAAAACTTTTACAATAGATGGTGCTAGTTATCCTGGTAAAAACAGCAAGCATTATGATCATTATAAAATTTTTTTAATAAATAAAATTAAAAAAGATAAAATTAGTAAAATTTTATTTTTTAAACACGAAAAAATATCACCTAAAATAATTACAATTTATATTAAAAAAAAATGTTATGATTCGTATGAAGATGAAATTTTTTATATATTTAAATTAAGATGTTTTAATTAAATTTGTTTTCTTAATGTAATTAGATGTTCTTGATAAATTTTTTATCCAATGCTTAATCTTAATAGATAAAATTAAAAAATTAAATAATAGAAAGCCAAATATTAATAAATATTTTAAACTTGATTCAATAAAATTAAAAAAAAATAACGAATACATTATCGATAGTATAAAAATATTTTTATAAAATACAGTATTTATTCTCAATGAGTGTTCTATTAAAGAAAATATACCAAGCTTTGATTTATCAAAATATCTTTTTTCTCTTTTTGAATATAGTCTTTTTACTTTACAATTTTTTAAAACAGAGCTTGAATGTGCATACCATGAGCTATCATTAGATAGTAAAGTTTTTAAATTTTTATTATGAAAAGTAGAAAAATTACCAAAAGAAACCCATTTGAGGGTAAAAAAATAAGTTATCATTAAATGTATTTTGTACAGAAGAACTATAATTAAAGCTTCCTCTCTCTTTTTTCGGTTTGATGTTATGATATATTTTGGATTATTAATTGCTTTATCAAGCATGTTTTTAACTTGCCTTGGTGCATCTTCGCCATCACCGTCCATAACTGTTATATAAAATGCACCTCTAATTTTTTTTAAGTAACTCAAGCCAATAGCTATAGCTTTTTGACTACCAAAATTTTTTTTTAACGTAATAATTTTTATCTTTTTTATGGTTTTTAATTTTTTGAAATTTAAACTTATTTTTTTAGAAGAATTATCATTTATAATTAAAATTTCATTCCTTATTTTTTTTTTATTTTGTAAAAAAATATCTAATTTCAAGATTAATTTATTTAACGATTTCCAATCATTAAAAACAGGTATTAGTAAAATATGTTTCATTAAATCAAAATTTATTTATTACTTTTTTCTGTATCAGTTATGTGAATTCCAAAATCTTGAAATGTTGATAAGGCAATTACTGCTGAAAGTGAATAAAAAAATACTAAAATAATTGTATTTTTTTGTTTATTTAAATCTATTATCATTATAATAAAATTTCTTAAATAATTTAATAAATGTTATCTTATAAATAGTAAAATTAATAATGAATATTCACGAACATCAAGCCAAAGAAATACTAAAAGAATTTGGAGCTCCAGTTTCTAATGGGGTCGTGATCTTTTCTAATAACGAAATTAATAAAAAAGTGGAAAAACTAAATAGTAAAGAATTTGTTTTAAAGGCCCAGATCCACGCAGGTGGCAGGGGAAAGGCGGGGGGTGTAAAACTTGTAAAAAATATAACCCAATTAATTGAAGAAGCAAACAACATGATGGGAAAAATTCTAGTAACACATCAAACTGGACCAGATGGTAAAGAAGTTAAAAGATTATATATTGAGGAAGCGTCAGATATTTCTAAAGAATTTTATTTATCTTGCTTAGTTGATAGGGAGTCTTCGAAAATTGCTTTTATAAGTAGTACGGAAGGTGGAATGGATATTGAGAAAGTAGCATTAGAAACACCAAGTAAAATAATTACAAATAAAATAGATTTAAAAAATGAAGGACCAAGCGAGACAGAAGTTGAAAGTATAATTTCTATATTTCAATTGAATGATATGCAGAAAAAAACTGCAAATAAATTAGTCAAATCTCTTTATAAAATAGTAGTCGAGAAGGACGCAAGTTTAATTGAAATAAACCCACTAGTTATAACTAAAACAAATGAAATAATTTGTTTAGATGCAAAAATGAATTTTGATGATAATGCTATTTTTAGGAGACCTGAAATATTAAATTTAAGAGATTTAAATGAAGAGGATCCAGCCGAGATTGAAGCAAGCAAATATGATCTAGCTTATATTAAACTTAATGGATCTATAGGATGCATGGTTAATGGCGCAGGTTTAGCCATGGCAACAATGGATATTATCAAGCTCTACGGTAAAGAACCTGCAAATTTTTTAGATGTAGGAGGTGGCGCCTCAAAGGAGAAAGTAGCTGCAGCCTTTAAATTAATTTTATCTGATAAAAACGTAAAAGGAATTTTAATAAATATATTTGGCGGAATTATGAGATGTGATGTTCTAGCTCAAGGTGTAGTAGATGCTGCTAAAGAAATTAATTTAGCAGTCCCACTAGTTGTTAGGCTAGCCGGCACTAATTTTAAAGAAGGAAAAGAAATATTAGATAAATCAAATTTAAAAATATTATCTGCTTTAGATTTAAATGATGCGGCAAAAAAAATTGTTGAGGCAATTAAATAGATGTCAGTTTTAGTTAATAGATCTACAAAAGTAATTTGCCAAGGTTTTACTGGAACTCATGGCACTTTTCATTCTGAACAAGCTTTGAAGTATGGAACTCAATTGGTTGGTGGTGTTACGCCTAAGAAAGGTGGTCAGAAACATTTAAATCTTCCAGTTTTTAATACTGTTCAAGAGGCAAAAGAACAAACTTCTGCTAATGCAACAATGATATACGTTCCACCCAAATTTGCCTCAGCTGCCATTATTGAAGCAATCGAAGCTGAAATCGAATTAATTGTTTGTATCACAGAAGGAATACCTGTTTTAGATATGTTGAAGGTAAAAAAGGAATTAAGTAAAAGTAAATCAAGATTAATAGGACCTAATTGTCCAGGAATTATTACTCCTGATGAATGTAAAATTGGAATTATGCCTGGAAGTATTCATAAAAAAGGAACTGTTGGAATAGTTTCAAGATCAGGAACATTAACTTATGAGGCAGTAGCACAAACTTCAGCCAATGGCATGGGCCAATCCACATGTATTGGAATAGGTGGAGACCCTATTAATGGTACAAACTTTATAGATTGTTTACAGCTTTTTTTAAAAGACGATGAAACAAAATCAATTATAATGATTGGAGAAATTGGTGGAACAGCAGAAGAAGAAGCGGCAGAATTCCTTAAAAGGGAAAAAATAAAAAAACCTATGGTTGGTTTTATAGCAGGCTTAACAGCCCCTCCAGGAAGAAGAATGGGTCACGCTGGCGCTATAATATCAGGCGGCAAAGGGGGAGCAGAAGATAAAATAGAAATGATGAAATCAGCAGGAATTACCATATCTAAATCACCAGCTGATATAGGAAAAACTCTTTTTCAAAAACTAAATGGTTGATTTTTATTAATGTATGTTAAAATAAATTTTTAATGTCTTCATCTGATAACAATATAATTTATAAAAAGACCTCATTCTTAGCTGGTGCAAATTCAGAATTTATCAATGAATTTTATGCTGATTATATTTCTGATCCAAATTCCCTTCCAGAAAGTTGGAAATTTTTTTTTGATGGATTAAGTGAAAATGAAAAACTTATTTATGATGATATTAAAGGACCAAGCTGGTCACCAGAAAAAAAATTAAAAAAATATAAAAATTCAAAAGAATTAAAAGCAGAAGAGGATTCCAAAACTCCTGATATTAATTTAGACATTGTTAAACAAGCGTCTAAAGATTCTGTCCGAGCTATTATGTTGATAAGAGCTTATAGAATTAGAGGTCATTTAATTTCTAACTTAGATCCACTTGGAATTCAAAAGAAAGAAGAACATCTAGAGCTTAAACCAGAAACATATGGTTTTGAAAAAAAAGACTATAATAGAAAAATATTTTTAGATGGTGTGCTTGGATTACAATATGCAGATTTGAATCAAATATTAGATATTCTTAAAAAAACTTATTCATCAAATATCGGATATGAGTTTATGCATATGGGCGATCCGGATGAAAAAACTTGGATTAGAGACAGAATTGAAGGCCCAGAGAAAGATATAATATTTACCGAGAATGGGAAAAAAGCAATTCTAAAAAAGATTATTCAAGCAGAAGGTTTTGAAAAATATCTTCATGTTAAATTTGTTGGAACAAAAAGATTTGGCTTAGATGGTGGAGAGTCTTTAATTCCTGCTTTAGAGCAAATAATTAAAAAAGGCGGAAACTTGGGAGCAAAAGAAATTAAAATAGGCATGCCTCATCGCGGCAGACTAAATGTTTTAGCAAACGTAATGGGCAAACCATTTAGAGCAATTTTTAGTGAATTTTTTGGTAAGACAGTTAGTTCAAAAAAAGATTTTGAAGGAGATGTTAAATATCATTTAGGGGCATCTTCGAACAGAGAGTTTGATGGAAATTCCGTTCACATTAGTTTAACTGATAATCCATCACATTTGGAAGCAGTAAACCCTGTTGTTCTTGGACAAGTAAGAGCAAAACAATTTTTTCATAAAGATAAGGAAAGAAAAAAAGTTATTCCTGTTTTAATGCATGGAGATGCTGCATTTGCCGGCCAAGGTATTGTGGCAGAATGTTTTGCAATGTCAGGATTGCCTGGGCATAATATTGGAGGAACAATTCATATAATTGTAAATAATCAAATAGGTTTTACTACCGCCCCAAGATTTGCCCGATCGTCTCCTTATCCTTCCGATGTTGCTAAAATTGCACAAGCACCTATTTTTCATGTAAACGGTGATGATCCAGAAGCAGTTGTTCATTGCGCAAAAATTGCAACAGAGTATAGACAAAAATTTAATAGAGATGTTGTAATTGACATAGTTTGTTACAGAAGGTTTGGCCATAATGAAGGAGATGAACCCTCATTTACTCAACCGATAATGTATAAGAAAATTAAATCACACCCTTCGACACTTTCAATTTACGGAAAAAAATTAAGTCAAGAAGGATTAACTTCAGAAGCTGACTTGCAAAAAGAAAAAATAAATTTCAAAAATTTTTTAGAAAAAGAGTTTGATTCATCAAAAAGTTATAAATCTGAATTGAAATGGTTCGATGGTGCTTGGTCTAGGTTTAAACCTGGTTTAGGAAAAGATAAAAGAGGTGCTAGTGGCGTAGACATTGAACTTATAACTAATATAGGAAAAAAAATTTCTAAAATTCCAGACAATTTTAGCGTTCATAAAACTTTAAAAAGAATATTTGACCTACGATTTAAAGCCGTTGAAGATGGTAAGATGATTGACTGGTCAACTGCAGAAAATTTAGCTTTTGGAACTTTGCTTACAGAGGGTTTTTCAGTAAGGTTATCCGGGCAAGACTCTGGAAGAGGTACATTTAGTCAAAGACACGCAGTTTTAAGAAATCAAGATAACCATGATAGATATGTTCCTTTAAATAATATTTCAAAAGGACAAAAAAATTTTGAAATAATAGATAGCTTACTTTCTGAATTTGCAGTTTTAGGTTTCGAATTTGGATACTCTTTATCTGAGCCAGAAACATTAGTTTTATGGGAAGCGCAGTTTGGAGATTTTGCTAATGGAGCTCAAGTTATTATTGATCAATTTATTACTTCTGGAGAGTCTAAATGGGGAAGAGCTAGTGGTCTAGTAATGCTACTACCGCACGGTTACGAAGGCCAAGGCCCAGAACATTCATCTGCTAGATTAGAAAGGTTCTTGCAATTATGTGCTGGAGAAAATATTCAAGTTGTTAACTGCACAACTCCGTCAAATTATTTTCATGTTCTAAGACGACAAATGCATAGAGAGTTTAGAAAACCATTAATAATCATGACACCAAAATCTTTATTAAGACATAAAAAATGTGTCTCAAATATTTCGGAGTTTACTAAAAAAAGTACCTTTCATAGAGTTTTAGAGGATGACTCTTATTCAAAAATAAACAATTTATTACAACTAAAAAAAAGAGATGATAAAATTAAAAAGGTTGTGATGTGTTCAGGTAAAATTTATTATGACTTAATTGAAGCAAGAGAAAAATATAAAAATGACAGAGTTTGCTTTGTTAGAATTGAACAGCTATATCCTTTTCCTGTTAAAACTTTAGCAAATATTTTAAAAAGATACACTAAAGCTAAATTTATTTGGTGTCAGGAGGAACCAAAAAATATGGGTGCGTGGAATACTGTTAGAAACTACATAGATAGAACTTTAGAAATAGTAAATTTTAGCGATAAATCAGTAAAATATGTGGGTAGAAAAGCAGCCTCTTCCACTGCGACTGGAAATCTTAACAAACATCTTGCACAACAAAAAGAAATATTAGAAAAGATACTTAAAGATTAAATGTCAGAAAAAATTACAGTTCCAACATTAGGTGAATCAGTTACAGAAGCCACAGTATCAAAGTGGCTAAAATCACAAGGAGAAGAAGTCTTCGCTGATGAACCGCTTGTAGAGCTAGAGACTGACAAAGTAAATATTGAAGTTCCTTCTCCAACTAGTGGAGTACTTGGAAGTATCGCTGTTAAAGAGGGTGAGACTGTAAATGTTGGTTCCTTACTAGGTACTGTTAATAGGTCGTCAACAAAAATTGATAACACTGTTAAAGAAGCAAAAAGTTATTCACCTCCAAAAAAAGAAAAAGAACCTAAAATTTTTGAGGAAAAAATTACAAAATTTAAAGAGGTAAAGCCAAAAAAAATTAAAGGTAAAGAACCGATGCTAAAATTAGAAGAGGAAGAACCTTTAATATTAGAACAAGTTCATGAGGAAAAAGTATTTAAAAAAAAAGAAGCTAATGTTTCTCCAGCAGCAAGAAAAATGGCTAATGAAGCTAGAGTCGATTTAAGTCAAGTGGAAGGATCAGGAAAAAATGGGGTAATTTTAAAAGAAGATATTATGAGTTTAATGGGATCAAAGCCAGCTCCATCTGAGAGAAAAGTTAAACACGGCCCAGAGGAAAGAGTTAAGATGACAAGGCTTAGATTAACAATTGCAAAAAGATTAAAAGAAGCCCAAGAAAATGCTGCTATGCTTACAACTTTTAATGAAGTTGATATGAGCGAGGTAATAACAATGAGAAATCAATATAAAGAGGATTTTCAAGATAAATATGGAGTTAAACTTGGCTTCATGTCATTTTTTGTTAAAGCTTGTGTGATCGGTTTAAAAAATTACCCTGCGATTAACGCAGAAATTCAGGGCGAAGAAATTGTTTATAAAAATTATTATAATGTAAGTATTGCCGTTGGAACGGATAGAGGATTAGTTGTCCCAGTGTTAAGAGAAACAGACGAAATGTCTTTTGCTGATATAGAGAAAAAAATTAGTGATCTTGGTAAAAAAGCTAAAGATGGAAAAATTACCATCGAAGATTTACAGGGAGGAACATTTACAATTACAAATGGGGGAATTTACGGGTCAATGTTATCGACACCGATTTTAAACCCTCCTCAGTCCGCAGTTTTAGGAATGCATAATATTGTGCAAAGACCTATTGTTGTTGAAGGTAAAGTAGAAGTAAGACCAATAATGTACTTAGCCTTGTCTTACGATCATAGAATAATTGACGGAAAAGAAGCAGTCTCTTTTCTTAAAATTGTAAAAGAATCACTTGAACAACCCCAGAGACTTTTTCTTAATATTTAATTATGGACAATAATTTTGATTTAGTAGTAATAGGTGGCGGTCCAGGCGGTTATGTGTGTGCAATAAGAGCGGCTCAACTTGGCCTTAAAACTGCATGTGTTGAATCTAGAGGAGCCTTAGGAGGAACATGTTTAAATGTTGGATGTATACCATCAAAAAGTTTGTTAAATCTCTCGGAAAATTATCATAAAGCAAAAAAAGATTTTAGCAATCAAGGTATAGAAGTTTCTGACATCAAATTAAATATAAATAAAATGATGTCTAATAAGGAAAAATCAGTTCAAGTTTTGACTAAAGGTGTTGAATTTTTATTTAAAAAAAATAAAGTTACATATTTTAAAGGTAAAGGAGTTATTTTTTCAAAAGATGACGTTGTTGTCTACGAAAGTGACAATAAAAAAACTAACATTAAAGCAAAAAATATTGTCATAGCAACAGGGTCTGCACCTACATCTTTACCTGGAATAGAAATAGATGAAAAAAATATAGTATCTTCAACTGGAGCCCTTTCTTTTTCAAAGGTACCAAAAGATCTAGTTGTCATCGGAGGTGGCTATATAGGACTTGAAATGGGATCAGTTTGGTCAAGACTAGGGTCAAAAGTTACTGTAATTGAATATTTGGATTTTATAACTCCTGGCATGGATAGAGAAGTTTCAAACGAATTCCAGAAGATTTTAACTAAACAAGGAATACAATTTAAACTTAACAATAAAGTGACAGCAGTTAAAAATATGGGCGGTAAAGTTAATGTTGATTATATAAACAATATAACAGCAGTAAGAGAGAAAAAAGAATGTGATAAAGTATTAGTATCAGTTGGAAGAAAACCATACACAGAGGGACTTAATTTATCAAAAATCGGAATTAAAAAAGATGATAAAGGAAGAATTGAGGTTAACGAAAAATTACAAACATCATTAAAAAACATTTATGCAATAGGTGATGTTATTAAAGGTCCAATGCTGGCTCATAAAGCAGAGGAAGAAGGTATAGCAGTAGCAGAAATAATAGCTGGCCAAGCCGGACATGTTAATTATGAAGTAATTCCGGGAGTAATTTATACCTCTCCCGAAGTAGCTACAGTTGGCAAAACAGAAGAGCAGTTAAAAAATGACAATAAGCCTTACAAAGTAGGTAAATTCCCATTTTTAGCAAATTCAAGAGCGAAAGTTAATAATGAGACAGATGGTTTTGTTAAAATATTAGCAGACAGTCAAACAGATAAAATTTTAGGAGTGCATATTATAGGGCCGCATTGTGGTGACATGATCGCTGAAATGGCATTAGCAATGGAATTTGGAGCAAGTGCAGAGGATATTGCCAGAACTTGTCATGCCCATCCTACACATACAGAGGCTATTAAAGAAGCTGCATTAGCTGTTGATAAAAGACCAATTCATTTTTAAATAAAATAATTTCATCTACTATTATTCTATGAAAATAGAAGTGCTGCTACCGAAAGTATTTAATTTTTCATTCACATATAATTCAAAAAATATTTTACTCAAAACAGGAGATTTAGTAGAAATTCCATTTGGTAAAAATCAAGAAATAGGTGTTATTTGGAAAAATACAAATAAAGAACTAAATAAGAATATAAAAATAAAAAATATAAGTAAGAAAATAGAGGGTTATTCCTTAGGCCAAGAATTAATTAACTTCGTTGAATGGTTTTCGGCTTACAACATGGTTCCACTAGGTTTAGTTTTAAAAATGGTTATCGGAAATAATGATAACTTTATAAAAAAAAGAGTTAATGAAAGTTTTAAAAAAATAAATAAAAAAAAAAAAAATTAAAAAATTAAAGATGAG
>Ga0233444_10001911_pt1 | contig 22675 bp, 17 predicted proteins | sample SI_124_October20_6_FD_182792 | JGI IMG/M metagenome (GOLD analysis project Ga0233444, IMG submission 182792) | Seawater microbial communities from Saanich Inlet, British Columbia, Canada - SI_124_October2016_10_MG | ecosystem: Environmental > Aquatic > Marine > Inlet | place: Canada: British... | reverse complement strand
AAATATTACGTATATTATTTTAATGTACTGTTATCTTTTCAGAAACTGTACCAAGATCATTTTTAACATCAATTAAATAAATCCCTTTAGAATAATTTTTAGTATTTATTGTAATCTTATTATTAAAGTTTTGTTTTAGAACTATTTTTCCAGTAATGTCTTTAACAGTTAACTCACTCAAATCATTAGAATTTGTTGAGATATTTAAAACATCAGAGGTTGGATTTGGATAAATAGAAACTTCATTAGCAATATTTTCATTTATTCCAACATTTGCTCCCATATTCATTCTAATTGCAAAGGCATTACCATTACTATAAGCTTGATCTTGTGGATACCAAATTGCACTTGACCATGCTGGTTGTCCTACAGTTGCATCATCTACAATTCTTACATGGTAAGTACCACCACCACTAAATAATTCAACAGCTAAGTAATAACCACCTGCACTTAATGTTAAGTTTTCCCAAGTATTGCTGTTAGTCGAAGGATCCCATCCAGAAAGTGTTGCTATTGACATATCAAAGTAGCCGTTGGCAACATCGGTTGCTGTTAGAGTATATAAATCAGATGTATAGGTTGCATTTCCAAAAGCTCCTGATGTGAAACTTAAAGAATCAATAATGTAAAGAATAATTTCTGCTTGAGCAACGGAGGTTGATGTAATAAAAGTTCTTACAGAATTTACAACCTGGGTTTGTTTTAAATTATAGTAGGTACCACAAACTAATCCATCTGCAGCATCTGCCCATGAATTACTTCCAAGTGAACCAAGAGCTTCGTAACCTGCTGGATGAAGTCCAATACCGTCTAAAGAATAAACATCGTTGGTTATTTCAAAATTTCTTTCATAAGTATTGTCTCCAAAATTAGGACCACCTACTTGATCAGAATCTGAACTCACTGTAAAAGTACCTTGGTACGTTCCAGCTGTAAGTGTTAAAGGCTCCAACGATTCTATTACAGATGTAGAATCAGATTCAACAATTCCAAGCGAAGAAGTAGTGCTGAAAGAACCAAAATCAGCATTTAAAGTAACATTTGTTTGGTCATTTACTCCATCGTTAGTTACTTGAGCACCAACAACCCAGTTCGCATCAACTTCAGTAATTGGAACTCTACCGTATTCAGCACCATAATGTGTTTCTCCATAAATCCATGAAGAATTTGTTTGAATGTTATTTAAATCTTTTCTAGATATTTTAACATCATCTACAGCCCAGTACCAAGCCCAGAAGTCATTGTCTTCGTAATAAAACTGAACTAAAACTTGTGACTGTCCACCTACATCGGATGAGACATCAATACTTGTAATTTCAGGATTTCCAGAATTTTGATCGTTAGGGTAACCAGAATTATTGGTGATTTCATACTGAACCCATGTAGCACCATTATCTCCAGAAACTCTAACTCCTCTAGTGTCTTGCCACCATCTGTAATTGTGAGAAAAAGATAAAACAACGCTATTTTCACCAGTTAAATCTATAGGAGTTGCAATGGTTGCAGTAACAAATATTGGAGTACCGTCACCATCTCCTCCTCCACAGGCATCAGAATCAATAAAAAGAAAACCATTGGATGCAGTAGCTGAACCAAAGGGCGCAAGTGCAGAAACAGGTATTAAGTTAGGGTCAGTTTCAAATCTCCACTGAGCGGTAGCACCAGTTCCAGGATCTGTAGCAACAGTTCCAGTACCAGTACACGATGATGTCGATGTAATTGGTACTTGATTAGTGTAGTCATAACCACCTACGATAGTATAGCCAGTATAGGCACAAGTATTGTCAGTAACCCAGTCACTAGCATTATCAAATTGATTTTCCCAAAGTACCACACCTTTTGGCTGGCTAGAGAAGTTGGGTTTAGTTTTTTCTTCAATAAACTCGTGCTTTTTAGAAATTTGGCTAGAAGAATTTTGCGCACTTGCTAAAAATCCAGTAGTTATACAGAAGAGTAATAAGTAAATTTTTTTCATTTTATTGTCATTAAGTTTATGAAACAATAATAAGAAAAAATAGTTTATTAAATGAAATATTTAACTATTTCGCTGTGGGGTTAAACAAAACTCCGTCCCAAACAAATCCTATTTAACTACATTTAATCTTTTGGTAATAATTTGAGAATTATTAGTCACAGATAGTAAATAAATCCCATTATTGATTTTAGATAAATCAATATTTGAAAAATTTGTAAATATTTTTTCTAAAATAATTTTTCCAGAAACGTCCATTAATAACAATTCGCTTGGTAAGTTGTTTTCTATACTAATATTTACGAATTCTTTTGATGGATTTGGGAAAACATGTAAATTATTAGTAATAGTCTCTACTATATCTACACTAGCTCCAAAATTCATTCTAATTGCAAAAGCATTTCCATTAGTGTAGGCTTGATCTCCAGGGTACCAAATTGCACTTGACCAAGCTGGTTGCCCGACTGTATTATCATCTAGAATTCTAATATCATAAGTATTTCCTCCACTATACAATTCTATTGCAGCATAGTAACCACCTATTCCTAAAGTAACATTTTCCCATGTTGAAGTATTGCTGATAGGATCCCATCCAATATTGTTTGCAACAGGAATATCTATGTATCCATTGTTTACATCTTGGGCAGTAACCGTATATAGTTCAGATGTAAAAATAGAGTTACTAAATAGCCCACTTGTAAAGCTTAACGAATCCAAGACGTACAAAATTACTTCACTTTGAGCAACTGTAGAACTAGTAATATAAGCTCTGACAGAATTTAAAATTTCCTCTTGTCTAAGTGGATAGTAAGTTCCACAAACCAGTCCATCTGAAGCATCTGACCAAGAATTAGAACCTAAAGACCCAATGGCTTCATAATCTGCTGGATGATTTCCGAGACCATCTAAGGAATAAACATCATTGGTTATCTCAAAATTTCTTAAATAAGTGTTGTCGTCAAAATTCCCAGAACCTAAAGTATCTCCCATTGAAGTAACAGTTACAGAACCTGTATAGTTACCTACCGAAAAACTAACAGCATTTAGACTTTCAATAACTTTCGTGGAGTCGCTTTCAATCATAGAACCAGTTGTTGAACTTGTAATAGTTGTAGGTCCTGTAAAGTTACCGTTGGAAACAACATTTGTTTGATCTATAGATCCATAATTATAAACCGAAGAACCTATAAAATAATTTTGCTCTACTTGAGATATTGGGGTTCTACCATATTCAGCACCACCGCTGTTCTCTCCAAAAATCCAGGAGGAAACATTTTGAATATCATTTTCTGGTGGAACGGTTACTTTTAAATCATCAATTAACCAAGCATACCCAGAACCAAAAGAATCATCGTCACTATCACTTGTCCATCTAAATCTTATTTTAACTCCTTGTTGGCCACCAACATAAGAAGAAATATTAATTCCAACAAGTTCTTGAATAGCTGGATCATTGGTAGTAACTTGATCGTTGAGCTCAATGGACGTCCAGCTGGCACCATAATCAGTAGACAATTCAACAAAAGTTTTATCGTAATTAAATGCTCTATACATTTGTTCAAATTCTAAGGTAACACTTGGGTAATTACTTAGGTCAAGAGTATCATTTAGTTCTATTGCAGCATCTTGGAAATCGACATTGGCATTTAGTAAATATTGAATTCCATTAAAAACAGCAAATCCATCAGAAGCTGTACTTGAAGCCATAGTCCCCATGTAATTTACAACATCTGAAGGTGTTGAAGTTACAACTTCCCATTGGCCTTGTAAATTTGGAGCACTAATAGTCCAATCTGTAACATCATCGAATGTGTTATATGCAATGGTGTCAAAACTAGATTTAGAAAAATTTAAATTTTGATTAACAAGTGGTTTGAAATCACAAGAGTTAAAATTTTTATTCAATTTTATTTGAGCATTAAAAATGCTACAAATGCAAAAGTAAACTATAGCAAAATATATTCTTTTCATTTTATTTTTTTTTATGATTCAATTACTTCATTTTGTTTTTCATATTCTTCCAAAGGTAAGCAACTACAAATTAAGTTTCTATCCCCATAAGCATTATCTACTCTTCCCACTGGAGGCCAAAACTTATTGTTTATTTGATTTAGGTTTGGATAAACAGCTTTTCTTCTTGAATATTTGTGGTTCCAATTTTCATCTATTGCTTGAAATGCAGTATGAGGTGCATTTTTAAGTACGTTGTCAACCTCGTCATAACTTTCGTTAGCAATTTCTCTAATTTCATTTCTAATACCAATCATAGCCTCTGCAAATCTATCTAATTCTTTTAGTGATTCACTTTCAGTTGGTTCCACCATTAATGTTCCTGCAACTGGGAAACTAACCGTTGGTGCATGAAAGCCATAGTCCATTAATCTTTTTGCAATGTCTTCAACTTCTACTCCAGATTCTTTTTTGAAGGATCTACAATCAAGTATCATTTCATGAGCAACTTTACCACTAGGTCCACAATAAAGCACATCAAAATGGTCTTTCAATTTGGATTGTAAATAGTTAGCGTTTAGAATAGCAATTTCTGTAGATTTTTTCAACCCTTTGGCACCTAGGAGTTTAATATATCCGTAAGAAATTATCAAGATCAAAGCACTTCCCCATGGAGCTCCATTAATAGCTTTTATACTACTTGAACCTCCGGTTTTAATAATTGGATTGCCAGGTAAAAATGGCGATAAGTGTTTTGCAACACCAATTGGTCCCATTCCTGGGCCACCTCCACCATGTGGAATAGCAAAAGTTTTATGAAGATTTAGATGGCAAACATCTGCTCCAATTAGTCCTGGTGATGTAAGTCCAACTTGTGCATTCATATTGGCTCCATCCATATAGACTTGCCCTCCAAATTCGTGTATGATAGTAGTAATTTCTATAATATCTTTTTCAAAAACTCCATGAGTAGATGGGTAAGTAACCATTAGGGCCGAAAGATTATCCGCATGATGTGAAGCTTTTTCTCTAAGATCTTCTATGTCAATATTTCCAAGTTCATCGCATTTAACCAAAACAACTTCCATTCCAGCCATAACTGCACTTGCAGGGTTAGTACCATGAGCGCTAGTAGGAATAAGACATATATTTCTATGTCCTTCGTTATTTGATATATGATATGCTCTTATAACCATAAGTCCACTATACTCACCTTGAGCACCACTATTTGGTTGAAGTGAAACCTGATCAAATCCAGTTATTTCACTTAAGTCTTCCTCCAACTCTTTAAATATTTTTTGAAACCCTTGAGTCTGATTTACAGGGCAAAAGGGATGTAAATTTGCAAATTCAGGCCAAGTGATTGGTTCCATTTCAGTTGCTGCGTTTAGCTTCATTGTACAGGAACCAAGAGAAATCATACCATGAACAAGCGATAAATCTTTATTTTCAAGTTTTTTAATATATCTCATCATTTCCGTCTCAGAATGGTAAGAATTAAACACATTTTGCTCTAAAATCGGATTATTTTTCGGTAAAAAGAGAGGGCTATCTACCTCTTTTTCAAGTTTCACTGTAGAATTAAAGTTTTTAAATTCTCCTAAAATATTTACTAGTCTAGTAAGACTATCCCAGCTACTTGTCTCATCAACTGAAATTGTTACAGCTTCTTTGTAATAGCCAACGTTAATTTCATTTTTTTCTAAGTGTAATTTTATGTCTGTTAAATCCTCTTTAAAAGAAATAGTATCAAAATGATTGTAGTTAATTATTTCATATCCCAAACCGATTAGAGCTTGCTTTAGGCTAGAAGTCTTTTGTCTAATTGTTTCAGCAATATTTTTTAAACCTTCTGGACCATGGTAGACAACATACATGCTAGCCATAACTGCCAAAAGTGCCTGAGCTGTACAAATATTTGAAGTAGCCTTTCCTCTTTTAATATGTTGCTCTCTTGTTTGAAGAGCCATTCTTAATGCTGGATTTCCGTGAACGTCTAAGGATACTCCAATAATTCTTCCAGGGATATATCTCTTGTGAGATTCTTTACAGGCAAAAAATGCAGCATGAGGACCTCCATAACTCATTGGAACTCCAAATCTTTGTGTGGATCCAACAACTACATCTGCTCCCCAACTACCAGGACTTTTAAGCAAAACAAGGCTCATTATATCTGCTATTACAGAAACTTGAATGTCTAGATTTTTAGCAGAAGAAGTAAACTCACTGTAGTCATAAATTTCACCGTAAGCATTTGGATATTGTACAATCGCACCAAAGAATTCATTGGACAGCTCTATTGAATTAGCGTCTCCAAAAATAATTTCTATTCCAAGTGGTTCTGCTCGTGCGGTAATTACATCTACAGTCTGCAAGTATAAATCATTGCTAACAAAAAATTTATTCACATTAGATTTAACTTGAGATCTTGATCTCATATGAAAAAACATCAACATAGACTCTGCAGCTGCAGTTGATTCATCTAAAAGTGATGCATTTGCTATTTCCATTCCGGTAAGTTCAGTTACACAGGTTTGAAAATTTAATAGTGCTTCTAATCGTCCTTGAGCAATTTCTGCTTGATAGGGAGTATATGCTGTGTACCAGCCGGGATTACATAATATGTTTCTTTTAATAACACTTGGCGTAAGTGTTCCGTAATAACCTTGGCCAATAAAATTGTCAAAACATTTATTTAGATCTGCAATTTCCTTTATTTTATTTAAATAATCATTTTCAGTTATTGCATCTCCAATTTTTAATGGACTATTTTTTAAAATTGAATTAGGAATGGTCTGATGGATTAACTCATCAACTGAACTTAAGCCAATTGTATTTAACATCTTTTTAATATCGTTTTGATTTGCTCCGATATGTCTGCTTTCAAAAGAATTTATATCCATACTTTTTATTTATATCAACAAATATATATATAGAACTTGTTTCGGTATATAATGTTGACAAATTGTTTAATTTTATTTTATGAACAAAAAAACACAAATTCTATTAATTCTATTTTTTCCCTTCTTTTTTATAACTTTTCAATTTAATGCACAAGATAAAAATAGTGACTTACAAGACATAACAATTCACCTTCTTTCAGGGGACACTGTAAATTTTAAGTTACTTGAAATCAAAGAAGATCACCTAGCTGGTTACCTTAAAAAAAACAAAAGAGATATATGGAAATTTAAAATTTATCCAAACACAGATATACTTTTTTACAGTACACCAACTCTAAACAAAAACTGGATCTATGTTCCTAATTCATCTATTGGAAATATTTTGTCTAAAGAACATATGGAACAATATGTTTTGGGTAAGAGAGAAGCAAAACATGCATATCTCCCAATAAAACATTTTATACTTGGTATGATTTCAGGAATTTCAATAGGTATTTTGGACAGCTATCAAGGCGGGATATTCAATAAATCTAATTCTGGATTGGTTATAGCGGCTCCAGTTATTAGTACTTTAATAATAAGAACAAAAAACCTTAAAGAAGAAGAGTTGAAGGAGCAAGCTAGTTTAGAAAATGAGTATAAAAAAGGGTTCCACTCTGTTAAAAAGACCAAAAACTATATTGGGTCTTCTTCAGGAAGTGTTTTAGGGGTTGTAATTGCAGTTATTGCAAATAATATTTTAGGCAACTAGTTCTTGCAATTAAAAAAAATAATAGAATTTATTGTTTTTTCTAATGTTTGGATTTCATTAGGTGCTATTGGAGTTGTCTTAAGCACCTATTTTTTTACAGAATTAGATGTAGATTTGCTAGTAATAATGCTGGTGTTCTTTTCCACTTTGTTTGGATATAGCTTGCAAAACATTTCAAAGAGAGAAATTCACAATCACCGTTCTAATCAAATTCTTTGGTGTCAATCGAATAAAAAACTAATTAAGTGGATAGTTTTTTTTTCTTTTTTAATTTCTGTATTTCTTTCATTTTACATTATGAATATTTATTTAATTATTCTTTCTGTTCCATTTTTTGGTTTAGTTTTTTTTTATAGAAATGCATTTTCTAATAAAATACAGATTAGAAACATTCCATTTTTTAAAATCTTAATTATTTCTTTATGTTGGACCTGGACATGCTGTGCTTTACCTCAACTAGTTTCTAGCGGTATTTTTAATTGGAATATTACTTTCATTATTTTTATATATGTATTTGCAATCACAATACCCTTCGACATAAGAGATATAACAATAGACAAAAAAAAGATTTATACAATACCTCAATTTACAGGATCTAAAGTAGCTTTCATTATTTCTCAGCTAAGTATTTTATTTTTATCTTTTTTCGCATTTTACCATTCCAATTACCTACTTTGTTTTTTTATGATAATGACTAACATAGCTTTAATTCCATCTTTAAAAATAAAAAGTGAATTTTATTATTTATTTGTATTAGATGGTCTATTAGTTATATTTCCAATTTTTATTTTATGAAAAAATCCAAGGTACTTTTATTATATACAGGTGGAACAATAGGAATGATTGAAAATCCCTTAGAATTATCTCTAAAGCCCTTTAATTTTGATCGGATAACAAGTGAAGTTCCTGAGCTTAATAAATTAAACTGTTTAATTGAAACTATATCTTTTGAAAATCCACTCGACTCTTCCAATATGAGCTTTGAAACCTGGATCGAAATTGGAGACAAAATATTTAAAAATTACGATTATTTTGACGGGTTTGTAGTATTACACGGTACCGACACAATGTCTTATACTGCTAGCGCTTTAAGTTTAATGTTTCAAAACTTAACAAAGCCAATAATTTTAACTGGTTCACAACTTCCTCTTGGACAAGTAAGGACAGACGGCAAGGAAAATCTTATAACAGCAATAGAAATTGCTTCTATGAAACAGAATAATTTTTCAGTAGTTAAAGAGGTAGCCATCTATTTTGAAAACCAATTATTTAGAGGCAACAGAACAACCAAAGTTAGTTCAGATCATTTTGACGCTTTCAAATCTTTTAATTATCCTTCTTTAGCGGATGTAGGGGTGGAAATAAATTTTAATCTTAATTATTTACTTAAAAAAAAGGAAAAGAAATTAAATTATGAAAAAGGGTTTGATCCAAGTATTAATATTGTGTTTTTTTACCCTGGAATCCTTATTAATAATGTAATAAAATTAATAAGTAGTAATTCTTCAAAAGTTGTAGTTTTAATGAGCTATGGTTCTGGTAATCTACCACTAGAAAACGAACTCGTGGAGTTTTTAAATTCCTCCGAAAAAATTTTCCTTAATGTTAGCCAATGTAAAGCTGGAAATGTAGAACAAGAAAAGTATGAAACAGGAATGCAGCTTAAAAAAGCGGGTGTTATTGGTGTTAAGGACATGACTTTAGAAACTGTTATTGTAAAATCTATGTTATTAATTAAAAAATATCCATCTGATAAAGATAAATTTGAAGAATTTTTGTTATCTGATATTGCTGGCGAGATTACAGAATAATTATTTTTTGAATAAGATTAAATATTATTTTAATAAAAAAGCTATATTTTTTTGTAATTTGGCCAATTCAAAAGTCAAAACTTAAAACAAGTCATATAAATTTAACATGAAAAAAGTAATTTTTATTTTAGGATTTTTAGGATTAATTATTTTAAATCCCTTATCAGCACAGAATGATTCTGTAGAAGCTGTAAATACAGACACAGTTCAAGAAATGAGCGAAACATCGGATTCTTCATTAGTTGAAGAAGTTGTTGAGTCTGAAACCGTTGAAGTACAGGAGCCAGAAAAAAGTGAATTAGAATCGGAAACTATTCCCGAAGAAGATACTTCTGTCTCACAAGCATTAAAATTAAAGTTTATTGAAGGGGGGCCTCTTTTTATGTCCTTTGTTTTAATTGCATTAATTTTAGGGCTAGCACTTTCAATTGAAAGAATTATTTATTTAAATCTTGCTACTACAAATTCAAAACAATTATTAGAAGATATAGAAAATGCTCTTTCTAATGGTGGTGTTGAGGCTGCAAAGGAAGTTTGTAGAAATACTCGTGGCCCAGTAGCTAGTATTTTTCTACAAGGTTTAGAGAGAAGTTCTGAAGGTGTTGAAATGGTAGAGAAATCTGTAATCGCCTATGGAGGAGTTCAAATGGGATTATTAGAAAGAGGTCTTTCATGGATAGGTTTATTTATTGCACTTGCACCTATGTTAGGTTTTATGGGAACTGTTATTGGAATGATTCAGGCTTTTGATATAATTGAACTAAAAGGTGAAGCAAAACCAGACGAGTTAGCAGGAGGTATAAAAGTTGCCTTAATTACTACTGTTTCTGGTTTGATTGTGGCCATTATCCTTCAAATTTTTTACAACTATATAGTTTCAAAAATAGATTCTTTAGTAAATCAAATGGAAGATGCCTCAATTTCTTTAATTGACGTATTGGTAAAGCATAACTTGGGAAAATAATTTTTAATCTAGCTTCTAGAAATGGAAAATAACAAACAAAACTTAATTACTAAAATAGTAACTTACTCTATTGTTTTCTTTGGCATACTTTTCACCGTTTGGGTTATGAACGATGACAATCCTGCAGAAATGAGTTATGAACAACAAAAGCAATGGGCAATTGTGGAGGCTAAAAGTCAGGGGCTGGCAAATGAAATGACGGCTAGTGAACTGAACGCCCATTTGTCTAACAGGACTTCAGAAATTTCTTTAGAAAAAGAAAAAACTCTTTGGAGTGATGTATCCACGTTAATTAATTTCTCGATGTTCATTATATATCTTGCAGTAGGATTAGTTGTGGCAGCCTTTGGATATCTTTATTTTATTGACCCAAAAAAAGCCATTAGGACTCTTGCTGGGATAGGGATATTTACAGTTTTCATGGTTCTTATATATTTATTTTCAGAAGGAGATAGTGGTTCTGACATGAAATTGGCAAGTACCGCAATTAACGCTACCATTGTTTTGACATCTGTTGCAATTCTTGGATGGATTGGTGGTTCTCTAGTTAAATTTATTAAGTAATGGCTAAAAGAGAGGTTGAAGAAATTAATGCTGGATCGATGGCAGATATTGCTTTCCTGCTTTTGATTTTCTTTCTTATTACCACTACAATGAACTTGCCTCAAGTTCATGAAGAAAGATTGCCACAAAAGTCAGATGTTGAATTTCTTTTAAACGAAAGAAATGTTCTACAAATTATGGCAAACAAAAATGATAAAATTGGAATTGAAGGTGAATTCGCTGAGATTACTGATATCCAAAATGCTGTAAAAAAGTTTTACCAACATAAAGACGGCACCCCCAACCAGCCTTCTTATATTGAAGTAACTAGAAAAATTTGTGAAGATACTCTAGAGTCTTTAGAAAATGCATTAAACGTTTATCCAGATGCTCCATTATTTAAAATAGAACAAGATGCATGGAAAAAAAGACTAGATGCTTGTATTGCTTTTGGAGGAGGATTTCAAACACTGCCAAACAATGCAACGGTATCTATTCAGCTTGATAATTCTACAACTTATGTAACATATATGAGTGTTTTAGATCAGATTATGCAAGGACTTAATTCTTTAAGAGACAGTTTGTGTCAAGATAAATTTGGAGTTTCTTTTGAAAGATTGAACGACAAAGTGGAGAGTGATAAGCAGAAGATTTCTGCGATTCGACAGGTTTATCCTAAAAAGATAATGAAAGAAAAAAATAGATCAGTTCAATAAAAGTTATTATGTCTAAATTTTCAAAAGGTAAAAAAAGAAAGGATCCAGCTATATCAACCGCAGCATTGCCTGATATTGTATTTATGTTGCTCTTCTTTTTTATGGTAACTACAGTTTTTAAAGAAAAGGAGTCTAAAAAATTAGAGATTGATAAAGTTGCAATTAAAGAAACTATTGATTTAGAAAAAAATATTAAAGCTTCTTATTTTTGGATTGGAAGAGTTCCAGGAAAAGTAGACGATTTCAGAGTTCAATTAGATGATGATTTAATCAACGACTATTCAGAAATTAAAGATTACTTAACAGAGCTAAGAAAAAACCCTGAATACTCGCAGGTTTGGGGCTCTCGATTTTTTAATGTCTTTAAGGTGGATAAAAAAACTGAAATGAGAATTGTTAGAAAAGTTCACGACGAACTTAAAGAAGCAGAAGCTTTCAAAGTTGTTTATTCAGTCAACAGAGAGAAATAAATCTTTCTTCCAAAATATTTTCTTAACTATTAAATATGTTAGTATTCCAATACTAATAGGTATTATTATATAATTAGAAAAAATTTCAAGATTACTTTCGGAAATTAATTCCATTTTTAGCCCTTGCATGCTTACCAACGAAAAAAAGTTGAATCCAAAATGTAATAAGATAGTAAGAAAGATATTTTTGCTGTAGTCGTAAATCAGTCCCAATAAAATACTTGCAAATACTATAGAGAGTAAATTTTCAATTTGAAAATGTAGCATTCCAAAAACCAAGGAGGTAACTCCAATCCCGGCAATATTATTTTTAAAAATTCCAATGCATATTTTTTGTAAAATGCCTCTGAAAAATAATTCTTCTCCAATTGCAGGAAGTATTGAGAGCAATAAAATATTAAATAAAAAACTTCTAAAACTTTTTGATATAAATCCTTCTTGAATTTTGGTATTAAAATCTTGTTGTTCTTTTAGGAAGCTTTTTATTTCAATTGGTAAAAAGTCATAGCCTACATAAGTAGATATTATTAAAAAAAGTTGGGCAAACCCTAACAAAACAATAAAGTACATTAAACATTTTATTAGGTCATTTTTGTTAGGCGTCTTGTAATGGAGAGAAAAAGTTTTAAGAAGAAATAAAAAAATAACAGACGGCACAAGAAATGTTCCAAGTTGATCAAAAAAAGCCAATGCTTTATGTGCATAAATAAATTTGAATTCCTTGCTATTAAGGTCATTAAAAATTTGAATACTACTTAGATCCCAAATTGCATCAATAAATCCTAACGCTAGCATATTGAATACTATTTTCACAATTAAAACAATAGTAATTGATAAAAAAAACAAACCAATATAATTTCTAACTGGAAGCAAATCTATATTTTTCATGTCGAAATATAGTAATTAGTTGTTAATACATAACTTTGCAAAAAACTTATGGTTAAAATAGGTAACATATCTTTGGGTGATTTCCCACTTTTGCTAGCCCCAATGGAGGATGTAAGCGACCCACCCTTTAGAGCTTTGTGTAAGAAACATGGTGCTGATATGATGTATACAGAATTCATCTCCTCAGAAGGGCTTATCAGAGATGCTGCTAAAAGTATTCAGAAATTAGATATTTTTGAGTACGAAAGACCTATTGGGATTCAGATTTTTGGTTCGGAAATATCTTCTATGAGAAAAGCAACTGAAATGTGCCAAAAAGCAAATCCAGATATAATAGATATTAACTATGGATGTCCAGTTAAAAAAGTTGCGTGTAAAGGTGCAGGTGCTGGAATTCTTAAGGACATTCCTAAAATGGTGGAAATGACCAAAGAGATAGTTAATTCTACAAATCTTCCTGTCACAGTTAAAACTAGGTTGGGATGGGATGAAAATTCAAAATATATTGTAGATGCAGCAGAGCGGTTACAAGATGTTGGGATTAAAGCAATATCAATTCATGGAAGAACTCGTTCCCAAATGTATAAAGGGGAAGCCGATTGGTCTTTAATTTCGGAAGTTAAAAATAACCCGAGAATGGAAATTCCTGTCTTTGGAAATGGGGACATTAATTCACCTGAAAAAGCTTTGAGGTACAAGAATACTTATGGAGTGGATGGAATTATGATCGGAAGAGCAAGTATTGGGAATCCTTGGTTTTTTAATCAAATAAAGCATTTTTTAAAAACAGGAAATAAACTGGCTATGCCTTCACTTGAGGAGAGAGTGAAAGTTGTAAAAGAGCATTTAGATTTTAGTATTAGATGGAAAGGAGATAGGGTAGGGATTGTAGAAATGAGAAGACATTATGCAAATTATTTTAAGGGCATTCCAAATTTTAAACCAATTAGAACACAATTAGTTACTTTAGAGTCTAAAGACGAACTGCTGGAAGTGTTAAATGGAATTGTAAATCAATTTGAATTAGAGTTAATATGAAAATTTATACAAAATCTGGAGACCAAGGAGAAACTTCATTATTTGGTGGGGAAAGAGTGAAAAAACACCACTTAAGTATTCAAGCTTATGGTACTGTAGATGAGTTAAATTCTTGGATTGGTTTGATTAAAGATAATATAGAGAGTAAAGAAGCTGATATTCTGGTCAAAATTCAAGAGGAATTATTTACCATAGGATCCTATTTAGCTACTGGTGACAATGAGAAAATGATGGTACATCTTCCAAAATTAGATGATGGTCCTATTTTAGAGTTGGAGAAGTCTATCGATCATATGCAAGAAATTCTACCAGAAATGAAAAATTTTATTTTGCCCGGAGGCCATTCAATATCCTCTTATTGTCATTTGGCAAGATGTGTTTGTAGAAGAGCCGAAAGGTTAACCATAGAAACTGCAGAAATTCAAAAAGTTAATCCAATTATAATTAAATACTTAAATAGACTTTCTGATTTTTTATTTGTAATGGCTAGAAAAGTATTATTTGATCTAAAGATTTCTGAAAACCCATGGATTCCAACCAAAAACGATATTAATAAATAATTAATTTTTTTTGAAAATTCTTTGCAGAGTCGTTAAAAAAATTACTTTTGCCAATTCTTATAACCTTTTTTATGTATTGGACTTTAGAACTTGCTAGATATTTAGAAGATGCTCCTTGGCCTGCCGCCAAAGATGAGCTAATTGACTTTGCTATGAGGACAGGCGCCCCACTAGAAGTTGTTGAGAATCTTCAAGCAATTGAAGACGAAGGTGAAATTTATGATACAATTGAAGAAATTTGGCCTGATTATCCAACAAAAGATGATTTCTTCTTTAACGAGGACGAATACTAAATCATCCTTTTCTTTACTCTTTATTTTTTTTAGAATTATTCTTGATGATAATTCCAACTATTCACCTATTTTTGTTTTCCGAAAATTGATATAATGTTTGATGGTATTCTAAAAAAATTATTTGGTGATAAAAACAAGAAAGATCTTGACGAGCTTTTTCCTGTTGTCGAATCTACCAATCAATTTTCTCATAAACTAACAAACCTTAGCGATGATGAGCTTAGAGCTAAAACTTCAGAGTTTAAGAAAATACTGGAAAATTCATGCCATACAACTAAAAAAGAAATTGAAGATTTAAAAGAGAAAGCAAACTCTGATTTAGATATTTCTCAAAAGGAAGCAATTTACGACAAAATTGATGCACTTGAAATCCAAGAAAATGAAGTAATAGAATCTACACTTTTAGATATTATGCCAGAGGCATTTGCTGTTGTTAAAGAAACAGCAAGAAGGTTGACTGAAAATGGGTTTTTAAAGGTAATAGCAAACGAAAATGACCAAGTACTTTCTCATAAATTAGATGTTGTCGATATCAAAGGAGACCATGCAATTTGGAAAAATAATTGGGATGCAGCTGGAACAACAGTCGAATGGTCAATGGTTCATTACGATGTTCAACTTATGGGTGGTGCAGCTCTTCACAAAGGTAAAATTGCTGAAATGATGACTGGTGAGGGTAAAACTTTAGTTGCTACTTTGCCTGTTTATTTAAATGCATTGGTTGGTAAAGGAGTTCATGTAATTACTGTGAATGATTATCTGGCAAAAAGAGATGCTCAATGGATGGGCCCATTGTACCAATTTCATGGCTTATCTGTAGACTGTATAGATTTGTATCAACCCCATTCACCAGAAAGAAAAAAAGCTTACAATGCAGATATTACGTTTGGAACCAATAACGAATTTGGATTTGATTATTTGCGGGACAATATGGTTTCTGAAACCGATGGTTTGGTTCAGAGAAAGCATCATTACGCTATTATTGATGAGGTAGATTCTGTATTAATTGACGATGCTAGAACACCATTAATTATTTCTGGACCAGTAGCAAAAGGCGACCAACAAGAATATGTTGCGCTAAAGCCCAAAGTTGAAAAACTTGTTACCTATCAAAAGAAACTAATCAATACTCTTTTAAACGAGGCTAAAACTAAAATTGCTAAATCTGAGCAAGAAGGATTAGATAAAAAACAACAAAAAGCTTTATTTGAAGAAGGATGTTTGTCTCTTTTTAGATCTTTCAGAGGACTTCCAAAAAACAAAGCTCTTATTAAATACTTAAGTGAACCTGGAATTAAAATTCACTTACAAAAGACAGAAAATTTTTATCTACAAGACAATGCCAAGGAAATGCCAAAAGCAGATGAATTGCTATATTTTGTAATTGATGAAAAAAATAACACTATTGATTTAACAGAAAAAGGAATTGATTTAATTTCTGGTGAAAACGATCCTGAATTTTATATTCTCCCAGATATAGGTGCAAAAGTTGTTGAAATTGAACAAAAGACTCCAGATGCTCAAAAAAGAGTAGAATTGAAAGATCAGATGATGTCTGATTATACGATAAAAGCAGAGAGAATCCACTCCATGAATCAACTCCTAAAAGCATATTCATTATTTGAAAAGGATGTAGAATATGTTGTAATGGACAATAAGGTAAAGATTGTTGATGAGCAAACTGGAAGAATCATGGATGGTAGAAGATATTCCGATGGTCTTCACCAAGCAATTGAGGCAAAGGAAAATGTAAAAGTAGAAGCTGCTTCTCAAACCTACGCAACTATTACTCTTCAGAACTACTTTAGAATGTACCACAAGTTGGCAGGAATGACTGGTACTGCAGAAACTGAAGCAAAAGAACTATGGGATATTTATAAATTAGATGTTGTTGCAGTTAAAACCAACAAACCATTGATAAGAGACGATCAAAATGATTTAGTTTATAAAACTGCAAGAGAAAAGTACCAGGCAATTATTCAAGAAATTGAAAAAATCCGCTCCAATGGCAGACCTGTTCTAGTTGGAACCACGTCTGTAGAAGTATCAGAGCTTTTATCGAGATTGCTAAAGTTAAAGAAATTACCTCATCAGGTTTTAAATGCAAAATTGCATCAAAAAGAAGCAGAAGTAGTTACTGAAGCTGGAAAGCCAGGGACAGTAACTATTGCAACAAATATGGCTGGTCGAGGAACCGACATTAAACTTGGAGAAGGCGTTAAAGAGCAAGGTGGACTAGCAATAATAGGGACAGAAAGACACGATTCTAGAAGAGTAGACAGACAACTTAGAGGAAGGTCTGGTAGACAGGGCGATCCAGGTTCTACTCAGTTTTTTGTTTCTCTTGAAGATAATTTAATGAGACTATTTGGTTCAGAAAGAATTGCTAAAATGATGGATAGAATGGGCCATAAGGAAGGAGAAGTAATTCAGCACTCTATGATCACTAAATCTATCGAAAGAGCTCAGAAAAAAGTAGAGGAAAATAATTTTGGAATAAGAAAAAGATTATTGGAGTTTGACGATGTAATGAATAGCCAAAGAACGGCTATTTATAACAGAAGAAAAAATGCGCTCTTTGGGGATAAGCTAGATCTTGATATCGATAATATGATTTACGATATTTGCAACATAACTGTTGTAAATGCACAACAAAATTCTGATTTTGAAGACTTCAATTACAATGTGATAACAATCTTTGGTATAGAGTCTCCATTTAGTGAAAAAGAATTTTTAGAAAAAGACACCAATACTTTAACAGAAGATTTATATAAAAAGGCTAAAGAAAAATACTTACGAAAAACTGCAAATATAAAATCAAATATTTTTCCAGTAATTAAAAACATTCACGAAACCCAATCGGATAAAATAGATAATATTGTGATTCCATTTACAGATGGAAGAAGAGCCATGAAGGTGGTTGCAAAACTTAGTAAAGTATATGAAACGGAAGGCTTAGAAGCCCTAAAAGCTTTAGAGAGAAACATCACCCTCGCATTCATTGACAACGAGTGGAAAGAGCACTTAAGAGAAATGGATTTTCTTAAGCAAAGTGTTTACCACGCACAGTATGAACAGAAAGATCCTCTTTTAATTTACAAATTGGAAGGTTACGAACTTTTTCAGTCTATGATGGATAAAATGAATAGAGATATTATTTCTTTTTTGATGAAGGCCCAACTTCATGATCCTAACGAACAAACACTTTCCTCTGAAAATAATCCAAGACCAAAACAAGACTTTAGTAAATTAAAAGCAGGTAGAGAAGATGTTGCTCAGTCTACAAGAATGAATAACGAAATGGCTCAACAGAATCAATCTGGACAGCCTGTAAAACATTCTCCAGTAATGGTTGCAAAAAAGCCTGGAAGAAATGAAAGGGTTAAAATTTTAAATCTTCAAAATGGTGAAACCAAAGAATTGAAATTTAAACAAGCAGAACCATTAATAAATAGTGGAACGTGGCAAATGGTTAATTAATTCCAAAGAATCATTAATCTGTTAGTATTCTGTTTTTCACAATCTGCGTATATTAGAACGAATAATTTAAGTTTTATTAATTAGTATAGGTCATTTAAAATTGACTATGAGTACTAGAATATATATATTTCTTGTTTACTTACTTTCTACATTTGTAAGAATTAATGCTACCACTTATTACATAAGTAGTTCTTTAGGAAATGATTCAAATTCTGGACTAAGTTTACAAAACCCCATTAAAACAATTTCTAGACTCAATACTTTTAATTTTTATCCTGGGGATTCTATTTTATTTAAGTCTCAAGAGACTTTTCATGGTATGTTCTGGTTGAAAGGTTCTGGTAACTCAACACAATCCATTGTAATTGACACTTATGGTGGAATAGAAAAAGCTAAAATTAATGGCGATGGATTTCAGACTTGTATTTTGTTATATAATGACGATTATATTAGTATTAATAATTTAGAAATTTTCAATCATAATTCTCATCTAGATTCTCTGGGAAATGTTAAGTTAATTCCCGGTTTTTCAGGAGAATCTAATACTTGGGGGTCTGGAAAAAATGTTCGCTTTGGAATTAAAATAGTTGCCAGTTCAAGGTCTTTGACAGGCTTTTCTATGAACAACTTAAAAATACACGACATTTACCCAAGTCCAGTATTAAGTCAAAATATTCATAAAGGATATGGGATTAAGTTTGAAACTCAATCTGACACCGTAAATTCTCTATTTAATATAATTTCAGATGTAGAAATTACAAATTCTGATTTTTCACAAACTGGGCATTATGGGATTTGGATAAAGTCAATAGGGTTAAATAATATAGATAGCGTGAAAAATACAGATTTTCAAATTTTGGATTGTAATTTTGAAAATACTGGTGGTTCGGGATTTGTCCCCAACAAGTCTAAAAATATATTAGTTCAAAATTGTTCATTTAACCACAGTGGCTCAAGTATAGACTCTAGAATGTGGAAAAGAGGAAGTGGATTATGGACCTTTGATTGTAAAGATGTTATTGTCCAACATAATTATTTTATGAACGCTCATGGGCCACAAGATTCTTACGGAGCCCATATAGATTATGGAAATGAAAATGTTGTATTTCAATACAACTACAGTTACAACAATGAAGGAGGTTTTGTAGAAATTTTAGGGGACAATATCAACTGTGGTTACAGATATAATATTAGTGTGAATGATGGTTACAGAGTAGATCCTAATAATATAAGTTGGAATAAAAAAGGAAAAATATTTTGGATATCTAATTATTGTGGGTCAGGCCCAAGATGCCCTAACATAGGGAGTTTTATTTACAACAATACTATTTTTTTAAACGACACTCTTAATCCCGAAATTTATTTTTGGCCAAATATTGGAGATGTTCACCTATATAATAATATAATTTATGTTGGAAGCTATGGAAATAAAATTCCAACTTTATTACAAAACACATCTAATATTTTGAATATAAGTCACAATATTTTTTTCGATTCTTCTCGAATAGATTTAGATAGTGATTTATTGAATAATGCTATTTTTGAAGATCCTCATTTAGTTAATGCTTTTAGTCAAGGCGTAAATGATCCATTACTTTATAAAATTCAAAATAATAGTATAGCAATTGGTAATGGAAAACTAATTTCGGGAAGTAATGACTCTACGAACTATTTAAATAATAATGGTGGAAAGGATTATTTTGGCAACTTTGTTTCCAATACCATACCACCCAATATTGGGGCATTTAATGGAGAAATTCAAAGTAGTAATAATATACTTAAAAAACAATCTCTTATTGCATATCCAAGTGTTACTATTGACAACATTCAATTAAAATCTACGTCAAGTAAGGGACCATTTGAAACTTATATTTTCGATTTAGATGGCAAATTAATTGATACGCAATTAGGTGAAATAATCTCTTTAATAAATTTTCAAAAGGGCATCTACCTATTGAAAGTAAAGTTTGGAAATGAAGTTGAACAACTAAGGGTTGTAAAACTTTAAATTGTTAAGTTCCAAATAAATGGCATTCCAAAATAAACCATTAAAAGAATTAATAGTATAGAAAAAAGGTTTATGAGAATTCCAGCTTTTACCATATCAGAGATTTTTAGCAGTTTTGATCCAAATACAACTGCATTTGGCGGTGTTGCAACTGGCAACATAAACGCACATGAAGCAGCTAGCGTTGTTCCTACTAGAAATAAATAAGGATTTATATCCATAAGAGCAGCTAATGGAATCATTACTGGCAAAAGCATAGCTGTAGTTGCCATGTTAGAGGTGAGTTCTGTAAGAAAATTCACACCAGCTATTATAAGTAGAAGAACAATAAATGCACTTGAAAATGAGATAAAAGTTAATTGCTCCCCAATCCAATTGTCTAAACCTGTAGCTTGAAATCCCTTGGCAATGGATAATCCACCTCCAAAAAGCAAAAGTATTCCCCAAGGAATAGAAATAGCATCTTTCCATTTCATTAATGGCTCTTTAATGGTTTTGGAAGGTAAAATGAATAAAATAATTGCACTTGAAATTGCAATCATACTGTCGTCAAAATTTGGTATTAAAAGATTTATGGTATTTTTTCTAAATATCCAGCAGAGTATAGTAATGGTAAATACAAAAAGAATTTTCTTTTCTTCATTGCTAATACCTCCCATCTGATTTAACAGTCTATTAATCTCTTTCTTTCCACCGGGAAATCCAACTTTGTTCATTTTAAAAGCAACTTTTGTTAAAAACCACCAAATAAAAAACATTAAAATAATGGACACTGGAACACCAATCTTCATCCACTGAAAAAATGAAATTTCAATATTGAAATTATCTTGAACAAACCCTGCAAATATTAAGTTTGGTGGTGTTCCAATTAAAGTAGCTATCCCACCAGCAGAAGCACTGTAGGCCACTGCTAGCATCAATGCTTTTCCGAAAATTTTATTTTCATTTTTTAATGTGTCTGGATGATCTTTCATCTGATTAATAACTGATAAAGCAATTGGTAGCATCATTACAGTTGTTGCTGTGTTAGAAATCCACATGGAAAGAAACCCAGTTGCTAGCATGAATCCCAATATGATTTTATCGTTGCTTCCACCTAATCTTAATATGATGTTTAATGCAATTCTTCTATGAAGATTCCATTTTTGGATGGCATTAGCTAAGATAAAACCACCAATAAACAAGAAAATATATTTATGACCATAGTTGGAGCCTGTTTCTTGAATATTTAGCACATTTGTTGAAGGGAATAAAATTATTGGTAGTAGAGCAGTGACTGCTATTGGCACTACTTCACTAATCCACCACACTGCCATCCAAAGAATAATTCCTAATAGTTTAAATCCACTTTCTGTCATTTCACTGGGTGGATTTAAAAATAAAGTTGAAAGGAAGAGAAGTGGACCTAGAATTTTATAAAACATTGATTTACTCATCTTTATCATAGTTGCTGTAATATAAATTTTCGGTGAATTTTTTCTAAAATTACTTGAGCCATTTTTTCTTTTGATTCGTAGCTCCATCCAGCAATATGAGGGCTTAAGACAACATTACTGAATTTTTTAAGTTTTTCAAAACTTTGATTTTCAACCTTATTTAAGCTAAAATTTGAAGACTCAACATCTAAAACATCTAAACAGGCACCAATTATTTTTTTGGAGTTTAAAAAATCAATTAAATCTTCCACAATAAGAGATTTTCCTCTTGCAGTATTAATTACGATAAAAGGTTTTTGGAATTTCTCAAAAAAAGAGCTATTCATCATTCCTATTGTTTCACTAGTTAATGGAGTATGTAAACTGACAAAATCTGCTCTTTGAAATATTTCTTCCAAATTAACTTCCTTTACATGATTAGTACCAAATCCAGAAATGTATTTATCATATGCAATAACATCCATTTCAAATCCATTAAGTCTTTGAGCAAATGCCTTTCCCATATATCCATATCCAATAATGGCCATTACTTTTCCTTTTAGTTCTGTTCCTCTATTTTTTTCTCTTTCCCAAATATTGTTTCTAACTTCACTATTTGCAATATTTAAATGGTTAATGAGAGAAAGAAGCATTCCTAATGTGTGTTCTGCTAAGGCATCTCTATTTCCTTCAGGACTTCGAAAAACTTCAATGTTATTTTCTTCACAATATTTTAAATCAATATTTTCTAATCCAGATCCAGGTCTAGCTATAAATTTTAATTTTTTTGCTAATGTAAGATGCTCCCTATCTAAGGGGAATTTAGATCTAATTATAATTCCTTCTATTTGGCTGGCATTTTTTTTAAAATCTTCTGAAGTCCAATTTTGGCCATTAATTACCTGCCAGTTCC
>Ga0233444_10001909_pt1 | contig 22701 bp, 16 predicted proteins | sample SI_124_October20_6_FD_182792 | JGI IMG/M metagenome (GOLD analysis project Ga0233444, IMG submission 182792) | Seawater microbial communities from Saanich Inlet, British Columbia, Canada - SI_124_October2016_10_MG | ecosystem: Environmental > Aquatic > Marine > Inlet | place: Canada: British... | reverse complement strand
AACCATTCAGAAATAAACGATAAGTTTTTTATTGTATCATTATCCAAAACATATTTTAAAATTGGGTCGATAAATCTACCTTTAAAAAAATCTGACCTTTTAGGGAAACATGAAGATATTATCACAATTGAACTAAGTAAGGATAATAAACAAATTACAACCCAAATTAATAGAAATGCGGTTAAAAATCGTTCTGTAAGAATTAATCAAAATAAAGAAATCAAAGAATATTATAATAAATTTTATAACATGGGAGACAAAGTTAAAATTACAATTGCAGATGAAGGAAATTTGATTATTGAATGAAATTATTTCTAAAATAAAAATAAATCATTTTTTTATAATACAAACTATTTCAAATACTTTTCCGAAATTATCAAAGAACTATTTATATTAACAATTAATTTCAATATAAAATTTATAAAGAAATTAAATCAAACATATAGATAATTTTAATTTTTCAAATTGATTGAAAATATTAAATGGATTCCTGTCTTTTTATTTCAAATATTAACTTTGAATTCTTTCTCACAAGGAATAATAAACACAGAATCATCATTGAGGGAAATTAATAATGGATTCAATTTATCAAGTAGTTTGGAGGGTGATATTCAGACTGGTAACGTAGATATAATTGAATTTAATAGTTCAATTATATTTTCATATAAGTTAGATAAAATTCTAATTCGTTTGATCAATGGATATGAGTATTTAGAGGAGGATAAATTGGTTGAATCAAATGATGTTTCCTCTCATTTTAGAATGAATCACTTCATTTCAAATAATAAATTTAATTCAATATATATTTTTTTTCAGATCCAAAGTGCCAAATCCATTAATCAAAAATCTAGAATTCTTAGAGGAGCAGGATATCGTTTTAGGTTATTTAATAAATCAAAATATTATTTTGATATTTCAACAGGATATTTTCTTGAAATGGAGAAATATGATTACTTAAATCAAGAAACCAAGGTAAAAAACAACCGATTATCTTTAAATAACTTTTTTTTCTTCAGGATTACAAATAAGTTAAGTATTGATGGAGTCACATATTTTCAATTAAACTTTAAGAATAGAGATGATTTTCGACTATTTTTTGAGCCAAAATTAATTTTCAATTTTAATAAAGCTACTAGTTTTTATTTAAGGTTCAATAATAAATATCATTCTTCCCCATACATTGATATTTTTAAAAGGGACAGAGATTTATTGATAGGTTTGGAATTAAACCTTAATTGATTTGTAACTATAACTATTTTAATAAGACTTTTAATCAAGTAATACTTTTAAAATTCAAATCATTTAAAACAAGTAAAGATTTATTTCTATTAATTCTCGTGATTATTATATTTTTCAGCCAAAGAATTATTTAAATTTGGATTATGAACTTCAATAGACTAATTACTGATTCAAAAGAGGGATTAAAAAGGAATATATTTTCACGAAAAGAAAAAAAATTAGTTTCGGTTGAGGAATTTGATTTACTTTCAAAAAAGTATTTTAATCAAATAAAAGAAAATAAAAACCTAATAATTCATTTTGACAAAAACGATAAAGAAACTCTTGTTTTTATTTTAAGATGGTATTATAACCTTTGGATTGATATTGATAAATATAATGTTAAAATATATTCTGATTTTCCCGAAGAATTTGAAATCATACAGGATGTTAATAAAGTTAATCATCCTCATACGCCAAAAAACTTTCAAAAGGGAACTAAGATGTACTATAATTCCTCAGTCTACTCATCTTGTAATTGGTTAAAGGGAACCCCCCTTTGGGATAATAAGGATGAAGAAGTGGTTGAAGGATTAAAACCAAGTTGTCAAGTAAATTATAATTTCATTAAAAGGTTAAAATAGTTATGAACTTTCAACAGAGATAATTCTTTTATGAGGAAACTTTTTTTCATTGAGTTTTATAATATCTATTATACCATTTTCTCTAAAATCTTTTTTTGAGATACCCTCAGAATAACCTCCGTCATCAAAATTTACTCTAATTAACCATTTCTTAAAGACACTCATTTAATTTTATTGATTGGTTCTATCGATTATCTTAATAAAAAATTTCTTTATCTTCTCAATTATAATTTCTCTTGAGAACTTCTCTACCTGAGGCAAACTCGTTGCAAATTACATAATCTTTTTCTGATAAAATTGATAGTATTCATTTTGACTATTACAAACTTAAAAATTATTGACTCTTCAATTTCTAAATATGTTTTTCTTGACATAAACTTTTAGTTTGTATATTTCGTATTATGAAAATAATTTATATTGATCTTGACGGGGTGGTTGCTGATTTTGATAAAGGAAAAAAAAAACACCCACTTGGAAACATAACACCTTACATAGGAAGACCTGACAAATTGCCAGGCATATATGAAAAACTAGAGCCTATAAAAGACTCTATTATATCAGTAAATAAACTTTTAAATAGTGATTTATTTGATGTATATTTTCTGTCAACCGCTCCGTGGGATAATCCCGATGCATGGACTCATAAAAGACTTTGGGTGGCAAAACATTTCGATGAAAAACTAATTCGAAGGAAATTAATTTTATGTCATCATAAACAATTAATGATTGGAGATTATTTAATTGATGATAGAAAATTTAATGGAGCTTCAGAATTTAAAGGAGATTGGATCCATTTTGGAAGTAAGGAATTTCCCAATTGGAATATTGTATTAAAATATTTAAATATTGATTAGGGAACGGTATTTAACAAAATCAAGATTTAAAGAGGGATTAGAATGTCCCACTAAACTCTATTATTCCAAAAATCCAGAGTACAAAAACAAACAACTTGAGGACTCTTTTTTGGAATCGTTAGCTGAAGGTGGATATCAAGTGGGTGAATTAGCTAAATTCTTAGTATCTGATCAACCATATGTTGATAATATATCAGTAGAGAGTTTAGATTATGAAGAATCTATCAGAATAACTAATGAAAAATTAAAAAATAAATATGTTTCAATTGCCGAACCTGCATTCTTATTCAAAAACCTTTTTATAAGGATTGATTTACTTCAAAAAAAAGATAATGAGATTAATATATATGAGGTTAAATCAAAATCTTGGGGATATGAAGGTGTAGATGAAAAAGAAAATAAGCAATTTATAAAAGAGTATAAGAGAGGAGAAAACAAGGGTAAAAGAATAATAGATCCAAATTGGAAATTTTACCTTTATGATGTAGCATTCCAAAGATATGTTATAAGAAATTTATTTTCCAATATGAAAATAAATACTAATCTAGTGTTAGCCGATAAATCCTCAAAAACTTCAATTGAAGGATTAAATCAATTTTTTAAGATTAAAAATAATAATGGTAGAAAATCAGTCAATGTAAGGAGGGATTTAAATATTTCTGAACTTGGAACACTTCCCTTGAAAGTTATAAATGTTGATCAAGAGTGTGATTTCATCGAAAACACAGTAATAGAGGACAGAAGTTTTGAGGATCATATTGAACATCTTTCTAAACTATTCAAGCAAAAAAATAGAGAGTGGAGAAAAATAGATCACAATTGTTTTAAATGTCAATATCGAAATGATTCCTCTATAGGATTGAAAAGTGGATTTCATGAGTGTTTTAAAAACTCTAATTATAATATTAATGAAGAATCAAATTTAGTTGAAAGATTATGGAAGGGAACCAAAAAAGAGACTGATTTAGGAAATTTTTTAATTGATCAAGTAAATGAAGAAAAATATCTTAATAATGAGGTAGAAGATGAAAATGGAATGTCAACTTCATTTAGACAATACATTCAGATAAAGAAATATAAAGAAAGGGATAATACCCCCTATTACCACGAATACCTTGAGGATGTTATTAAAGGATTAGAAAAACCATACCATTTTATTGATTTTGAGACAAGTAGTGTAGCAATACCATTTCATAAAAATAGATCTCCATATGAATCCGTAGCATTTCAATATTCATATCACCTATATGATGATAATCAAATTAAACACAAAGGAGAGTTCATAAACACTAATCCAGAATTTCCTAATTATAGTTTTATTAGATCCTTAAAAAATGAATTTTCCTCAGATTTGAAAGGGACAATCTTTAGATATCACAATCATGAGAATACAATTTTAAATAAAATTTATACTCAACTTATAAACGAATCGTCAATTGAAGTTCCAGATAGAAATGAGATGATTGACTTCATAAAAGAAATTTCCCAGCCAACTCAAACTAACAAAGGAGAATGGGAGTCTTCTAAGAATAATATGGTTGATTTATATAGGTTAATTGTATCTCTTTATTATTCTCCTTTTTCTAAAGGTTCTAATAGTATAAAAAATATTTTACCCTCTGTAATTAAAGATTCTTCATTCTTAAAATCAAAGTATTTAAAACCTATTTATGGAACAGATATCATTCCATCTAAAAACTTTGTAAATCATTCATGGTTAAATGAAAACGAATTGGATCCTTACAATAGTTTACCAACAGTTTTTTCAAATATCAACGATGATTATGTGGGTTATGTTAATGGAGAGAATTTATCTTTTAACACAATTAATGATGGAGGAGCTGCTATGACAGCATATGCTTATCTTCAGTTTTCTGATATAGAAGCAAATTTAAGAGATAGTATAAAAGATTCACTGTTAAAGTATTGTGAATTAGATACCATGGCAATGGTTATGATTTTTGAACATTTTATAGAAAAAACTAAATAGATATGGGAAGAAAAGTTTCTTTTAAATTAGAAGGTAGTGTTTTGGAATCTGAAATTGTAAAGGTCGATAGAACTAAACTATATGGTACTTCCAAGAGAATAGTATATGACACAAATAAAGGAGAATGTGGTTTGTCAGATTTATATGAAGGAACAATCATTCTTCCCAGGGGTTCTGTTGGCCAAGTTCTGATTGATGAAAACGGAAATTCAGTTTCTAGATCTGAACTTATTGGATTTAACCATCAAGGAGAAAAAGTAGAAAAAGTTCCTTCAATATTTTTAATAGAGAACAATTGTAAAAGAGTGGACTTAAATGATTTTCTTTCTTCTTCTATCAAATCAATATATCAATTGATTATAGATGAGGATCAAATTGATACATGGAGAAAATATTTTACCAATAATGAAGTTTACTTGTTTGAGTTCAATTTTAGAGAGGATTATGAGGGAGATGATGCATTTTTAATTTCGAATGAAGAGGGGTTTTTCATTTCAGTGGGAAAAACTAATGAGTTTGAGTTTTTAGAATTGTCAAATATATCTGTTGAGGATACAGATGACAATATTGAGATAGAAGAAGATTTAGATTTTTCAATGTTTTAGATATGATTAGGTACATTAAAATAGAAGATGAAAATAAAAGAGATGCAGAGATTACATTCAAATCAGTAACTGAAAAAAATTCAGTATATCTAGCACTTGAAAACGGAATAAGACCAATTAATAAGAAGGTCATTAAGTCCTCTAAAGATTTTACATTGGAAAATTTAATTGGAAAAACAGAACCAACCCAGGTGGAGTATGATAATTTTTCAGATAAACTAATAAATGAGGATAAAGAAATAGATTTTGAACTATTTGGTAAGTTTATTGATAAAACAGATAAAATTTTCACTGATAAAAACTTAAATCCGGTGTATAATGTAGAATTAGTTGAAAAAGTTTTTGATACTAGTGGAAATTTAAAAGAGGAAAGGGTACCATCATATCTAAATTCAAATATATCAGGGGAAAATATCTTAAAATGGACAGGGAAATATATCCCTAAAAACAAGCTATATAATAAAGTTATTCTAAGCTCAAAATATCAAATAAAACATATCAACGGATTAACATTTGATTTTTTATTTAATATTTCAAAAACACTTCATGATAAAAATTCATTTATGATGATTGGTGGTGGAAAAGGTAATGAACCAATTATTTTTAATGACGGGGGAAAACCATATAGAGGTTTTTTGGAGGGAAAAGTAAAAAATAATTCATACTGTTTAATACTTCACTTGTCAAACCAAGAATACAAGACAATACTATGACGTACCATTACATAGTAGAGTAAAAAGTAATCATGAAGTTTAATGAAAATAATGAGATTTTAGAGGATGTCAAAAATTTCTTTTATTAATAGAAAAGAAAGAAAAAAGAGGTTATCAAGAAGAATTAATAAATGACAACTAAATATAAACTTATGTTTATTCTAAATTTTATATCCTATGATTAAAGAAAACATAAAAAAAATTTTAAAATCATATAAATCGAATCAGGCAAGTAAATACATTCCTGTTAGAGGAGATGAGATACTCACAAAAGTTTTTGATTGTGAGAAGTATAGTATTTCAACCAAGTATGACGGACATCTATGTTTTATAATAAAGGATAAGGGTGATATTTATTTACTAAATTTTAATGGAGATCCTTTTGAGAGAGAGGATTTAATTCAGGAATTAAATCTTATTTTAACTAAAGAAGGAATTTTTGTTGGTGAGATTTTTAATTACAAAGAAAATGAAAGAACAAGATCTTTTGATTTAGTTAAGAATTTAAAAAATAATGATTCTTCTATAAAAATTGCAGTTTTTGATGTAATAAGTTATAATGATAATTCTTTTGAAAAGGATTTATGGGAGGAAAAAAAACAATTAATTGACAAATTATTTTTGAAAGGGAAAAACATTTTTTCGGTAGAAGAAATAGAGGTTAATTCAAGAAAAGATATACTAAGTGAATTTGAAAATAGGGTTGTTAGTGAAAATCAAGAGGGATTGATTGTCAGAGGATTTAACGGGCCAATTTTTAAGATAAAACCTAAACTAAGTTTTGATTTTGTAGTTTTAGGATATTCTTTAGGGTATTCAGATAATTTTAATCTTTTAAAGGAATTATTATTTGGTGTTGTTATTGAAAAAGACAAGTTCCTAATTATAGGTAAAGTTGGAGGAGGGTTTACAATAGATCAAAGAACTTCTTTATTAGAAAGTTTAATAAATATCAAAGTGGAATCAAACTTAATTGAACCGTCTGGATCTAAAACTCCTTTTACTTTCATTAAACCAGAAAAGATTATTGAAGTTGAGTCTGTTGATATTGTGAATAACACCTCCAATCAAATTATTAAAAAATCAGTAATTAAGTTTGAACAAAATAAATATTCAAAGGTTGATTATAAACCCTCTGTGAGTTTGATTTCTCCTGTTTTTAAAGGATTTAGGGAAGATAAAAAAGTTGAATCAGATCAAGTAGGACTCGTTCAGATCACAAGATTAATTGAATTAAAAAATGAAATCATTGAAACCTCTAATAAATCCAATTCTAATATTATAGAGAAGAAAATCTATTCTAAAGAAATGAAGGGAGTAAAGATGGTTAAGAAATACTTTTTATGGGAAACAAATTCTTCTTCAGAAAATTATCCGAATTTTGTATTTTATAAAATTGATTATTCACCATCAAGAAGTGATAAACTTCAAAGAGATATTAAGGTATCAAATAACCAATCTCAAATAGAGAAAATTTTCTCTGATCAAATTGAAAAAGACATTAAAAAAGGTTGGGAATTAATTAGTAATTAGATGGGTGATATAACTAAAATTGATTTTTAATCATTTTTTACATTACGGTATTCTATAATTTTGATTTTAATTCATTTTAACTGCCCTACCGTACTTAAGATTGGATGTAATACCATCTTTAGTAATACACCAGAATAAACTACACGGAGGTTTAATTTTTGGTTCTGGAGCATAACCATCTGTTAAATATATACAGCCATCATATTTTTGAAATCTGTTAGACCTCAAATAACTAAAAACTGGATCAAATAAGGTTCCTCCCCCTCCACTAACATGTTTTGGAAATTTTCCTGTGTATGAATATTTTCTTTTTACTTCAGCATCGCATTCTAATACTTCGATTTCTGCACCTTGTTTCCACATACTATGAATTTCATTAAAAAAAATAACAAAATCATTTTCTTTAATTGATCCAGATGTATCAACAGCAACTGCTAACCGTTGATATCTTTTGATTTTTATACCTGGTCTAGTTCCATATCTTTTACTGATTCTTTTCATCGTATGATAAACTCTTGTTTTTCTACTTGATGTTGAAAATAATCTCAATGCCCTTTTCCAATCTATTTGTGGCTTTCTTTTTTCAATAACGGCATTAATTACTGTTTTAATTCCAAGTGGAACAGAGCCATAATCTTTAAGGGGAGTTCGATCTTTGGCTTGAATTATCATTCTATCTAATTCTGTTTCAATAACATTTGAGCTTGTTTCTTTGTTCTCACCCCACTTACTATGATCACTATGAGATTTTTTTTCGGAGATATCATTAACTTTTTTTTTATTATTATTATCAGAACTGTGTTTTTGTAATTCTTTGTAATACCACTCAACTGATTTGTTGGGGGGTAAATTAAGCTCTGAAAATGTAGAGAGTGTAATTGCTGATTCCGGCAACCTCCAAGGATCTATAAATTGATTAACAACTAAATCTGCAGCAATATTAAATAACTTATTATCATAGCTCTTGGATTGCATTCGAAATAAATGTTTAAAAAGAATATGCAAAGTTTCATGCTTTATCACAGCAACTCTTTGATTAAAAGACTTTAATTCTTTTAGAAAAAATTTTTCATTAACATACAGAGCAATTTTACCTGATTTGAATCCAACAGCTGCTGTTGGAATTTCATCTGTGACTACTCGTATAATTCCACTAAGAAAATGAGCATAAAATGGTTCTTTCATTAAAAGTTTAATGATACATCTGGAAATTTCACTTTCTACATCCTTCACTTAAAAATTCTAAAAAGTTAAAGTACCTTTTCTTAAACTTTCAATTATTGGAGTTGAGAGTTTTAATAGTTCTTTTGAATCAGAAATGTTATGAAATCTTATGTCTAACAAATTAAGATTTGGCAACTGTTCTAAACATTTGATGCTTGAAACAGATTCGCATTCTCTTAAGCCAATATTTGTTAATGATTCTATTTTTGAGAGAGATTCAATATCATTTAATTTTTGACATTTTCTTAAATCTAAAGTTTGAAGTGTTATTAAATTTTCAAGTCCATTCAGATTAAGTAAATTATTACAATTATAAATTTTTAAAACTTTTAATTTATCTAATCCAGATATCCCCTTTAAATCAACAATAGCAGATGAAGAACCCCATGATTCTTTTGGTAGAATATGTATTTCTTCAATCGATTTTAGAGATTTTATTCCTTCTAAACTTTTTAACTCTTGATTTGTTTTAAGAATTAGCTTTTTAAGATTTTTTAATCGAGACAAATCAGAAATTAAAGTTATTGAAGTACCTTCAATTGTAAGTGATTCCAATTTTGTTAAACCCGAAACTAGAAACAAAGAGCTATATTGAGAGCCACTAATTGAATCTTGAGTTATTTGTGATTTAATATTATCTGCTACTTTAGAACCATCAGGACTAATTGAAACCATTCCTCTTAATGCAAATTCTCTAAACTCTTCTAGTTTTTTGGTTCCTGCTAAAAACATTGGATTTGGAAGAATTTTATCGCCATTATATTTTATCCCATTTAAGAAATAATCAAATATTTCTATTTCAGAGATTGTAGAGGCTAAATCTAATCCTAGATTAATTTCTTCATAATTATCTGATATAATTAACTTTTGAAGTTTTTCAATAATTTCCTTGTTAGCACTTGAGACAGAAACTGTTTTTTCCTTCTTTTTAAACTTACTAAAGTATTCTGTCACTTTTTCAACAGAGTCCATTTTTAAAAACCTTGGCTTTGGCTTTACCTTATAACATTTTCCGAGCAAAAGGCGATCGATTGGAAGGTCAATCAATCCTTCAACAGAAATTAAAGAAGAACAATCTTCAAAATCAACACATATAAGTTTTGAAAATTCACATAGATAATCAACATTTTCGATTTTTGGACAGTTCGTTATCTTTAACAATTGAATTCCTGAGTTTTTTAAACCTTCTAAGCTTGCTAAGTTTGGACAATTCTCCACAATAAATTCATTAAGAGGTGGCTCTCCCCAATCTCTATCTTTGTAATAACTCCGAGCTTTTTCATGCCAATAATTACTGTACGTTCCATCTAAAGTAATTTTACATTTTGAAGGAATAGGAATTGATATTGAATTAAATAAATCTCGGTGCATATTATCGTCATTAATTATATCCAATATTTCTGTTTCTATTTCATTCAACCATGGAAAATCATTACTTGCGCTTTTTGAATTATTAAAGATTGAAGCTTTATTTATTGAATTTAAATTTTTTATAGAAGAAGATGAAATATTGATTGATTTTAATTTTTGACAATTTTCAAGACCTTTTAAATCAGTTAAAGAACTATTCCCATTAAGATTAATTTCTCTTAAATTGACTGAATTTGATAAGGCATTTATATTTTGAAGATTAGTACATCCTGAAGCATTTAATATTAGTAAATTTTTGGTGTTACTAATAGAATCTAAATTGTTGATTGCGGGAAGATTAGAAATATTAACATAAATCAGTTTGTTAGAATTTCCTAATCCTTCTAATGATATTAATTTATTACAAGATGTTATATCTATTTTTCTTAAACTATTTATCTCTTTTAAAGGTTTAATACTTTCCAATTCAGGATGATCATAAAAAATAACTGAAAGTAAATCTTTAGAATTTTGTAATCCATCAATAGATATCAACTTTCTTTCGCTATAAAATTCTACCCGCATTAAACTATTAATGGATTTTAATTCTATTAATTTTGAAATACCAGTTCCATTAGTTTTTAAAAATCTTAATTTTTTGAGATTTTCGATTCCCTTTAGACTAAAATCTTTTTTAGAGTAAAAAGGACTTTTAATATAGAGGCATTCTAAATTGATGAGACTAGAAAATAGCTCTAAGTTTGAGGGAAATTCTTCACTTTCATAATCTGCATCTAAGTATAGTTTTTTTAGATTTTTAAATTTCCAGGTTTTATTAATTTCTGGAATTGATAATCCTCTTTTCAACTCAAGATTTTCAATTTCAAGATTATAAATTGATTCAAAACCTATTATTTCCGCATAATCATCTAAAATCAAAATTTTAAGATTTTTAAAATTTGATAAATATTTTACATAAATTTTAGATTTCTTGTTGCTATAATTACTTTTATGTTACCATTTAGTGATAATTTTTCTATTGAATTCCTTAATATCTCACCTTTGCTTCCATCTGGTGCAAAATTAACTAACCCCAATAAAGCTGTCGTATAGTAATGTTGATCAGGCCCTGTAGTGCCCCAATCATGTTTAAAAGGAGAAAAATTATTTGTTCCAACAATATCATTCCATCCAATTTCTAAATCAACTTCTTTTAAAAATTCATCATAGATATTTACATTATTTAAAGATTGGATCAAATCAATACCCATTTGAATTTTATCAAAATCTCTTTCTGAAAAAATTTTTTTAATTTTTGAATAATGTTGTTTTTCTTCTTTAGATAGCATAAGCAAGTGTTTTAAAGAGTATCTAATAATTTATTTGCTAATCTTTTGTCTTTAACCATCGTTTTTACATCATCAGGAGCATTTTTAGACAAATCCATATACAGGCTCATTAATAAATCATTAGGGATTATATCAAGCAACAAAAAATCTATTAAATTTTTAGTATTATTTTTTGTAGGTTGATAATTATCTGAAATTAATTTTAAATAAAGTCTTGAACAAATTGTAGATAACCTGTCAACTCTTTTAGATCCAATTTTATCAACAGAGACATCTTCAAGTCTTGTTTTAACTGCTTGAAAATCCTTTGCATCTAAAATTTCATCCGGTTCTATTAATTGAGTTAATTCTTCATTTACAAAAGCAATAAACGATGTCACTGATACTTCATCAAGAGAACTCAAAGCAAGTGCTTCAACTAAATGAAGGTTTTCTTTTAAATCTTTAATTGATTGAATTTGTTCAAAAAACTGTGTTAAACTTCTTGGTGTAGTTCTTTCTGAATTGACAAGCTCTGGATATGTTAATACAAAAGAGATACCTCTTGAATCAACGTTTGATTTAACTGCCCATTCTGCCCATATTTTAGCGTCAAATTTTAATGTAGTGTGAAGCATTCTTGTAAGCATGGCTCCATCCATGGGTGTTACTGAATAGTCTCCACCTTCTGGGTTTGCAGTAGCAACAATCTGCCATTTAGGAGGAAGTTTCCAAGATGTTAATTCAAAGTTTTGTAGAAGCTGCATACAACCCCTTAAAATTCTATCATCTGCACGGTTTATATCATCTAATAGTAGTATTCCTGGTCCTTCATCTTTTGGAACCCAATCGGGAGGGCTATATACCGTATATTCATCACCAGAAATTTTTTCATCAGGATCAATTACATTTGGCATTCCGTGTAAATCTCCCATTTCCTCAAACTGTGCTGGTGCAATGTATGAGAACTTCCATCCTTTATTTATTGCATAATCTCTTACTATTTGAGTTTTACCAAGACCATGCGTACCCCATATACAAATTGGAGTTCCTCGCTTTCCATCATCATTTAAGATATTATTTCTTTCAAAAATGTGATTTAAAATATCTCTAAGTTCTTTACTATTCCCTTTTTTACCTAACTCAATGAAGTCCATTGACATAATTTTAATAAATTGTTATTCTAACAATAAATAAAAGAAATTGAAGTGTTTTCCAAAAATTTTTAACCTGATATTTTTTCTGCTGTACAGTAATTTTATTTTCTCTTCAGATCTTGGCAAAAAAATAACTGAAAATGATTCAACCAATATTGAAAAATATATCAATCATATTAAAACCTTGAATTATATTTCACGAAAAAATGCAAGTAACCCTTACTTTCTAAATTTAGCATACAAATACTCTGATTCAATACTTTTAATTGAACCAAAAAACGAGTTCGCATCAAATACCAAAATAAATATTGATTTAACTAGAGTAACCACAGAAAATAATGTTATCAATAAATTTAAATTATTTGAATTTTACTCGGGAATTCCAAATTATTATGGATTTGTTGATGATCCAATTGAATATGCTTATGATGAAGCAATAGAAAAGATTCTAGATAATAGGTACATAAAACTCCATAATGGACCTCTTTCTGATGCTAACATAACATCTATTTTATTGAGAGAGAATTGTAATGACGAAATGTTTGAAATTGTAAATCAGACCTTAGCTTTAAATTCCAAACACCATATTTTGCAGAAAGATGAATTAGTTAAAATTTTTGGAACTGATAAAACAAAAGAAATACTTAATGGAAAGTTTAATGAAATTGATGCAAAAAAGTTAAAAAAAGAGCTCAAACTTGACAGATTAGGAATTTTCAAGGTGAATGATCTAGATGTGATTAATGATGAAATATGGTTCGTTCAAATTGATTTTAACACTTTTTTAGAAAATGGTTTTACGGAGTCAATTTTTGAAAAAGGGGTATCTATTGATAAAAGAGATATAAATGGTTTTTCAATTATTATTTTTCTTTTTTATGTTTTGTTTTGTTCCTTTTCAATTTTCTTATTTATTAAATATTTTTTTGATTTAAAATCCTTTGGTTTTTTTAAAAGGACCATTGTGTCAACGTTTGCAGTCTTAATTTTAATTGGTAATACTTTTATTAAGTCACGAAGTTTCGAAAAAGAACTAGGAAAACTCTCATACTACAAAAGATACTTTTATTATTTCTTAGTACCATTTTTCCTTTCTTGGGGAATGATATATTTCTCATCTTTTATATTACCAAAACCTGAAGATCACTTTCTTGAATTTAGGGTGATTTTGTGGTTCATGTGTTTTACATTAATGATGAGTTTCCTTCCATTAATAGTCAATCTTTTTATAATTAATAGATTTAATTTTGATGGATTCCATACAAAAAAAGGTTATCAAGAGTTTACAGCAATATCTTTATTTGCGACACATTTTCCGTTTATAATATTTCATGATATTAGAAACGGACCGAGTTTTGAAGAAATATTAAGTTGGAGTTTAGTTATACCTCTTAACATGTATTTGCTATCGATTATTATTGGCGCTGCTTTTTTTGAGTATACTTCAAAAAGAAAATCTAAAATTAATAATAATCAATCCTTAATTAGTCTTCTTATTGGATTGCTTGGCTTAATATATATAAAATTCTTGATTATACTGTTAGGTGTAAACGTTTCGTCTACTATTATTTATGGAACCTCGAGTTTGATTATTTGCTTAATTATAAATAATTATTTAGTAAAAATTAATATAAAAAATGAGGAGAAATTAGAAGAGCTTACTGAAAATAAAAAACAAGATGAGTTCAATTTTGTAGAGAGAGTAATTGATGTAAAAAATCAAATTTATAACTCTATATTCATTGATCAAAATAATGATTTAAATATATATATTATAAATGCGAATCAGGGTATTGGTAAGACTAGAGCTCTTAGAGAGGCTAAAAAAGAGTTTTTAAAACATAATTGGAATTGGTTTTATGGAGATTGTGATGAAATTCAATCTGAAAGTTCAGTTTCTTTTGAACCAATTTTACAAGCTTTTGGACATCTTTTAAACAAGGACGAATTAGGTGACAGATCTGAGGAGATTGATTCCATTACATCAAGGATCGTAAATACTGCTATGGACTCAACAATTGGTCTAAATCCAATATCAGAATATAAAAAGGATTCAGAATTTACAATAAAAAACATATGCTTAGAAATCACTGAAAAATTAAATTCTCTAGATGAAAAAATTATAATTACAATAGAGGACTTACACTGGATCGACTCAGACTCTTTAGCTTTTTTAAAAGAACTAATTAAAACTATTAATAGATATGACTCTTTGAGAAAAAAGACAAGTTTAATTCTAACAGTCCGAAGTAATTTTAATAATGATAGAGGGATTAACTACAAGAAACTAGTCGAAGAAATTGATCAATTAAATAAGGAAACTGAAAATCAGATTAGCTGTAAAGATTTAGTTAGTACAAAGGATTTCATTCTTACAGATTTCTTAATTGAGCTGGAAAAAACAAAAAATGATCAGAATAATTCAATTAGAATTGCAAAATCATCTATTGACGAATTAAATAAAATTTTTAACCAATTAATTAGAGAAAACAATGAAAGGGATTTAAACGTAACTCCTCTTTATATCATAAAAAATATAAAAAAATGGATTGACAATGAAACACTAATTTTATCTCAAGATGGTTTTATTCTTTCAAAATCTATTGAAATTGATGATATGCCAAATTTCGATGAAATTGATTCATTTTACCATGATATTTTTGATTCATTTGATAAAAAATGGATCAGATTATTAGAGAGTGCAACAATTATTGGAAACAAATTCGATGCTAATATTTTGTCCCAAGTATGGCAATATAATTTTTTAGAAGTTTTAGCATTTTTGGAGGAGGCAGTTGAGAGAGAATTAGTAATTGATCTCTCAGATGAAGATAATTTTTATGAGTTTAAAGATCAAAGAATTGTCAGTGCAATAAAATCATATTTTAAAAATGATTTGATTCAATCAAGGGGAGAAAAACAGATAACTATTGAATATAATAAGAGGTATCTAAATTTGGTAAAACATATAATTGACCACCCTGAAAAAAATGAAATTGAAGAAGTTCTTAAAGTAACAAAAAGGATAGTATCATTAAGATTTCTCGAAAAATATCTAATAAAATTAGACAAGTTGATTTTAGATATTGTTTTTAGATATTTATATTTTAATCAAATTGAAAAACTTTATGTTTTTGGCAAACATTTAATTGAAAATAATTTAGCAGTAGTTGGGGAATTAATTATTGATCTGTCATTAATATCGGATTTATTTGAATCAACTAATGAAAAAAAGAAGGTAATAGTAAAAAGAATATCCGCAGAAAATGAAAATTTTAATAAATCAGCTCTTGAAAAAAATCAAACCCTTAAATGTATATACGACCTAAGGTTAATTATTCTTTTAAATTCTATTTATGGGGGTAAAGGAGATTATACTTTTGGGGCATCTACAAATATTGATTTTGGTTTTTCAGAACATGGTTGGTCATTTTTTCAATATGAGTACTTAACTAAAGTTTTTATTTCAAAGATTAGTGGTTTATCACTAATGTATTTTATAAATAATTATTACGAAGGACTTGCTAAACTAAGTGTGTATTATTATGCTGGTATTAATGAATCAGTGCCTTATTACAAGAGAAAAACTGAAATAGTTAATACGATTGAAAATATGATTAATGAATTAAATAATGATTTTATTGATAGTTATTTAAATAAATCAATAGAGATTGAAAAAGAACTCTTTAATCTTCGTAAAGAAATTGTTTCTTTCAAAAGTTTAAAAGATGAAAAAAGTAGATTTAGATGGATTAATAGTTTAAATGATTATGCACTAAAAGAGTTTTTTACTGAATCTGATTATGATGAAGTTATTAAAGAGTTAAATAATAATTTTCCCGATAAAAATATTGAAGAGATTTCTTTAAATGAAAAACTTGGTGAGCAATTTAAGTTTCAAATTTTATTAGAAGAGAAAAAAAATAGATATGATAGATTATTTGAAATTGTAATAGAATCAAAGAATTTACATCTTATTGATAAATGTTTGAAAGATTTTATTCATTTCTCAATTTTTGAATTACAGGACGACGAAATCGCAATTGAATATTTTAGAAAATATCATCAAAAATTAATTATCAATGAAAATATAAATGAATTATGGGTTAAGAGATTGTTAGAGTTTTTGGGAACTGAAAGAAGATTACCTAAAGAAGCTACGGATAAGAGCAGTAATAAAAATTTAATTTCAAATCCGAATTTTAATCCAAGTTTTACTTTAACAAATAATATTGGAGAAATTTCAGAAGGTGAACTTCAAATAGGGTTATTATATATGATTGAATTCACTAATGAGGTAGAGAGTAAACTTAAAACAGCAGGAATATATTTATCAAAAACGATTGAATCAACTACATTAAGCTCAATAGCTCAGATGTATTTTAATATTTCCAAGAATTTTATTTTAAGATTCAAAAGTTTTAAAGAATTAGATAAACTAATTAAAGAATTTAAATTTAAATTACTAAAAACCTATTCAAATTCCCATAGATCATACACTGAATTCTTGAAGGAAATTTCTTTTGATTTATCTGCTATTAAATTGTTTAGAGAATCTAATAAAGAATTATTTGAACTTTTAGATGTAAGAAAAAAATATTTGAGTAATAATGAAAAGCAAAGTTCTAGAGTATTAGTAAATCTTGACTCAAGAAAAGTTTTATATAATATTTCCGAAAATTATAAAAAACTTGATAATCAAAATGAAAGTTTAAAATATATTTTAAAGGCCATTGATGAATACAGTAGTCAATTTGAAAAATGGAAAAATTCTGGATCTAAAGGATCTATGAAGTTTGGCTGGGAATTAAAAGACAAAAAGCTTATGCCTCAAAAAAAAGACAAAGACGAATTATATTTGTTGGGTGGCTCAATGAAAGGATTGCTGATTACATGGTCAGGATTGTACTTACAATTAGCAAGAATTTATTGTTTAAATAAAGATTATAAAAAGGCAGATGGGGCATTTGACGAGAGTTTGCTATATATATATGAAAAAGTCATGCATTTAGATTATAATTTGATTATGTTAGAAAAAGGCATAAACATGCATAACTATGATAAGATTGAGGCTATAAAAATTTTGAAAAATTACTTACAAAAAATTGAAAAAAATTCTTTAAATAAAGCATCAATTAGTGATTCGGAAAGTGATAAAGAATATGTAAAAATTATATTGGATGATTCTAAAAAATTAGTTTTTGAAGTACTTTAAAAATAATATTTATGAGTTATACTGAAACAATGATGGAATATGTTTACGATCAATACTGTCTCATTTATAATATGGAGGAAACTCTAGATTTTATTGAAGATGAAATAGATTTTACAAGAGAAGAAATTAAAGATATGATACAACATAGTATTGATTACAACAAAGAACAATTCATTAAAGATTACAAATCTATAGTTGAACAGTTTAAATCCAAATTTTATTTTACGGAAATAGATTGTAATAAAGAAAAGATTAAATGGCCAAAAAGGAGTGGTGTATATGTGATTTGGAAAAATGATTATAATTCACTTGATAATTTAATTTATGTTGGGATGACTGGAAAATATAAAAGAGTGAACGAAGACGAAGTTGTTTTTAATTCAGGTTCTTTTGATAAAAGAAAAGGGAGATGGACACCTTATAGATTTTGTGAGTCTGTTAAAGATGGTAAAAACCAATTTTCATTTAGGTTTGGACCAAAAGAATCTACTGTAGCTAAACAGTCAAAAATAAAACATCAGGATAATGCGTATAATAAAACAATACCTTACTCAGAAATAAAAGTACATTGTTTTCATGTGTCAGATAATCATAGAGAATATTATACACCTGAACTTCTTGAAAAAGAAATACTAACTAAATATTTAAAAAGTTCAGGGAATCTTCCTCCAGCGAATAATGAGTTGTGATTAAATAAACTCACTCAAATCATACCCAAAAAACTCCTACCACCATGACTTGGAGTCGTTGAAAAGGATGAAGTGATATTTTATATATTTAGAGTAAATTTTGATTTTTAAGTAATTGGATTACCAGAAAATACTTACAAAAGTAACTGAGGATTTTTTTTAAGAAAAAAATTCAATTCTCTTGGTAAATTAGAATGGGATCCAGTGACAGAAAAACAAAAAAAAGATACTTCGAAAAAATAGGGAAAGAACTAAACAAACAAAGGATGAGTTATTCTGTTGTTCAAAACTTTAATTCTTCTTATAATGCCGATTCATAGGAGTATCGTCAACTATTGATGAGTAAAATAGAAGATGATGGTGTTTTTTATTGTACATACGATTACAGAACAATGGGTAGGATGGGACAAAAAACAAGATATACGTTTCAAATAAAAGAGTTTCAAAAATCAATTAATCTTTCTGATATTAATTTTGAATTGTTGGATAAGACTATGATAATGATTAGATGAAAAAAGAATTTTTATATTTCCTTTTTGTATTACCCTTATTCTCCTTCTCTCAAAAGATTTTCACTACGGATTATCCATCCCAATCTGACATTAAAGTGTTTGTAGTAAACTATGAATCTCAATCAGATTTAAAAGTATTCAAGGTAGATTACCAATCACAATCAAAGGGAAATGAGGGGTTATGGTATTTTGTAAAATACTCTTCACAATCAGATAAGAAAATTTACTTTGTGGATTATAAATCTCAAAGTAATTTGAAAATATATTTTGTAAAATATAAATCACAAAGTGGGTGGAGAAATAATTCAAAGAAACATTTTCTTTATTGATATCCTTTCAAATCATATCCCACAAAACTCCTCCCCAACATATCACAAACCATTCCAGTAGTTCCACTTCCCATAAAAGTGTCTAATACTAATTCAAACTCTTTAGAAGTTTGAAGAATTGGTCAGGTTTAAATTATATTTGAACCGAAATTTAGTACTCACCTCAGCTAAATCCTTTACTCATAAGGATTTAAGTTTACTCAATGAGTACAAAAATCAACAAATTTCGAACTCATTGAGTTTTCAGTTAGTTCGTAAGTATCTGAACTAAATGGGTTTATAAATGGGTTCGAGTCCCGTCCAGACCGCTAATAAAAACCGTAATAATTTTTAAATGAGGTTATTGCGGTTTTTTTATTTCCTATTTGGCAACATAATGGCAACAAATCCATTTTTTTTAAAACCTAAAAACTTTCCTACTTATCTGATTACCTGACGGTGGGGTGGGTTTTGTAGAATGGTCCTTATATATTGATTCAAGCGTCTTAGTTAAAGATAATCCAGAAAACACATTATTAGTCGAACCACATCGTCATTTTTGGATGACAGAGGATAGGTATGAACCTTACCTAGATGAATAATAAACGTCCAGAATACGAAAAATGAATCAAAAGAATGAAATAAGGAGTTTTTATTTCATCCTCTTACATTAATAAAGAACATTTTAAGTAAGTGTTTTTCCAATAAAATTTAAGCAAAACCTTTACCAAATCTTCCTCTCTACGACAATCAATATTCATGATAAAATTTAGGGGTGGCCTCATCCAATAGGGGCATCAAGGATTTTATCAATTCTTTATTATATTCAGCAATGTTATGATTTTCTTCTGGATCAGTCTTATGGTCATAAAGTTCCAGTCTTGGTTTTTCTTTCCTATAAAATTTGGTCAAACGGTAGCGATCGTTTCTTAGACTTATTCCATTTTTGAAATAACTATAAGCGACCCGTTCATTTTTTGGAGGTTTAAATTTCATGAGCCCCAATAGGCTTTTACCATCCAAATCATAGGGAGATCTTATACCGCAATATTCTAATAGAGTGGGGTAAAGGTCAACACTTTCAACGACCGTATCGATCTTTTTTTGAGTAGGGGTATTATCTGGTAGCTTAATAATCAATGTACTTTTTAATGATCTTTCAAACAGGGAGTGTTTACCCCATTTGAGGTCATTTCCCAAATGCCAACCGTGATCCCCCCACAAAACAATAATGGTGTTTCGATCCATTTCCAATGATTTTAGCCCCTGAATAAGTTTACCGATCAGATTATCCACATAACTTATGGAGGCATAGTAGCCATGAATCAATTTTCGGGCGTACCCGTCTGAAATTGGATGGTCAAGATTGGGCTTTTCATCAGATAATTGATAGTTATAAAACTCTCCCATTCTTCCAATACTAGCAGGATTTATCCCTTCTGGTATAAACGGATCTGGAGCAATGGGTATTTTGGATCGCTCATAAAGATCCCAATATTTTTTTGGGGCATTGAAAGGCAAATGAGGTTTGAAAAACCCCACTCCCATGAAGAAAGGCTTTTGTTGGTCTTTCATTTTTTTTAATTCCTCCAAAGCACTCTTTAAAATCAATCCATCGGGATAGCCTTCATCAGATACTTCTCCCATTTCATAGGGTTTAACTTGATTATTCAGACTCTGACGATTTTCACCATTGGCATAAGCAAAAAAGGCGTTCCAACCTGTTTTCCATTTCCCGGGATTGAAAACAAAACGATCCCAACTGTGGGGCATTTCTTTGACCTCAGAAGGCTGCTCTTTGTAGCCATAAACCCGTCCATCTACGGAGTGACTTAACTTCCCTATTCCAACGGTTGTATATCCATTCCTTTTGAAATGGTGGACGAAGGATTCTGGTTGCTCTTTCTCACTTTGATTAGCAGTTTCCTTGTAAAAAACATTATTTCCAATATGGACTCTTTTTCGAGGGCGCATTCCTATCATCATACTGTAGCGAGAAGCCCCACAGGTGGGAACTTGAACATAATGTTTTGTAAAAAGGCTACCCGCATTGGCCAACTGATCTATGTTTGGAGTTTTTATGATCGGATTTCCATAAACACCCAATTCTGGCCTCAGATCGTCCACTGCTATAAAAAGAATATTGTGTTGAGGATCAGGAACGCTTTGTTTTTCTGACTCACACCCCCACAACAAAAAGATCATAAGGAAGCAAGATCGAATTATAATTCTTTTACTCATTTTTAGTTTGTTCTTCAAAATATTTTTTAATTCAATTAAGTGAGATTTTGCAATTCCCTTTCAAATTTTTTCATCACATAAAGATGTAATTTGGCTTGGGTCAATTTGTATATTATCCAAGGTAGTTTGGGAACATATTCGTGTATGGCTGTGATAATATATTCATTGTCCAATAGGGATCGGAACTCCAACCAGCCCAAATCAGTTCTTTGGGTCAAAATACCACCAGTAATATAAAAAAGCTGTCGATTAGGTGTGCTTCGATCTTCGATCAGTTGTAACTCCAATAACCTGAGGCCGAGGAGATAAAACCTCAAAAAGCTACCATCAAGACGGGGATTAATTAGTCCTGCAAATCTTTTACTCAACCAAATCGGATAATACTTCGCAACCCATTGGGCCTTATGCTTTCCAGGATTGTAAATTCTCTGAACACTTCTTACGGTATTTTTTTCTGAATTGAGATGATGAAAAGAAGGAAGGGCAGGAGGTTTTTCCTCTAGGGCTCTTTTGATGCTGGTTTTGATGGGGGTAAAATCAATCCTATACAAATTTGAATACTGATCGCTTGGAATAATTCGATGTTTGAGACTCTCCACTAGTGGAGAAACGAAATTAATATCTGCGTCTGCAAAAATGGTTACCCACCATTTGGAGAGTCCTACTGTAAAAAAAGGCATCGAAAAAATCAAACGTTTTTTGTTCATCATTTTTGAAGTTTCCTGGAGGAGTTCCATGTAGGTCATGACCTCCTTTCCACCAATCTCTATGTTTTTGTTGTAAGCATGTTGATTTCCCAAACATTGTTTCAGAAGTGAAAGAACATCAAAAACATCAATGGGTTGATTTTCGGATTTGGTCCATTGTGGACAACCCATTACGGGAAGGTTTTTGACTAAATTGGTAATTATTCTAAAGGAAGAACCCCCAGGTCCAATAATAATTCCTGCTCTGATCGCTGTTAGTGGAGTTGACCGAGCGCCTAGTGTTTTTTCGACTTCAAAACGAGACAAAAGATGGTTGGAGATTTGGTGTTTGTCTTTGGGAAGTATACCTCCCAAATAGATGATTTGTTTGAGTTTATTTTTTTGTGCTGCTCTTGAAAAATTGTCCGCCAACA
>Ga0233444_10001907_pt1 | contig 22710 bp, 19 predicted proteins | sample SI_124_October20_6_FD_182792 | JGI IMG/M metagenome (GOLD analysis project Ga0233444, IMG submission 182792) | Seawater microbial communities from Saanich Inlet, British Columbia, Canada - SI_124_October2016_10_MG | ecosystem: Environmental > Aquatic > Marine > Inlet | place: Canada: British... | reverse complement strand
AGCAAGCCATTGGCAGGAAAATCAGCAGCAGATACAGATTGCCCTTTCCGAGCTTCACGATTCCCCGCATCAAGCTTTTTTGTGTCACAGTCTTTTTTCCCCCTATGGTTTTGACGCCAAAGAGGTGCAAAAACTTTTGGTGGCTTCTTCCGGAAAAGCACTTTTTTCTCAAAGCCATCGATTGCAACGGGAACGAGATTATTTGCAGCTAGAGCCGTTGCCAACTGAGATTTCCAAAGTCTATTCATTAAGCGATTGGGCAGATCTAAAAACCCTGCCCATTACGCTTTATTATTCGCAAGAAAAGCCAAACCCAATAGAAGCCAAACATGCTTATTTGGATCCGACTAAAATTCTGTTCCCCTTGCAATTTCGCCAACGCCAAGAGGGGGATTTTTTGTATCCGACAGGTATGAAAGGCAAGAAGTTATTGAGTAAATTTTACAAGGATGCGAAATACAGCCAGCAGCAGAAAGAACAGCAGTGGTTGCTGTGTAAAGAGGACGAGGTTATATGGGTGGTGGGAGTTCGGTGTAACCAGAAATTTGTGGCTTCTGAAAAAACCCTTGAAGGTGTTTTACTTACCTTAGCGGAATGAAACGCGTAGGATAAAAATGGATATACAGCAGAATGACAGCGAGCGAGATTCCATCTGTCACCGATAAAAAATGAAACGCATACAGATGAAAAAGATACTTGCCTCGATTCTTCTTTTAGGAGTGAGTGCTGGATGGTCGCAAGACCCTGTGAAATGGCGTCATGAACTGCAGCAGATTGACAGTACTACCTTTGAAATTCAGCATCGCGCCAGCATTGAAAAAAAGTGGCATTTATACTCCCAGTTTTCAAATCCGGAAGGCGCCATTCCCACGGAATTCATCTACACCGGAGTTGACAGTACGCTTGTTCTTTTAGAAGGGGTCAAAGAATCCAAAAGCATCACGGCTTTTGACACTGTTTTTGAAATGGATTTAACCTATTTTGAAACGGAAGCGACTTTTCGCCAACGATTCCGATTTGCAGCCCCTAATGTGGATCGTATCGAAGGGGAGATCAACTATCAGGCGTGTGACGACAAACTCTGTATTTTCCGAACTGAGACGTTTCAACTGAACCGTTCCGGGGAATTGCTGATCGAGACAAAAAACCTGAGCGAAGCCAGTCAAGCAAAAGCAGCACAACTTAAGCTGAACTTGCAGAACAAAGATTTGCTAACCTCTTCGGTGTCGGAGGAACAAAACAGTCATTGGCGTATATTTTTCTTAGGAATGCTAGGGGGGCTTTTGGCATTGCTGACACCCTGCGTATTTCCTATGATACCATTGACGGTTTCATTCTTTCTCAAACAACAACAAAATCCAAAAAAAGGATCCCAGCAAGCTCTTTTGTATGGCTTTTTTATCGTGTTGATTTATGCCGTTTTAAGCCTTCCTTTTCACTTGTTGGATAATCTCAATCCTGAATTTTTAAATACACTGGCAACCAATAGCACCCTTAACCTGATCTTTTTTGGTGTTTTTGTGGCCTTTGCGTTTTCTTTCTTTGGTTATTTTGAATTGACCCTTCCCAGCAGTTGGGGCAATCGTACTGATGGAGCCTCGCAATGGTCGGGAATCGTGGGTGTTTTCTTTATGGCCTTGACATTGGCAATAGTTTCTTTTTCCTGTACAGGCCCTATTTTGGGATCGTTATTGGCGGGCTCATTAAGCAGTTTTGGTGGGGCGATACAGTTAACTTATGGTATGATGGGCTTTGGCTTGGCTTTGGCTTTTCCCTTTGCTTTTTTTGCGTTGTTCCCACGTTGGTTGCAGGCCTTGCCTCAATCGGGTGGATGGATGACCACAGTTAAAGTGGTTCTTGGCTTTTTGGAATTGGCATTGGCACTAAAATTTCTATCCAATGCGGACTTGGTAGGCCATTGGGGCTTGCTAAAACGTGAGGTGTTTATCGGAATTTGGGCCTTACTAGCTTTGGGCATGACCCTCTATCTTTTTGGGGTATTTCGCTTTCCGCACGAATCCAGATCACCGCTTGGTTTGGGACGGAAAATGGCAGCAACAGGTGCATTACTAATATCTGTTTATTTGGTCTTTGGTTTGGTGTCAAATGAAAATCGTTTAACGCTTTTGAGTGGCTTTCCTCCTCCAGAATTCTATTCCCTATGGTCGCAAGACTCAGACTGCCCTTTGGGCTTAGAATGCTATAAAGATTTTGAAACAGGGCGCGCTGCCGCATTGCAAGCCAACAAACCGCTATTGCTTGACTTTACCGGATGGGCCTGCGTCAACTGCCGAAAGATGGAAGAAAATGTTTGGTCGGATGCGGAGGTATTTCCCTTGCTGAACGAAAATTATATTTTGGTTTCCCTTTATGTGGATGATCGCACGGCATTACCCGATGGGGAGGCCTTTGAAATGACCCATTCCAATGGAAGTGTCCGGTCGGTAGATACCGTTGGGGAAAAATGGGCGGCTTTTCAGGCATTGAATTTTGAATCGGCCTCACAACCCTTTTATGTCCAAATGACAGCACAGGGAGCACTTTTGAATGCCCCGATTCAATACACCGATACCCAGACGTTTAAACAATGGCTTCAACAAGGATGGAACGCTTTTCAAAAATAGTTGTAGGGTTGTTGGTCCCTCTTTTTTTGCAGGGGCAAACAAGCTCTGCAACCACGATTGCCCTAGACAGCATTACGCTTGAAGCTTTTCGGATTCAAAAACAAGCCAATCGCCTGCCTTTTGCGGTGTCTGTTCGCGATTTTTCTACAACCCAAGACCAGCGCCAGCAATTGAGCTTGGTCGATTACCTTCAAGAATTTCCCGGGGTTTTTAGTTTGAACACACAGAATTTTGCCCAAGACTTACGAGTGGCTATCCGGGGTTTTGGTGCGCGTTCGGCTTTTGGGATTCGTGGGATTAAATTGGTCGTAGATGGCATACCAGAAACCACGCCCGATGGGCAAGGACAGGTAGACAACCTCAACCTCGGTCTGATCGATACCATCGAACTGATTCGAGGAGGAGCCGCTAGTTTGTATGGCAATGCCTCCGGTGGGGTGATTTCCATTCGTACCCTGGATCAATTGGAAAGCAATACCCTGCGTCCTTCGATGCACTTTGGCAGTTTTGGTTTTCAGAACTTTCAGTTGCAAGGGTCTTATCAGCGAAGCAATACCCTAGTGATGGGGTATATGGGACACAGCCAACAAAGTGGCTATCGCAAACACAGTGCCTATGAAAACTTGGGTTTTAACCTTAAAGTAAAACACCAGCTTCAACCGAACAGCCAACTTACTTTTTTGATGAATTACGCCAATAGTCCCGAGGCACAAGACCCAGGGGGACTAACAGCAGAAGCGGTGATGACCGATCGACGTCAGGCTCGTCAACGAAATGTGGACTTTCTTGCCGGGGAAAGTGTTGGACAGTTTAAATTGGGAACGGCTTGGCAAGCCACTCAAAACCAATGGGAGTATCAAGCCTATGCTTTTTACACCACCCGAGATTTCTTAGGACGACTGCCTTTTGCCAATGGTGGAATTGTGGATTTGGGACGCCGCTATGGCGGTTTTGGTGGGAGTGTGCAATACGCATCAGCAGGCAAGGCCTATCAAAATCGACTTCGCTTGGGAGTAGATGGCGCCCAACAGACCGACCAGCGACGTCGTTTTGTCAATAACAATGGAGCCGTGGCTGCTGCGACCTTGGATCAAGAAGAACAGTTTTCCAGTTTTGGCTTTTCCCTACTTAATGATTGGCAATGGAAAGGATGGACGCTTTTAGGTGGCCTTCGTTATGACCGCAATCGATTGGCAGTGGAAGATTGTTTCCTTTCCGATGGTATGGATTCGGATGCACGAGTCCTCCCTTCTTGGAATTACAGTTTGGGGCTGAATTATCAATGGGCGATGCATCATCGAATTTTTGTGAATACGGCTAGCAGTTATGAAACGCCCGTTTTAAGTGAACTTTCGGCCAATCCCAGCGGAAAAGGAGGCTTTAACAATTCACTTCAACCCCAAGAAGCCCAAACAGTGGAGCTGGGCTATGCTTGGGCACAGCGTCAACAACGCTTTTCCCTGACCGCTTTTTTTGTAGACAGCCGCAATGAATTGGTACCCTTTGAACAGGACGCTTTTCCGGGGCGCACTTTTTATCGAAATGCAGGGCGTTCGTCTCGTCAAGGACTGGAAAGCAGCTATCTCTTGCAGTGGCGCAGCCGCTGGCAGTTGCAATTAAACTATACCTATTCCGACTTTCGCTATCAAGATTACCAAACCCCCAATGCCGATTATTCAGACATGCGTTTGCCTGGTTTGCCGCAACATTTGGCGCAGGGACAGCTCCGCTATCAAGCTCCAAAGGGCTTGAGCCTTCGCTTTTCTGCCTATCACCGAGGGCAATTGTATGCCAATGATGCGAATACGGCTACGGAAGCTGCGGTCACACTTTTTCATTTGGATGCCGCCCTTCCCCTTGGTTTTTTCCCACAAGGACAATTGTTTTTTGGAATTCAAAACCTTACGGATGTCCGCTATTCTGACAATATCCGTTTGAATGCTTTCGGGAACCGTTTTTACGAACCCGCTCCGGGTCGTTCTGTGTTTGGTGGGGTGCGGTTCCAGCTTTAAATTACTTTTGACATCATTTCCAAATCAATGAATCGGTGAATATATTCACCGAAAAAGTATATATTTGGTGAATATAATCACCAAAAATGATAAAAAAACGTTTGAAGCAACCCTACGGGCCAAATTAGGTCAGGGGAAAGTATTGCTTTTGGTTGGGCCGCGACAGGTGGGTAAAACCACTCTGGTTAAAAAGCTATTGGCCAATCGTTCTCATTTGTTTTTGGACGGTGATGATCCCACGGTTCGGGCTTTATTGGAAACGGCTAATACGCAAACGTTGCAGCAACTAATAGGCTCCGCGGATCTTTTATTTATCGATGAAGCGCAGCGAATTCCTTCCATTGGTTTAACATTAAAGATCATAGCCGATCGGTTTCCTTCTGTACAATTAATTGTAAGCGGTTCTTCCTCTTTCGATTTGAAAAATAGTTTGTCAGAGCCCTTGACGGGTCGCAAGTGGGAATATCAATTATTTCCTATTTCTTGGGCGGAATGGGAAGCCCATCAGGGCTATTTGGCTGCGGAACAGCAATTGGAACATTGTATGGTCTATGGTATGTATCCCGACTTGTTCAATTATCCGGGAAATGAGAAAGAAGTGTTGAAAAACCTTACTGAAAGCTATCTTTATCGCGATTTATTTGCTTTGACCAATATGCGTAAGCCAGAATTATTGGAAAAATTGTTACAAGCCTTAGCCTTTCAATTGGGTAATGAGGTAAGTCTTAATGAACTGGCACAGCTCTTAGGGATTGATAAAAATACGGTAGCCAGCTATATCGAAGTTTTAAAAAAAGGATATGTGATTTTTTCCTTGCCTTCTTTTTGTCGGAATCTTCGCAATGAAATCAAGCGAAATCAAAAAATCTATTTCTATGATAATGGGATTCGCAATGCTGTTATTGGTAATTTGACCCCCCTAGCTAACCGAACCGATACAGGTGCTTTGTGGGAAAACTTTATGATTTCGGAACGGGTAAAATACAATGCTTATCAGGGTCGTTGGGTACAAAGTTATTTTTGGCGGACGGTGGCACAGCAAGAGGTGGACTATGTAGAGGAAAGCAATGGTCATATTCGGGGGTATGAATTTAAATGGAATCCCAAGGCAAAGATTAAAATCCCGAAGTCCTTTACAAGCGTCTATGACAGTTCGGTTGAAGCGGTACATCGATCCAATTTTCGCTCTTTTGTCATGCCGTCGTGAGATACTCAGGCGCTATCCCAAGGCTAAAAGCAAAAGAACGGTAGGAAGTACTATTTTTTAGATTTTACATAATCTTTCTACCTTTAGCGGACCCAAATCTTATATATGCTTGTACAGCTCCATGGCAGTGCCGTTCTAGGGGTCGAAGCCCAACCCATCACCATAGAAGTCAATATTGATACGGGTATAGGGTACCACTTGGTTGGTTTGCCCGACAATGCCGTTCGAGAGAGTAATTACCGGATTGCAGCGGCCTTTCAAAACAATCGGTTTAAGTTTCCGGGTAAAAAAATCACCATCAATATGGCTCCAGCCGATCAACGTAAAGAAGGATCGGCCTATGATCTGACCTTAGCCATAGGGATCTTAGCGGCTTCCAGTCAGTTGCCAGCGGATGCTTTGGGGCAGTATTTGATCATGGGGGAATTGGCCTTGGATGGAAGCATTCGCCCCATCAAAGGAGCCTTACCCATGGCAATTTACGCTCAACAGGCGGGACTCAAAGGATTTATTTTACCTCATGAAAATGCACCCGAAGCGGCTATTGTCAGTCCTTTGGAAGTATATGGCGTTAGGCACTTACAGGAGGTTGTTGATTTTTTTAAGGAATCCGATTCCTTGCAACCCATGCAAGTGGACACCCGAAAGCAATTTGCACAGCAACTTAAATATCCTGAGCATGACTTTGCAGATGTACGAGGACAGGAAACCGTAAAGCGCTGTATGGAAATTGCCGCAGCTGGGGGGCATAATATTATTTTGATTGGCCCACCGGGAGCGGGAAAAACGATGTTAGCCAAACGTTTGCCCTCTATTTTGCCTCCGATGACATTGAAAGAAGCCTTGGAAACCACCAAAATTCATTCGGTAGTGGGACGCAATAACCAACAGGGATTGATTAGTTTACGTCCCTTTCGCAGCCCCCATCATACGATTTCTGATGTCGCTTTATTAGGTGGGGGGCAATATCCTCAACCGGGAGAAATTTCCTTGGCGCACAATGGGGTTTTGTTTTTGGATGAATTGCCAGAGTTTAAGCGGTCCGTTTTGGAGGTGATGCGCCAGCCGCTCGAAGACCGAGAGGTTACGATTTCCCGCGCAAAGTTTACGGTGACCTATCCCAGTTCCTTTATGCTGGTGGCCAGCATGAACCCCAGCCCTTCCGGTTATTTTGCGACGGAAAAGGGAAGCAATAGTCCTCAGGAAATGCAGCGGTATTTAGGGAAAATTTCCGGGCCGTTGCTGGATCGGATTGATCTGCATATAGAAGTAGAACCTGTGGCTTTTGAAAAATTGGCGGCCACACAGAAAGGCGAATCGTCCGAACAGATTCGGGCACGGGTCACACAAGCGCGCACCCGGCAAACAGAACGTTTTCAAAAACACTCCAATCTGCACTACAATGCGCAAATGAGTTCCCGACAAATTCGCACCTACTGCGTGTTGGACAAGGCATCGCAGGCACTTTTAAAAACGGCAATGGAGCGTTTGGGCTTGTCAGCCCGTGCCTACGATCGCATTCTAAAAGTAGCCCGTACTTTGGCCGATTTGGCTGGAACAGACCGCTTGCATTCCGATCATATTGCCGAGGCCATCCAATACCGAAGTTTGGATCGAGAAGGCTGGTTGGGGTAAGGGTATTTTAATAATGTAAAAACGTTTAAAAAGCAGAAGATAAGAATGATAACACTGGGAGAGTTTTTAATTCAAGAACAACATCGGTATTCCGAAAGTACGGGTGAATTTAGCAAGGTAATTCACGCCTTGCGGCTGGCTTCTAAGGTGGTGAGTCATCAGGTAAATCAAGCCGGCTTGATTGATATTTTGGGCGATCAAGGCATTGATAATTGCCAGGGGGAAGCCCAGCAAAAACTCGACCAAATTGCGCATCAGCTTTTTATTAATACACTGACAAACCGAAAGGTTGTTTGCGGCATTGCTAGTGAAGAAGTCGCTGATTTTATTGATATTCAAACAGATAAAGACCAGGGGGACAACAAATACATCGTTTTGCTAGACCCTTTGGATGGGTCTTCTAATATTGATGTTAATGTATCGGTAGGGACGATCTTTTCAATATACAAACGGATAACGCCCTTGCATAGTCCGGTGCAGGCTAAAGATTTTCTTCAAAAGGGGACGGCTCAAATTGCTGCAGGTTATATTTTATATGGGACTTCTACGCTGTTTGTTTATACAACCGGAAATGGTGTCAACGGTTTTACCCTAAATCCTGCTATTGGAACCTATTACTTATCTCATCCCAATATCCGTATTCCCAAAGACGGGCATATTTACTCGGTCAACGAGGCGAATTTTTCCTCTTTCCCAGAGGCGATAAAAAAATATTTATTGGATCAAAAGCAAAAGAACTCCCGTTATAGTACTCGCTATATTGGATCTATGGTATCGGATATTCATCGAAATATGCTGAAAGGCGGGGTGTTTTTGTACCCCCCTAATCACAATACTCCCGATGGTAAACTCCGATTGTTGTACGAGTGCAATCCCATGGCATTTATCACGGAACAAGCAGGGGGGAGCGCGATAGGGATGGGGAATCGGATTTTGGAAATAGCCCCAGAAACATTGCACCAACGAACGGCTTTTTTCTGTGGAAGTAAGCGGCTAATAGATGAAATAGAAACCTATGTCGATGAATATTCCAATTGAAAGCCTGTTTTGGACAAGGCTTCTGTAGTTTTAAGAAATTGACTACTTTGAAGTGCATCAACCATATGATATGAAATTTATCCGCATCGGCCCTGGCATTCTTATCACGGCTGCCTTTATTGGGCCAGGAACTTTGACAGCCTGTAGTTTGGCTGGAGTCCATTTTGGATTGTCCTTATTGTGGGCTTTGCTGTTTTCTCTTTTGCTAACGGGATTCTTACAACTGTTGGTCGCGCGCTTGAGCTGGGAAACAGGGCAAGGCTTGGTGGAACTGGTTCATACCCATACGCCCAAGGCGGGGCTTCGTGTGTTGCTGTTGGGCTGGATTGTTGTAGCGATATTTTTGGGTAACGCCGCTTACGAAGCGGGGAATGTGTCGGGCGCTTTGTTGGGGCTGGAGGTTTTTTTTCCCATCGAAACCGTGGGTTCTTCCTCCTACAAGCTTTTTTCCATGGCGGGCTTGGGTTTGGTTTTGGGCGGTCTTTTGTGGAAGGGCAATCCCCGTTGGATCAAAAATCTTTTGATGGCCGTAGTGATGATGATGAGCCTTTCGTTTTTAATTACCGCCTTTTTGGTAGGCCCTTCTTTAGCAGGTCTTTTTTCGGGTTTATTGATCCCTACCTGGCCGCCTGATTCACTCTTGACGGTTATGGCATTGGTGGGTACCACCTTGGTGCCTTACAATTTATTTTTACATGCCGCTTTGGTTAAAAAGAAAACGGTCTATGCTTCAACTAAGGATCTAACCCAAGACACGCTGATGGCAATAGTATTGGGGGGTGTGATTTCGGTTTGCATTGTTATTGCCGCCGCTGCCCTAGAAGCACACGATCTTAGGACTGCTGCGGACTTGGGTCAAGCCTTAGCCCCATTATATGGGGAAGCCGCTCCTTATTTGATTGGTTTTGGGCTTTTTGCTGCGGGCTTAAGCTCGGCACTGACAGCTCCTTTGGCTGCCGCCTTTGTGGTACAAGAAACCTTAGGTTGGCCGCCCGAATCGCGTAAAACCAAGGGCGTAGCATTGGCCGTATTATTTTTTGGACTGGCTTCGCTAAGTCTTGAACTCACCCCAACCCGTTTGATCCAATTGGCACAGATCGCCAATGCCTTGTTGCTGCCTTTTATGGCTTTGTTTTTAGGCTATCTGGTTCGGAAAACCCATGGCCACTTATGGCAGCAATGGGGTCTAGGGATATTGTTTATTGTGTTTGTGGGGCTGGGTGTAAAAACACTGGGGGGCTTGTTTTAAAAACGCCTTAATCCAAAAATGGCGCTATTAATATAGTAAGCAGTTTTTTGTCTTTTTCTTCTTTTTTTAAGGGTTTTTGAGAGCGGAAGTTCAATTTCCACCCTTTGTTTTTTGATTTTTTCAAAAAATAAACTAACTCGAAAGTACCAAATCTTACGGCAATGCCTCGACTGCTGTTTTACTGCCTTGTTTTGGCGGGTCTATTGACCGGCTATATGGGTTATGGGCAGTGTTCGTGTACAGGAAATGTTTATTTTGTTGATAATGATGAAGATGGCTTTACAGCACATTGGTACACCCAAGACATCACTGCAGCTCAAGATGAATATAAAAGAACCTGTTCGAGAGCACAATCGGCAGGTGTAATTGTTGCTTGTACACAGCCTCCCAAAACAGTTTCAACCTTTTCTCAAATTGACTGTGATGATAATGATGTCAATGCTCAAACCAAAACCACATGGTATTACGACGGAGACAATAACGGGGTAGGAGATGATAACAATACTCAATATAGATGTGGTTCTCCGGGCCAAGGCTGGTATAGCAGTGGCGGAGATCGATGCCCAAATGATCCCAATACCACGACGGGATTAAATGTTTTATTCAAATTAACTTCAAAGGTTTTATAGCCTTCCAATTCAAGTTTTACGTGGTGTTTGGTATTCCTTTTTAAATATTTGAAAAAGGGCGTATTTCCAGCTTTTTCCGAGTTGATATACACGGTAGCATTGGGTGGCGTTGTTCTGAAATCGATTTTTTGTTTTCCTGTGTTCAGTATTGTAGCACAAGATCCCAATAAGAGAAGAGAACAACTGCTGAGTAGTAGCGATTTAAATTTCATGGAGTAAGGGTTTTTAGATGATTTGGTTTGTAAGAAAAATCTTAATCTTCCCTTTGCTAACGTTAAAATAAGGCTCAAAAAATCAAAATTGCGACGGTCTGTAAAAGTGCTTCAGAGCCTAAAAAAACAAGATAAACCCCAATAGAGCAGGGATAAAGACTTTTCTTTTCTTAACATAAATTACGATTTCTTTTTTTTTAAAGAATCATTATACGCCTTAACGGCTTGTTTTAATTTTCTGTTTCCTTTGCGTTCCAAGGGAATACTGTACCCCACCGCTCCCAGCGCAGGGAGGCTCCATTGCCATTTAGGGGGAGCACCACTGCTAACCCAATGGGCGGTTTGCATGCCCAGAACCAAGGCTCCTGCCCCTTGAAGCCAGCGGGCAGTGCGTAGCTTGCGCCGCGCATTTTGCGCCAAGGCGTGACTACTTATCTGGGTTTCCAGGCGTTGCCATAATTGAGCGGGACGAAGCGGTTGTTCTGCTTCGTAATAATGGGTGTAAAACCAGTGTTTTTCGCTTTGTAAGGGGCTTTGAGCATGAAGACCACTCAAGGCAAATAAGAGGATTAGCCAATATTTCATAGACGCAGGATTTGGGTTGTTACAAGATAAAAAAAATAGGAAAGCCGCCCAATGGGTTGGAGAAGGTGGTTTTCTTCTCCATTCCGTATTTCTTTTTTAAAAAATCTACTACCTTGATACTCCTATGGATCGGAATATAGACTTAGGAGAAGGCGGTACTTGGGATCGGGAATTGTTGCACTATGCAACCTCTTGTAACATTGCCTGTGGGGGACATGCCGGTAGCAAAGCACCGCTGCGGAAGCTGCTCCAATGGGCACAAGAATTGGGAGTAAAAACAGGCGCCCATCCGTCCTATCCCGATCGGATGCATTTTGGGCGAAAACCAATGACACTTCCTCCCAGCGAACTAAAAACGGCACTACATGATCAACTCCAATTGTTTCAATCTTGCGTGACCCCGTTGGGTGGCGTTTGGCACCATATCAAACCCCATGGGGCATTGTATAATGACCTGGCACACAACCCAGTCTTGGGTGTGCAGTTTATCGCCGTTTTGAAGCAAATACAGTTTGAGGGGATTGTCTATGCCCTGGCGGGCAGTCCGTGGGTGGCACAGCTGCGTGTCGCGGGCTACACCGTGTGGGAAGAAGGATTTGTGGATCGCCGCTATACGGATACGGGGCAGTTGTGTGCGCGATCTGAAAAAGGGGCCGTGCTCCACGATTCACAAGCGATCTGTCAACAATATCAGGACTTAGTCGCAGGTTTTGTTCGTACTGTCAGTGGAAAAAAATGGCCTTTGAACTGTCAAACCCTTTGTTTGCATGGTGACACTCCGGATGCTCTGGAACATGCCAAAGCCCTCACACAATTCACTAAGGCATGACCTACACGCTACATTTTCCACAAACCGATCAGTGTTTTGTTAGCCTCAGTCCGATGGTGACTTCACAGACGGAAATCCTACAACAGCAGCATTGGATTGGTCTTTTGGAAAAAAAATTAAAAGCCGTTTTGAAAGAAATTGTTGCCGAACCGCGTGGATTCCTGTTGTTTTTTAAAGCCGTTTATGACCCACAGAAAATAAAAACGGCAATTCAAAATACTTGGGAGCAAACCCAAGCAAAAAAACACTTTACTTACAAACAATGGGAGATCCCCATTGACTGTCACCCTCGCGATTGTCATGATTTATCGGATTTTTTTAAAGGAGATACGGATCAAGTAAAAGCCTATTGGGAAGCGTTTTTGGCACAGTCCTTCTATGTTCAGTTTTATGGTTTTCTTCCGGGTTTTGTCTATCTGAATGGACTGCCAAAAGCCCTGCAATTGCCCCGAAGAAAAGAACCGCGTTTAACCGTCCCGGCCGGATCGGTGGCGGTGGGTGAACGTTATGTTGGCATTTACCCCCAAGTGAGTCCGGGCGGCTGGCAGCTTTTGGGGCAAAGCCCGATAGCTCTATTTGATCGCAATCGAAGCCCCGCCTTCTTCTTAGAACCCGGTGACTGTATTCAGTGGGTTGCCATTGACTCAAATACTTTTGAATCCCTACAAAACACCACGAATTTAATTCCAAACCATGCCGATAAAGAAATCGTTTTGTCAAGTTCTTGAACCGGGTTTTTATACCAGCATCCAAGACGAAGGCCGCAGTGGATGGCGCGCTAAGGGAGTACCCTTATCGGGGCCAATGGATGCTGAGAGTTTTGCACGAGCCAATCGAGTGGTGGGCAATGACACACCGATGGCCGCTTTGGAAATTACGCTTTCGGGCCCCACATTGTTGTTTAACGATCCCGTTTGGGTGGCCGTTAGCGGAGCAGAGGTAGCACTGACACACAACCAAAATGCGCAAGCCCTCGATCGTCCTTTTTTATGCGATTTGGGAGACGTGCTTCGGGTGGGGAAAATGACGCAAGGGGCACGGGTTTATATGGCTTTTTTAGGCGGCTTACAGACCCCTCAGTATTTGGGGAGTGCGTCACAGTTTTACCCCATTAGTCCAGCAGCTCGGGTGCAAAAAGGGGAGAAGTTGCCCTTTGTTTCGAGTTTGTTGTTTCCCAAAATAGCAGCATCTACAGGAGAAACCAATAGCCAATCCTTGGGGGCGCGCGACCGACTTAAAGTACGCCCTGGCATCGATTGGGAGGACTGTCCCAAACATATTCAAAAGGAATTGAAAAAAGGCAGTTTTGCGGTGGGGAGTAACAATCGGATGGGATATCGCTTAGAAGGGGCAATCAGCCCTCTGGACTTTGAACTCTTAAGCGGAATTATTCCTCCCGGAACGATTCAATTGTCTTCCGCCGGAAGTTTGCTGGTGGCCATGGCCGATGGTCAAGTAACGGGAGGTTATTTGCGCGTCTTGTCTTTGGATTCCAAAGAGATGAATTTTTTAGCACAGCAAACCACAGGTAAAAAACTCCGATTGGATTTTGAGGATTAGGAATTACTTTTCAAAATAAATATCTTCGAGTGGCAATCGAAATTGATCGCCATAGATGCCGTTTTCAGCACGAATGCCACAGCCAATAACCATGTTGATTTCAGCCGCATCCGGAAGGCCTAGTATTTCCTTAATGCGCAGGGAGTCATAACCTTCCATCGGGCAGGTGTCGTAACCTACTTCGGCCATGCTGATCATAAAATTCTGTGCCGCCAAAGCAGTACTCCGTTGCCCGATGATTCGTAGATCACAGGCACTCACCTCACGATAAACGGCTTTGGTTTTTCCCTGTTGCCGAATGTTGCGTTGGAGTCTGAAGTTTTCCCACCAAGATTTTTTCTGATAGATCTCGGGCATTTCATCGTCCAGATAAGCGATGGCTTTGGCTTCTTTTTCAGGGTTGCGCTCTTTGGCTTTTTCAAACCCGGCGATGAGGTCTTCTTTGAGCGCTTGGATCCGTTGTTTCCAAAGATCCATCCGAACCACAGGAATAACCAATTGTTGAGCTGTCCGGGCAGCGGGTTGATTGAAGCAGGCCGCCTTGATGTTTTTATTGGCTTCTTCACTGGTGATATGGTAGAATTCCCATAGCTGCATATTGCTGCTGTTGGGGGCTAGTGTGGCATTGGCAATACAGGCTTTGACCAAAGCGCTGTCAATCGGTGCATCGCTTTGCACTCGAACGGATCGACGGTAGCGAATGGCTTCTGTAGCACTTAACTTTTTCATCCTCATATTTTTGTCAAATATCGCCAACTCTGTGAAATAGTTTCTAGATTTGTGCCTTAAATGCGATGGCAGGCGATTTTGTTCACTTTTTCACAGCGATTGAATGTGTGAAAATTTAAACAACAAACGATTGTTTTACAGTGCTTTAAACTCATTCTTTCGCTGTTGAATATAATACAGAAAAGAGAAGGGTTTGGCCCATTCTTGGCACCGCTTTTAATTTCGTACATAACTATGAGTAAACTCACCAAATACAGCCACCGGGTAACGCAAGACCCGACCCAACCGGCCGCACAAGCAATGTTGCATGCCATTGGTCTGACCGACGATGATTTTCAAAAGCCTTTGATTGGAATTGCCAGTACAGGTTATGAGGGCAACCCTTGTAATATGCACCTGAACGATTTGTCCACTCAAATCAAAAAGGGCATTCCAGAAAAGGAGATGGTTGGTCTGATTTTTAATACGATAGGGGTTAGCGATGGAATTTCCATGGGAACCCCCGGGATGCGTTTTTCCTTGCCTTCTCGTGATGTCATTGCCGATTCTGTGGAAACCGTAGTACAGGCCATGTCTTACGATGGAGTAGTGACGGTAGTAGGCTGTGATAAAAATATGCCAGGTGCTTTGATGGCCATGCTGCGATTGAATCGCCCCTCCATTTTGGTTTACGGAGGTACGATAGACTCCGGCTGCCACAACGGGAAAGAACTGGATGTGGTTTCTGCCTTTGAAGCTTGGGGAGAGAAAGTCGCTGGTACTATTGATGAAAAAGAATACAAAAGCGTTATCAAAAGCGCTTGTCCGGGTGCTGGTGCCTGTGGAGGTATGTATACTGCCAATACTATGGCCTCTGCCATTGAAGCCCTAGGGATGGCTTTACCGTATAACGCTTCCAATCCGGCGATCAGCCGAGAGAAAAACGAAGAATGCCATCAGGTAGGAAAGCATTTGCTTTCGTTGCTGGAAAAAGATTTAAAACCCCGAGATATTGTCACCCGTAAATCCTTGGAGAATGCCCTGCGTCTGATTGCCGTTTTAGGGGGATCTACCAATGCGGTCCTTCACTTTTTGGCTATAGCCAAAGCCGCTGAGATTGATTTGACCATTGACGATTTTCAAAAAATTAGCGATACGACTCCTTTCCTAGCGGACTTAAAACCCAGTGGAAAATTCTTAATGAAGGACTTGCATCTAGTAGGAGGAATTCCTGCGGTACTGAAGTTTATGTTGGAAAACAATATGCTTCACGGAGATTGCTTAACCGTTACTGGAAAAACACTGGCTGAAAATCTAGCGGATGTTCCCGGACTGTCAGAAGGTCAAACGATCATTCGCCCCCTAGCTGAACCCATCAAACCCACAGGGCATATTCGTATCCTAAAAGGGAATTTAGCCCCTGGCGGTTCGGTAGCTAAGATCACAGGAAAAGAAGGACTGCTTTTCAAAGGGCCAGCCCGTGTGTATGATGGTGAATTTGCGGCCAACGAAGGAATCAAAAACGGCGAAGTTCAATCGGGAGAAGTAGTGGTGATTCGCTATGAAGGCCCCAAAGGAGGCCCTGGAATGCCAGAAATGCTCAAGCCCACTGCGGCGATTATGGGCGCTGGCTTAGGAAAGTCTGTAGCGTTGATTACCGACGGACGCTTTTCCGGAGGAACCCACGGTTTTGTGGTAGGACATATTGTTCCCGAAGCTCAAGAGGGAGGGCCTTTAGGTCTAATCGAAACAGGAGACTTGATCACCATCGATGCAGAAGCCAATACCCTGAGTGTGGATTTACCCGCAGCCACTTTGGACGAACGAAAACAACAATGGCAACAACCCCCTTATAAATTCAGTAAGGGTGTTTTATATAAATACATCAAAAACGTAGCCACTGCCTCCGAGGGCTGTGTTACGGATCAATAAATTATGGCCACAACAAAGGAAAAAGCAATGCAAATTACGGGCGCAGAAGCCGTTATCCGCTGTCTTTTGGCAGAAGGAGTTGACCTGATTTACGGTTACCCAGGCGGCGCCATCATGCCCATTTACGACGAGTTGTATAAATTTCAAGATCAGCTCGATCATGTCCTGACACGCCACGAACAAGGAGCCACACACATGGCGCAAGGCTATGCACGTACCTCTGGCCGCGTTGGCGTTGCGATGGCTACTTCGGGGCCTGGAGCCACCAACTTGGTGACCGGTATTGCCGATGCGCAAATTGATTCCACCCCCATGGTTTGCATCACAGGCCAAGTCGCTTCCCACCTTTTGGGGTCCGATGCTTTTCAAGAAACCGATATCATTGGAATTTCCACTCCAGTGACCAAATGGAATTACCAAATCACCAAAGCCAGTGAAATCCCGGAGATCATGGCCAAGGCTTTTTACATTGCACGATCAGGACGACCCGGCCCGGTATTGATTGATATTACCAAAGACGCACAGTTCGAAAATCTTGATTTTGCCTACAAAAAATGCGAAGGGGTTCGTTCTTACAAGCCTGTTCCCAGCTTACAAATTTCACAGGTAGAAGCAGCCGCAGCGGCCATCAACCAAGCCCAGCAGCCCATGATTGTGTGGGGACAGGGCGTTATTTTGGGAGCGGCAGAGGAAGCATTTAAACATTTTGTAGAACACAGCGGTATTCCTGCCGTATGGACAATTTTGGGATTGTCTGCACTACCAACCAAACACCCGTTGAATATGGGAATGGTAGGAATGCATGGAAACTATGGCCCCAATTTGTTGACCAACGAATGCGATGTACTCATCGCTATTGGGATGCGTTTTGACGATCGTGTAACGGGTAATTTAGCTACCTATGCCAAACAGGCAAAGGTTGTGCATTTAGAAATTGATCCTGCAGAGATAAGTAAAAATGTCCATGCCGATTACCCGATACTAGCTGATTGTAAAGAGAGTTTACTCGCATTGACCGAAAGGGTACAACCCAAGGAGTTGACCGAATGGAAAGCGCGCTTTACTGAGTACATGGAAACGGAATACGAAACCGTTATCAAAGGAGATACCCAGCCGACCAAAGACGGTTTAACAATGGGCGAAGCCATTGTAGCCATCAACAAGCACACCAAGGGAGACGCTGTGATTGTGACCGACGTGGGGCAGCATCAGATGATCGCCTGTCGTTATGCCGAATTCATCCGTTCCAAAAGTAACGTTACTTCGGGTGGATTAGGCACCATGGGATTTGCCCTGCCAGCAGCCATTGGTGCCAAGATGGGTGCCGAAGAGCGACATGTAGTGGCGGTGATTGGAGATGGAGGCTACCAAATGACCATTCAAGAATTGGGAACCATTTTCCAAACGGGTGTGGCAGTTAAGATTGTAGTACTGAACAATGATTATTTGGGTATGGTTCGTCAATGGCAGCAATTGTTTTTCGACAAACGCTACGCCTCCACGGAGATGACCAATCCTGATTTTGTCACCATCGCCAAAGGCTACCATATCGAAGCGCAGCGCGTAACGGAACGCGGTCAATTGGATGCAGCCGTCAAAGCAATGATCACTTCCGATAAACCCTATTTCCTTGAGGTCTGTGTAGAAAAAGAAGACAATGTATTTCCGATGATTCCGACAGGAGCATCGGTTTCTGATATCCGATTGAAATAATGACAGAGAATAACCGCTATACCATTTCGATTTATTCCGAAAATAATATTGGCTTGCTCAATCGAGTGTCTGCCATTTTCCTAAAGAGACATATCAATATTGATAGCTTTTCCACCTCCCAATCAGAGATTCAAGACGTTTTTCGTTTTGTCATTGTGGTTGAAGTAAGCGAGGACAAAGTGAAAAAATTGGTGCAACAAATCGAAAAGCAAATCGATGTAATCAAGGCGTATTATCACACAGATGAAGAAACGATTTATCAAGAATCGGCCTTATACAAGGTAAAATCGAGCTATCTTTTTGAGGAACGCCAAATTCAAAATATCATCAAAGACAGTCATGCCAATATAGTGACCGTGTCTCCGGAGTTTTTTGTCATCGAAAAAACAGGTTTTCGAAGTGAAACCGAAAAGTTGCGAAAAGAACTTGCACCTTTTGGGTTGCTTCAATTCGTTCGTTCGGGGCGAATCTCCGTAACGAAATCCAAAATGGGAATTTCCGAACTCTTAGAAACTTTTAAAAAAAACAACTAACAATAATACCACCAACACATGGCTAATTACTTTAACCAACTAACTTTAAGTGAAAAACTGAACCAACTCGCACAATGCCGTTTTATGGAAACGGAAGAATTTAGCGATGGCGCGGCAGCCCTCAAAGGGAAGAAAATTGTAATCGTAGGTTGTGGCGCTCAGGGGCTCAACCAAGGATTGAATATGCGCGACTCTGGTTTGGATATTTCATACACCCTTCGTCAAGGTGCCATTGACAACAAAAGAGCATCTTACCAAAATGCAGTTGATAACAATTTCGCCGTTGGGAACTACGAAGAGATGATCCCTACTGCCGATGTGGTGATCAACCTTACGCCAGACAAAAATCACACGCCAGTGGTAGCAGCTGTTATGCCTTTGATGAAAAAAGGAGCAACGCTTTCGTATTCGCACGGTTTTAATATCGTAGAAGAAGGAACGCGAGTTCGTGAGGACTTAACGGTAATCATGGTGGCACCCAAATGCCCTGGTTCGGAAGTGCGTGAAGAATACAAGCGTGGTTTTGGTGTACCGACATTGATTGCGGTTCACCCCGAAAACGACCCACAAGGGCACGGACTGGAGCAAGCCAAAGCCTATGCTGTTGCTACAGGAGGACATCGTGCCGGAGTATTAGAATCTTCTTTTGTCGCAGAAGTAAAATCAGATTTGATGGGGGAGCAAACCATTCTTTGTGGGGTGCTTCAAACAGGGTCTATTCTGTGTTTTGACAAAATGGTTGAAAAAGGAATCGATGCGGGCTATGCCTCTAAATTGATTCAATACGGTTGGGAAACCATTACGGAGGCACTCAAGCATGGTGGAATTACCAATATGATGGATCGTCTTTCCAATCCAGCCAAAGTGAAAGCCTTTGAATTGTCCGAGCAGTTGAAGAGCATTTTGGCTCCTCTGTTCCACAAACATATGGATGATATTATGTCAGGACATTTTTCTAAAACGATGATGGAAGATTGGGCCAATGATGATGTGAATCTTTTGACATGGAGAGCCGCAACAGGTGAAACAGCTTTTGAAAAAACAGCCAATACCAATCAAGAAATTTCTGAGCAGGAATTTTTCGATCATGGTGTATTGATGGTGGCTTTTGTTCGTGCTGGAGTAGAATTGGCTTTTGATACCATGGTCGCATCTGGAATCAAAGAAGAATCGGCCTACTATGAGTCGCTGCACGAAACACCGTTGATTGCCAATACAATCGCTCGTAAGAAATTGTTTGAGATGAATCGCGTGATTTCAGACACAGCAGAATACGGCTGTTATCTATTTGACCATGCCGCCAAGCCAATGTTGGTTGACTTTATGAAAGGTATTGACATCGACGTTATTGGAACAGCCTATGCAGCAGATCAAGGCAATGGTGTGGACAACCAAAAGTTGATTCAAATCAATGACATTATCCGCTACCATCCGGTAGAATTGATCGGCTACGAATTGCGAGCTTCCATGACAGCCATGAAAAAAATTGTGTAAATGCGTTTGCCAAGTGTTGAAGGTGCGCTAGAAGCAAGAACCCGATTGTCATCTGTGGTTCTGGAAACGCCTTTTCAATTACTGGAACGCTGGTCACAACGCCTTAAGGCAGCTATCTATATCAAAAGGGAGGACTTGCAACAGGTCCGTTCCTTTAAGATCCGAGGGGCTTACAACAAAATTGTTAAACTTACCGACGCAGAGCGCAAGCAAGGAATTGTTTGTGCTAGTGCCGGAAACCATGCGCAGGGCTTTGCTTTTTCCTGTCGTGATCTTAAGATCAAAGGAACGGTCTTTATGCCCTTGCCAACTCCACAGCAGAAAATCGAACAGGTTCGAATGTTTGGAGGGGATTTTGTAGAAGTGCGTTTGGTGGGGGACACCTATGACGATTCGCAGAAAGCTGCTCGGAAATTCCAAAAAGAAAGGCAATCTCATTTTATTCATCCTTTCGATGATCTGGATGTGATCGAGGGGCAAGCCACGCTCGCGTTGGAGATTTTAGACCAAGCCCAACAAGCTTTGGACTATCTCTTTGTTCCCGTTGGAGGGGGGGGATTGGTTTCAGGAGTGCTGACAATCTTTAAAGAACGCTCTCCAAATACTAAAATCATCGGAGTAGAACCGACCGGAGCTCCCTCTATGTCCAAGTCTCTTGAAAACAATAAAATTACTCCTTTAAAAAGGATTGACAAGTTTGTCGATGGGGCAGCAGTTAAAAAAGTAGGGCAGTTGAGTTTTGAAGTTTGCCGAACACACTTAGACGACTGTGTGCTTGTGGAAGAAGGCCGTGTATGTCAAGAGATTTTGGATCTGTATAATAAGGAAGGAATTGTTGCTGAACCTGCAGGTGCCCTTGCTTTGTCGGCATTGGATCAATATGCTAAAGCGGTAGAAGGCAAACAGGTAGGAGTACTGATTTGCGGCGGTAATAACGATATAACCCGAACGCCTGAGATCAAAGAACGCGCTTTGTTATTTGCGCAGCTAAAGCATTATTTTATTGTTCGCTTTCCCCAACGAGCTGGGGCACTCAAAGAATTTGTGAACACCATTTTGGGACCTCAAGATGATATTACATTTTTTGAATATTCCAAAAAAACCAACCGAGTCAACGCACCGGCGGTGGTCGGCATCCGATTGAAGTCTGCTAACGATTTTGAACCTTTGGTGGCTCGAATGAAAGAAGCAGACTTTTATGGGGAATACCTAAATGATAAACCCGACTTGTATCAGTTTTTGGTTTAGCATCTAAAAGACCAAGGGAATCACAAAACGATACAGTACAATCAAAAGAAAAATTGCGAGTAGATTGATAAGAATTCCAGCGCGGGCCATTTGGGAAACTTTGACGTAACCACTCGCAAATACAATAGCATTGGGAGGGGTTGCCATCGGCAACATAAAAGCACAACTGCTGGCCATGGTTACAGGAATCAATAAATACAAAATGGGAATCTCAAGCCCTAGTGCAATCCCTGCCATCACCGGAGCCAAAACAGCTACCAAAGCTACGTTGCTCATCAGTTCCGTCATAAATAACATGAGGGTAATGAGTAGGGCAACGGTCAACAGAACGTTGAAATCAGCATTGGAAATGACTTCGGTAATGGAGGCAACAATCCCGGTTTGAGCCATTCCTTTGGCTAAGGCCAAGCCCCCACCAAAGAGAATCAAAATACCCCATGCAAGTCGTTGGGTGTCTTTCCATTCCAGAACAAATTGTTGGCGGCGAAAATCACTTGGAATGGCAAAAAGTGCAATGGCTCCCCCCACACTTATAATGGTGTCCGTTAGTTCCAAGGTAGGTATTAGTGAATTGATAAGGGTTCGAAATACCCAGAAAAAAACCATCAAGGAGAATACTACGAGTACCTGTTTTTCATTGGACTTTAAGGGGCCAAGTGAGGCCAGCTGTTGCGCAATGACATCTTGAGTGGTTTTAAAAACAATTCCTTGATTGGGAAAAAGTACTTTGATAAACAACAAATAAATCAGCCCGATCAGTGTGATGGAAAAAGGCAACCCAATGACCATCCATTTGAGAAATGAGATTTGAATGTTGGATTCGTTTTCAAGCAAGCCAATCAAAACCGAATTAGGAGGGGTGCCAATGACCGTAGCAATACCGCCAGCATTTGCAGAAAAAGCAATTCCAAGCATGACACTCAGGGAAAAACGTTGCTCTGATGGGGTAAATTCCTGATCGCTTTGCACCAGTAGCTGAATAACAGACAGGGCAATGGGAAGCATCACCACCGTGCTGGCGGTATTGGAAATCCACATGCTCATAAAACCGGTCGCTAGCATAAAACCAAGAATCACTCGATTGGGGGTTGTTCCTGTTTTATGGATAATGGTGAGGGCAATTCTTCGATGAAGATTTACTTTTTCCAAGGCCAAGGCCAAGACAAAACCCCCGAAAAAAAGAAAAACTATCGAACTGCCATAGTTGGCACCCACGGCATTGACCGACATAATCCCAGAAAGCGGAAATACAACTAAGGGCAACAAGGCGGTGACAGAAATAGAAACGGCCTCTGTGATCCACCAGCAAATCATCCAAGTGGCTAAGGCTAGAACAATGATTGCCTCGTTTGATAGGGAAAACAAAGCCATCTGTTGTACCAGTAAAAAAAGTATGGGGCCTAATATGAGTCCTACTTTTTTGGTCATAAGTAGTGGTGTTTAATTTTGAAAAGATACGGAATTCATCTACAATGGGTCAAACAAGCGTACTCTCACCGACA
>Ga0233444_10001906_pt1 | contig 22711 bp, 22 predicted proteins | sample SI_124_October20_6_FD_182792 | JGI IMG/M metagenome (GOLD analysis project Ga0233444, IMG submission 182792) | Seawater microbial communities from Saanich Inlet, British Columbia, Canada - SI_124_October2016_10_MG | ecosystem: Environmental > Aquatic > Marine > Inlet | place: Canada: British... | reverse complement strand
CTAGTTCTTCCTATAGAGCCGTAGTAGACCACTACGTTGATAGGCCGGATGTGGAAGCGCGGCAACGCGTGCAGCTGACCGGTACTAATAGCTCAATTGGCTTGATTTATGCACTGAAAAAAATTTTTTTGATTTAGAGTTTTAAAAAACATATGTTGATATCATTATTACAATTTAAGGTTAATTTTTATGTTTTTTCTTGAAGCCGGTATCAATCATTTTGGTGACAAAAAAGAGATAGACAGAGTTTTAAAGTTTTTTTTAAAATCTTCATTTCAGAATATTACATTCATGTTACAGACAGATGATTTTTATCATCGATACGTCAAAAAAGGATTTAATTTTAAACTAGATAAAAATTATTATAATCATTTAATAGAAATCTGTAAAAAAAATAAAAAAAAAATTGGGCTATCAGTATGTGATATAAAAACTTTTGATGAAGTTAAAGATTTGAAATTTGATTTTTACAAATTATTAAGTATAAGCATTAACAATTTTAATTTGATAAATATTTTAAAATCTAAAAAAAAACCTATATTTATCTCTACAGGTTTTAATTCAAATGATAAAAAAATTAAAAAAGCAATAAAATCCTTCGATTTCAAAAAAAATTTAACAATTTTGCACACACCAATGACATATAATGTTCAAAACTTAAATTTTAAAAGAATACTAAGATTGAGAGAGAAATTCAATTTACCAGTAGGGTACAGCAACCATAATAGCGATAGCAATAGTCTTAATATTTTATCAGCTTATGCACCCTCAGCAATATTTATATATATAAAACCAACAAGAAAAAAAAAAAGAGTTTACCCTGATGATAAGCATGCATTATACTTAGATGAATTAGAGACCATGAAAAAAGAATATGAAAAATACCTAATCAGTCATGAAAAAATAAAGACAAATAAAAAAGTAACAATTTTTAATGAAATTAAAAAATAAAAAAGCCATAGTTATCGGAGGCAGCAAAGGAATAGGAAAAGAAATACAACAAAGCCTAAAAAGTTTAAAAATTAAAACAATTAGTTGTTCCAGAAAAGAAATAGATACATCCAGCATAACTTCGGTAAAAAAATTTTATTTAAAACACAAAAGTGCAGATATTCTAATACTTAACTCTGGTGGTCCACCTCCTCTAAAATTAGGAAAAATTAAGATTTCAGATTGGAATAAGTATTTTAATCAACTATTTCTTGGTTTTGTTATTTTACTTAAAAACATCAAAATAAAAAAAAATGGTTATGTTTTTTACATATCATCTTCAATTATCAAGGAGCCAGGAGATAATCTTGTTATTTCATCTTCCCTAAGATCTGCAATGAGTAGTCTTTTAAAATCTTATTCCATTGAAAAGTCAAAGAACGGAATCTCAACAATTAATATTGCACCAGGACCTTTTAAAACTGGTAGAGTAAAAGAGCTTGTAAAAGATTTATCTAGCTTTGAAAAAAATTTACCAACAAAAAAAATTGGCGATCCTAAAGAAATTGGTAAATTCGTAAAATTTATTGTTGAAAATGAAATTAAATATTTATCAGGATCAACCATTTTTTTTGATGGTAATATAAGCAAAACTTATATGTAAAAATTAATTTTAATTAATGCACTTTAACAACATCGCAATAATCACAGCAAGAAAAGGAAGTAAACGAATTAAAAATAAAAATTTGAGGTCGTTTAATGGAAGACCAATTATCTATTATTCAATCAAAGCGTTACAAAAAACAAAATTATTTAATAAGATAATAGTTTCAACAAATTGTGATAAAACAGAAAAAATTTCAAGAAAATATGGAATTAAGGATATTATAAGAAGGCCAAATTATCTGTCATCGAATAATATTGGAACTATAACAGTAATTAATCATGCAATAAAAGACCTTAAAAAAAAATTATATATACCAAAAATAATATGTTGTCTCTATCCTGCCGCTCCTCTAACAAAACCAAAAAATATAATTTACGCATACAATCAACTAAATAAAAAGGGGAAGGGGTTTATTTATCCTTCAACAAAATTAAAAAAAAAAATTAAAAAAAACAAAATAACTAAAGGTTTAATAGATATAAAGAAAATTAAGAAAAAAGAGGGCATCGTTAACGATATCTACTTAGACGCAGGACAATTTTGGATAGCTAAAACAAAAACTTGGGAAAATTCAAAAACAGTGTATAAAAAAAATTCATCTACTTTTTGTATTGAAGAAGTTAAAAGCGATATCAATACCTTTAATGATTGGAAAGAAATAGAAAAAATATATTTAAGAAATAAGAAAAAATATGTATCGTAATAATAAACATGAATGGTAAAATTTAAAATGAAAAAAAAAATAAATGGCTTAAAAATTATCGATCAAATTGAAAAGGTGCGCGGTAAAAATAATTATAATTGGATGAATCTTTTAAGGCTGGCATATAAAAATTCACCTAAAGAAACATCAAAAATTATGTCAAAAATATATAAAGATGATTTAAGAATATCAAAACTTGTAAAAAAATTGGTTAAAATTTAATATTTTCCAAATTGTTATAGATAATAAAATTACTTTTCTCGCCGCCGAATGATGATTTAAAAAGATCTATATTTTTATTTTTTTTATCTGTAATAGATCTTGAATAATGAGTTTTGGTTATGCCTAAGTAAAAACTTTTACAATTTATAGATTTTAAATATTTAATCGATTCCCAAATAGTTTTATGTGTGATGTTTTTGTATAATTTAAACATTTCTCTCAATGTACAAGAAGAGAAATAAACCGCAGACTTATTATTAAAAAAAATAAATGCAAAGGATATTATCTTTACATCGTCTTTAACTTTAATTAACAATCCTTTTTTATTCAAAATCATTTTTTCAATAGTTCTCCATGTATCTGTTGATCTAGTCGTTCTTCCAGAAACTTCTTTGTGTAAATTCATCATTTCTAAAACCAGATCCTTCTGATAATTTTTATAGTCAAATAACTCATATTTTAAATTTTTATACATTATTTTTAATGAGCTTCTATGCCCTTTACTAAAATTTTTATTAATAAATTCAAGATCATTATTTAAATCGATTGAACTTTCTACACCAATAAAATCTAGTGCATCATCTTTTTCTAATAATTTTTTTTTTAGTTCTTCATCGCTTATTTTTTTCTTAAAATAAATATTTGATATATTTTCATCTATAGAAATTTTTTTAATTTCATTTACAATTTTTTTATACGACTCTGGAGTAAAGGCAAGATTTTCTAAATCAATTGGGTAATCAAAGCAGTTTAAAATCTTTTTGCCATGCTTTTCTTCTATTGATATGACGTATTCAACATAATTATTTTGTCTATTAACACCCTTTAAAAAAATTTTTTTAAAACTGGAGTTAATAAATTTTTTTTCTTGAAACTCTAAAAATAACTCATCATTGAATAAATTATCACTTTTTTTTTTCATTTAAATCTACTTGTGAGCATTTAATAATTCCAAAAATTTAGTCTGGAATAAATTTTCCGGTATACCAAAATGAATTGGAAATATTAAACATTCTTTATATTTTTCATTTAGAATTTTTTTTGTAAAATCAAAATTTTTTGACTCTAAAAATCTAGAAAACTTTTTATATTTTTTTTTATCAAAAATTAAACATGGACCAACTCTTTGAGGATCTAGTGTAATATCTTTAAATTTTTTTTTAATCAAATGTTGTCTCCTTAAAATAGTATTTAAGTTTAAGTTGAAATTTTCTAAACAATTAAATACATTTTCTACAGAGTTAAAATCAACTGATGTATTTAATGATTCGTAAAATCTCCAATCGAAATTATTATTATCTTTAAAACTAGAAATGAATTTTCTTTCAGATTGTTTTTTACTTAAAACTAAGTTTTTTTTTTGTATTTTTTTACAATATAAATAAAATCTTTTATTTTTTGTTAAAACTATTCCACCACAAAATGACCCAATCAATTTGGGTAACGATAATATTTCATAACTTGTATTGCTTACAAATGGTTTGTATTTTTTATTAGGCAAGCAATCAGCAGAGTCGTCTATAATTAACTGATTTTTATTTAAATATTTATTTACTTTAAATGTATTCCCCCATTTGTGTACTACAATATTACAATCTGCCTTTTTATCTTTAACCGTAACATTTGTGATAGAAGTAAGAGCATGAAGCAAACATGATGATGTCCATAATGGAACATTCACAGTTTTAGATCTATTGAAGTTATGAAATTTAAGAGTCACATTAATTGCAGCTCTGCCCGAAGGGAATAAAACTGCATATTTTGCTTTGTATTTTTGACTAAAAAATTTTTCTATTTTATTTATTTTTATAGCAGATGGTGCGGTCTTATTTTTTTTATATTTATAATAGACCGGGTTTTTTTTATCAAACCTACAGCTAGCTGGTTCTGGCCATTGAAACATTTTTGAAGAAGTATTTATTTTTCTAGACATTTAAAAACTTTCTTAGCGAATAAATTCCACACATAAATTGGGTAGTATCAATATATTTAACGCTTGAACCTTTAATAGCATTTTTTAATTTTTTTAGCTGTTCTTTATTTCTGTAATAATTGTGGAATTTAGAAAGTTGGACTTTTATCACATCACTTTTTTTTGCAAATCTGTCCACATAAGTATTCTTTAGTTTTGAGATTTTTATTCCTTTAATAGAGTGGTCAAGTCGAGCAGTTAAATTGTAAAACTTATTAATTTTTTCAATTCTCACTCTATCAAAACAATCATCAAAAAACTGTGAATAATAAAAATTTTTTAATTTAAATTTTTTTGCTATTATTGATACATGTTCGCTTACTATATCTCTGCATTCAGGGTAGAATATTTTTTTTTTTAAGATTTTTATTTCTTTTATACCTGAAAATGATGGTATAAAAATTTTATCAAATAACAACTTATTATTTAATCTAACTTTTTTATCAGCTAGCATTTCAATCTTTGATATATAGCTTTTACTAAATTTTATTTTTCTAAGTGAATTTTCATAAAATTTGCTAAAATCATAACTAAACTTATCTTTATATTTATAATTAATATCAAATTTTTTTTTTACTTTATCAACTTTAACTTTATGTTTTTCTTTTAGATAACTATTCATTTTTTTTATAAACCGTCTTTCTTTTTCATTATAGGGATGAATAATATTTGTATATTTTGGAACATTCAAAAAACGTTTATTTAAATTTAAGTTAAACCAGCCCCAAGCACCTCCTTTAACGGTGGACTTATCAAAAACTACAACTTTATTTCCTTGGCTTTGTAATTCTAATGCTAAAATGATCATTAGAGGTGAAGAGCTTATAATTGCAATTTTTTTTTCTTTCTTTTTCATAAAATATTAAGATAATTTGATTTGATTTTTGCTAATAAGTTTTTTTGTAAAAGGTTCATTTTTTTTTATATTTAATTGGCATTTTTTTCCTAAAATTTTATAATAATATTCTGGTGAAATACCGTTTCCTGGGCGAATATTTTTAATATTTTTAGTTGTAAAAAATTCACCTTTTTTTATGTTTTTAACTACAAATATTGATCTTCTAAAAAGTTTACTGCTATTTTCTGATTTATTTCTAAAAAAAACTTTCTTACCGAAAATTAATTTAGAAAATTTTTGATCTTTATTTAAAATTTTGAATTTTGTAAGATTTTTTTTATAATTATAAATATCTTTACCATCTATTGAAAATTCATAATCTAAAGCTTTAGCTTTTTTTAGTCTAATATGCTTTTCAACTATTGTAGCACCAATACTTACAGCTGCAGAAGGAATTCTAAAATCATTAGAGTGATCTGAGAAACCTATTTCACATTTGAATTTTTTTTTCATAATTTTAATATTATTAAGATTAAAATCGGATATTTTTGATGGATAATTGCTAACACAATATAAGAGAGAAATATTTTTCGCACCATAGCTCTTTGCCGCATAAAAGGTTTTTTCTATTTCCTGTAAAGATGACATACCGGTAGAAATAATAATTGGTTTTTTTGTCGACGCTATTTTTTTTATAAGTGGCAGATGCTGCATTTCAAAAGAAGCAACTTTATATATTGGACAATCTAAAGTTTCCAACATATCTACAGCCTTTTCATCGAAAGGTGTGCTAAACACCTTAATACCAATTGTTTTTCCATATTTAAATAATTTTTTGTGCCAGCTATAGGGAGTATTAGCTTTTTTATAAAGACTCCAAAGATTGTAACCTTTCCACAAACCTTTTTTAATTAAAAAAATTTTTTTTTTAGAATTTACCGTCATTGATTTCGGAGTGTAAGTTTGTAATTTCACAGCACTTGCACCAAATTTTTTTGCATCTTTTATTAACTGAATTGCATTAGCAAATTTTCCATTGTGATTAGATGAAATTTCTGCAATAAAAAAAGGTTTATTTTTTTTCCCCAACATTTTGATTAATTATTTATTTTTTTTAATTTAGGAATTTTACTAATGATTTCTTTGTTTAAGTGCAAATCGACTATTTTGTCATCATATAATTCATAAATAATTTTAAGCATTGATGGTTTCCAATCAGATTTGTAGAATAATTTACCTTTTGATTCTAAACTTAGGTCAAATTTGGGGATAATTTCTCTAGATATTCTATTTTTAATATGTTCGACAACTAAGTGAACATCTTTAGAAGCCTCAATAATAGATTTTGCCGCAACGTCATGCATACCATCACCTTTTTCTAATACCGGTACATTATTGTGAAGTATTTCTCCAGCATCGATGCTATTATTAACAATATGGTAAGTAGTTCCGGCCATAGTGGGCTCTAAAAATAAAAAAGGCCAGAACATTGTAATTGCACCCTTGTAATACGGGATAATACCTAAATGTAAATTTATAGTAAATTTTGGTAATATTTTTAAAATTTCCTTACTTAAAATTGGAATTCCACTCAAAAAACAAATATCAGGCTTAATTTTATTTATTTCTTTTTTCATACTTAAGATTTCATCTACATTCTTAATTTTTAAAATTTCTTTTTCATCAAAATTTTCACTCAAATTAAAATTGAATCTTCTATTTTCAGCTTCTAGTCTTTTTTCAAAATGTAACTGCCAAAGTTTTTTTAGGTTTGAATTTAAATTATCAGGAGCAACAGGAACAACCTCTTCTCTACTGTAAAGTAAAATCTTAGAAATCTCGATATTATCTAACTTTTGTAAATGTTCAATAAAATTATAATTTCTTTTATGATCTCCACATATAATTAATATTTTCATTTTTTTTTAATGAGTTTAACTTTTATTAATTCTTTATAAACATCTAAAAAATCAATTAATTTGAATTTTTTTTCATTACAAATATCTAGTAAACTTTTTTTACCATCAGATAAATTAATAATTTGCAAAACTAAGAAATTTCTTTTTTCCCTAGGTTTCGCTTGAAAATTCATCATTTTAGGGTAGAGGGTAAAATTTTTAATTTTTGAAAATTGAGGAGTTCCGTATTGAACCCTTCCTAATGGGTAAAAATTATTTTCTAAAGTTAAAATAATTTGTAAATATATTTTTAAACTTTCTATTATTGTATCAAAATTTATAAAATTGGGATTATCCAAAGAATTGTGGTATTCTTTAAATTCTGCATACATTTTTCTCATGACCGAACCTATCGGTAAATTAAATCCTGGTGAACAAAATTGCCTTTCATCTGATCCATCAGGAAAAAAATCAACTACCTTTTTTTTCTGTTTCAAAGAATTTATTACATTTAAAGCAGCTTTATCAGCTAGAGTATTTCCATCTCGAGATTTCTTATATGTAACAATATCACCATTTCCAACACAGTTAATAATGTAGCCAGCAACGATATTTTTAACTTTTTTTTTATTAAAATGTAAAAATGTAGCCGCCCCTATATTTTCAGGAGCACAAACAAATCTATAAGTATACTTGTGAGGACCAGTTTTCTTTAAAATTTTATACAAATAAGTCCACAATAAAGGTCCAGCTAATTCATGGTTTGCCAGTTGTGGGTGACAAAGATAAGTAAAAAACAAAATTTCTTTTTTACTTTTCCCTTTAATAACATTGTCAGAATAATGCAAATAACCAGGTTTTAAAGTTGATTTAATTACTGCTTTAAATTTTCCTTTTTTATCTAGTTTTTTTAATTGATTATGAGGTAATGCAAATCCCCAATTTTTATTATAATACGAATGAACATAAGGTATTGCACTAGGCAATTTTGGCAATGAAAAAAGATGCTTGATCAAATCTTTGTAATTTAAAGTTCTATTTATTGGAGTTGAGTAATTCATTATATGTAGAGTGTGTTTTTTAAAATCAATAATTTTTTTATTTTTATAAATCAGGTAACCATCAGTTATGTTCCATTCATTTGGAACCACCCAATCGAGCACTTTTGTACCAGTTTTAACTTTTAAAAAATTTATCTTTTCTATTTGATTAAGTATTTTTAGACTGTCAAGAAAACCTTTACCCGTAATACTTCTACATAACGGGTAAAGCTTATTAAAATAAAATTTTAATTTATCCTTATGAACATATTTTGAAACGTCAAGATTTTCTAAGTTATCTTTCATTTTGTTATATCTATTATAATCTGTTATAATTTAAAATATAAAAGTGATTTCATTTCTAAAAAAAATATTTAAGGCTAGATTAGTAATTAAAAAACCCCAAGAAGCTGAGGTATTGGTGTATGAAGAAACAAGTTTACCTTCAGCTAAAATTTTATTCAATAAATATAGATTAAGTGTAATTAGTGTAAGATATGAAGAAATTAATCTTTATATATTATTAAAAAGCTTAATTAGCAACCCCGTTAGAATTAAACAAAGTTATATTTATAATTATGTAAAATGCGTAAAGCCAAAAATTATTTATTCATTTGTAGATAATAATCCAGCTTTTTATAAATTAAAAAATTTTATACATAATGTAACAATTGTTTCTGACCAAAGAGCAATTAGAGATCCTTTTTTTTTTAATTTATTAAAAAAAGAAAAAGAAAAATTAAAATGTGACATCAGTTTTGTGTTTACAGAAAATGAAAGAAAAGAATTATCTAAATATATAAATTCAAGTTTTTATTTGAGTGGGCCCAATTATAATAATTCTTTACCAAAAATTAATAAATCTGATCAAAAAATACGAAAAGTAATTTTTATATCAGGAAAAATTGAAACCCCTAATCTTAATAAAGATGAGTTATTTCTTTATGAAAAAAAAATATTTTTACAGTTAAGAGAGTACTGTAAAAATAATTCATTAGAATTATTTTTTAAAGAAAAAAATGGATTTTACGATCCTAAATTTGATATAAATTCTCAGAGCAAACAAGAGAAAAGAAAAGTTTTTTTTGAGAAATTTTTTAATACAAATCAAAATTGGACTTTTATTCCACACAATCTAGATAAAAATTCAAAATTATATAAGGAATTATTTTATGAAAACAGTCTTATTGTTTTTTCAGACTCAACGTTGGGTTATGAATTCCTTTCAAGAGGTTTTAAATGTGTATCTTTTACAGACTGTTTTCCTATTTTTGGCTGCGAACATTTATTTAAACAAAAGGGAGAATTTTGGACAAACTCAATAGATTATATAGAATTAGAAAATCTCATAGATAAAGTCATAAGTTTAGACCAACTCGCATGGGAAAAAATATACAAAAAACATAGTAAAAATATAATGCCACACGATGAAGATAATAAATTTAAAAAATCTGTGCTGAAAAATTTTTTATATTAATTTTTTAAGACTTTTTCTCTCCAAGTAATAACATTCAAGAATGATAGTAAGAAGTATGAGTTGATGTGTTCTTTAGAATTTAAAAACTTCTCATAAAATTTCTTAATATATTTATAATCAAAAATATCATCACTTCTGTTAGTTTTATTGGATAAGCTGTCAAGAATATATGTTTTAAATTCCTTCTTGAGCCAATATTGTTGAGGATCTGCAATTGACCTTTTATTCTCAAATTTAAAACTTTTTATTTTATGCTTTATATAATTTTTAAATAGGTATCTTTGCTGTTGATTAATAAATTTTAATTGAGACGGCATTTTTAAACAATTTTCAACAAGTTCGTGATCTAAAAATGGTAATCTAGTTTCAATACTATGTCTCATTGCCGCTCTATCGGCATATTTTAAACTTCTTGGAAGCTTGAAGTAGTGTAAATCCGCATATTGAGAATTCCTTAAATGACTATTAAAGGGTTTAAATATTTTATATGAAGACTGAAATTTTTTTTTAAAATCATTTGTAAAAAATTTTTTGTCAAAATATATTGATCCATCTGAGGTAGAACCACCAACCCCAAACAATCTGTTAATACTTCCATTTAAATATTTTTCTTTATTTTTGTAAGAAAAAAGAAATTTATTAAATACCTTCGTAATTTCGTTAGAATTTTTATTTTTTAACATGTCTAAATACCAAGCTAAAACTTGATATCTGTATCCAGCACTTATTTCATCTCCGCCAGAACCTTCAAAAATTACTTTTGCATAACTTTTAAAATAGTCATAAAGATGGTGATGAGAGACAACCCTTAGCGAAGAAATAGGTTCTTGCTGAATTTCTATTACTTTGAAGTAATAATCTAGAAGTCCTTTATTAGGTAAAATTGCATTATAATTATTGAAGCCACATTTTTTTGCAAGAATTTGAGCTTCCTTTACTTCACTAAATTTTTTTTCTTTAAAATTAAAGGTAAAAGAATTTATTTTTTTCTTCAAATTTTTACTTAGTGCAAGCAACAAAGCACTGTCGGCACCTCCAGATGAAAAAACACCTTCTTTGACATCATAAATCGAGTGTTGTTTAAATGATGTTTCCAATGAATTATTAAGAATTATTTGATGTTTACTTAAATTAATATTTTCATTGTCGACAGACTCATCAATAAAATCCTCAATTTTATAATATTTTTTTATCTTAAAAGTATTTTTTGTAATTTCGATAAAGTGAGATGGTTGAAGTTGATTAATTCCTTTAAACCAAGTTTCTTGGTTACAAGCTAGTAAATCAAAATTAAGATATTTTTGAATTTCAGCTATATTTTCTCTTTTCTTTATACTGTTAAGAAATAATCCTTGAACTTCTGAACAAAACGTTAATTCTTTTTTTTTATTATTTAAATGATAATAAAGAGGCTTTATACCAAATCTATCTCTAATTAAATAATGTTTTTTTAAACGTTCATCCGATATGCTAATTGAAAACATGCCTTTTATTTTTTCTAGAAAGCTGATGCCAAATTTTTCATAGAGAAATATAAGCACTTCGCCATCAGAATTTCCTCTAAATCTTTTATTAGAAAAAAATTTTTTCTTTATCTCTAAAAAATTATAAATTTCTCCGTTGTAAACTATAGAAATTTTTTTATCTTTACTCAGGAATGGTTGATTTCCATTTTTTGTAAGATCAATAATTGATAACCTAGCAATATTATGTGTGCAAAAACTGTTCGACCAACTACTTTGAAAGTCGGGACCTCTATGAATTATTGCATTATTAATTTTTTTAGCAATTAATTCATTTGGTTTTTTTTTGAAATTTATTATCCCAGATATTCCGCACATAAATATTTAAATTTTTTAAAGAAACAAGTAAAAATTATATTTTGAGTTACCAAATAAGTTATTATTTTGAATTATTTTTTTTTTATATTTTTTTGCTATATATTTCATACATTTATAATTTATTCCATAGTTATGCTGTATGGGATAGCCCCGATTTTTATCTTCTTGAATTATCCCAACATGTCTAAAATTTTTAAAAATAATGTCCAAAAATTTTGATAGATTATTTATATGATCAATATAGTTATAAATTCCTATGTAATCATACTTTCCTTTTAGATTATGCAGATTTAAATATTTTGTGTTGACATCTAATTTATCGATACATTTAACAGATTTTTTCTTACAATTTTTTCCCCAAAAAAAATCATAATTTGGTTTAATAAAATATGTTTTGATATTTTCTTTTTTTACAGTTTTATATAATCCCCATAAAGGACATCCAATTTCAGTATAATTTTTTAAATTTCTTACGTTTTTTTTTATAAAACTATAAAACTCTTGATTATTGAATCCTGTAAATCTAGAAAAATTTTTAGGAACTGTAATTAATTTTAAGATTTCATTTTTTTCATCTTCAATTTTATTTATTTTTTCTTTATCAACATAATTTATAAACTTATTTACAGTTTTTCTTACTTTAAAGTTATGGTCATTAATAGATTGAAGTATTGAAATTATTGTCCTTTTTAAAATATTCTTTTTAGTGAAAGATTCACTTAATTTTAATTTTTTTATTTGTGTTAATAAATATTTTTTTGTGAATTTATTTGAATATATGTCCCAGCCGTTAGGATGCAAAGGAGCATGTTTATTATAAATTTTTCGAAGAATCTTACTTTTAAACCATTTTTTTTTAAAAATTAAATTGCATTTTATGCATGTCTTTTGTGAGACATTTTTCATTAAATATTCTGGCTGAATATTTATTAAATTTGAAAACTCCTCTGTATATCTATTTATGTAAAAAAATTTGTATGATTTAAATTTTTTTGATTTACATAATGGGCAAATATTTATTAAATATGTTGAGTTACTTAATTTTTTTAAAAAATTATGCATAAATTATTATATATATTTAATTTTTTTATTAATATATAAATCGCCTATAAAATATTATGTCAAAAGCCTATAATCACCAAGACACATCCTATAAAGCAATAAAAAATCTATCAGGTAGTGAACAGGATAAAATAAATTTTATGATGGATAATATGCAAGAAAATAAGGCTTTTCTTTATTCCATAAAAAACAAAAATAATGAAGAAAAAAAAGAAACTTTAGTAGATTTTAAAAAAAGGTATTTAGAATACAGAACAAATTGGAAAGGCCAACCTAACAAATGTTTTAATAATAATATTTTTGGAGATGAATTAAAAAAAAATAATATAAATCCTTTATGTATTGACTTAGAGTTAGCAGCAGTTTGTGATTTAGCTTGCCCGCACTGTTTTAGACAAACAGTAGCAACGCCAGACAAAGTAATGGAAAAAAAATTAGCATTTAAATTAATTGATCAAGCTTCTGAATTAAATGTTCCTTCAATGAAATTTAACTGGAGGGGCGAACCACTTTTAAATCCTAAATTATTTGAAATCATAGACTATGCAAAATCTAAAGGCGTTATAGAAACTATTATTAATACTAACGCAACAAAATTAGATGAAAAAAATTCAAAAAAAATAATCAATTCAGGACTTGATCTAATGATCTTTTCTTTTGATGGTGGTACAAAAAATAGTTATGAAAAAATGAGACCAGGAAGATTTAAAGAAAATACGTTTAAAGAAGTTATAGAAAATATTAAAACGTTCGATAGAGTAAAAAAACAAATGAATGCAAAATATCCTCGAACTAAAATACAAATGGTTTTAACTAAAGATACAAGAGGTGAACAAGATGAATTTTTTAATCTTTTTAAAGATATAGTAGACGATGTTTCAGTAAAACAATATTCAGAAAGAGGAGGAAAGTTAAAAGATATTGATGATAAAAAAAAAATAAAAGCAATAAAAAATATTCATAATGATGAAATAAAAGAAGCTGAAGTTTTGTTTGATATAGATGATACAGTTTTTATTTCTCACGAAAGATTGCCATGCGAACAACCATTTCAGAGATTGCAAATTACTTACGACGGAAAAGTAAGTATGTGTTGTTACGATTGGAGCTCAAGCCATGCCGTCGGCTATGTAGATGACTTGGCTATCAAAACTGGAAACAACGACCTAAAACAAGTTTTAAAAAAAGCAAAAGAAAAATCAAAAGGTTTTGAATTGATGAATTTAAAAGAAATTGAAAATTTTAATGATCCTGAGAAAAAAACCTCAACAATAAAAGAAATATGGAACAATACTCATATTAATGAAGTAAGACAAAAACATCTTAATAATGAAATTGAAGATGTAGAAATTTGCAAAAATTGTTCTTTTAAAGATACTTATAAATGGAAAAGAATTTAGATAATTCTTCCGGTATAGAAATCATAGCAGAAGTAGCAAACACGCATCAAGGCGATCCCAATTATGCATATCAACTCGCCTCAAAGTGTCTATCATCAGGTGCTAATGCGGTAAAATTTCAGATTTATTTTGCAAATGAACTTTTATCAAAAAATCACCCAAAATATAATCATTTCAAAAAACAAAGTTTTAGCGCTTCAACCTGGAAAGATATTTTTAACTCTTTGAGATGTAAAAACAAAAAGATTTATGCTGATGTTTTTGGAATTGAGGCATTTAATTTAGCTCGAAATTGTGATTTAGATGGTTTTAAAATACATTCGTCAGATTTAAGCAATAATGAAATTTTAGAAAAAATTAATGATAAAAAAAAAAAATATTTTTTATCAGCTGGCGGCAGTACAATTAGAGAAATTCATACATCTTTAAAGTTTCTTAATAAGAAAAATATTCAACCTGTTTTAATGCATGGGTTTCAAGCTTACCCAACTAAAATTAATGATAACAATCTTAAAAGAATATTATTTTTTAAAAAAATTTTTAAAAAAAGGTGTGAAGTTGGGTTTCAAGATCACACCTTCGGAGGAAGCAAAATGGCAACTGTAATTCCAAATTTAGCAGTTTCATTAGGAGCCAAATATATTGAAAAACACGTAATTCTTAAAAGATTAAAAAATAGAATAGATTATTATTCATCATTTGAACCAAATGAATTAGAAAAATTTGTAAGCCTAATAAAAACTAAAAAACAATTAAATATAAAAAAAAAAATAAAAAATAAAATTTTTGGATCACAGGACTTTAAGTTTAGTCAAGCAGAGTTAAATTATAGAAATAACTTTAAAAAAGTGTGGTTTTCTAAAAAAAAAATAAAAAAAAATATGATTGTTAAAAAAAAAGATTTAATCATGAAAAGAATTCACAACGAAAAAATTAATTCTATAGCATTGGATAATTTCATTAAAAAAAAATCTCTAATTAATATAAAAAAAGAAACACCAATTAATAAATCTATGGTTTTAAATGATGTCATTGCATTAATTATAGTTAGATCTGCTTCTAAAAGGCTACCAAAAAAATCACATTTAAGTATTTGCGGATACAAAACAATAGAACACCTTATTTTACGGTTAAAACAATCAAAAAAAATTAATAAAATAATTTTATGCACTACAAGAAAAAAAGAAGATAAAATTTTTAAATTAATTTCAAAAAAACATAAGATTGATATTTTTTTTGGTGATAATTTAGATGTTTTAAATCGAATGATAGGGGCAATTAAAAATAAAAAATGCGATTTAGTACTGAGAGTAACAGGCGATGATATATTAATTGACCCTGAATACTTGGACCAAAGTATACAGTTTCATCTTAAAAACAATCTTGAGTATTCAAATAATAAGAAATTACCAAGTGGCATGGAAATAGAAGTTTTTGATAAAAAATTATTGCTAGATATTCAAAAACTTTCCGTAAATACGAAAAATACCGAATATTTAAGCTTTTATATTAATAACAATATTGAACAAATTCAAAATGGAACTTTAAATTTAAAAAAGGATTATAGAAAAATTAGAATGACATTGGATCACTATAATGACTTTATTGTAATTAAATCTTTTTTAGAAAAAATGAAAATAAATAATAAATTATTTACCTATGGTTTAAATGATGTTGTCAAATTTTATAATAACAACAAAGATTTATTCAAAATTAATAAAACAAAAAAAATTAAGGGTAAAAAACTTAATACTACTTTTGACTGGACAAAATTAGATTAAAATGAAAACTATATTTTTTATTCCTGCTAGAGGAGGATCAACAAGAGTTAAAAATAAGAATTTAAAAAAGATTGATAGAACATCTATTTTGGCAAAAAAAATTAAAAATTGCTTAGCAACAAAACTTGGAAAGGTTTATGTTTCAACTGATTCAAAAAAAATTGCTCAAATTTCAACTAATAATGGCGCAAATATCTTAGATTTAAGACCAAAAAGCTTATCAACCTCAAAATCATCTATGCTTTCCTCAATAATTAATTTCTTAGAAAATTATCAAAAAAAATACTTTTCATTACCTGATTTTATAATACTAGCACCAACTACTAATCCATTTTTAAAAAAGAATTCAATTTGTCAGTCAATTAAAGTTTTAAAAAACAAACCTTTATTCAACTCTATTGTCTCCGTGTATAGCTCTAATGACGATCCATTCCAGTTAGTGAATTTTCAAAATAAAAAATTAAAATTTAATATATTTAATTATGGAAAAAAAAATTACTTATCATTTGAAAGATCGCAGGACAAACCAACATTTATGAAACTTTCATCTGCACTACAGATTACAAGGGCTAAATATTTTAAAAAATATTTTAAAAATAAAAAGTTAATTAATAGAGATAAGCCATTTGATTACAAAAAATGCTTAGGATATGTAGTAAACTCTATGGAAGCTGTGGATATCAATATAAAAGAAGATTTTGACATTATCAAAGAGATGAGAGGAAAAACAGCAATATTTAAAAAAATACTAAACAATTATTGTTGATATTATAACTTGACAATTAGCTGTAATAAAAATAACTAGCATTATGAAAAAAATAATAATTACTGGCGGCTGCGGTTTCATAGGTAGCCACATAGTTGAACAGTTTATAGATAAAAACTATGAAATAACGGTAGTTGATCTTTGGCTGTCACCAGAGATAGATGAGCTGTCAAAGAAAAATAAAAATTTAAAGTTTGAAAAAATAGACGTCAATGATTACTCAAAGTTAGAAAAATTGATGGCAAATAATGAATATTTTATTCATTTGGCTGCAATTTTAGGTACTGCAGAAACGATCACAACTTATGACATAGAGGATGTGGTTAGGACAAATATACTAGGGACAACAAAAATTTTAAAAATGGCAAAGAAACACAACTACAAAAAAGTAGTAGTTCCTACTACTCCTGATGTTACTTGGCTAAATCCTTATAAAATTACCAAAGGTGCAGTAGAAAAAATTGCTCAACTTTTTAATAAAGAATATGGACTAAATGTTTCATGTCTTAAACTTGGCAATATATATGGTTCGAGAGAGAGATGGTTAGAGGCGGATCTAAACGCTCCTTTTAATTATCAAAAAGTTGTACCATCTTTTATAATGGACACACTTAGTAAAAAAGAAATTATAATTTACGGGGATGGGTTACAAAAATCAGAATACATTTATGTAAAAGATGTCTCAGAGTCATTTTTTAGAACCATAGATAGAGAAGTAGATACAGGAACAGATATTATTCACGTCGGAAGCGGTCAAAATCATTCTGTTTTAGATATCGTTTCTGCTCTAGAAGAAGCATGGGGGCAAAAAATAAACAAAAAGTTTGTTAAAATGAGACCGGGTGAGCATAAAATTGAAATAAATCTTGATCCTAAAAATCTAAAAAAATATTTAGATTATGAATTAAAGTGGGATTTAATTACCGGTTTAAAAGAAACAATTCCGTATTACTTAGACCAACATAATAAAAAAAGTTAAAAAAAAGCTATTTATTTAGTTCAGTCTACCAAAACCACTTTTACTTGAACTAGCCTCTAATTGTTTTTTCAAATCATTAATTGTCTTATATTTTTTAATTAGTTTAAAAATTTTATCTAATACCTTAAAGAATTTATTAAATATTTTTTTATTATGACAAATACTGATATAAACTGAATTATTAATAATGAACCCGCTTTTAAGCATTTCTTGAGTTATAAAAGTTTTATATATATTTTTATTATCATTTTTTATTGAAAATACTGGGATTGCCAAGAGGCCTTTAATCTCAATATCTAAATTATTTTTTTTAGCAATTAATTTAAGTTTTTTTCTAAAATAAAGTCCTAATTTAGATATTTTATCCCAAGACTTAATTTTATCCATTTGTTTTAAAGTTTCTAAAGCAGCAACATAGCCAACCCGCTCGCTCCAAAAAGTACTACTAATAAAACTATTTTCTGAAGAACTCATTATTTTTTTTTTTCCTATTACGGCAGTTATAGCAAAACCATTTCCTAGACTTTTTCCAAATACGGCTATATCTGGAATGATATTATATATTTTATGAATTCCTCCAAAATTTTGTCTGAAACCTGAAGTACATTCATCAAAAATTAAAATTATATTTCTATTGCTACATTCTTTTCTGATAAATTTTAAAAATTTAACATCAGCCGTTAAATTTCTTGTAACTTCCATCTTAATAATGCCGATATTTTTTTTTTTGATTATATTTAATATTTGCTCATAGTTTCCATATTGAAATGGAAATACTGTATTTTTTAATTCTTTAGGAACTCCAATTGAACTTAGACCCTTAAGAAGATGCTCATCTAGATTATTTTTTTTATTTAAATTAGCAGACAGATACCAGTCATGCCATCCATGATAACCACAAAATGCTATATTTGATTTTTTTGAAAAGGATCTTGCGACTCTTAAAGAAAGTGCGTTTGCTTCTCCTCCTGTTCTAGCAAATTTTACACCACCTGCCCATTTATGTATCTTTAATAATTTTTTTGCAAGTTCGACTTCTTCAGGAGCATTAAAAGTTGACATTGTACTTTCTTTAATTGTTTTAATTACTGCTTTGTTAACGTAAGGATTTGAATATCCTAGTATGTTTGTCCCTATACTCATTGTCATATCTATATAAGAATTATTATCTAAATCTCTTACACGACAGCCTTTGGCAGATTTAAAATAGGATGGCCACAAATCAGGTAAATACACTTCTGAATTTTTAGAAAAAAACATATTACCACCAGGTATAATTTTTTTTGCTTGAGCCCAAAGTTTTTGGCCCGATCCTTTTTTTAGTTTTGCCATGATGCCTTTAACCATTCCAACGGATCAATAAGTATTTTCTTTTTTGAACTAAAATTTTGGTATCTGACTTTTTTATTAATTAATTTTGTACCAATAATTTGATTTAACTGCTTTACAGTTCTCACGCCAAATACGATTTTGTTAATAAACTTATGCTGATTGATAAAATTTAATATTTCTGAAATACTTTTCAAATTATTTTTTTTTAAAAATAAAAACCATTTTTGTAATTCCAAAAAACTGAGAAGTTTTTTTGGAACTATTTTTTTATCTACTAAAATCCCTTGAAGAAATATTGACCTTGCATGTATTTCTATCTTTTTATCTTTAAAAGTTTTAATTAATTTCCTATCATTAAATCTTTGATCAAGGATATTGAACGGTAATTGAATCACATCAATTTTAAATTCTTTAATAAAATTTATAGTTTCAATTTTGGTATAAACTGAAACTCCTATTTTTCCTATCTTGTTATTTTGCTTAAACTTTTGTAGCACTTTAAAAATTAACCTTCCCTTTTTTGTATATATATCTTTTGAACTGTGAAAAAGAAAATATTCGATTTTTTTTTTTTTAAATACAAGCAATAAATTATTTAAAAAATTTTCTATATTTAATTTAGATGAAAAAGTATTTATATCCTTTTTGGAAATTTTAAACGAAATTTTCCATTTATTAAAATTATATTTTTCGATTAAAAAATCATAACAATCGTAATTAGATGATATATCTAAAGTTCTTATTTCTTTTTTATAAGCAAAATCTAGCATACCTCTAGATTTTGACTCACTTATAAACTTACTTTTATGTCCATATTTTGAGCATAAATTAGCTGTGCCAAAAATTATATTTGATCTATTAAATTTCATTAAATATTTATCTCATATTGACAATAAATTTAAAGAAAAAAAGGACTTGACCGTTCAAAAATTGAACGTTAAGTTCATCTTCTGAACATGAAAAATAATAAAATAGAAGAAAATTTTGAAATTTTAAGAAAACTTTATACAGAACCCGAGTCCTCTCAAAGAGAATTAGCCAAAAAAGTCGGCTTGAGTTTAGGAAAATTAAATTATTGTTTGCAGGCCTTAAAAGAAAAAGGGTTTGTAAAAATAAAAAAATTTAAAAAAGAACATGATAAAATTGGACATATAAAATACGTTTTAACTCCTCAAGGAATAACCCTAAGAACTAAACTAACAGCTAATTTTATGAAAAGAAAAATGAGAGAATACGACGAATTAAAAATGGAATTAAAAAAATAATATAAATTATGATAAACAACCAAACCATTCTTATAACAGGAGGCACAGGTTCTTTTGGCAGAAACCTTGTTCGTTATTTACAAAAAAACTTTAAACCAAAAAAAATAATCATATACAGTCGAGACGAACTTAAGCAAAGTCAAATGATGGTAGAATTTAAAAAAATAAAATCAATTTTAAGATTTTTTATTGGTGATGTCAGAGACTATTCAAGACTAAAACTCGCAACAAGAAACGTTGATATAGTTTTTCATGCCGCTGCATTAAAAAATGTACCATTAGCAGAATACAATCCATTTGAAGCTGTGAAAACAAATATAATCGGAGCCCATAACGTTATTCATTCTTCTTATGAAAATAATGTAAAAAAAGTTATAGCATTAAGTACTGACAAAGCTTCTTCTCCAATTAATCTTTACGGAGCAACAAAATTAGCATCAGATAAATTATTTATTTCTGCAAACAATTTTAGAGGTAAACTAAAAACTCAATTTTGTGTTGTAAGATACGGAAATGTAATGGGTAGTAGAGGATCGGTGATTCCAATCTTTTTGCAATTTAAGGATTCAAATCATCTTCCCATCACGGATACGAGAATGACAAGATTTAATATAACTTTAAATGAAGCTATAACTTTCGTTCTTAATGCCTTAAAAATGATGAAAGGTGGAGAGGTGTTTGTTCCAAAAATACCATCTTTTAAAGTAACCGATTTAGCAAAAGCAATATTTCCTCAAAAAAAAATTAAAATAATTGGATTGAGGCCAGGGGAAAAGCTGCATGAGGAAATGATATCTAGCAGTGAGTCACTTAACGTAATTGAATATAGGAATTCATATATAATTTGTCCACATTCTGAATATACAATCTGGGACAAAGAGCTACATTTAAAAACTAAAAAGGGATCAAAAAAATTTCCAGAAAACGTTTCTTATAATAGTCAAAATAATAAAGAATTTTTATCAATTAAAGAGATAAACAAATTACTTATAAATAATAAGTTTATTTAAAAATCAGGAAAAAAAATGTTACCAAAAGTAACCATCTATATTCTAAATTATAATTACGGAAGATTCATATCCAAAGCAATTGAAAGCTGTGTAAGTCAAAGTTTTAAACAAATTGAAATAATAATTATTGATGATGGTTCAACAGATGATTCAAAAAAAATTATAAATCTTTATACTCAAAAATACCCATCATTAATTTGTAGATTTAACAACAATCAAGGGCTTATTAAATCCTGCAATACAGCTCTTAAAATTGCTCGCGGTAAATACATTTTAAGACTAGATGCGGACGATTGGCTGGACAGAAATGCAATTGAAATAATGTACAATAAAATGGAAAAAAATAAAAATGTGGAGCTTTTGTTCCCTGATTACTATGAAGTGGATAAGGATGATAATGTTCTACATACTATTAGAAGGCATGACTTTATCAAAGCAAAATTATTAGATGTGCCAGCTCATGGTGCGTGCACGTTATTTAGAAAAAAAACTTTATTAGTTAATGGTGGATATGACGAAAATTTTAATTGTCAAGATGGAGTTGAAATATGGTTAAGATTTTATAAAAAATTTAAAGTAATGAATTTAAACTTACCACTTTTTTATTATAGAAGGCATGGAGAAAACCTAACAGTAAATAAGAAAAAAATATTAGATAATCGAAACCGAATCTTATCGAAGCATAATAATAAAAAATTTAATGCATTGGCATACATTCCTATAAGAGGAAAAAAATACGACAAATTTTCTCAAGATTTGACTAAACTTGGAAATAAAAATTTGATTGATTGGACTATAGATAGTTTGTCAAAAGTAAAAACAATCAGTCACATTTTAATTTCGAGTCCAGATGAAAATATTCTTAAGTACGTAAAAAAATTAAAAAATAAAAAAATAATTCCTATCAAGAGAACATTGGAATTATCGACCCAAGGAGTAATTATTGAAGACTCAATGATTGATACTTTAAAAAGATTAAAAAAAATAAAATTTGATTATGTGGTTATGTCAAAATTAAATAATCCTTTTAGAAATAACAAGCATATAGAAAATGCACTAAACCTCATAAATATTTTTGAATTAGATAGAGTTTTTGGTGTTTATGTTGAAAACAAGATATATTTTAGGCACGACGGTAACACATTAAAACCACTAAGATATTATGATACCTCACGTATTTTATCTTCAGGTTCAAAAAAAATTAATGTAAGAATTGAAAGTGAAGAAATTTATAAAGACTGTGGTAGTTTCATAATTTATGATAAAAAGCATCTATATTCAAAAAAGAAAAATAAGTTGAAAATTGGTCATGAAAATCTTGACTATTTGTCAGCGTATCAAATTGATAATCATTTTGATTGGTTGATTGCAGATAAAATAGCTAAAGATTACAAAGTATTTGAAAATTTATAACAATGTTTATTATTTCCGAAATATTTCCACAACACTCAGGAGACCTTGATAGAGCCAAAAGAATGATACTAAATTCATATATTGGGGGAGCGTCAGCAGTTAAATTTCAACTAGT